>Ga0302267_10001446_pt1 | contig 30367 bp, 24 predicted proteins | sample III_Bog_E1_3_FD_194555 | JGI IMG/M metagenome (GOLD analysis project Ga0302267, IMG submission 194555) | Peat permafrost microbial communities from Stordalen Mire near Abisko, Sweden - III_Bog_E1_3 | ecosystem: Environmental > Terrestrial > Soil > Wetlands > Peat | place: Sweden: Abisko...
ATTCATGAGGGCGGCGAACTGGGTTATTCGCTGAGCCATGCCTTTGGGGCGGCCTTCGACAATCCAGATCTTGTCGTCGCCTGCGTCATCGGGGACGGAGAATCCGAGACAGCCTCGCTCGCGACCTCGTGGCAGTCGAACAAGTTTCTCGACCCAAAGACAGATGGAGCTGTGTTGCCCATCCTGCACCTCAACGGTTACAAGATCAGCAATCCCACCGTTCTCGCCCGCATAGAGCATGAGGAACTGGACCAATTCCTGCGGGGATGTGGCTGGGTCCCATATTTCGTCGAGGGGGATGACCCGGAGGCGATGCACGGACTGATGGCCACCACCATCGACAAGGCAGTCGAGGCCATCCGGCAAATCCAAACCAACGCGCGCAGCAACAATGACACTGCGCGGCCTCGATGGCCAATGATTGTCCTCAAGTCGCCCAAGGGATGGACCGGCCCTAAGTTCGTGGACGGCATACAGATCGAGGGAACATTTCGAGCTCATCAGGTCCCGCTTCTGGTCGATGCGGATCATCCCGATCATGTGAAGCTGCTCGAGGAATGGATGAAGAGCTACAAGGCAGAGGAACTCTTCGACGAGCAGGGCCGTCTGATTCCCGAACTGGCTGAGCTGGCGCCGAAAGGCAATCGCCGGATGGGGGCCAATCCACACGCCAACGGCGGCATTCTTCTGCGCGATCTCGAAATGCCCGATTTCCACCAGCACGCGGTTACCGTTACTTCACCAGGGGCGGTGCAGGTCGAGGATACGCTCATCCTCGGTTCTTTCCTGCGCGATGTTGCCAGACTGAATCAGGACAAGCGCAACTTCCGCGTCTTCGGGCCAGATGAGACGGTCTCCAATCTCTTGCAGGCCGTCTTCGAAGTTACCAATCGCCAGTGGGACGCGCAGGAATATAGCAACGACGAGTTCCTCGCGCCGGCGGGCCGGGTTCTGGATTCGATGCTCAGCGAAAACCAGTGCGAGGGCTGGCTGGAGGGCTACCTGCTCACCGGACGGCACGGACTTTTCAATAGCTACGAAGCCTTTATTCGCATAATCGACTCGATGTTCAGCCAACACGCTAAGTGGTTGAAGGTCTGTCGGGAACTGCCGTGGCGGCGGGATATCTCGTCGTTGAACTATCTGCTCGCTTCGCATGTCTGGCAGCAGGACCACAATGGATTCACCCACCAGGACCCAGGATTCCTCGACCACGTCATCAACAAGAAGGCCGATATCGTCCGCGTCTACCTTCCGGCTGACGCCAACTGCCTTTTGTCCGTCTTCGATCACTGCCTCCGCAGCCGGAACTACGTCAACGTGGTGGTTGCGGGCAAGCACGCGCTCCCCCAATGGTTGACGATGGATGCGGCGGTGGTCCATTGCACGGAAGGAATCGGCATCTGGCAGTGGGCCAGCAACGACCAGGACAGCGAGCCTGACGTGGTGATGGCCTGCTGCGGTGACACGCCAACCCTGGAAATCCTTGCTGCGGTCTCGATTCTTCGCCAACATCTACCCGACCTGAAGATCCGAGTCATCAACGTCGTGGATCTGATGAAGTTGCAGCCGAGCACGGAACATCCCCATGGACTGACCGAACTAGAGTACGACTCGCTCTTCACTAAGAACAAGCACATCATCTTTGGCTTTCATGGATACCCCTGGCTGGTCCATCGGTTGACCTACGCCCGCACCAACCGCAATCTGCATGTGCGCGGCTACAAAGAGGAGGGTTCGATCACGACTCCGTTTGACATGCGGGTGCAAAACGATCTCGATCGGTTTCACCTAGTTCAGGACGTCGTGGACAGGGTGCCGAATCTAGGGTCAAAGGGCGCATACCTGAAGCAGCAGATGCAGGACAAGCTCATCGAGCACAAACACTACATCGACGCGCATGGTCAGGATATGCCGGAGATACGCAACTGGAAATGGGGTAACACCAAATGAACACGCATGCTCTTGAATCGACCGCGCAAAAGATGGTCGCCGACGGCAAAGGACTGATTGCCATCGATGAAAGCATTGGGACTTGCAACAAACGATTTGCTAAATGGCACATCCCGCAGACCGAGGAGACGAGGCGGCAATATCGGGAGCTGCTAGTGGCTACGCCGGGTCTGGGCGAGTCAATTAGTGGCGCGATACTCTTCGATGAAACGATTCGGCAAAGGACGAGTAATGGCACTCCCTTTGCTGAAGCTCTTGTAGACGAGGGAATCATTCCGGGGATCAAGGTGGACATCGGGGCGAAGCCACTGGCCGCGTGCCCTGGCGAGAAAGTCACCGAGGGCTTGGATGGACTGCGCGCACGGCTTGGTGATTACATTCAGATGGGTGCGCGCTTCGCCAAGTGGCGAGCGGTGTTTTCTATCGGCGATGGGACGCCAAGCTACGCTTGCATCGAGGCCAATGCTCACGCGCTGGCTCGCTACGCGGCATTGTGCCAGGAGGCTGGACTGGTCCCCGTCGTCGAACCGGAAGTGCTAATGGAGGGCGCTCACACCCTCGAGACCTGCCGCGAGGTCACAGAGCACGTGCTGCGCACGGTATTCAGAAAGCTTTGCGATCAACGCGTGAGACTGGAAGGATTGATCGTGAAGCCCAACATGGTGCTGCCTGGATTGACCTGCCCCACGCAGGAGACGGTGGACGAAGTTGCTGACGCGACTGTAAGGTGCCTTCTGCGGGTCGTCCCCGCGGCTGTTCCGGGGGTTACGTTCCTGTCGGGGGGACAGTCCGGCGAACTTGCCTCCGCGCGTCTGAACGCCATGAATGTCAGGTTCAAATCGCAGCTCCCCTGGGAGTTGGCGTTTTCCTTCGGTCGCGCCATCCAACAGCCGGCTCTCGAGATTTGGCATGGCGAGCAGGCGAACACAAAGGCGGCGCAACAGGCTATCTATCACCGCGCCGCGTGCAACAAGGCCGCTCGCCGCGGCGAATATGACGCAGTGATCGATCACGACGAAACCGCGCTCTTTAGAGCCGCCTCCGATGTCTATGCAGGGAGTTTCCGATGACGACACACATACGACAGAGGTTCATTGTTGGCAATTGGAAGATGCATACAACTGCGTTCGAGGCTCAGCAGTTGGCCAGGGGCATTGTCGACGGCATAGGGACCGCCGACCACGTTACAGCCGTCGTATGTCCACCGTTCCCCTATCTCGCGCTCGTGGGGGACATGCTGAAGGGTAGCTCTGTTGCGCTTGGGGCTCAAAACATGTACCCCGAAACGGAGGGGGCATTCACTGGCGAGGTGAGTCCGACGATGCTCCTCGACCTCGGCTGCAAGTATGTGATTCTGGGACACAGCGAGCGCAGGCACAAACTTGGCGAATCGGACGGGTTCATCAACCAGAAAGTACGGTGTGCTCTGGACAGCGGTCTGGACGTTATCCTGTGCGTTGGAGAGACACTGGAGCAGCGCGAGTCCAACCAGATGGAAACTCTGCTCGATCGGCAACTTAAACTTGGGCTGGCAGGCGTCTCGTCAGAATCCCTGCCCCACCTGAGCATCGCATACGAACCAGTGTGGGCGATCGGCAATGCCGAGCACCATGCCACCCCGCAGCAGGCACAGGATGCCCACGCAGTCCTGCGACGCCAGTTCAGCCAGATCTTTGGCGAAACGGAAGCCCACAGGCTGACCATTCAATATGGCGGCAGCGTCGTAGCGGATAACACCGCAGCATTCCTCAGCAGGCATGGCGTGGACGGTGCGCTGATCGGCGGTGCCAGTTTGAAGGCCGACGAGTTTCTGGCGATAATACGTGCTGGAATCTTTGAGATAGAAGCGGAGATGCAACCGGTTTGAGACGAAGGGACGCAGCCGCCACGAATTCGTCTCATGGATGTGAGGCTGCTGAGTCCGGAATTTGCAAGTTCGCCTTACGCCTCGGCATCCCGTAGGAGTTTTGTCCGTCGCTCTTCGTATTCCTCACTTGTGACCTCACCAGCGGCATATCGCCGTTGCAGTAGTTGCATAGGCGATTGAAGTGCTCGGTAGGTTACACGCCTCATAGGCGTCATGAAGGAAAAGAATACGATCCAGAGGAATATCCAGAAAAACCACCAATATGAATGCATTCCCCAGTAGTAGGACATAGAACCCTCCGTGAGACACGTGATGAACCCGCGCTATAACGATCGACTTGCATATCTATCATGCGAGACTGCAAGACCTTCCATCAAGTGCTTCTCAATGAAGATTGTTCCACTCCGGGAAGGTCCGGGTCTGCTTACTTTTGGTCATCTACCTCTTATTCCAGGGCCGCACTCAGGGTGCACCTTCCGAACGCTTAAGCGATTCCGAAACTCGACAAAATCGGGATCTTCGTCCCATCGAGAATCAGTCCAAATAGCGCCGCCGCGGCAAACTCGCCGCTCAAGGTGGACAAAGGTAATGGAGCCATTGCGATTCCCCGGTTTGCCAGCAGCGTAATAATGCTTACATCGGCGAAGGAAGATAGTACCACCCACATTGTTGGACGCAGGCCCCACATATGGCGCCGGGCTCGCAGCGCGTAGATCGTGGCTTGGCTCCCATACACGATGGCGACGACCGACACTGTTCTCAATGCTTCGAGTCCAAGTCGCAGTTCGAACTTACCTACCGCCAGAACCGCAACGCAGAATGCCAGAAAGCACAACCCCAAGAGGACGGCCGCGCTTGTAATTCTTCCAACGTTCCAGGAGTTCGGCATTGCCGATGGCCGGACTCTGTCGGTGGTCAGAGCCATGGCTAGAAAGTCCCCCGTAATCATCACGATTACCATCAGCATGGGCGTAAGGACGGCATGCCCAGTCATCATCAAACCGATTACGAGCAAGAGAACCTGGACGATTTTCTTGATAACCGAGTTGAGCGTGTAGGTGAGGATGCGCTGAAACGTAATTCGTCCCTCTTTGACGGCCGCGACGATACCGCCAAGACCAGCCTCCGTTAGCACTACGCCTGCTGCCGATTTGGCGACATCGGTTGCAGTCGAAACCGCGATGCCGATTTGAGCCTGTCGGAGCGCGGGTGCGTCGTTCGCACCATCGCCGCACATTCCGATCATATGACCATTCATCTGGAAGGCTTTGACGAGGTTGAATTTTCCCTCTGGGAGAATGGCCGCGAAGACGGCGAAATCCTCCGGTTTGACAGCATCGGGAATCGGCCCTGCGGGACAGATCGGACCGTCGAGGCCCACCTCATGAGCGACGATCTTCGCCGTCTCGGGCGCATCTCCCGTCACCATGATCGTGCGGACGCCAAGAACTTTCAATTCAGAGATCAGGGAGACTGAGTCAGCCCTCGGCGGATCGCTGAGGGCGATAAATCCAACGATTTGAATAGAGCCATTAGTTCCCGCTGCAACTGCCAGAACTCTGAATCCCTGCTTCTCCAGGTCGTCGGCAATCGCGGCTGCGCTCGACGAGGGTGCTGCGAGGGCCGAGACCGCGGCGAAGGCCCCTTTAATGATTCTCTGCTGGGTCCCTCTCGCATCTGTCGCGGTCGCCTCCGAAATCTTCTTGGCGGGATCGAATGGAACAAAGTTCGTCAGCCTGGGCGCGTCAGGGATGGCTTTATGAGCTGCGGCCAATCGGACGGCTGCATCGACCGGGTCCTGTCCGCCGTCGGAACTTGCCAGTGCCGCCAAGCCAAGAACGTGCGCTTCATCGAAGCCGTCCATCGGTTTTACGCTTGTAACGGAAAGCTGGTTGGCGGTGAGAGTTCCGGTTTTGTCACTGCAAAGCACGTCCATCGTCGCGGCTTCGTCAACCGCCGAGAGTCTCGTGGGGAGCACGCCTACTTTTGCCAATGAGCGTGCGCCAAGTGCTGCCGCAAGGGTAAACGTTGCAGGGAGCGCCACTGGAATCGCCGCGAGGACGGAGGTCAGGAGCAGAGGAACAATCTCGCTCCAGGGCATCGAGTGACGGTAGGCGTAGATACCAATCAGCAGGATTACAGCAGCATTGAAGTACGCAAGGTCCCGCACAATCTGGAGGACTGCCTTCTGCTGCGAACTCACGACATGCGCGGTTCGGACGAGCTCTGCCGTACGTCCAAACTTGGTGCGGATTCCGGTGGCAGTGACTTGCGCCGTCGCTTCACCCCGGCGCACAAGCGCACCCGCATAGGTATTGAACCCGGAGCCGGCTTCAACAGGCAGAGATTCTCCCGTGAGCATGGACTGGTCGAGTTGCACCGATCCATCCAGCACATGTACATCGGCGGCCACCACGCCGCCAAGCGAAAGCTTGATCAGGTCTCCGCACACCACCTGGACGGCGGGTATGGTTTTCCACGCGCCATCGCGGCGCACAGAGGCGTTAAGCGCAAGTCGATGTTTCAACGCGGCGAGCGTGGCTTGGGCACGGCCTTCTTGAAAGTACGCCAGCGCTGCATTGAAAATCAGAAGCCCCAGAATGACCGCTGCCTCAAGATACTTGTGCAAGACGATCTGGAGCACGATGGCAAATTCGAGCAGCCACGGAACCGGCGCCCAAAACTTGACCAGCACATCTCGCAGGGGATGAGCGGAGGTATCCGGCATCGCATTCGGACCATCCTTCTGCAGCTGCGTGGAAGCTTCATCACTCGTCAGGCCGGTAGGGGCGGTCACCGTTGTTGGCGGGGCTAGTGGAGTAGACCTTGAATTTTGAGAGATCGAATCGACAGGCATGAGAACTCCCCCTGGTTTTACTCCGACCTTGACACAGCAAAAAACAAAGTCGGCCGCAGCATTAGCAGAGCCTCCGACCACAAGTCTAGAATTGCCAGCACGATAGAGCATATTTGCGGGTGATCTCGGCGAAGAACGCCATAGACCGAGAGGTCTCCTGAGTATTTGGCTTTGATGACAAGAGCCAACAATCAGCCACCATTTCCGGACGGTACGTCCACGCCGTCGTCGACACGTGGTCCTTGATCGCTCAGACGCATCCACGCATCCGCCGACCACCCATCGAACCGCACCAGTGCCACCAGCGTCGCGATGATCGCCGCATACATTAACTGCGTACCCTCCGCGGTAAAGTCGCGGATCAGCCCGGACCCGAATGTCAGCATCACCATTAACGCCCCTGACGCGATCAGCGCCGCGCGGGTCCGCAGCCCAAAGAGAATCAATGCCCCCAACAGGCACTCGATCCCTGGCAATATCGTACCGAAGGCCCATACCGCCGACGCCGGTAGTCGCGAGTGCATAAACTCCGCCCGCAAGTTGAACCCAAACTCACCCGGCCCCATCAATATGCGGCCTAACCCATGCATTAGCAGGTTTGCCCCCAGCACGACTCGAAGCAAGGCATATCCCAGCCGTTCGTCCTTTAGCTCAAATCCAACTCCCATACATCCTCCTGGCAAAAATGCTTACGCCGGAATTGCGCGGTGAAGCTGGCCCGTGCGCACACTCGTTCTAAGTGCGCTTCGCACTAGGCCGTGCAGGTATAGCTGTGCGCTATTGATTCTTGAAACTACCACCGGCGCCAGATCCGCTTCAAACGTCTTACCGTTTGTCTTCTGCACTGACGATCTCGCCGGTGAGGCAATCTGATCGATCGAAACACTTTTCACGAGTGGCAACCAGAGCAATCCTCAAGATATAAAAGCGGCGAAACGAAGGACGCTCTCCCGGCCACAAAGTAGCCGGCGCAAGAGTTACCCCAATCGCACCGAAGCCAAAGACAATGGCGGTGACGACAAGCGCTTCCGTCGTCACAGGCGATCTTCGAGAAGCCCGCGATGCGGATACGTTTCACCCGGGCGAGATCGTATACAAGGTTAATTGCTAAAGCGATGTCACCCCGGTTCACGGGTTGGAGAAAGCAAAGGCGAGAAGACTCCATGTAGTTGCTACAGCGAAAACCACTCGAATCCAGAAGCCAGTTACGAAGGCTGCTTTACAAAGAGTGGTAGCCAGCAAGGATTGGGGAACCCATCAAGGCGCGCGCCTTGGCCAATCCGTCAACTGCCCAGGCAGACTGCGCTAGCGGTCACGCCAAGCCACCGCTCAAGTGGATACAGTTTGGGGCGAGCAACGACCCGCAATTCGCTTCACGCTTTGATATCACGGATCAGCTTGGTCCGCCGTTCCTCGTATTCCTCGCTCGTAAGCTCCCCGGCGGCATATCTCCGTTGCAGCACCTGCATGGGTGACTGCATGCCTCTATAGGTTGCCCGCCTCATCGGCGTCATAAAGGAAAAGAAAACGATCCAGATAAATATCCAGAAGAACCACCAATAGAAATACATTCCCCAGTAATAATGCATAGAAACCTCCGAGCTGCCATGTGCCTGCATCTGTGGTCCAGCTGCCAACTTGGAACCTCTCTCGACGAGGCTACAAGAGTTATCTGATCAGCCCTTCACCTCCAATATTGTTCCACTTGAGAAGCGCCGGGTCTGATCACTCTTGCTCATCCGCCGGTCGAGAGACTCTAGACTCATCGTCTTTGAATGACTTGTGTGAGCTAACTTGTGTTGACTATCGTACGAAGCATGACAATGGATCGTGGGTTGACCAGGTACCTATTGCCGTCAACCCTGATGCCACTGCCTGCCTCCGCGACGTCGAACGGCGATGGTAGAGACGTGTCCACCATACGGAGCCATCCAGAACTCTTCTTGTCATCCATAGGCGGCAGCTCAAAGTCCAACAGCTTCCACGATGCATTGACGGCGATGTAACGCACCTGGTTCAGCTCGTGATTGTGTAGTGCCATCGCAACGGAATGCGATTCGCGTCCCCAGTCCGGTTGATCGAGCTTTATCCCGTGCCACTTGATCTGTGCGTTGCGGAGATAGTCTTCGAGAGCGATTGGGTTGCCTTCGGTTGCCTGATCGAAGTGGAGGCGGAGTCGGATCATCTGCGTCACGAAACGAAGGATCTCTACGTTGCTCTGGCACAAATTCCAGTCGAACCAACTGACTTCGCTGTCCAGGCAGTAGGCGTTGTTGTTGCCCTGCTGCGTGCGTCTAACCTCATCGCCCATGAGCAACATCGGAGTGCCAATTGAAAGGAGGTTGAGTGCGAAAAAGTTCTTGATCTGCTGTATTCGAAGCCGCTCTACATCGGGATCAGCTGAGGGGCCTTCGGTGCCACAGTTCCAGCTGAGATTGTTGTCGGTTCCATCTTGATTGTCGTCGCGGTTGTTCTCGTTGTGCTTCAAGTTATAGGAAACGAGATCGTTCAGGGTAAATCCGTCGTGGCATGTGATGAAGTTGATGCTCTGTCCGGTGGGACGGCCACCTGTCTTGTAAATGTCAGGGCTGCCAATAATGCGCTGATGGAGTCTCCATGCCGTATCTGGATCGCCCTTGAGGAAGCTGCGCACATCGTCGCGATAGACGCCGTTCCACTCTTTCCACTTGTCTTGTCCGAAGCTACCCACCTGGTAGAGGCCGCCGGAATCCCATGCCTCCGCGATCAACTTGGTGCCGGCAAGCACAGGGTCTGAGTCTATCTCCCAGATAATGGGGGCATTGAGCACAGGTTGGCCAGTGTCGCTGCGGGAGAAAATTGAGGCAAGATCAAAGCGGAATCCGTCCACGTGCATCTCTGACACCCAATACCTTAGGCTGTCGAGAATCAGACGCTTCACTACAGAATGGTTCGCCTTCAGGGTGTTGCCGGTGCCTGTAAAGTTGGCATAAGCCGACTTGTCGCGGCCCAGCATGTAGTAGAAGTTGTTTTCTAGGCCGCGGAAGCAGAGAGTTGGCCCGTGCTCATCGCCCTCGGCGGTGTGGTTGTATACCACATCGAGAATCACCTCGATGCCGGCGCGATGCAGTTCCTTCACCATGTCACGAAACTCATCGAGGCAGCCGAGCGGATCGTTCTTGTTGGTGCCGTACGCCAGGTGTGGAGCGAAGAACGAGATGGGGTCGTAACCCCAATAATTGACGAGCCCCGGCGGCGCATCCGTGGCATCGAACTGATAGACCGGCAGAAGTTCCACGGCTGTAACGCCAAGATCTCTCAGGTAAGGAATCTTGTCGATGACTCCGAGGTATGTGCCTCGATGAGCGTCGACAACACCGGAGGATGGGTGGCGGGTAAGGCCACCCACATGCATCTCGTAGATGACTGTGTCCCGAAAGAGCCGATGTATCGGTCTGTCACCCTCCCAATCGAAGACGGAGAGATCGGCCACCACACTCTTCATCGAGACCCCGGCATTGTCACCCGGCTTACACGCTGCAGCACGACTGTAGTTGCGTCCGATAGAGACGCTTTTGCCGTAAGGATCGAGCAGGACCTTCTCGCGGTCGAATCGCTGACCGGCTGCCGGATCGCATGGTCCGTCAGCACGATAGCCATAGAGTTGCCCATGCTTGATCCCCGGCAGGAAGATATGCCAATAGTGCGAAGTTCGGTCTCGGACGGGATTGAGAGTGATCGTCTGCGCTGGACGAGGATCGTCAGGGTGATCAAACAGAACAATCTGCATTCCCTTGGCGCTGGCCGAGAATACGCTGAAGTTGGTCCCTTGCGGCGTCACGCTCGCGCCCAACGGATAGGCGTAACTGATTGGAGCCTCGGGAGCTGCGTCGTGATTGAGCAAATTTATCGTTGCCATAGAATCTGAGAAGCTTCGAGGGGAACGAGAACGCCCGCATGAGCTGGCACAACGCGTGCTGTGTAGTCGCCTGCAGGGCGCGTAGCCGGGCAGCACGCGGAATAGAGGAGCGTCCCTGAAGGATCTGCGGAAGAGTCGCACGCAGGGATGACCTCGGGATTGGAGCCGCGTTGATTGGTCTGCGCGGCGTAGATTTCCACCTGGAACTGATCCGCATGGAGTCCACCAGGCACGATCTCTACCTTGAAGCGATGCTGTCCGTCCTCGGTCTCGGAGGTAAACCTCCCGAACCGCAGTGTATTCCATTGATCGGCAAGACTGTGCTGCCACTGAACCAGATCGGCGCCAAGCTTGCCGTCTCCGGCCGCGCGTCTCGCATAGCCCTCGGCCGCTGGCAGGTAATGATCCTCGGTATATTCGCGAATGGCACGACCGGCTGAGAATTCGGGCGTAAGTCTCGCCATGCTCTCGCGGATGCGTTCGAGCCATCGGGATGGCAGGCCCTGCGCGTCTCGATCATAAAACTCCGGAATAATATGCTGTTCCAACAAAGCGTAGAGTTGCTCCACCTCGGCGGCGTCCCATGCGGGGTCTTCCCCGTGTTCTTTTCCATCGCCAATGGCCCACCCGACCTCGGGGACGTAGGCCTCCGCCCACCAGCCGTCAAGCTCGGAGACATTCAGTCCGCCATTCGCAAGCACCTTCATTCCGCTTGTTCCGCACGCTTCCCATGGGCGTCGTGGCGTATTGATCCAAAGGTCCATCCCCTGCACCAACTCCTGCGCCATCTGCATGTCGTAGTCGCTGAGGAAGACCACACGGCCTCGCACCTCGGGACGCTTTATGAAGTCGTTCCATTGTTTGATCAGTGCTTGTCCAGGCATGTCCTCGGGGTGGGCTTTGCCGGCGATCACCAATTGCAAGGGCCGCTGAGGATTGGTGAGCAGACGGATGAGCCGCTCAGGATCGTGCAGCAATAGATCGGGACGCTTATAGGTGGCAAAGCGACGGGCAAATCCGGCCGTAAGCACGTTGTCCTTGAACCCGACTGAAGTTTCCAGGGGTGTGCTGCCCTCGGCGGAGATTTGCCGGACATAACGATCTCGCACCTGCACAAGCATCGCGGTACGTGCCTCAGTACGCATCTGCCACAAATCGGTGTTGCTCAGCTTCCGAATGTCATCCCCGATTGGAAGACTGCTTCGCCAACGGTCTGCTCCGCAGGCCTTCGTCCATAGTGCGTCTGAACCCGCAGAATCCCACGTGGGCACATGAATGCCGTTGGTCACGGAACCAATGGGTACCTCGGCCTGCGGCCAACGAGGAAACAACGGCTGAAAGATGTGCCTGCTCACCTCTCCATGGAGCTTACTGACCCCATTGACCTGCGCGCTGCCGTGCAATGCAAGGTAGGCCATATTGAAAAGCTCCGACGCATCTCCTCCGTTCTGCCTTCCCAAGGCAAGCAGGCTCTCCATCGGGATCGCGAGTTCGTCCTTCGCATAGTGGGCGAGGTATTTTTTCACAAGCTCTGGGTCAAATCGATCAAATCCAGCCGGTACCGCCGTGTGAGTTGTGAACATGTTGCCGGCCCTAACGATCGTGAACGCAACGTCAAAAGGAACACGATGGTCTTCCATGTAGCAGCGCGCCCGTTCAAGTACCGCAAACGCCGCGTGACCTTCGTTCAGATGGCATACCTCTGGGTGTAGACCAAGTTCGCGGAGCAAGCGCCAGCCGCCTATGCCAAGAACAATCTCCTGCTTCAGCCGCATCTCCGGATCGCCGCCGTAGAGTTCGCTGGTAATTCCGCGATGCGCAGCGGTATTGGCGAAATCATTGGCATCAAGCAGGTAGAGTTTGTTTCTGCCAACATTCACCTGCCAACACCGCAGCCATATCTTCGCTCCAGGAAGTTGAATTTGCAGCCGCAACCATTCTCCATCCGGACGGCGCACGGGCCGAATTGGCAGCTGACCAGGATCATTGACGGGATATAGCGCCCGTTGCCGACCATCTGCGTCGAAGTCCTGTCGAAAGTATCCCTGTCCCCATAACAAGCCCACGCCGACCACCGGAACACCCAGATCGCTTGCCGCCTTCATCTGGTCTCCCGCAACATTCCCCAGTCCACCGGAGTAGATTGGCAATGCTTCGGACAGCATGAACTCCATGCTGAAGTAGGCGACCGCCGAGAGTGCAACCCCGCGATGCTCTTTCTGGAACCAAGCGTCCGCTGAAAACTGCTCGCGAGCTTGCTGCAGCAGCCCTGATAGCCGCTCCCGAAAGACTGGCGTCGACAAAAGGGATTTTATCTTGTCGCGTGAAACTGTCCGCAGGATGACCCATGGGTTTTGGGTCGTCTGCCATAGATAGCTGTCCAAGGCCTCCCAAAGTTCATCCGCTGCATGATTCCACGACCAATGGAGATTTAGCGCGAGTTCCTTGAGCGCATCCATCCCCAGGCTTTCGGCAAGCCGCTTCCCTGCTTCCGGGGCCGCCTCGCTGGTTTTGCTGGCCTTGCCGATCTTTGCGTCGCTCATGCGGTCTCCTTGAGTTGCAGCGGCGCGTGATCTGCGTCACCGGCCGCAAATGCCTTGTTCACCATTGCCTGTGCCTCGGCCTCGATCTGCGCGAGGTGGTCCTTGCCCTTGAAGCTCTCCGCGTAGATCTTGTAAATGGCCTCAGTTCCCGAAGGCCGCGCGGCGAACCACCCGCTTGCCGCGACCACCTTGACACCGCCGATCGGTCTTCCGTCTCCCGGTGCGCTGGTGAGTATGGTCACCGGCCGCTCTCCCGCGAGATCGCCAACCTGGATGCTCTTCGCAGTCGCATGTTCGAGCGCCAACTTCTGCTCATTGGTTGCTGGCGCCTCCGACCTGCGATAGAGCGGATTGCCAAGTTCCGCGGTCAGATCGAAGTAGAGTTGGCCTGGGTCCTTCTTGCATTTCGCGGTTATTTCCGCAGCGAGGAGTGCCGCAATAATGCCATCCTTGTCCGTCGTCCAGACCGATCCATCCAGACGCGCAAAGGACGAACCGGCACTCTCTTCGCCGGCAAAGCCAAGCTGGCCGTGAAGCAGCCCTTCAACAAAGTACTTGAAGCCGACCGGCACCTCGTATAGTTTTCTGCTGTGCTTCTTCGCAACGCGATCAATCATGCTGCTGCTGACTACCGTTTTGCCAACCTGCATTGTGCTCGGCCACTTCGCACGATGGGCAAACAAGTAGTCGATGCAGACGGCGAGGTAGTGGTTAGGCGGCAAGAGTCCACTGCTGCGGGTGACGATGCCGTGACGGTCGTGATCGGTGTCGCAGGCGAGAGCGATGTCGAATTTTTCCTTCAGGGCGATCAATGAACTCATCGCATATTCTGACGAAGGGTCCATACGGATCTTCCCATCCCAATCCAGCGTCATGAAGCGAAAGGTTGGGTCGACTGTCTCGTTAACCACCCTGAGATTCAATCCGTAGCGTTTTGCGATCGGCTCCCAGTAGTGCACTCCCGCACCGCCAAGCGGATCCACACCCAGGGTGATGCCCGACGCGCGGATGGCGTCCATATCGACGACGTTTTGAAGGTCTTCCACGTATGCGGTGAGGAAGTCGTGCCGATGGGTCGTGGAGGACGCTAGCGCCTTATCGATGGAGACGCGCTTGACCCCTTTGAGTTGATCTGCGAGAAACTGGTTGGCTTGTGCTTCAATCCACGAGGTGATCTTCTCTTCGGCCGGACCGCCATGAGGCGGGTTGTACTTGAACCCACCGCAATCTGGCGGATTGTGCGACGGCGTGATGACGATGCCATCGCTCAGCCCAGTCGTGCGTCTGCGGTTGTACGTAAGGATAGCGTGCGAGATAACAGGCGTGGGCGTATATTGCTCACTCCCAGCCAGCATGACGTCGACAGCGTTGGCAGCAAGGACCTCGAGCGCGCTCTCGACCGCTGGCTGCGACAGAGCATGCGTATCGATACCAAGAAACAATGGCCCATTAATCTTCTGTTGTCGACGATAAGCACAGATCGCCTGTGTGATCGCCAGGATGTGCCACTCGTTGAAGGTGTGCGTGAAAGACGAGCCACGATGTCCCGAGGTGCCGAAAATAACCCGCTGTTCGGCTACGTCTGAGTCGGGGCGCTCTTCGTAGTAAGCGGCGATCAACTTCGGTACATCGACGAGGTCGGCGGCCGTCGCCAACTGACCTGCCCTGGGGTCAATCTTCATCTGTTCACTCTTTCTTTTCCTGTGACTCGATCGTGCGTTGTTGTACCGTCATTTGGCCAGCAGCTTGCCAATCGCCAGCAATTCCGCATGGCGTTTAGCGGTGATTTTGGGATACGCCATCTTCAGGCCCCTAAGAGCATCCAGGACAATCGCGGACACGATCAGGCGGGCGCTCTCCTTGTCGTCGGCGGGCACAACATACCAAGGCGAGTGACGAGTGCTGGTGGCATTGAGGCACTCTTCAAACGCATCCATATATTTACCCCAGTATTTCCGCTCATGGATGTCCGCACTGAACTTCCAATTCTTCTCAGGCTCGTCTATGCGTGCAAGAAATCGTTTGCGCTGCTCGTCTTTGGAGAGATGGAGAAATATCTTTATCGTGCGGGTCGAATTGCCATGCAGGTGGTGTTCCATATCGACGATCGACCGGTATCTCTGCTTCCAGATGTGCTTGTCGTTGCGCAGCTCTTTCCCCAGCCCCTCACCGGCCAGAAGCTCAGGATGGACACGCACGATCAATACCTCTTCGTAGTAGGAACGGTTGAAGATGCCAATCCGTCCGCGCTCCGGGAGTCTACAGGTCGAACGCCAGAGAAAATCATGCTCCAGTTCCTCGGCGGTTGGCTGCTTGAAGCTTGATACATCGCAGCCTTCTGGGTTGATCCCCGACATGACGTGGCGAATGGCCCCGTCCTTGCCCGCGCCATCCATCCCCTGAAAGATCAGCAGGAGGGCATAGCGGTTCGATGCATAGTGCAAGTGCTGCAGATCGCTCAGATCCGAGACATGCTGAGTCAGTACAGATTGGTACTTCTCCTTCGTGTCGCAAAGCGGCTTTATGTTTGTGGGCAGCTTGCTTAACTTGATTGCTTTGCCAGGATTCACACGAAATTTATCTGAATCGATTTTCATTTCCCCAGTTGCCAATTCTGATTGACCATTTCTATCTACGAAGCCCACCGATGTTTCTCTGGACTATGCACTTCGCGCTCCGCTTCCACCCAATCCTGCTCCTGCAGGCTCTCTCCGTTGGCTCGTTGCTGGTAGACTTCGTATGCCTGATTTGCGATCTGCAGCCCAAGATCAACCTGTTTCGCCTAATCGCGTTAGAGCAGTCGGATTGAGGATCCAGTAGGCAAGGATCTTAAGTCGATCCGTGAACAGCGCCAGACGATGGCAATGCCCAAGGAACATTCAGCCTACTTCCAGCCCAGCGGTGTAACGAACGGGCCATAGACCGCGATAAGAGTCGCAACGGTCTGAGTGCCGCGCGGCCTGTGTCAAGGTTAACGTTGCGCCGGGCTTCAGGTCTTCTTTGGCATTCGCTTTGGGCTTAGCTGACGTGTCCGGCTTTGGGTCATTTTTCGACGCACTCTCGTCTGAGACTGTTCTCTAGTATTGGAGGTTTCTGTAGCCGGATCTACGGTCCATTCTCCTGGTCGATGACTTGAGTGAGTTTCATTAGAGGGACGACGAGAACCGGTCGAACACACACTATGTTAGCGACCTCACCTTTCGAGGCTTGGCTAAAGCACCTCCTAGGATCACATGATCGATGTCCGGGCCGGAAGCTCTTCGGGAGAGCTGTTCTAACACCCCCGCACAGTAAGTATGTTCTCAAGCGCGAGTGGGCGCTGAGTCGTTTTGCTCAGGGAATCGCAGCCGGGCCCATAAATGACTGCTCAGCGTCTTTATTGAAGGGCGGTTGCCGGAACAGGAGACCACCGAAACCAGGTCTGGCTCGCGCTACGACTCTCTTAGCTGGAACCAAGGGGGTATGAGCGCGGATGCCCCTAGCTGGCGGAACGACTGATGGGAGCGCGTGGGCAGTGCCTTCTGCATCGAGAGCGGGAATGAGGCGTTTCGTCAAGCATTTACGTATCGCATAGATTCAACATGCCGCTCCAGAATTCCAATGTCGATCAATCTTGCACAGTAATCAGTTCTCCAGCCGCATAGCATTCAGTCGTGATTTGGAGTTGGACCCTGAGTTCCGGATGATCTGGTATTCAAAAATTTGAGCGCGGCTCAGCCATTCTACGAGAGTCGCACATTAGATCGTATGGGCAACGAAGTAAGGAATACCCTCGGTTTCGGCGGTCGGGAGCATCCGCGGCACGATCAATTCCTTCGCTGTAGGTCCCCCGCATAAGGCTGGCATCTTTGAGGTACTTCATGGACTGGCCACCTACAGTTTTATTGGGATTACGCTCGGTTCTTGATCGAGCAAGACCGCATTCAACAGCGACCTGTGGACCTTGATACGCCCGTTGTATTCAATAAAGCCGAGTTTGCGAAAGCGGTTCATAAAGAAACTGACGCGGGAGCGAGTAGTCCCGATCATCTCTGCCAGGATCTGTTGCGAGATCTTGGGAATGTACTGTTCCGGCTCGCCCGGCTTGCCAAGTTCCGCCATCAAGAGCAGAATCCTCGCCAGACGCTTTTCGCTGGAGTTGAAAAGTTGATCGACCAGGTCGGCTTGGACGCGCATGCCGCGCTCCAGCAGGTACTTCAAAAAGAGATCTGAGAAGCTGTGCTCCTCATGCATTACACGAATCATCTCGTGCCGGCTGATTCTGAGAGCGGTGCAGGCGGTAATTGCAGTGGCAGTGGCCAAACGCAACCCAGCCATTGCCGCGAGCGCCTCTTCTCCCACAAAGTCACCGGCGGCGAGGAGGGCGATAGTAGCTTCCTTCCCGGCGGCGGAAACAACGGTGACTCGTGCTCGGCCTTTGTGGAGATAAAAAACCGAGTCTGCTGGATTGCCCTGCGAAAAGAAGGCATCCTGCGGCGCCAATTGAATGATTGTTCGCCCCAGGCCGGCTCTCGCCAGAAAGGCGGCGGCATCGAATCCGGACTTCTTGAGTTCAGCCATTGAAGGGCCTCCTTCCTATTGCGGCCCTCGCAAGAATTATTACCGGCGGGATGCGCGGCTATCCTGGCATAAGGATGCCGGGTCTTCCTCATTTGACCGAGCATCTTTATCTCTCTCGGCTGCCCACCTACCAAAGCCTAAGCATAGGTTTCACTGGCGGCGAGGGCGCGTAATGTTCAATATTGCTCACCTTTACGGAAATATCCTCGTATTTCCTCGGTCACATGATCCCACTATGGAGTCCGATGAAGCACCGGGGATCTCGCCGCCAGAGTGATCGGCTTGCGAGTATCATTGCGAGACAGACGCCTCATGTTCAATGCGAGCGTAGCGTTTTGAGAAACAACCGAATCCATGCCTCCTCCACAGAAAACGCGAGATTTAGCCCGTAGTCTCGTTGCTAGCGAGGCCGATGCAAGTACTGCCTCCCTGCATACCGAACCTGCAACTGTGCGCGTCTATGAGAGGCTGCGTCGGCAACTCGGCGCACCCGTGGGGACTGACGGTTTTCAAGCTCTCGCTTCCCGTGCTTTGGCTCTTGCCAAGTCGGAATCTCCCCGGCTCAGCGCGGTGCAGGTAATGGCGGACGGAGGCTTGCGCGGTCTCGGCGAAGTTGAATCCCAGACGGACGCGGACGAGGATGGCGAGGTCGGAATCGTTCTGATTGCCCAGTTGCTCAGCCTGTTTCTTGCATTCCTTGGCGAGGCAACAACTCTGCGCTTGATAGAAGATTTACGACTTCAGGTTGACGTTAGGACAGAGTCAGCCACGACAACAAAGGACACGACAGTCTTGGCGGCCGATGGACCGGAAATGGCTGCTGCTTTCGAGGACCTTCTGCTGGAAGTCGATCGACTGAGGAGTGTGAGCAAACAAATTGAAATTCTGGCGGACAAACATCCAGGCATGGAAGATGGACTCGTGAGTGTTGCGGGAAACATTCGCAGTATTGCCACGGTTCTGGATATTTTCACACTCATCCGAAGCAACGCAGGCGGCCCGCAAGACGAGACACCTAACCTACAAACAAATCTCTACATGAATTGAGTTCCCGCTTGCTCTACATCCAACGCTGCTCTAGATTTCGAACACTCCAACCGCAAGGGCACTTGCGAAAAAACATAGTCGCCGCCCTGATCCACTACCTAGCGTATATCGGCAATCGAAATCTGCTACTTTGAACGATTCTAAGTTGAACATGACCGCTGCCCCAGGAATGCGAGATTTAGCCCATCGACTTCTCACGTATGAAGCCGGTGCGGGTAAGGCCTCCGAGCCAATGGAGTCTCCGACCCTTCGCGTCTATGAGAAGCTGCGCCAGAGTCTTGGTGAATTTGTTGGAGCTGCAGGTTTTTATTCGCTCGCGTCTCGCGCCTTGGCGTTGGCCAAGCCGGAAGCTCCCAGTCTGAATGCAGCGCAGGTAGCTGGTGACGGTGCATTACAGGGCTTGAGCGAGATTGAGACCCAAATCGACTTGAACAGAGATCCGGCTGACGAGGAAGGAATCATTCTCATCGCCCGATTACTCGGACTGCTTCGTATCTTCCTTGGCGAAGCTTTAACTTTGAGCCTGCTGCGAAATGCGTGGCCAGGCGAAGCATTTGATGATGGTAATGCGGGAAACGGGAGAAAAACGTGAGCACCCAAGACAAAGTGAAGATCAACAAACTACCCACCGGTGTTCCGGGCCTAGATGAGATTGTGGGCGGCGGCCTCCCGGAATTCTCATTCAACATCATCGCGGGTGCACCCGGAAGCGGTAAGACGACGCTGGCACATCAGTTTGTGTTTGCGAATGCCACCCCGGAGCGTCCTGCGCTTTATTTCACGGTTCTGGGCGAATCAGCCATCAAAATGCTGCGATACCAGCAGCAGTACACGTTCTTCGACCCGGCCATGCTGCCCGACTCGATTCGCTTTATCAATCTGAGCCAGGTTGTCTTGGAGAAGGATCTGGGCGCGGTTTTGGAGCAGATTACCAAGGAAGTTGAGAAATCCAACCCAGCCGTCGTGGTTGTCGACTCGTTCCGCACCATGGTTCGGAAACCGGAGAGTGACATGGACCTGCAGTCCTTCATTCAACGGTTAGCCTTGTTTCTGGCTAGTTGGCAAGCTACGACATTCCTGATCGGGGAGTATGCGGAAGAGGAGCTACGCGACAATCCCATCTTTACCGTTGCCGATGGCCTTTTATGGCTGCGCCAAACAGCGGAACGAAATTCGATTGTTCGGAAGCTGCAGATCATAAAACTACGCGGTCAGGATTCCGTGCCGGGGTTGCACACTTTTCGCATAACCGATGCCGGAGTGCAAGCCTTCTCGCGCACGTTTGGGTTAACCGCGCGCAAGAGAAACCCGCCCAGCAATCGGCGTCTCTCCTTCGGTATCCCAGAGTTGGACAAGATGATGGATGGCGGCGTGCGCGAAGGCGATAGCCTTCTGGTTGCAGGGTCTTCGGGAACCGGGAAATCGGTTCTGGCGACCCAATTCATTGCAGAAGGCGTACGCCATGGGGAACCAGGAATCGTGGCGGTCTTTGAGGAACGCCCAGAGGCATACGCGGAGCGCGCCACCAGTTTAGGTTTGGATCTGGAAACGCCGCAGAAAGATGGGAAGCTCACAATTCTCTATCTCCGCCCACTCGATCTGTCGGTAGATGAAACCATGCAGTCGATCCTCGATGCCGTACAGAAGATCGGGGCCAAGCGCCTGGTAATCGATTCTCTGGCGGGGTTTGAGATGGCTCTGTCTCCTGGCTTCCGCGCCGACTTTCGCGAGTCTCTTTACCGGATGATCTTCGCTCTGACGGGAATCGGGGTGACAATTCTAAGCACCGTCGAAGTGGATGAGTCCTTCACTGAATTCCCGTTCAGTACCTACTCAATTTCTTTTCTCACAGATGACATTATCCGGCTTCGGTACGTATCCATCGATGGCCAGCTTCGCAAGATCATGGTGGTGATCAAGATGCGGGGCGGAAATCATGCCAAGGATATTCGTGAGTATGAAATCACGTCCAAGGGCGTCGTGATCCTCGGCAAACGCCTCACACATTATCAGGGTCTTATCAGCGGTATTCCCGTGCATTCGGCCCAATCTTCCTCGAAGGAAGAGCCCCCGCTGGATACAGGAATCGAGCATAAAACCTAGCCAAAGACATTTGGGATTTTGACACCACCGGTCGTCTATCTCAATGATCTTGTTGTGAAGACCGAGAGTTGAAGGGCGACCGGTGGAGACGTTTACAGAGCTGTTTGGCAGCCTCTTTCTGTTTATATACCACTGCTTTGACCGGGTGGTGATTCACGGATTCGGTCGCATATCCCGTGGGGAGTACGTCCAGTCGCTGGGTCAGGCCAGGGGATCGAACTCTGAAATCGAGACTCAACTCGTAATCGGGAGGCGCATCGGCATAGGTGTCGACCCCGAATTCCGGACGGCCCAGTCTCTCAATACCGAGGTTGGAAAACTCTTAAATGGGCTGATAAAGTCGCTGCGCAGCTCGACGGGCTCTCGACCGCGGGACCTCGGAATCAGGGAATCAGGTGATGTTAGCGCGGATTCTCGCTGGCTACTGCTGGAGTGCTCAACCACTCGGCCGTCCCATGCCGGACCGCTGAAGTGGTTGCGGAGAGTAAGTGCTCAGCCCGAACAGGCGTGTATCAGTGCCCGGCTATTTGCACAAGCAAGCTCATGTTGATCGGCAGGTCACAAACAAAGGAGAAAGAGGCTATGACACACAGCAAGACAATATGGAGTCGGCGGGAGCAGCTATCGGATTACACTGAGACACCGCACAACCCATGTCGCAATTTGGCGAACTATGTCTGATGCTGATGGGATACTTGCGCTGATCGAACAACCAGCTCCAAGAAGTACGCTACCGCGCCGTGGCGCTGCTGCAGCATCCGGCAGACCCAGAAATTCTTTTCGACAATGGCGTCGGCGATGCCTTTTCGAGCCGCTGTTTCGATAAACAGTTGCGCGCGCGTTCAAACGGCTTTTTATCGCTTTTTAGATGGGCTGTTTCTGGCTTGACATTTTCACTAAATATGTTACTTTCAGCAAATGCTGAAAGTATCGAATTCGGTGAAAGAGGTTGAGGAGCGAGGAGCGGCCAAACTGGAACGCCTGCTCAAACGCATCCCTCGGATCAAGCTTAAATCATTGAAAATAGGGCCAATGCAAAAAGACCCTGGATCCGATGTGCAGGTCCGCATGGAACTCGATGGAAAACAGCATACGCTCATCGCCGAAGTGAAAAACAGTGGACAGCCACGCTATGCCCGGGAGGCGATTTTGCGGTTGAAGGCCATCGCCGCACGCTCCAATCCGCCGGCCATACCGGTCTTCATCGCTCCCTTTCTCACCGAATCGACCAGAGACCTCTGCTTTCAGCAGGGGGTCTCCTGCCTCGATTTTGAAGGGAACGCCCGTATGGCGTTCGACTCCGTCTATCTCGAAATCGCCAGCCCCCATCGACCGTCATCCTCGCGGCGAGAGTATCGCTCACTCTTCAAAGGCCGCTCGGCAAAGGTGCTTCGCGTTCTTCTCAGCTCCCCGGACCGCAGTTGGAAACTCACCGACCTTGCGCAGGAGTCGTGCGTCAGCATTGGTCATGTCAGCAATGTTCAGTCCTCTCTTTTGGATCGAGAGTGGGCCGAACGGAATGACTTGGGACTTTCTCTGACCGCGCCACGCGCTCTTCTCGACGCCTGGAGCGCAGCCTACGAAAGACCCCTGGCCGCAGAGCGCAGGTTCTACACTACGCTGCACGGATCGATGTTGGAAGAGGCGCTCCGCGACCTCTTCCGTTCGGCCAAAGAAACTGCTCATCTCGCGGTGGCGTCCTTTTCCGCAGCGCAATGGATATCGCCCTTCGGGCGGACCGCGACGCAGTATTTCTATGCGGACGAGGACAGCGTGGACCTGCTCAAGGGCTCCCTGCGCTTGTCCTCGGCTTCCAAAGGGGAAAACGTCGTCGTGTGGATACCGAAAGATCGAGATGTCTACTTCGGGAGCACTGAACAAGCGCGCGGGATTTGCTGTACCAGCTCATTGCAAACCTACCTTGATCTCATGCAAGGTGGAGAACGCGGACGCGAAGCCGCCGATCATCTGCGGAGGGCCACACTCTCATGGACCCTGTAATTCCTCAGAAACCTCAGTCGGCCAACGACTATGACGACCGCACCACGAGAGCGGTGAAATCCGTCCTCGTCGAAATCGGTCAAATCCTCGCCAGCTTTCGCGGCAAGTTCGCAGTCATTGGGGGCTCGGTGCCGTGGCTGCTTCTGGAGAACGCCGACAATCCCCATGTCGGCACGCTGGATGTGGATCTCAGCCTCGACGCAGAGGCGCTTCAGGATGGTCAATATGCAGATTTGATCCATGAGCTGATGGGACAGGGGTACGACAAAACGAAAAACACCCGAGAGTTTCAACTGCAACGGACGGTTCCGGCCACAGATGGTGGTCCGGCCATTGAAATTCTTGTCGATTTTCTGATGCCCAAGCACGCGGATATTGAGAAGAACAGACCCAAGCTCATCGAGAACTTCCGGGTACAGAGAGCCGATGGCGCCGACCTTGCCGTTCACTTCCATCAGCTCGTCGCGGTATCCGCAGAGACCCCGACCGGCGGTCGCAACACCGTTGAAATCGCGGTCTGCTCGATCCCGGCGCTTCTGGCAATGAAGGGCCATGCCGTGGAATTTCGCCAGAAGCGCAAAGATGCGTATGACATTCACTACTGCATTCGGAACTATCCAGGCGGAGTCGGGACGTTGGCAGAGGACTGCCGGAAGCTGCTCGAACACGAAAGCGCCCGGACAGGCTATGAGTTCATCAACGCGAAGTTCGAGACCGCTGAAAGCTATGGACCAACCAGTGTTCGTCTCTTCGTGGAAGAGTCGGCGGTGCTCGGCGATCAGACTCCCGCACAATGGCAACAAGATGCGTATGGACAGGTCAATGAATGGCTCATAGCACTCGGCTTGCGGAAGCCCCAATAACGAGATGGGCCGCAGAGAAAGGTGGAAGGCGACGTGGCGAAGCTAACAACCAACGAGAAGGAGATCCTCGAAGAGCTATTCCAGATGCGCGGCGGATGTGCGCTTAATTTTTCGGATCGAACGTTCGGGGAGTTCTTCCAGAACGACATGGCCCTCAATATCTTTGATCCTGCCAAATTGCCCGAGGTCAGCGAAAAGGCCCGCGAGCGCGTTCAAATGGGGGATGAGGGCTATCCCCTCATCACCCCACAGAAACGCCGCAGCAGCGGTGGGGGCAATGCGCTGAAGCGGGGCAGAGCTGACGGCAATATCCAATCTCACCCATTTATACCCATTTGTGCGGATAGGAGTTCGACTGAGCCTAATCCGGTCTAATCGGGTAATTTTTCGGGTAGACAATCCGGTATAATCCGGCATAGTCCCGGGTATGCTCAACACCGACACCATTCAAGTCACGCAGGAGTTGCTGGCCCTCCTGTCGGAGATCGACGAATTCAAGGGAGCCTGGCGCTCCCTCGGCACCATTGCGCCCGAACGATTAAACGCCCTTCGCCGCGTTGCGACCATTGAGAGCATCGGATCATCCACCCGCATCGAGGGCAGCAAACTGACCGATCGGGAAGTGGAACGGCTGCTCGGCAGCTTGGAGATTAAGCGCTTCAGCACTCGGGACGAGCAGGAGGTAGCCGGATATGCCGAGGTGATGGAAACCGTCTTCCGGGCCTGGTCGGACATCCCTGTTACCGAAAACTACATTAAGCAGCTTCATCGCGATCTGCTCCAATACAGCGACAAGGATGAACGTCATCGCGGCGAGTACAAGAATCTCCGTAACGATGTAGGCGCCTTCGACGCCGACGGCAAAATGATAGGCATTGTGTTTGAGACGGCGACTCCGTTCGATACACCGCACCGAATGACTGAGCTGCTCGCCTGGCTGAATCAAGCTCGCGAACTGCGCCGCCTGCATCCTCTGTTGATTGTCGCCGTGTTCATCGTCGTCTTCCTCGCCATTCATCCCTTCCAGGACGGCAACGGACGCCTGAGCCGCGTTCTGACTACTCTGCTTCTGCTGCAGGCTGGCTATGCCTATGTGCCATATTCGTCGCTCGAAAGCGTCATCGAAAACAGCAAGGAAGGCTACTACCTGGCCTTGCGCCAGACGCAAACCACCATCCGAACCGATGCACCGAACTGGCAGCCCTGGCTGCTTTTTCTCATGCGCGCCTTGCAGCAGCAAAAACGCCGCCTCGCGGTGAAAGTCGAGCGCGAAAAGAATGCGCTCGCCGCCCTGCCGGAACTCGCCGTCAAAATCCTCGACTATGTGCGCGATCAGGGTCGCGTCACGACACGCGACATGATACGCGAGTTTGGCGCAAGCCCGAACACGCTGAAAGCCACTTTCACGTCACTGGTAGAAAAAGGCCTGCTGGTACGTCAAGGCGCCGGGCGGTCCACCTGGTACGGATTGCCATAATCGAATGAGAGGAAGAGAAACTCAATGCAGCATCGTAAAACGATCCCAGCTTGCCTGCGTCGCGGTCCAGACACACGAGCCTAAGTGGGACAGTAGAAACTTATGAGCAAGAGCGACCTGAGCGAACGCAAAATCTGCACCAAGTACATCGCGCCTGCTGTTAGCGGGGCAGCGGTGCTTGTCGTCGACGGTCCTCGAGCGCAGCCCTAACGACCGCAATCAACTCCTCCTCCGTAAGTGGCAGTGGATTGGCTTGCATGCTGCTGGCTTTCGCTGCCTTATCGGCTACGCCCGGCAGATCGGCTTCGGTCTCTCCCCATGCACCGAGCAGAACAATTTGTTCAAGATCGCTCGGGCTCACTGCGTGGGCATCCTGCGCGGCCGACAGATCCCTTCGGGGCCAGTCTCTCCCACAATCCTCTGGGGGAATTTCTGCATGGGCACACAATTCTGTCGAGTGTTGTGTTCTGCTTCATTCCTGTCGGCTTCCCGCTCGCGGCGACGTTTGCGACCGGGCGTGCTGCTACCCAGATCCTCGACGTGGCGAACTGGACGTGCGCGCGCAGGGAGCACGAAGAGCTGGTCCACTACACCAGCGAAGCCCAAAAAGCTCTCGAAGCCGAACGCGAAACAAACGTCACGCCGCATGTCGCCGAGAACGACAAGGGCCGCCGCTCCAACATCGACCGCAGGACGACCCGGCACGAAGGCTACTCGATCAGCCTGAACTGCCGCTGGCTGGTGGAGAAGGGCTTCGGCTGGATTAAGCAGACCGGCCCGGTGCGCCAGGTGAAGGTGTGCGGCCTGCACAAGGTGGAATGGGCCTTCGTCTTCAGTTGCACCGCTCACAAGCTGATGCGGCTACCTAGACTGATCGCACAAAGAGCGGAGCAAGGACTCAGGCAGAAGTGCGCCTGAGGTTCGACCGGAGGGCGGAAACCTCCTTCCACGAGCCTCCAAAGCCCCCGTAAACACTGGCAAACTGCGCGTCTCGAGCACGAATCGACCAAGACACCCCAGAAAACACCAAGCCACGCCCATCAATCCGGCGGACTTCAACAAGTTCCTAGCGCAACGCACCTTAGTGACGATAGTCACATTGTTTGGCCGACCTCTTGAGTGATTCTACCCCTGTCGATTGCGACGTTTGCTGGCTGTGGCTCGGAAGCACAACGGAAGATTCGAGTGTTGCTTGAAGCTTATCCGTTTTTCATTTGACAGCGTTCGATTTAACTGGGAAGATCGTCGTGCTTCAGGCTTAGACTGTATCTTTTTGCTCACATCGCGACATGTGGGTAAGTTGACTGAGTGCTTTCTTCGGCCCAGCCAGACCGTAGAGCTGTGTAGATATCCCTATTTGCGAGGGCCGATGAAGTTCTGCCGCCTTATTCGATTTGCGCTCCTGTGCGCCGTTGCCTCTGTTTTCTCCACAAACACATTCGTTGCGGAAGCCGCCACTGTTCCTCCGGGCGCCTGTCTCTACGCGCTCGATTCCAGCGCGGCGGATGCGTTTCAGATTGCGGGCGCCCAGTCGGTCTATTCGGCCTGCGGGGTGGTGTCTGAATCGAGCTCCAGCAGTGCTTTTGAGATGGAAGGGTCCGAAACGCTCTACCTGCAGAATCACTCCCAAGTGAGCGTCGTGGGAAGCGCGCAGCTCAACGGACAAGTATTGTGGGACACGACCAGCAATGCGCAGGTTTCGGCCGTCAAGGTGACGAGCCCCGGAGACCCGTTGGCGTCGATCACTGCGCCGACGACGGGAACCGTGGTGAGTACAAGCCCGGCATCCTATGACATGAACCATAAACCGACGAACAACACGTTCTCTCCTGGCGTGTATTGCGGCGGTCTTACGGTGGGCAATACCAACGGCACGACGTTCACGATGAGCCCGGGCGTTTACGTCATGGCTGGAGGCGGGCTGACACTCAACTCGCAGGCGATCGTCTCCGGGACCGGCGTCACGGTGTACAACACCTCAAGTTCAGGATGGGGCTGCTCGGGTAGCTACAACTACACGCCGGTAACCATCAGCGGGCAGGTTACGGCTACCCTGTCGGCGCCGACTTCCGGAGCACTGAATGGGATATTGTTTTTTGGGAATCGCACCGGCTGCTCAACGCCTGGGTCCTGTCAGGATCAAGTCAATGGCGGTTCCACCGTTGTCTTGAATGGCGCGCTCTATTTCAAAAGCGACAAACTGACGATCACGGGCAGCAACGCCAGCGGCTACATGATGCTGGTGGCCGACAAGATCTACATCAATGGCAACTCGACCTTCGGGACGAATGGGAACCCTTACGATGGGATTACCGTCAGCGTCTCCCCGGCGACAAGCTCCTTGAATGCTGGCCAAACGCAGCAATTCACAGCAACGGTAAGTGACGCCAATACAGCGGTGACATGGTCCATCATTCCCACAGGTGCCGGTTCAATCAACTCGACTGGACTTTATACGGCGCCAGCGACCGTGACTTCACCACAAACTGTGACGGTGACGGCGACCAGCCAGGCGGACACATCGAAATCAGGTTCGGCAACCGCGACGCTGTACCCACCAGTAACTGTGAGCGTGAGCCCAGCAGCAGCGACGCTGTATGGCGGCCAGACGCAGCAGTTGGCCGCGACCGTGACGAACACCGGTAATACGGCGGTGAGTTGGACGATCTCACCTGCGGGGACAGGGACGGTTAGCGCCTCTGGCCTCTACACAGCGCCAGCCAGCATCAGCGGTGCGACGACGGTCACGGTGACGGCGACCAGCCAGGCGAACACATCGAAGTCTGCCTCAGCGACGGTTACGTTGTCTCCTCCGGTAGCGGTGATCGTGAGCCCAGCAACAGCGACGTTGTATGGTGGCCAGACGCAGCAGTTGACCGCGACTGTGACGAACACCAGCAACACCGCCCTGACCTGGAGTATCAGTCCGGTCGGAACCGGCACAGTCAGTTCGACTGGCCTGTACACGGCTCCGGCCAGCGTCGCCAGCGCGACGACGGTGACTGTGACCGCGACGAGCCAGGCGAACACGACGAAGTCCGCGTCAGCGGCGATCACGCTGGAACCGCCGATTGCGGTGAGCGTTAGTCCGTCAGCGGCGACATTGTACGGAGGCCAGACGCAGCAGCTGACTGCCACGGTGACCAACACCAGCAACACGGCAGTGATCTGGAGCATCAGCCCTGCGGGAACAGGTACGGTCAGCTCGACGGGACTCTACACGGCACCGGCCAGCATCAGCGGCCAGACGACCGTGACGGTGACGGCGACCAGTCAGGCGAACACATCGGCGACGGCAGCGGCGACGATTACGCTTTCGCCGCCGGTTGCCGTTACTGTGAGTCCCACGACAGCGACCTTGTATGGCAGCCAGACGCAGCAGTTGACCGCGACGGTGACGAACACCAGCAACACTGCGGTGACCTGGACGATCAATCCGGCGGGAACCGGCACCGTCAGTTCCAGTGGCCTCTACACGGCCCCGGCCAGCATCACCAGCGCGACGACGGTGACGGTGATCGCGACCAGCCAGGCGAACACGTCGGCGACGGCTTCGGCGACGATTGCGTTGTCTCCGCCAGTCGCGGTGAGTGGTTTTAATCCGACCGCAGTGACCCTTTACGCGGGCCAGACGCAGCAGTTTTCTGCGAGCGCGGTGAACACCAGCAATCCTGCACTGACTTGGACGATCTCGCCCGCCGGAACGGGGACCATTAGTCCGACGGGTCTGTATGCGACACCCGCGAGCATTGCTACCGCACAGACAGTTACGGTGACGGCGACCAGTCAGGCAAACTCGTCAGCGACAGCTTCGGGGACTGTAACGCTATCTCCGCCGGTTGCCGTGACAGTGAGTCCCACGACTGCGACACTCTATGGTGGGCAGAAGCAGCAGCTTGCGGCAACTGTCATCAACACGAGCAACCCAGCGGTTACCTGGACTGTCAGCCCGGCGGGGACAGGCACGGTCAGCTCGACCGGCCTCTACACGGCCCCGGCCAGCATCACTTCTTCTGAGACTGTCACCATCACTGCCACCAGCCAGGCGAACACATCAGCTACGGCTTCAGCGACGATTACGCTGTCTCCGCCGGTTGTGGTGGGTGGTTTTACTCCGACCGCGGTGACCCTCTACGCGGGCCAGACGCAGCAGTTTTCAGCGAGCGTAGTGAACACCAGCAATACTGCACTGACTTGGACGATCTCGCCCGCTGGATTGGGGACCATCAGTTCAACGGGGCTGTATACAGCACCCGCGAGCATTGCTACCGCACAGACAGTGACGGTGACGGCGACCAGCCAGGCAAACTCTTCGGCCATAGCTTCAGGGACTATCACGCTATCTCCGCCGGTTGCGGTAAGCGTGAGTCCGTCAGCGGCGACCTTGTATGGTGGCCAAACGCAGCAGCTTGCGGCAACCGTCATCAACACAAGCAACACAGGGGTGACCTGGACCGTAAGCCCGACGGGAACCGGCAGTGTAAGTTCGACCGGTCTTTACACGGCACCGGCAAGCATTTCTAGCGCGACAACAGTGACCGTGACTGCGACTAGTCAGGCGAACACATCGGCTATAGCTTCTGCGACGATTACGTTGGAGCCGCCGGTTGCGGTGACTGGTTTTACTCCGACCGCGGTGACCCTCTACGCAGGCCAGACGCAACAGTTTTCAGCGAGCGCGGTGAACACCAGCAATGCGGCGGTGACCTGGACGATCTCTCCCGCTGGAGCGGGGACTATCAGCTCGACCGGTCTGTATACAGCCCCCGCGAGCATCACTACGGCAGAGACAGTGACGGTGACCGCCACCAGCCAGGCAGATTCTTCGGCCACGGCTTCTGGAACGATCACGTTGTCTCCTCCGATTTCTGTAACGGTGAGCCCGACGACAGCGACGATCTATGGTGGCCAGACGCAGCAGCTTGCCGCAACCGTAATCAACACCAGCAACACAGCGGTGACTTGGACTGTTAGCCCGGCGGGAACGGGCAGCGTCAGCTCGACTGGCCTATATACGGCTCCGGCGAGCATCGGGAGCGTGATGACAGTGACTGTGACGGCCACGAGTCAGGCGGACAGCAGTCAATCTGCATCGGCGATCTTGACTCTATCCGTGCCGCTGTGCCAGGCCACTTCGTTTGCCTATCGCCGGATCCTGACAATCAACCATGCAAACGTACCGAATACGGACCAGACGG
>Ga0302267_10001447_pt1 | contig 30366 bp, 28 predicted proteins | sample III_Bog_E1_3_FD_194555 | JGI IMG/M metagenome (GOLD analysis project Ga0302267, IMG submission 194555) | Peat permafrost microbial communities from Stordalen Mire near Abisko, Sweden - III_Bog_E1_3 | ecosystem: Environmental > Terrestrial > Soil > Wetlands > Peat | place: Sweden: Abisko...
GATCGCCCGCTATCACCCCTCCATCCTCTGGAACGATATCGACTGGCCCAAAACCGGCAAGCCCCTCGAAGTCGAAGCCGACTACTACAACGCCATCCCCGACGGCGTCATAGACGACCGCTTCGGAATCGCCCACTCTGACTTCACCTCGCCCGAATACGAGAAGCTCGACAAAATCAGCGCAAAGAAGTGGGAAGAGTGCCGCGGCCTCGGCCGTTCCTTCGGCTACAACCGCGCCGAAGGTGAAGCCGAAACCATCGCCCCCGGCGAGCTCATCGCTCTGCTCGTCGACATCGTCAGCAAGAACGGCAATCTACTGCTCGACGTAGGCCCCGAAGCCGACGGCACCATCCCGCCCGTGCAGATGGAGCGCCTCAAAGCCCTCGGTGCCTGGCTCCATCAGAATGGCGAGGCCATCTACGACACCACCCCCTGGACCCAGCCGGTAGGGAAGAGCGTAGAAGGCGACGACCTGCGGTTTACGCGAAAAGGGGACGATCTGTTTGTGACTGTTCTTGGAAAGCCCAAAGGGCAGAAGATCACTTTGCCAAATTTGCCCATGTCCGTGCAGGTAATGGATGGCTCGCCAGAGGTACACCGTATCCGTGAGATTCAACTTCTGGGCGATCCAAAGCCGCTTCTTTGGGCTCCGCTGGATGGAAATCTGATTGTCACACTTCCGGCAAGTCTGCCAGGTGAATACGCCTACACCTTCAAACTGGCCGGCTACCTTCGGTAACTGGTTTTGCCCGCTCCTACAGACTGAACTCTCTGCTTGGATCAAGGCGGCCGGTTGCTGCAAGAACCTGTAGCGCTGGCCTCCTGGCCGGCTGTAGCGTGGACCTCCTGGTCCAAGCCGCAACTAACGCCGAAAGAAACAACATCCTAATTCTGCTCCGACAGGAACTTGAGAACCGTCCGCTCCAACAACGCGCAAGCCTCCGCAACCACCCCCAGCACCGCCTCGCTGAACGTCTCCCCCAACTCCGTCGTCCCCGCACCAACCGTCAGCAACATCGCTGTCCGGGGCAGGGAACCATACAGATCCCGCGCCAACCCCAGCAGCTCCCCCGCGCCCGAATGATGCGTTGCCAACCCCTGTACTACACCGCACGGCTCCACTCCGACCAGACTCACCGACCCCGGCGAAGAAGCAATCGAACAATCAATAAACAGCACAGCCGCAGCTCGTGAAATGTCCTCCGCCAAATCCGGAGTCCACTGCTGCCGTGCAATCACAACCACGCCCGGCTCCGCGGCAAACTTCTCTTCTGCCCACGCAGCAAGCCAAGGCCCGATGCCATCATCCGACCGCAGCGTATTGCCGCAGGCAAGAATCAAACATCGGGCCGAAGTTTCAGTCATCCCTTAATCGTACAATCAGGATCGTACAGTTAGCGAATCACCTGGTCGACAACCTGTCCCTCTTGCGAGAGCAGCGAAAGCACCAGAGGCATCTGTCCAAAAGCATGCGTTGAGCAGCTAAGGCATGGATCGAACGTGCGAATCACAGCTTCCACGCGATTCAAAACGCCCTCGCTGAACTTGCCGTCTTTCACATAGTGCCTGGCCGCTTGCAACACGCCCTTGTTCATCGCGTTGTTGTTCTGTCCGGTCGCAATCACCAGGTTCGCCCAGGTGATCAGTCCGTTCTCGTCCACCTTGTAGTGATGATTCAGAGTTCCGCGCGGAGCTTCGGCCTGTCCAGCGCCCTCCAGCCTGTTCACGCCGGCCGTTGCCCTCACATGCTTGTCCAGAATCAGCGGGTCGGTTAGAATCTGCTCGATCTTCTCAATCCCGTAAAGCATGTCCACCAGCCGCGCATGATGGTAGTGGAACGAACTCCAAACCGGACCGCTCGACAACTGCTTGAAAGCCAACAATTCCACGTCCGCCAGCGGCGTCCCCATGCTCTTGGCAATATTCAGCCGGGCCAGTGGACCCACACGGTAGCTCCCCTGCGGATATCCCAGCGGCTTGTAATAAGCAAACTTCGTGTAAGAGTACGGCTCGACTGCTTCTCCAATCACCTCGGTGAAGCGCGTAGCTGTAATCCCATCTTCCACAATCTCGCCATGAGAATCGATCAGCCGCAGCGTGCCGTCCGTAAACTCGACAGACTCGTCCTCATTAATCAACCCCAGAAACAGGGAAGGGAAGTTGGCGAACACGTTCGCCTCGGCTGCAAAAGACTCCGCAATCTGCTTGTAAGCACCAAGCGCGAGCCCAATATTCGCATAGGCCTCGGGAATCATCTTCAAAATCTCATCCCGCTTGGCCGGCGCCAGTGGCTCAGTCACGCCGCCCGGCACAACCCATCCCGGATGAATGCGCTTGTTCCCCAGCAACTCGATGATGTGCTGGCCAAAGCGGCGAAGCGCAATTCCCGCCCGCGCCAACTCTGGTTTCGCTGCAACTACACCGAAGATGTGCCGCGCAGCCGGATCGGATTCCATTCCAAGCAGCAAATCCGGTGAAGCAAGATAGAAGAAGCTCAGCGCGTGCGACTGCACCATCTGCGCCAGGTTCATCATCCGCCGCAGCTGCGCCGCCGTGTGCGGAATCCGCACCGACATGATCGCCTCGCAGGCCTTCGCCGATGCAATCAGGTGCGAAACCGGGCAAATCCCACAGATCCGCGCCATCAGGCTCGGCATCTCATAGAACGGCCGACCCTCTGAAAACTTCTCAAACCCGCGTACCTGAGTCACGTGGAAATGCGCGTCCTCGACTTCGCCCTGCCCATTCAGTTGAATGGTGATCTTGCCGTGGCCTTCAAGACGTGTAACTGGATCGATCGTAATCGTCTCGCTCATGATTCGAACTCCTGAAGCTTATGCTCCAAAACGGGTGAGTGCCGGAACATCCAGCGGTTCACCAGTGACCAGCGCCATAAGCGCCGTGTGGAAAGTGTCGGCAGAAGGCGGGCAGCCGGGCAGAAAAACATCCACCTTCACAAACTCGTGAATCGGACGTACCTTGTGCAGCAGTTGCGGAACAACTACGCACGGTATCTGCTGCTGGAACGAAGCATTCTCAATGTACGCACGCTCCAGAATCGCCTGCGGCCCAATCGGATTCCGCATCGAAGGCACATTGCCCGCCACGGCGCAGTCGCCCATCGCAACCAAAAGTTTTGAATGGGCGCGAATCTTCTTGATCTTCTTCTCGTCGTCCACTGAAGCCACCGCTCCCTCAACCAAAGCGATGTCTACGTACTCCGGATACTCCTTCGTGTCGACTATCGGGCTGTAAACAATGTCCACGAATTCCGCAATATCCAGCAGCCGTTCATCCATGTCAAGAATCGACATGTGACACCCCGAACACCCGTCCAGCCAAACAGTTGCCAGTTTCAATTTGCTCATTGCGCTTCCCTCATCAAATTCAGGTAGGGCAGAAAATCTGGATACTTGGGGTGATCGGAGCCAACCTTGCTCTTGTCGAATAGAGCACCGGTCGGGCAGACCTGCACACATTTCCCGCACCGTGTACATGCCGATTCGCCCCATGGCTGGTTCAGGTCCGTGATTACAATCGAATCGATCCCGCGCCCCATCACATCCCAGATGTGCGCGCCTTCAATCTCAGCGCAAACCCGCACACACCGCGTGCAAAGAATGCAACGATTGTGGTCTACAGTGAACCGCTCGTGCGATGCATCCACATGCAGATCGGGGCTGCGATACGGCAACCGAACATGAGTCAGTCCCTGCTTCTGCCCCAATGTCTGCAGTTCGCAGTGGCCGTTCGCCACGCACACTGAACAAATGTGATTCCGCTCCGCAAACAACAGTTCCAGAATCGTCTTGCGATGTTTCTTGAGCCGATCGGTCGCGGTCGAGACTTCCATCCCTTCCTCGACCGTCGCCACACACGCCGGCAATAGCTTGTTCAGCCCTTTGATCTCAACCAGGCACAACCGGCAGGCGCCTACATCGCCAAGCCCATCCAGGTGACAAAGCGTTGGAATATCGATGTCGTGCTCGCGAGCTACCTCAAGAATCGTCTGTCCCGCGCGAGCGCTTACTTCCTGGCCATCGATGGTGAGTGTTTTTACATCCACGCTGGTCGTTGTCATGCCAACACCTCAAACGGGGAATTCGGCTCGGATTCTGCAACCACTGCGTCCATGTTGCACACCCCGGCCAGGCATTTCTTATGCACAATGTGGTCGATGTATTCGTTCTTGAAGTACCTGAGCGTGCTCAGCACCGGATTCGGCGCCGTCATGCCCAGTCCGCAAAGACTGGTCTCCTTGATCGTGCCGCACAAGTCCACCAGAAGTTCAAGATCGTCCATCGACCCCGCGCCGCTGCAGATCCGCGTAAGAATCGTGTGCATCTGCGCCGTTCCCGCGCGGCAGGGAATGCACTTTCCGCAAGACTCGGTCATACAAAACTCGATGAAGAACCGCGCCACATTCACCATGCACGACGTATCGTCCATCACGATCATGCCGCCCGAGCCCATCATCGATCCCATCTGAATCAACGACTCGTAACTCACCGGAATGTCCAGGTGTTCGTTCGGTATGCACCCGCCGGAAGGTCCACCCGTCTGCACCGCCTTGAAAGTATGGCCGTCGGGAACCCCACCGCCGATCCCTTCAATAATCTGCCGCAGTGTCATGCCCATCGGCACTTCCACCAGGCCCGTGTTCGTGATCTTTCCGGTAATCGCAAAGACCTTCGTCCCCTTGCTCTTTTCCGTACCCACACTGGCAAACCACCTGCCGCCCTTGCGGATAATCGGCGCAATATTTGCGAACGTCTCAACGTTGTTGATCAGCGTCGGCTTGCCCCACAGCCCGCTCACCGCAGGATACGGAGGCCGCGGCTTTGGCTGCCCGCGCTTGCCTTCAATCGAGGCAATCAGCGCCGTTTCTTCCCCGCAGACAAACGCCCCCGCGCCCAGCCTGATCTCCACATCGAAATTGAACGGCGTATTGCAAATGCTGTTGCCCAGCAGACCGCGCCGACGCGCATCGCGCAGGCAGTTGGTCAGTCGTGCCACAGCCAGCGGATACTCCGCGCGGACATAGACATAGCCCTTGCTCGCTCCCACTGCGTAGGCCGCGATGGCCATACCTTCCAGCACGCGCTGCGGATCGCTCTCCAGCACGCTGCGATCCATAAATGCGCCTGGGTCGCCCTCGTCGCCATTGCAGATCACATATTTGATATCCCCGGAAGCCTTGGCAACAGTGCTCCACTTCAATCCCGTCGGATACCCGCCGCCGCCGCGTCCTCTCAGCCCGCTTTCGGTCAGTTGCTGAATCACCTCGTTCGGCGTCATCTCTGTCAGCGCCTTCACCAGCGCCTGGTAGCCGTCGCGAGCAATGTAGTCGTCAATCTTTTCCGGATCAATGTGCCCGGAGTTTTCCAGCACCACATGCACCTGCTGCTCAAAGTGCTCGCGCAAATCGCATTGCAACGCCGCCACGGGCTCGCCGCCAAGGCTCGATATGATCGCCTCGGCATTTTCGGCATGGCAACCTTGATACAGCGTCTCTTCCGGGTCAACCAGCACCAGCGGCCCGGCAGCGCACAAACCCATACAACCGGTCCGGCGCACAAAAGCACTCTTGCCCTTGTCCGAAGCAGCCTTCGTCAGCGCGTCCCGCAGGTTGTCCGAGTGCTGGCTCAGGCACCCCGTGCCCATACACACATTGATTTCGTGATCGTACTTGGCATACTCCGCCCGCACCGACTCCGCAATCTGATCAAGTTCTTCGATGGTCATTCGACGGCCCACCTTTCCAGTTGTTCCAGCATCTGCTCACTGGTCATTTGGCCCACCAGTTCGCCGTCCGTCAGCACCACCGGAGCCCGGCCGCATGCGCCAACGCAGCGAGCCGTCATCAGGCTTATCTTGCCGTCCTTGGTCGTCTGGCCCTGCGGAACGCCAAGCCGCTTCTCCGCCGATGCCACCAGCTTGTCCGTCCCCTTGATGTAGCAGGCCGTCCCGGTGCAAATCGTCATCGTGTGCTTGCCCGCCGGCTTCAGGCTGAAGTGGTGATAGAACGTCGCCACCCCGTATGCCTGGCTCAGCGGCACCCGCAGCGAGCGGGCCACAAACCGAATCGCGTCATCGTCCAGAAATCCAAACGACGACTGCACCGTATGTAGAGTCTCAATCAACGCGTGACGGGCAAACCCATTCTTGCGCATGGTCCCGTTCACGATCTTCCAACGTTTATCGTCGCTGGGCAGCGGCGGTGGTGTGAAAGCTTGCACGGTTCCCTCCCGAGTGCGGGCAATGCAGTTCCGGTACTAAGTGTTTGGAGTCCTGCTACTTGCCTGCCTCCGTTCTACTTGGGGAGGAGGCAGGAAACAGTGACAGGAGTCACGCATCCCGGTGCGAAGTGCCACATCGTGAATCAATCCCGTTCTCAAATACAAACAAACGTCATTATCCAGCACGGAATGAATGACTTGCTGTTCTTGCCGCTTCAGCCAAGCGTTGGCAGGTGATCCGAAATCCCAAACAGAAAAATCACGCCGATAATGCAGCTATACGCCGCACCTGCCCACGCAATTGCGTGGTAAAACCGCGGATGATGACCCGTCGCGCTGAACGCTCCACCCATTGAAGCAGTCATCACCGCATTCATCGCCACCAGCCCAATTGAAAAGGCCAATAGCCCCAGCATCCCGCGCGATGTGCCGCCCAGGTTTGCCGTCAGAAAGAACAACGCCAGTTGGCTCGGAGTCTCTGCGCCCACCCCGTGCAGCATCCCAATCACAAAAACAGATTTGCCCGTATACAGCCATTGGAAGCGCTCCGGCCTGGTCGCCTGCTTGTTCCATATCCGCCGCGCCCGCCATCCCAGCCAAAGCACCCCGTTGATCGCAATCGCTAATCGGCTTTCGATGCGCCTGTGCGCGTGCCCATGCGCATCCTTGCGCAGAATTCCCGCAACCACCCCAATGCCCAGCACAATCAGCGTCAGCCCAATCAGCCGCTCCGTCCAGTGGTCAAGCCCCTGTGGCAGGCCAACGTGCATCTCCAGCACCGCCACGCCCAGCACTCCCACCGTAAACGCGTGCCCCAGCGCATAGGTCATCCCCAGCCGCAACCCGCTGCGCCAGTTCTTCTGCACCGCCGTAATGTCTGAAATCGCCGCCAGGTGATCATAGTCAAATCCGTGGCGCAACCCCAGCAGCAGGCACGAGCCAAGTGCTGCGTCGAGTTTCCAGTCGCCGGAGAGGAGCATCACGTCCGCAAGTATAGAGCAATCTACACGCGTCTGGAGTGGCCGGCGTCACTTCGTAGCACGAATTTTCATTTCGTAGTCGCTATAGTCGATCGTGATCACCGTCGTTCCAAACAGAAAACTTCCGGTCGTGGCCCTGGCGTGCGTAGCCTCTGAAAAACCTTCAACCTTCACATACTGGCGCATCACCTGCGAGGCCCCCGTAAAGATCGACACGTTCTTTGCCGTCGTTCCCTCCACCCTGACAATCGACTCGTCCCCCGCATCCACCCACAGCGTGCCCTCAATCAGGCCCGGTCCTGTGTGCTTCGGCGTCACCTGCAGCACATAGCACTCGCGCCCATCCATACGCTGCGTCCCGCCCGGCTTCAACTTCATTGCATAATTGTCTGAAGTCATCCACGATCCCTCCCGCACCCCAGGTTCGTTGATGTGCTTCTCGTTCTCCAGAATCGAGTCAAGAACAAACTTCTGAATCGCCTCCGAACCACTCCGCGACTTGATCGCATATTCCTTGCCCGATTCCTTCCGGTAAGTCGTCTTCACCGTCATCTCCGCCGCCGGGTTTGTCTCATCTCCCCCGCGAAACACTCGATAATGCTCCGTCACCGTATAACCCAACGTCGCGTCCAGCCGTGCCTTCACCGCTGCATCAATCCCTCGAATCACTACCTGCTCATCCAACTGCGCCGTTTGCGCGTCGCCAACCGAACCCACCCCTGCAACAACACAAACCAACAGCACCAAACCCCGCAGAATGCCTGAAACCGATAGAACCTTCATAATTTCGAGTCTAAATCTCACCGCGCAGCAGCCGCTGTGCACTTTCGTCCGTCAGCGCCGCCATCAGCGCCGCCACATCGCCAATCTGTCTCCCCAGCGCCGCCGGAACCAATTCGCATGCCGCTGCCGCCTGCGGCAAGGTCTCCTCCGCAATCACCCTCCGCGCCGGCCCCAGAATCCGCTCTCCCAGCACCACACCCAGCGACCCAAACACGATCACCTGTGGATTCAGCGCGTCAATCAGCAGCGCCAATCCTCGCCCCATCCATCTGCCAGCAACCTCTGCCACCTCCATCGCCTCGCAGTCTCCCTCCAGCATCGCCTTCACCAGCTCCGCAATCGGCGACTCCCTGTTCCAACGCACCGGAAACATCTCCGCCGCCAGCTCAATCAACCCCGCCCCCGACGCAAACGACTCCCAAGACCCTCGCTTCCCAAATCCCGGCGGCCCATCCTCCGCCAGGCGCCAATGCCCCACTTCGCCCGCCGTGTCCGTCGCTCCACGCAACACCTGCCCATTCACGATGAACCCCGCCCCAATCCCCGTTCCGAATGTAAGAAAAATCAGGTGCCTCAGATCGCTCCTGCCCTTGCCCACGCCAAAGTGAAACTCCGCCAGCGCCCCCGCATTCCCGTCATGTTCCACAAACACCGGCAGTGAAGGGAAGGCCTCGCTCAGCCGTCGCTTCAGCGCAACCCCATGCCACCCCGGCAGGTGCGGCGGATCGATCAGGAACCCCTCCCCAATCTTCAAAGGTCCCCCAATCGACACGCTCAGCGCCACAGGCATCCGCCCCCGTCCTCCAGCCAACGAGATCATCGCTCCAATCTGCACCACAACCTGCGGAAAGACCTCAGCGAAAGCCCTTTCCGACTCGGTGGGCCATTCCACCCGCTCCAGAATCTCGCCCTCCGCCGTCCCCTCCACCAGGGCTGTCTTGGTCCCGCCCACGTCCAGCCCAAGGATCGTCTGGCCAGCCACTACGCCCCTATCCACAGTCATGCTCCCAATTGCCAATCCAACACCCCCACCCGAGTCCTCAAATCTACAAGAACCCGCCGCACTTTCGTCAACGCAGTGGCCATGCGCTATCCTTGTCTCCTGCGGGATGCCGCCCTCGTGACCCATCCAACCCAGCCCACACACGAACCGACTTCCCGCCGTCGCCGCGGCATAGTCGTGCACGGCATCGTCCAGGGCGTTGGCTTCCGCCCCTTCGTCTACCGCCTCGCCCACGAGGAGCATCTCTCCGGTTTCATCTCCAACGACACCGGCGGCGTTACCGTCGAAATCGAAGGCTCACCCCACCACCTCGACGCCTTCCTCGCACGTCTTCGCACCGAAACACCTCCCCTCGCCCGCATCGATTCAGTCGAAGCCAGAGACCTGCCCCCGCTCGGCGACACCACCTTCCGTATTCTCGCCAGCGCAGTCCTAGGCCGCGTCAGCACCGGCATTCCCGCCGACGCCGCCACTTGCCCCGACTGCCTCCGCGAACTCCTCGACCTCGCCGACCGCCGCTACCGCTACCCGTTCCTCAACTGCACCAACTGCGGCCCTCGCTTCACCATCACCAGCCGCATCCCCTACGACCGCCCCCAGACCGCCATGGCCTCTTTCCCCATGTGCCCCGCCTGCCAGGCTGAATACGACGACCCCACCAACCGCCGCTTCCACGCCCAGCCCAACGCCTGCTGGCAATGCGGCCCGCAAGTCTCCCTCACTAACTCCCTGGGCGAAATCCTCCCCGTCGAAGACCCCATCGAAGCCTGTATAGACCGTCTTGCCACCGGAGAAATCCTCGCCATCAAAGGCATCGGCGGATTCCATCTCAGTGTTGACGCCACCAATCAAGCCGCCGTCCAACGTCTCCGTGCCCGCAAGCATCGCTACGGAAAACCTCTCGCCGTCATGCTCAAAGATCTCGCCGCCGCCCGCCGCATCTGCGCGCTCACTCACGAAGAGGAAGCCCTCCTCGCCACTTTAGCGCGCCCCATCGTAATCGCCCGCAAGCAGCCAGAAAGTCAAATCGCTCAAGCTGTAGCCCCCGGCATTCCCTGGCTCGGCGTCTTCCTCCCCTACGCCCCGCTCCAGCACCTCCTCTTCGCCTCCGGCAAGGTTTCGGCCCTCGTCATGACCTCCGCCAACCTCAGTGAAGAACCCATCGCCATCGACAACAGCGAAGCCATTAAGCGCTTGTGCGGCATCGCCAACGCCTTCCTCATGCACAACCGCGAAATCCTCCAGCGCTGCGACGACTCCGTTGCTGCCATCGTTGATGGAGCGCCCCAGCTACTCCGTCGCGCTCGCGGCTACGTGCCCCTCGGAATTCCGATCTCCATCGACGCACCGCCCCTACTCGCCGTCGGAGGCCACCTCAAGAACGCATTCGCCATCGCCCGTGGCAATTTCGCCTATCAGAGCCAACACCTGGGCGACCTTGAAAACCTCACCGGCCTCCAGTTCTTTGAAGAGTCGCTCGCCCACCTCATGCATACATTCGAGATTGAGCCACAGGCCGTCGCCCACGACCTCCATCCCGGCTACCTTTCAACTTCATGGGCCAGAAAATGGGCAACGGACCGCAACCTCCCTCTGGTCGCCGTCCAGCATCATCACGCCCACATCGCCGCCTGCATGGCCGAACACAATCTCGCGGGCCCGGTCATCGGCCTCGCCCTCGATGGCACCGGCTATGGAACCGACGGCCGCATCTGGGGCGGGGAAGTCTTCATCGCCAAACTATCGAGTTTCCAGCGCTGGGCCCATCTCGAATACATCCCCATGCCCGGCGGCGATGCCGCAGTCAAAGAGCCCTGGCGCATGGCCCTCGGAGCCCTTCATGCCGCTGGATTCGATGTCGAGTCAGACCAGATCGTCCGCTTGCTCGGAGCCCAGCCAGGCGAAGTTCGAGTCTTGAAGCGCATGATCGACCGCCGCATCAACTCGCCCATCACTTCCAGCCTCGGGCGCTTGTTTGATGCCGTCGCGGCTGTAGTACTTAATCGCCGCGTAGTCGACTACGAAGCCCAGGCAGCGATAGAGCTCGAAGGCATCGCCATCGACGAACGCGACAAGTTTGAACGAGGCAACTATGTTCCGGAACTGCATGGGCCAGAAGATGGCGCAGACAGCGTCAACACAATTCGAACCGGCAAAATGTGGAAAGCCATACTCGACGACCTCTGGCGCGGTGTCCCAGCCAGTCGCATATCAGCCCGCTTCCATGCTGGCATCGCCGAAGGCTTCCTTAACGCAGCAGGGAACTTGCGCATCGAAACCGGAATCAACACAATCACCCTCAGCGGCGGCTGCATGGCCAACCGCCGCCTCGCCCGCTTGTTACGCGCAGCCCTCGAAGAAGAAGGTTTTCAAGTCTTCCAGCACCGTCAAGTCAGCCCCGGCGACGGCGGCCTAAGCTACGGCCAGGCCGTCGTCGCCGCGTCGATGCTAAACAAGCTCTAGCGTCCTGTCTCAAGAACTCCGCTCACAAGCACTGTAAGAACGCCAATATCGCCCAGCATGTTCATTACCATCACACTGTAATCCCGAGCGCAGTCGAGGGATCTGCGGCTGATTTTCGGGCTTTGTTCATGGGGAGCGAAAAGAGGCCCCAAACGTACTTGAGTTCCGGGGTGGAGGTTGGGAGTGGTGAGTCGAAGGATCTGCATTGCGTACTTCGGAACATATCGCAGGTACCTTTCGGCCTGATGATAATAGCCGCCACGCCCTCACCCCGAAAACCTTACCAACTGCTGCGCCTCATACCGAGGCCCCAAAATCGACATCCGCGGAATCCGTCCCCGCACCATCGCCACTTCATCGCAGCGATGCAGCCGAGGGCAAATCTGGCAGTCCTTGAATATCTTGTCCGGCAGCTCCGACTTGTCTTCCACCACCCGAAACCCATACTTGAAAAAGAAGTCCGGAATGCGCGTAAACAGGCACACCGATTGAATGCCATGCAATTCAGCCTCTTCAATCAGCGAGCCCAAAATGCGCCCGCCAGCCCCCTGTCCCTTGGCCTCCGGCTTCACCACAATCGACCTCACCTCGCACAAATGCGGCCCATAAAAATGCAGCGCGCCGCACCCCAGAAACACTCCGCCATCCGACTCGGACACCGTAAAATCGCGAATGTTCTCGCATATCTCCGCGAACGCCCGCTTCAGCAGCGTCCCGTCCGTCGAAAGCGAATTCACCAGGTCATACACATTGGAAGCATCCTGAAGCAGCGCCTTACGCACTAGCATGAACAGCCTCCCCCGCCAACGTCCCGATCCGCTCCCTCGCCGCAGCCAGAGCCTGCTTCACCCGCAAACGCGCCGTCCCCCCAATCACGTCGTGGCAATCCAGCGTAGCCTCCAACGTGACCGCGGCAAAGAAATCCGTATCGAACTCCTCGCCGAATGTCCGCAACTCCTCCAGCGTCAACTCGCCCAACTCCACACCTTTTTCCAGCGCGTATCTCACCGCATTCCCAATCTTCTCGTGCGCCGTCCGGAACGGAACGCCCTTGTGTACCAGGTAAGTCGCCGCCGCCATCGCATTCAAATATCCCGACTGCGCCGCCTCATGCATCCGTTTGCGATTGAACTCGAGCGCCCTCGTAAACCGCGCCACCAGCCTGAGCATCGGCGGCACAAAATCCACTGAGAATGCCGGCTCCTGCGTCTCTTGCATGTCTTTATTGTAGGCCAGCGGCAGCCCTTTCAGTTGCAGCGTAACCGCTTGCGCCGCTCCGTGAATCCGTCCCACCTTGGCTCGAATCAGCTCCGTCAAATCCGGATTCTTCTTCTGCGGCATTGCGCTCGAACCCGTAGAAAACGCCTCCGGCAGCACCACAAAGTTGTACTCCGCCGTAGCAAACAGCGTAATCTCCTCCGCAAACCGGCTCAAGTGCAGCCCCACAAACGTCAGCCCCTGCAAATACTCCAAAATGAAATCCCGATCGCTCGTAGCATCCATCGAATTCGCCGTCGGCCCCGCAAACCCCAACTCCCGCGCCGCAATCGTGCGATCCAGCTTGAGCGTAGCCCCTGCCACCGCCCCCGACCCAAGCGGGCAATAGTTCAGCCGCGCCGCGCAGTCCTGCAACCGCGCCGCATCCCGCAAAATCATCTCCACATACGCCAGCAGCCAATGCGCAACCAGCACCGGCTCAGCCCGCTGCAAATGCGTATAGCTCGGCATCACAGCCTCACCCGCATCCTGCGCCCTTTTCACCAGCGCCGTAGCCCAATCCGCAATCGCAGCAACCACTAACTCAATCTGCGCCCTTACATAAAGCCGCAAATCCGTAGCGATCTGCTCATTGCGGCTTCGCCCCGTATGCAGCTTCAGCCCCAGCGATCCCACGCGCTTCACCAACGCCAGCTCAACAAAGTGGTGAATATCTTCCGCAGTCGGATGATCGCGCACCACCGCCCTGCCCGCGTCCGAAGCATGATCGGCAGCAATCGCATCCAGCGCCGCACGAATCTCCGCGCCCTCACCAACAGTCAGAATCCCCGCAGCAATCAGCGCCGAACAGTGCCCCTTGCTTGCGGTGACTTCTTGTGGAAGCAGTCGCCAGTCAAACACAATCGACCGCTGCCACTGCTCAAAGTCTTTGTCCAGCGGCTCGCGAAAGCGCCCCGACCACATCTTCACGGATTGTTCTTCATTCGACATTGAACTGCTCACAATTCCTTTTCGTTGCCGCCCTTGAGCTGCGGCATCTCGCTGCCCTTGCTCAACTTCAGCAGCCCAGCCTTGGCATACGTCAGCAGCTTCGCACGTGTATCCGTAATGTCCAGGTTCCGCATCGTGAGCTGCCCAATCCGATCGCGCGGAGAAAACACAGACTCCGTCTTCTCCATGCTCAGCCGCTCCGGATGGAACGTCAAATTCGGCGACTCGGTATTCAAAATCGAGTAGTCATTCCCGCGCCGCAACTCCAGCGTCACTTCGCCCGTCACCGGCCCCGCAACCCATCTCTGTGCCGACTCCCGCAGCATAATCGCCTGCGAATCAAACCACCGCCCCTGGTAAAGCAGCCGCCCAAGCTTCCGTCCGTTGTCGCGATACTGCTCAATCGTATCCTCGTTATGGATCCCCGTAACCAGCCGCTCATACGCAATAAACAGCAGCGCAAGGCCCGGAGCCTCATAGATGCCCCGGCTTTTGGCCTCGATGATACGATTCTCAATCTGGTCCGACATCCCCAGCCCATGCCGCCCACCGATCCGATTCGCCTCCAGCAGCAACTCCACTGCATCAGCGAATTGCTTCCCGTTCAACGCAACCGGAAATCCCTCTTCAAATCGAACCGAAATCTCTTCGCGCTTCACTTCAACATCGTCGCGCCACGAGGCCACGCCCATAATCGGCTCAACAATTCGGATCGACGACGACAGCAACTCCAGGTCCTTCGCTTCGTGTGTCGCGCCCAGCAAATTTGAGTCAGTCGAGTAAGCCTTCTCCGCCGACATCTTGTAAGCGAACCCAGAGCTCCGCATGAACTCCGACATCTCCGCCCGGCCACCCAACTCGTCGATGAATGCATCATCCAGCCACGGCTTATAGACCTTCAGCGAAGGGTTCACCAGCAACCCGTAGCGATAGAAGCGCTCAATGTCGTTGCCCTTGAAAGTCGACCCATCGCCCCAGATGTGAACATCGTCTTCCTTCATTGCCGCCACCAGCATGGTGCCCGTAACAGCGCGTCCAATCGGTGTGGTGTTGAAGTAAGTCACGCCCGCAGTCGTAATGTGGAAAGCCCCTGCCTGCAGCGCCGCAATGCCTTCGCGCACTAGCGCCGCACGGCAGTCAATCAGCCGAGCCTTCTCCGCACCATACTCCAGCGCCTTGCGCGGAATTTCGTCGTAGTCCGTCTCATCCGGCTGCCCAAGGTTCGCCGTATACGCGTATGGAACTGCGCCCTTCTGCTTCATCCAATGCAGAGCAGCGGAAGTGTCCAACCCGCCAGAGAACGCGATGCCCACTTTCTCGCCAACAGGCAATGATTCAAGAATGACTGACATGATTCGAATACCCCTAAGACTTTCCAGGAACCCGTAAAACAGTCAGGGCTCCAATCGCTTTGTAACAGGGCATGGCTTCAGCCGTGCCGATAAGGCAATTCAAATGATGTCGGGCTTTAGCCCCTGCAAAAGCTCATCGCGAAGTTTCCGCAATCAACTAAACGCCGCCACATTCGCCAGCCCACCCAACAAGAGCAGCAGCAGTGCCTTCTGCGCATGCATGCGATTCTCCGCCTGGTCAAACACAATCGACTGCGGCCCATCCAGCACCGCATCCGTCACTTCCGCATTGCGTCTCGCCGGCAGACAATGCATAAACACTGCATGCGGCGCAGCCTTCAACATCAGCGCCTCATTCACCTGGAACGGCCGGAAGATCGGCGCGCGCTTCGTCGACTCATGCTCAAAGCCCATACTCACACACACATCTGTGTATACAGCGTCCGCGCCTTCAACAGCCACCTGTGGGTCCTGCAGCAACCGCACTTCGCACCCATTGGCCTGCGCAATTTCCCGCGCCAGCGTCACAATTTCAATGTCCGGCGAATACCCCCGTGGCGTACCAATCGTCACATTGGCGCCCAGTTGCGCACCAGTCAACATCAGCGAGTGACAGACATTATTGCCGTCTCCCACATAAGTAAAGTTGAGACCCTTCACGCTCCCAAAATGCTCTTGCAGCGTCATGAAATCCGCCAGCGCCTGGCACGGATGCTCGAAATCCGACAGCGCATTCACCACCGGCACGCGTGAATGAGCCGCCATCTCGGTAATCGTGTCGTGCGCGTAAGTCCGAAGCACAATCACATCCACCCAGCGCTCCACATTACGCGCCACGTCAGCAACCGATTCCCGCTCACCCAGCGGCGAGTTCGTATGGTCGAGGAAAATCGCATTGCCCCCCAGTGTGTTGATGCCCGTCTCAAAACTCAGCCGCGTCCGCAGGCTCGCCTTCTCAAACATCAGCACCATCTGCTTCCGTTCCAAAGCGTTACGGTAATCGCGCGGATTGCGCTTCACATCGTGCCCCAGCTTGAGAATCGCGCGCACTTCCGCGCTCGTCAAATCCGCTATCGAGCAAAGGTCTTCGCCGGCTAGGCGTGCAGCAGCAGCAAGAATATCGGGGTCTTTCTCAACAGGCACGGTAGCCTCCCGCGTTTCAATCAATGTTCTGCTAGACATGGTTGCTGTCTCCTCTGCCTGTCTGCACTGCGCTCACAGGCCCTGCGTGTTCTGCAAAAATCTCATCCAGCGCCGCAATCGCTGTATCCACATGCGCCCGCTCCAGAATGTACGGCGGCAAAAAGCGTAGCACCGTATCGCTCGTGCAGTTGATCAGGATGTGCCGCTTCAGCATCTCGGCCACTGTATGTTTTGCAAGCTCGGCCGAATCAAGCTCCGCCGCAACCATCAGCCCCTTGCCGCGCACGTCCACAATCGCGTTGTGCCGCGCGGCCAGAGAGCGAAGCTCCTGTTGGAAGTAATCACCCACCTCAGTCGCGTGAGCCAGCAGGCCTTCTTTCTCCATGTGGTCGATCACAGCAATCGCAACCGCGCACGCCAGCGGACCTCCGCCGAACGTCGTCCCATGCATCCCCGCATGAATAGCCCGTGCAGCCTCTTCCGTGCATAAAACCGCTCCCAGAGGAATGCCTCCAGCCAGCGGTTTGGCCAGCGTCGTCACATCCGGCTGAATGCCGTAATGCTGGTAAGCACACCACTTGCCGGTCCGGCCCATCCCCGCCTGAATCTCATCCACAATCAGCAGCGCCCCGGTTGAATTCGTCAAGGCACGCGCCTCGGCGAAGAACTCCTGCGTCAACGGCCGCACCCCACCCTCACCCTGAATCGCCTCCACCAGAATCGCGCAAACTTCATTGCTGAACTTAGCGCGCAGGTCGGCCACATCGTTGAACTTCACGAACTCAACGCCCGGAACGACCGGCCCAAACGGCTCGCGATACTTTGCCTTGTAAGTGGTTGACACCGAACCGAACGTCCGCCCGTGAAAGCTTTGTTCCAGCGCCAGAAACCTCGTCCCAATCTGTTTCCCTTCGCTGCGCTTCAGTCCGGCGTAAGCGCGAGCCAGCTTCATCGCGCCTTCCCACGCCTCCGTGCCCGTGTTCGCAAAAAATACCCGATCCATGCCCGTGCGTTCCGCCAACCGCAGCGCCAGTTCCGCCTGGCCTTCGTGGAAATACAGGTTCGATGTGTGAATCAGCGCGCGGCTCTGTTTCGCAATCGCCTCTTCAATCACCGGATGCCCGTACCCAAGCGCATTCACTCCGATACCGCTGAGCAGGTCCAGATACCGCTCGCCATTTTCGTCGATGATATGAACACCCTCACCGCCAACAAAGAGGATCGGGTTCCGCTCATAGGTTGTCAGCAGAAGCCTCTCTTCTGCTGCGCGAATTTGATCGAGTTTCGTCACTTCAGTTTCTCCTGGTTTGCGTTTTTAGCAAACCGTTAGGCCACCATCACTTCGGTGCCATAGGCTACGCGCGAACTGCAAAGGTCGGGAAGTGAACCGGCAGCTTCGGCAGGTAGAATTCGTACGCGCTTCACTCCGTTCAGCAACGCCTCACGGCAAGCGCTCAGCTTGGGCAACATGCCGCCGGAGATGACCGCACTCTTGGCCATCTCGGCGATTTGATCGATTGAGAGCCATCGGAGAACCCGACCGCTCGCATCCTTCACTCCTGGCACATCCGTCAGGAAAACAAGAGCATCGGCGCGGCACGCAATGGCACACGCCGCGGCCATCTCATCGGCATTGATGTTGTAGTATTCCCCGTCGAATCCCAGCGCCATCGATGAGATCACCGGCACACCGCCCAACTGCCATATCGCCTCAATCCAGCGTGGATCGCTCGCCACTATCTCGCCCACAAATCCCAGGTCTGGCGCAGCAAAACCAAATCCCGGAGCCGTCCGCTTCTTGCGTGCGCGAAAAATCAACCCATCTCCGCCTGACAGTCCCACTGCCGGTTGTCCCAGAGCGCCCAGCGCCGCCACCAGTCCCTTGTTCACCTTGCCCGCCAGCACCATCAGCGCCACATCGCGCGTCTCTGCATCGGTCACCCTCAGCCCATCGATGAATTCGCTTTGCTTGCCCAGCGCCTTCAGCATACGCGTCAGTTGCACACCTCCGCCATGCACCACCGCCACCTGGTTGCCATCGCGCACCAGTTCCGTAATCGCTCGCATCGAACCGGCCAGCAACGTCGGAGTTTCAAGGCCCGCACCACCTAACTTCACAACAAACTTCATTCCAGGCCCTCCACTTCTCCCCAGCCCTGCATCACGTTCAAATTCTGCACCGCCTGGCCCGACGCGCCCTTCAGCAAATTATCCAGGCAACTCACAATCACTGCCCGCCGTCCATCCGCTGCAATCTGGACTCCAATGTCCGCGTAGCTTGTCCGCACCGAATACTGAATCTGCGGCAACGACTTATCGTAGATCCGCACCATGGGGCTTCCCATAAAAAACTCGTGATAAACCCGCGCCACGCGCGCTGCCGTCTGCGCTTCGCGAAAGTGCACATAAATCGTCGATAGAATCCCCCTCGGAATCGGCAACAGGTGCGGCGTAAATGAAATCTCGCTCGCCTCCACGCCAAGCTGCTCCAGCAACTCTCCCGTGTGCCGATGAGTAAACACTCCATAGGCCGACAAGTTATCCGCCGCATACATGAAATGCGTCTTCGCGCTCGGAGTCTTTCCCGCCCCGCTTACCCCGCTTTTCGAGTCGGCGACAATCCCATGCTCCACATCAACCAGCCCTGCGGCCACCAGCGGCTTCAGCGCCAGAATCACCGATGTTGCATAGCACCCCGGATTGGCTACCAGCCGCGCCGTCCGAATTTCCGCCCGATGCAGTTCCGGCATTCCATAAACAGCCAGTGCCTGCGTCTCCGCCGCCAAATCCGTGCCGTCATCCTCAAAGTTGTATACCGCGCGATTGGCCGCTTCCGTAAGCCTCCACGCGCCGCTCAAATCGATCACCCGCAGCCCATGCCCCAACGCTTCCGGCACCCATTCGCGCGACTGCTCATGCGGCGTCGCCAGAAATAATACTTCCACTCCCCGCTTCTTCAGCAGTTCCCATGAAAACGCCTCAAGCTTCAAATCGCCACTGCCCAGGCTGTCGTTCAACTGCGGATGGATTTCCCCAAGCGGAATACCGCCCCGAGCTTCGTCCTTCGCATCCACACGCCCCGCAAACACCGGTGGCCTGCCCTTCAGGCGCGGATGCCGCAGCAGCAGCCGTGCAAGTTCAGCCCCGGCATATCCCGTCACACCCACAACCGCGGTTTGTATGCTCTCGTTCATGACTCCAGAATCGTCCTCAACTGTGCTTCCACTTCGCTGGCCCTTTTCGTATCCGGGCAAATCACAAGCACCGTATCGTCCCCCGCAATCGTGCCAACCACCTCCGGCCATCCCGCGCGATCAATCGCCGCGGCCACCGGTTGCGCACCGCCCATCGCCGTGCCAATCACCACCTGGTTCATCGCCTGCTTCACGCGCATCCCAAAGCTCTCCAGCATCTCCGCTACCGTTGGCGGCCCGTCGTCCATAGCCGCAACGCCATTGCCGTTGCCTCCCGGCAGCGAATACCCACCCGGTCCCTTCGAAAGCCGCAACTCATGGATGTCCCGGGACAGCGTAGCCTGCGTCACTTCGAATCCGCGACGGCGCAGTTTGCGGCGCAATTCGTCCTGATTGCTCACCAACGAGTGGCTCACCAGTTCCTTGATCGCATTGTGACGCTGAAACTTCATGTCGCTCGCCCGCCAATCGCTCGCCGTCCACGGGGCAAAGCGAAAGCGCGGTCCGCATGTTCGCGGCCGCGCTTGTATAAATATACATCTGAAATGTATAAGTATGCAAGTCGCAGGTACCCAAAATACAACCCTATTTTCGTCCCGTTTTCTTGCGCTGCTTCTCCTCATACATCGCTGCGTCCGCCTTTGCCAGCAGATCCTCGAGCGAGCTGTTCTCGCCCGGCCCAGACGTCACCTGGCCCACGCAGAAACTGAGCGCAACTCGCCGCTCCAATTCCCGGTTGCCCCGTTCGCACGCCTCGCGCAGCCGTTGCGTGGCAACCCCAATCGCCGCGTCGCTAAACTGCGCCGCCACCGCGAACTCATCTCCGCCAATGCGTCCCAACACGTCCGTTTCACGGAAGGTCGTTCGCAAGATCTCTGCCGTTTCGCTCAGTGCCGCTGAGCCCGCGCCGTGTCCATGCATATCGTTGATCTGCTTCAAATTATCCAAATCGATAAAAAGCACTGAGAACGGCGCTTTCGAGCGTTGCGCCAGCCGCAGCGCCTGCTCCGCCAGCAGCGAAAAGCCGCGCAGGTTGTGGAGCCCTGTCAACTCATCAAGCAGCGACAGGTTGTGAATTTGCCTCTCCATCCCGTTGATCCGCCATGTGATCACCAGCAGCAGGATCACTGAAATCACGGCCGTGAGCGAGGCCAGTATCGCCGTCGCAAAAACGGCAGGCAGTCGGTGCACGCTCATCAGGTTGGCGCGGCCTGCCTCCCTCAGGAATGGCATTACAAGCAGGATCGGCGAGAACATGCGAGCAATTCTGCTCCCGATTCCACTGCCCAGAAGAATGGAAAACACGCCCTGGCGTGCACTGCGGAACACCGCCACCTGGGCCAGCAAAAACAGGCAAAATAGCGTCAGCGGCGAAGTCCCGGATCCGTTCGCAAGCCCAAACACCGGCATGGCACCAAACAGATACTCTGAAACCGCCACCAGCACCAGCAGCAAAAGCAGAAAAGTAAGGAAGTCGGCAATCATTGTTGCCAGCCGTTGCCGCGTTTCTAAAAGCAGCGTAAACAGTGACAGTAGCTCAAACCCGCTCGCAGCCTTGAGTGACAGTCTCGGCGACAGCAACCCCGTGCTCGCCTGTTTTGACAGAGTCAGTAGATCCACCCCCAGGTGAACAGCGAAGTAGTACTCCAGAAGCACGGCGCCCGCCAGCAAAGCAACCACACCTGCGAAAACCAGGGCCGCCCTCCTCATCGCCGCAGATTTACGCTGCTCAATCAGATACATGCTTGCCGCGCTGAACAGTACGCAGAAGGCCGAATCCGCATTCATCAGCTCCCACCCCGCCGGCAGCACCCTTCCCACGGGCGAGATCGCCCAGATCGTAATGCAAGCCAGCGCCAATGCGCCAATGGCTAAAAGGCCAATGTGAGCGGCGAGTGCCAGCCTGCGCAGCAACTCCGGATCGGCCTCGCTGGGAGATAAGGTTGGGGTCAGTTTCATCATCGTCGCAGTGCGGAATCTCAGGGCCGCGTGTGGGGTGGCTTTCCTGTCCCCATTTTACAAGCTCAATCGCCCCGTCGGAAATCCAATCATCCCCCCGAAACCGGCTCGGTCGGAATCACCGCATGCCGCTGCTTCATCTTCAGAAAAGGCGTCTCAAAAAAGCGATACGAAATCGCCGCCATCACCACATCCAATCCCAGCGTCGTCAATCCCTTCGCCAGAATCAGTGGGCTCGCATACGACGCCACCGGTGCAAACAGAAACCGCTTGGCAATGTAAATTGCGAAGCCGTGATACACATAAAGCCCAAACGAAATCCGCCCCAGGTAAACACCCCACCGCGGCAGCACCCCAGCCTCGATTCCCAGAAATGCGATCAGAATCAACACCGATCCCACCGACGCCAGCGCATAGTGCCCCATCAACTGCCAGCTTCCCGGCGCTTCCACTACCAACGTGTTCGATTGCACCAGCGCCGCGGCCTCCATCCAGCACAAACCCGCGCCCAAAAACACCAGCAACCGCGTCCAGGCTGCCATCTTCGGCAACCATGTCCGCAGCACCAGGCAAAGCAAAATCCCTGCCGCAAAGTTCTCAAATTGCACAAACGTGTTGTTCCATATGCGCGCATATGTCACGTGGTTCTGTCCCAGAAAGAACAGCCACGCGTTGGCCGCCACGATCAGCGCTGCGGAAAACCCATACATCGTCTTCCGGCAACAATGCTTCACCACCCACGGCGCCATCAGGTAGAACTGCTCCTCCACTGAGACGCTCCACAGAGGCCCCGACGGTGTGTTCAAAGTAGTGTAAAGCGTGTTGTACCATGCGCCCTGAAACACCGCATACCAACCCATCCCCACCAGCGTCGATCGATCACCCCCTGCCGGAAATGCAAACCCCAGTCCCAATGCAAGCCCCAGGTAGTAGAGCGGCCAGATCCTCAGAATGCGGCGAATATAAAACTGATTTACGCGTACCGTCCCCGAAGCCTGCTTCTCCCTGAGCAGCAGTTCGCAAATAAGAAACGCACTGAGCGTAAAGAACAAAGAAAGCCCAAAAGAACAAGCTGTAGCTGCGTTGTAAAACAGCGGCGCAAATCCCTTCAATACCGCCGTCACCCGCGGTTCGCCCCCGTGCGGCAGTGTATGCGTAAGAAACACAAGAAGAAACGCCAGAAAACGAACAACATCCAGTTCCGGACGATAATACCGGCCAGGCGGAGAACCTGATATGTTCATTGGCACCGACCTCCAAGTGGAGTCAAGGCCTTCGCCCGTCGTCGAATACAGCAGGGAAGCCAGAACGATGGTACCATCGCCCGCGCATGGCGCAGGCCATCCCCATGCGACAGAATCAAAGGTCTTTCCCCACAAGCTCGGCTCCTTCAAAACGCCCTTCAACCATCCGCGGACTCCGCCCCGCTTCGCGCACATCGCTTCACACTGTTACACTCTCGACTGGCCGCAACGTTCGTTTCTCTGCGCTCCCAATTTGAAATCTCATGACATCTTCCACACCCATCTCCACCATCAATGACCTTTTCCGCCGCATCGCGGCCTCCGCCAACCCGCGCGCCGTCCTTTGGCAAGACGAGTTCGGCCACTGGCTCCCTATTTCCGGCGATCAGATCTATCAGCGCGTCCGCGCACTCGCCCAGGCCTTCCTCAGTTGGGGAGCGCATAAAGGGGACCGCATTGCCATCATCGGCGAAAACCGCTGGGAATGGGCCGTCACTGACTTCGCCTCGCTCGGCATCGGCGCCACCAATGTCCCCATTTATCCCACCCTCACTGGCGAGCAGATTGCCGCGCTTCTTCGTGACGCCGCCTGCCGCATCGCTGTCGTTTCCACCCGTGCGCAGTTTGACAAGCTAAACGCCGTCCGCACCCAAACCCAGCTCGAACGCATCGTCATCATGGATTTCGCCACACTGCCTGAAGGCGCAATCGCATTCAGGGAACTGATGGATGGCGCCGACGCTCTCGGCAGTGAGCGCGACCCGGTCTTTGACGCCCTCGTCCGTTCCGTCGAGCCAAAAGACCTCGCCACACTCATTTACACATCAGGCACCACCGGCGAGCCCAAGGGCGTTGCCCTCACCCACGGAAATATCGCTTCCAACCAGAACTGCGCAGCCGCCGATTTCAACTTCAATTCAACCGACTCCTGCATCTCTTTCCTGCCGCTGTCGCACATCACCGCTCGTGCCCTCGACTACGTCATGTACATGTCCGGCGCACAGGTAGCTTACTGCTCGCAATTCGACAAGCTGCCCCAGGCCATGAAAGAGATTCGCCCCACCGTGCTCGTCGGTGTCCCGCGCGTCTATGAGAAGATTCGCCAGGCCGTCGAGCAAAAGTCCGCCGCCTCGCCGGTGAAAAAGAAAATCCTCGCCTGGGCCGTTAATCTCGGCGCAAAATATCGCGACATCACATACAGCGGCAAACAGCCCAACGCGGTCCTCTGGAAGCTTGCCCACAAGCTCGTCTACTCAAAGGTCCAGGAAGCCTTCGGCGGCCGCGTCCGCGCCTTCGTTTCGGGCGGCGCACCCCTCGGTATCGACACTGCAATGTGGTTCGCCTCTGTCGGCATTGCCCTTTGGGAGGGCTACGGCCTCACCGAAACGTCGCCCGTTATCTCCCTCAACACCCCGCTCAGCAATCGAATGGGTTCTGTCGGCAAAAAGCTCCCAAACGTGGAACTGAAATTTGCCGAAGATGGCGAACTCCTCACGCGCGGTCCCGGAGTTTTTGTCGGTTACTGGCAAAAGCCTCAAGCGAACGCGGAGTGCTTCGATGCTGAAGGATGGTTTCGTACCGGGGACATCGCACACCTTGACGCCGATGGCTTCCTCTACATCACCGACCGCAAGAAGGAACTGCTCAAGACCTCCGGCGGCAAGCTTGTAGCACCCCAGCCAATCGAAAACAAGCTTAAGAACAATGTCCTCGTTGCCAACGCAGCCCTCGTCGGAGACAAGCACAAGTTTGTCTGCGTCCTCATCGCTCCCAACTTCGTGGCGCTTGAAGCTTGGGCCGCGCAGCATGGCGTTCACCAGGCCAGCCGCACCGATCTCGTCGCCGACAGCCGCGTTCTCGCGCTCTATGCGGATATAGTTCGCGAAGTCAATAGCGGCCTCGCCAACTTCGAGACCCTCAAACGTTTCAAACTCGTCGCCGAAGAATGGACCCAGGAGTCCGGCGAACTCACCCCGTCCATGAAGCTCAAGCGGCGCGCCATCACGGCACGATACGCGGCGGCAATCGACGAACTTTACGCGGACGAAGCAACCGCGCGCGGCGTATAGGAGCGGTCAGCCTGCCCCGCAACAGCGCGCGCTTGGTCCACATCCGCTGCAGACCCTGAAAGAACGGCAGCCCCCATGCGCCCATCGCCAGCACGCTGCCAAATACAATCACTGCATCGATGCTCAGGCGCCCCTCATGGTTCCAATAGGCATCCGGCTCCAGGTTCAGCCAAAGCGCAAACTCGTCCAGAGTCAGCGCCGCTCCTACGCCGTAACTCACCGACATCAGCCGATTAAAGAAAATAGCCATCGGCGCCATCGATCGGTCCAGGTCCAGCAGCCATCCATAGCCCACCAAAAGCAGAATCAGAATGCCCCATACCAGGTGATGTATGTGATGTCCGCGCACGGTCACCCATTGGAACGGACCCACGCTGTGCCGGATCGACATCACAAGAATCCGAACGCCGATAAACGTAATCACGAAGGCAACCGAAGCCAGAAACATCCGCTGCCGCGGCCGATCCGGAATGGTGGCGCGAACAATGTACCCAAGGCGCGTCAACTGCAGCAGCACAAGCAGTACACAAACTACGAGCGCGGCAAACGCCAACAGCAGAAGGGCTCCAGTTCCAGGCATTCCTCTATTCAATCACTCCCGCCCGGTTCTTGCGAAAATCCCCTCCCCCAAAAGCACTGTCATCCCGACCGAAGCGGAGGGATCTGCGGTTGTTCCTGACAAAATGCTGAGAGCTTTCCCAAGACCAACGGAAATATCGCCGGTTTTCATGGCCTTGGGTGGCCCGCGGAGCTATGTGTGACTGCGGCTCCTTTTCAGACTTCAGCGGGAAGGGTGGGGGATTTACAGGTTGCGGAAAAACTCACTCCGGAGGGGATTCTTGCGGCTTTGAAACAAGGGCACGGCTTCAGCCGGGCCAACAAAGCCAATCGAATTAATACTGGGCTTCAGCCCGTGCTAGGGCCGGGACTGGTAAAGCCCTTGGATTAGCCCTTTTTCCGCAGCGTCCTCAGCCCGTATATCAACATCCCAAAACACTCACGCGCGCATCCCCCGAGCCAACACGGATTGCAAGCCCATCCGCATCCCGTGCGCCCGATCACGATTTCCCTTTACAGTCCCACGCTACACTGTATAAAGTGCCCCTCCCGCAATTTCTTCGGGAACTCAAGGCCCTGCAAATACCAACAGGAGATAGAACCATGCGCGTTGCTTTATTGACCGGCGGAGGCGATTGCCCCGGATTGAACGCGGTAATCTATGCCGCTGTGAAAAAGGGAATCAACCATTATGGCGATGAATTTATTGGCTTCTTGAATGGCTGGCGTGGCGTACTCGACAACAACTTCATCCCCCTCACCCTTGAAAACACCGACGGTATCCAACTCAAGGGCGGCACCATCCTTCACTCCTCGCGCACCAACGTCAAAAAGATTCCCGGCGGCATTGAGAAAGTGCAGGAAGTTCTCAAGCTCAACAACATTGATGCGCTCATCGCTCTTGGTGGCGACGACACCCAGTCCGTCACCCTCTATCTCAGCGAGCACGGCGTACCCAGCGTCGGCGTTCCCAAAACCATTGACAACGACATCAACGGAACCGACACCACCTTCGGCTTTGACACCGCCGTCTCCATCGCCACTGAGGCCATTGACCGCATTCACACCACCGCCGATTCGCACAACCGCGTTGTGGTCGTCGAAGTCATGGGCCGCGATGCCGGCTGGATCGCCTATGCTTCCGGAGTTGCCGGCGGCGCACACGTCATCCTCGTCCCTGAAAAAGATATCGACATCGACCACGTTTGCGCGCTCCTCAAATACAACTACGACCACGGCAAGCATTATGGCGTCGTAGTTGTTGCGGAAGGCTGCCATCTTCCTGAAGTTGGCCAGGTCATCGGCTCCAAAGAGGTAGACTCCTTCGGTCACGCCCGCCTCTCGGGAATCGGCGAAGCTCTCGCCGAACTGATCGAAGAGAAGACCGGCTTTGAAACCCGATCTGTCAACCTCGGCCACACCCAGCGCGGAGGCGTTCCCACCGCCTACGACCGCACCCTCGGCCAGCGCTATGGCCTCCACGCCATTGACATGGTCCATCAAGCCAAGTGGGGTCGCATCGCCGTCCTTCATGGTACCGACATCACCGACATCACCATCAAGGAAGCCATCGCCACCAACCGCCGCCTCGACCAGCGATTCTTCGACGTAATCGCAGGCCTCGAAGCAAAGGTCTAAAAACGGTTCCGTCAATCGGTAGCACCGATCTTCCGCCCCAGCGACACCTTCGTCGCTGGGGCGGAAGGCCGGTCGTCCTGAGAGCTTCCCGGCCCCCAGTTTGTAAGAAGTCAACCTTGCGTCGATGACTCGAACGCCTGCCCCTCCGCGGGTGCTCAATGCAGCGCTACCAACCCCCCACCATCCCGCCGCAGACGATTCTCCCCGCGCGGCAAATTCATCACCGACGCACCCCCCAAATCGCGCTCATAAATCTCCCCATAATTCCCCACAGCTGAAATCACCCGCACCACCCACCCATCGTCCAACCCCAGCCCGCGCCCCACCTCTTTCGACCCGCCCAGCCAGAACCGCCGTCCCGCATCCCCCTCCATCGCAGCGTTCGCTCCCAACCCCCGAGCATTCGCCTGTGTAATCCCGCTCTCCTCCGCCCCAGCCAGGGCCTCCATCACCCAACTCACCATCGCCAGCCACTCGCGGTCATTGTCACGCACCGCCAACGCCAGAGGATCGTTGCTCACACTTTCCCCCAGCAGCCGCGTCCTCCTCCCATGCTTCAGAAACACCGCCCGCGTCTGAGCCAGGTGCGTCCGTTCTCCCGCCAGCGAAGCGCAGTTCCCAGTAGAGAGCGCCGCCTGCATCTCGCCCTCTTCCTGAAATGGAAACGGCACAAAATCCAGATGCTCGCGGACAAACCACGCCCGCACACTCTCTTCCACGGCCGAATCCGCCAGAAAACAAACCTTCTTCCCACTCAACTGCCGCGCCCGAATCACTCCGCTCGCCGCAGGAACAAGAAACCCCACCCCATCCCAAAGCACTGGCCGCGTCAACGCCAGTGCGGTCCCCACCGAATGAGTAAAATCATCTGGCAACGTTGGCGCAACATCCACGTCGCCTGCCTTGAGCGCAGCCATCAACGCCACATCGTCCGGATATTCCTTGATCGCCGTCTTAGCCCCATCCCCAAGCACCGCCACCGCCACCGCCCGGCAAAGGTCCCTGTCAAACGCCGCCCGGCTTCCATGCCCATCCGCGGTCGTGTACTCGGGTTCCGCCGCATCCACTCCGCAGCGCAGCACCCCCGCCGCCCGCACCCGCTCCAGCGTGGTCTGCTCACAGCGCGCCCACAAAGCCGCGCAAGCCATCCCCACCACCGCCACCGCCAGCCGCCACCGCCCGCCCAATCAAGGCGTCCAATCGCCAGAGGTCGGAATCCCCGGCGTAGTATCCGGCCGCGGATTAAAATCCTCCGGCACAGCATTCGTCATCCCACTATCCGTCGGCTTGATCTCCAGCGCCTTGCACCCCATCCCGCCCACATGAGGAAACTTCCCCACCTCCGCCGCCGGAATCTCCGCATACTCCGCGCTCAGCGCCTGCGCCTTGCCTTCCAACCGCAGCGTATCGAACGCTGAACTCAAATCCCCCACCTCCGGAACCAGATCGTCCGCCGGCCCCAGGTTCGCCTGCCCAAACTTCTCCGCGCCAATCTGCCGCGCCTTCATCTCATCCGGCAAATCCGCCAGCGGAATCAGATTGAACACCTCGTCCACAAACTTGATCACCGAGCTATGCTCCGTCGGCACATGCGATACCCCATGCGCCACCGCGTATGGCGAAATCACAATCGCCGGAATCCGCGGCCCCTGCTCCAACGGCAGCCCGTTCTGGTCATGCGACCGTATTCGCGGCTGCACATGGTCGTACAGCCCGTCTGACTCGTCATAGGTGATAATGATCGCGCTCTCAGCCCAATAAGGACTCGCCGCAATCGCGTTAATCTCCTCGGCCAGCAAACCCTCGGCAATCTGTGTGTCCGAGTAGCCAGGATGGTCATCGCTCCCCGCATACACATCCACCAGCTTCGGATTCGGATCAAGCGGCTTCCAGTTGCGAATATTCCCGTACCCTCCTCGCACATAGAACACCCCGCTCTCCGGCAGCTTCCGCTCCGCAACCGCATTGAAAAACTCGCTCAGACCATGCAGATGCGTGCTCGCCTGATTGTTGTTCGCAATATAGCCAAAATACTGCGGCGCATTGTGGTGAGCCACATATCCCTCGTGCGAAGCCTTCCACGAGACATCGTTCACCTCGTGGTCATACCCCTGCTGATACCATGCCCAGTTCACGGCCTTCACCCCGTGCCCGGCAATCTTCTCAATGTCGTCCTGAACATCCGGCAAGTCGAACGCCGGGTCGTAATCCGCCTTCGTCGTCTCCTTGATCTTGTCCCCCATAAACGACAGTGGTAGCGTGGCAAACGTCAGGTTCTTTGACACCCCGCCAAACGGCTGCGTGCTCTGCGGCTGACGTGTCCTGTTTGACGTATCCAGCGCCGAACCCCAGTACGGTTGGGGGTCAGACACCATCGGCACCACCGCGCCCGCGCCCTGCCCACCCGTAGCCGACTGCTCCGGATGCAGCATCCACTGCGTCTCTCCCGACTGGCCCGCAATCATCGCAATCGCGTTCGGCGTCGACGGCCCCACAATCGTGTCCATGAAGTGGTCAAACAGCGTAAACCGGTCGGCATACCGCCATAGAAACGGAGCCGTATCGCAGTCCACGTGGCCCATCACAAGCTCGCCAAACTGCTCCTTCTCAAGCGATGGCGCCTTCGAAGGCACCCCATCCTTCAGCGTCACGCCCTCTTCCGTCAGCGCATACTCTGAGTTCTGCGCCAACCCTCCCGAGTCCAGCGCAATCTTGCGAATCAGCCCGGTGTGGGAGTGATTCACCGACGCAATGTCCGTCGGATAAATCGGAACCGTCGTGCCCGCCTTGTCCACCACCGTCGTCGGAATCCGGAACGGCGAAACCACCCCCACCGTCCCATCCGGATGCACAATCACCTGCGTGAACCCGGCCACCTGGCCATACGGCCTCTTACCCTCCGGCCCTTCATAAATGCCGTCCGCCCCAGGATAACTCCCAAAATAAAAATCGAAAGACCGGTTCTCCTGGAACAGCACAAACACATACTTGATGTGTTCCCGAATCAGCTTCAACTTCTCATCCGCTGAGATAGCTGGCTCCTTCGCCAGCTCAATCTCATGCTCGGCAACCAGCGCGCTCGATCGTGGAGCGATTGTCACATCCGGCAGCGCGCCCGGCTTCTCCTGTGCCCCACCCAATCGCGCGGCAATCACACACAGCGCCAACAGCGCCGCAAAGGTTTTTAAAGATGTCCAGTTCCGCATACAACAAAACTATGCTGTACCACGTTACAGCCGCAACAACCTTCACAAGCAGCCCTTGTCGCAGGGCAAACGGATTTGGAACCAGAAGCTGTTGACCTTGTGAGGGAGATGCTTTTGAGGGGCGAATCGAGGTGGAAAAACAGAGCACGCTGGGATGGTTTGGGTAGGCGAATTTCGATGTGCGAAAAGTGCCATTTTTTGCTCCAAAGTGCCAGTTTCGACGGTGTTTTTGGCGTTTTTTTGCCTGAAAATGGGGGTTTGTGTTTACCAATAGGTAAACAGGTGGTTTTTGTAACTCATTGAATAGTAATAAGTTAAGCTGATTCT
>Ga0302267_10001449_pt1 | contig 30354 bp, 24 predicted proteins | sample III_Bog_E1_3_FD_194555 | JGI IMG/M metagenome (GOLD analysis project Ga0302267, IMG submission 194555) | Peat permafrost microbial communities from Stordalen Mire near Abisko, Sweden - III_Bog_E1_3 | ecosystem: Environmental > Terrestrial > Soil > Wetlands > Peat | place: Sweden: Abisko...
CGCCATTCTCGAGCGACTGGTCACGGCGAAGATCGACGGCACACCCGGCCATGCGCATTACCGCACGCTCGCGCACGAGGGCCAAACACTCGACGACGCCGTCCTCACGTTCTGGCGCGCGCCGCACTCGTACACCGGCGAGGACACGGCCGAAATCTCCTGCCACGGCAACCCGCACATCGTCGAGTCGATCGTCCGCGTCTGCCTCGAGCTCGGCGCGCGCGCGGCGCGGCCCGGCGAATTCACCCAGCGCGCGTTCCTCAACGACAAGCTCTCGCTCACGCAGGCGGAGGGCCTGCTCGACCTGCTCTACGCGCCGACCGAGCGCGCCTTGGCCAGCGCCCGCGCGATGAAGGAAGGCAAACTCGGCGCGGCGCTCGAGGCCATGCGCGCGGAACTTGTCGACCTGCTCAGCCATCTCGAAGCCAGCCTCGACTTCGCCGAGGAGGGCATCGAGCCGCGCGTCGGCGAGGAATTCTCCCAGCGCGTGCAAAAAGTGCGCGGGCAGATCAGCCAACTCATTCGCACCGCGCCGCTCGGCCGCATCCTGCAGGAAGGCGCGCTCACCGTCATCGTCGGCGAGCCCAATGTCGGCAAATCGAGCCTGCTCAATGCGCTTCTGCGCGAGGACCGCGCCATCGTCGCCCCGACGCCTGGCACCACGCGCGACCTGATCGATGCGATGTGCAGCGTGCGCGGCCTGCCGCTGCGGCTCATCGACACCGCCGGCCAGCGCGACTCGACCGACCCGGTCGAAATCGAGGGCAACCGCCGCGCCCGCGCGTTGCTGCCGAAGGCGCAGCTTCTTCTCCACGTTGTCGAGGCGCATGTGCCTTATGCGCCCGCGAAAATCGAGCTGCCCGCGGATGTCCCGCAACTCCTCATCGCCAACAAGGCCGATCTCGGCCGCGACGCGTCGCTGCCCGCCGATGCCCTCTTCCTCAGCGCGAAAACCGGCGAGGGGCTCGACACGCTCGAGCAGAAAATCGAGGCCGTACTGCTCGCCGGCGTCACCGACGAAACCGAAACCGCGCTCACGATCAACGCGCGCCAGGACGCGACGCTCCAGCGCGCCGCCGCCGCGCTCGACCGCGCCTTCGAGGCCCTCCGCGATTCGCGTGGCCTCGAGATCGTCAGCATCGAACTCCGCGACGCCCTGCACGAGCTCGCCGAAGTCATCGGCGAGACCGACAACGAGGACATCCTCACCCGTCTCTTCCAGAATTTTTGTATCGGGAAGTAGCATCTTTCCTTGGAGCACGGACGGGCTCCCGCCCGTCCGTGCCAATATCGTTCTTTGAAATAGAGAAGCGCTACGGCTTCACGATCATCGTGAGATCAATCGTCTTGCCCTTGGCGGCGTTGAAGCCTTGCATTCCATAGGTCTGCCAGCCTGGATCGATGACGGGTACGGCTTGTTGCCACTGGTCCTTCGATACAATGACAGCGCGTGGTCCGGGCTGATTGAGATACGTGCGAACTTGAGTCGGATCGACAAATTGGGCGAAGGATTTGGTCACCCGCCGCATTTCCCACACGGCGGTCGGTTCCTTGAAATCCACCAGCGCGAATTGAGTGTTGGGCTTCAGGTAGTCGCCTGCGGCGAAGACGAGCTTGCCCACGGGTGAGGGCGAGTAGCCGCTCTCCATCGCGAGCGGAACGCCGATGACCGCCAGCACCGCGAAGAGAATGCCGAAGCTGCCGGCGACGCGGAGCGGAAGGACGGGCGAAAGCTCGGCCGTGACCCAGCGCCGCGCGAAGAGCAGCGCGATCATCGGGAAGGTCGGCAGCGTGTAGTGCGGCAGCTTCGTCGCCATCAGCGTGAAGATGATCCAGAGCGGGGCGACGTTGAGTAGCAGATAGGTGTCCGCGAGATCAAGTTTCCAGCCGGAGAAAAGACGCCGCGCGTTGAGGGCGATGAGCACGGACCACGGTAGGGCACTAATCCAGAAACCGATGAAGTAATACGGCAGCTCGAGCAGATAGATCCAAATGCTGGATGCGCCGTGCCCTTGGTCAGAGCCCCAGGCGCGATCGGCGATGCCGGCCTTCCAGCTCTGCCAGAGATAGGCGCCCTCGGTGTGAATATAGGCCGGAACGCCCCAGAGCAGCATGAGCGCGAGCCCGGCGAGGAAGCTGAGCGTTACGCCGAGGCGTTGCCCGCGCGCGCATCCGAGAATCGCTAGAAGAGGCAGCCACGCCTCGGGGCCCTTGGCGAGGAAACCGCCGGCAAAGGCGAGCGCAAGCATCGCGTAGCAGGCGAACGGCGCGGAGGTGCCTGACCGTGGCCGCACGATCAACCAGCCGGTGAACGCGGCGAGCGTCATGAAGAAAATCAGCAGCGCATCGGCGGTGGCGACGCGGCCCTGCTGCATCGTTTGCAGGCAAAAGCTGTAGCTCAGCGCGGCGGCGAGGCCGATCCACGTGCGGCCAAGGCGCACGCCCCACGTGTAGATCAGCACGGCGGTCGCGGCGGTGGCCAGGAGCGAGGGCAGCCGCGCGGCGAAGGCGTTCTGGCCGAAGATGGCGTAGGCCACGGCCTGACACCAGTAGATCAGCGGCGGCTTGTCGTAGCGCGGCACGTTGTTGAAGTGCGGCAGGACGTAGTCGCTACCCTGGACCATCTCGCGCGCGGCCTCGGCGAAGCGCGGTTCGTCGCGGTCGATGAGCGGCAGCAGCGCGGCCTGCGGCGCGGCCAGCAGCAGGACGATGAGGAAGAGCAGCAGGCAGCGCTGCCAGGCTATCCTCGGCGCGGTGATGTCGGGCGTGGCGTTCAAGGCTTGGTCGATTTTTCGCGCCGCAGCGCGAGCAGGCCGACGATCCACGCCGCCAGCATCGCGCCGTCGCTGAACAGGCTGACCGCGACGACGGGCACGGGGCCGTAGTGGGCCACGTACTGCATCTCGATCGTCGAATCCCCGGCGGGAACGGCGATGGCGCGCATGACGTAATCGGCGCGCAGCAGCGGCGCGTCGCGGCCGTTGAGCCGCACCTGCCAGTCGTGGTCGTAGTAATCGTTGATCAAGACGAAGGCGTTGCGGGTGGACTGGACGTTGATGACAATTTCCGTCGGCGTGTATTTCCGGATGTCGACATTGTCGGCCTCGGCGTGCATGGGCGGCGCCGGCGGAAACGTGATCGCGTTGGTCGGGCCCAGGTCGCCGTTTTTCGCGGGGTCCGATTCGCCGGGATCTGCCAGGCTCAGCAACACGCTCTCGCGGGGATTCCAGTGCCCGTCGGTCATGCGCGTGAGCACCTTGTCGCGGCTGAGCGTTTCGGGGTACGGCACGAGCGTGGCCTTGGCGAGATAATCGCGCAGCGCGAGGTAGGCGTGCGAGGGCACGTCGGGCGAGGGCGTCGGCGCGATGGTGTAACCGTCGATGTGGTCGACGTTGTTCATGACCTCGGGATGCTGGCGAATATCGGCGAGGCCGCTCTCGGGCACGACGAGGTTCTTCACGCCGGCGAGGAACCACATCGGCCCGTGGTTGTTGTCGTAGGCGTGGAAAAACGTGTTCAGGTCGAGCGGATAGCGCGACGCGGCGGAGATATCGACGCACGAGATGCCCATCGCCGCGAACTGGTTTTGCAGCATGAAATTGAGCGACTGATCGTCCACCGCCACGGAGCAGCGCACGCGGTTGCCCTCGTGCCGCAGCAGGTCGAGCACCGGGTTGGACATGGTCAGCGCGCTGATCGGCCACGCCTGGATGAACTGGCCGGCCACCCATTTGAGTTGTACGACGCTCAGGCCGGCCAGCGCGAGCGCGAGCGTCAGCGACAGGTTTTCGGTCTTCAGCATCCTGACCCACACCGATTGCAGCCACGGATTGGGTACGCTGCCGCGGCGCAGCCAGTCCGCGTGCCAGAGGGCGAACGGCACGGCGAGGAACGCCGCGGTGAGCAGAATCGCTAAGAGCAGCGTGCTGTGCATCGTGTCGACCATCGTCGCGACGACGCGCGGGTCGAGGCCTTCGCGCACGAAATGCAGGCGCGCGAGATCGCCCAGGACGTATGTGGCGACAAGACCGGCCAGCAGCGCGCCGAGCATGACGCCGGTGAAGACGGCGAAGCGCGTGCGCTGGCTTTTGGCCTCCGGCGCGAGCGTGCCGGCGAGATGATCGAGCCCCAGGGCCATCAGCGGGATGAGCGCAAAATTGAACATCTCGAGCCATTTGAGCGGGTCGCGCCACTTGTCCATCAGCGGCAGGTAATCGAACAGGAAGCGGTAGATGGGGCCGATGTTCTGTCCCCACGACAGCACGAGCGAAATGAGTCCAAGCGCCAGCAGCGCGCGCGCGTAAAAGCGCTGGCGGTCGCTGAGCCGGTCCGGCCCAAGCAAACGCCCGGGCAGGATGATAAGCGCGCCCATGATGGCGAGCAGCGAGGCGATGGTGCCGCAGGTGCTGATGGCGAGGTTGAGATTGGGCTGACCTTGGTGCTTGGATTCCCAGTCGGGCCATTCGCCGATCCAGCCCCAGTAAAGCCCCTGGTCCTCGCTGTGCAGGTGCCAGCCGAAGAAGCCGGGCACGAGATAGGTGAGCGTTTCCGACGGGCCGAGGCTGTACTGCGAGACCAGCTTGTAGATGTCGTCGCGCTTCGTGGCGCCGCCGAGGGTGACGCTGTTGATGTTGCCCTTGAAGAGCGCAAGCAACGGGGCGAGGGCAATGAGGAAGGCCACCGCGACGCAGAGCGCGAAATGACGCAGCGGTTGCGACGTGCGGCGCTGGCGCAGGAGCGGCGCGAGGAATAGCGCGCCGACGAGTGCGCTGGCGATGCCGCCGCGGTCGGCGTTGGTCAGCAGTCCCACCAACGTGCCGCAGCACGCGCCGCCGATCACCGCGTAGGGCCAGCGTCCGGTGCGGTTCGCGCGGAGTGCGGCCCAGGCGCCGAGTGCGTAGAAGGGCCACGAGGTCAGGTAACCGTAGTGGCCCGGGTAGATGAAGGAGAGCACGTCGCCCTGCCACGCGTAGATGACCGCGCCGAAGAGCGCAGCGGGGCGGGAGATTTCCAGCTCGCGCAGGAACGCGGCCATGGCCAGCAGCGCGAGCGTGGAAAGAATCGGCACGTAGGTTGTGAAGAACATCCACGGCGTCATCAGCGCCGCGGCGAGGCTCAGCGGGTTGAGCGCCTGCGGCAGGTAGGGCAGGCCGAGCCAGTTGAGCACCTGGAACGTACCGGTGGGCGGGAAGGTGTAGGCGAGTGTCCAGAGCTTCGACGGGTTGACGTCTTCCGAGAACGGTACCGTTTCGCCAAAGCCGTGTGTCGTGGGGTCCTGCGCGAAGAACTGGCAGACCCAGAGCTGGCCGATGAGCGAGAGCAGCGCGACGACCCAGAGCGAGGTCCAGCGCCCCGATTGGACGGGATCAACGGGACGTGGCGAGGACTCCATCGTGAATTGATAGCGGGCGCGGCGCGGCGAGGGAAGCGCGATTCAGATGCCGGGCGTGTCGGCCATGGCGGGACGCTCGAGCATGAGGCAGCGCACGGCCTCGGCGAGGTTGGTGCGCGTATGCATCCGTACCGGTTGCCAGAGATGGAAGCGCGAGATCAGGTTGACGCCGATGTCCTTGCTGGGGTCGGGGATGACCCACACGGCGACGCCCATCTCGCGCGAGCTGCAGAGCTCGATGAGCGCACCGAGGGTTTGCGCGCAGTCGTTGTCCATCGATTCGATGTGCGTGAGGTCGCAGAGCAGCGCGAAGCCGGGGCGCAGGTGCTTCATCTGGTCGCGAACCTGGCGACGGCAGTCCTCCACGCACTTGGCTGTGACCTGGTGGCAACAACTGATGCTCAAGAACTGGCCCGACTGGTCGGCGCTGCACGAAACCATACGCGCACAATGTAGCCCGCGCGTGCGGGCTCTCAAGGCGCAAATGAACCGTGCGGATTACGTCCCTGTAGGCGCCAAGCGTGCAGGTGAAATGGTACTTGCCGGAACCGATGGTGAAGGCCGCCGGCTCGGTCGAATCCGCCGCGCGGGGGATGTCCGCTTTGCCGGCGACCGGCGCGCCGCCTTCACTCACGGAGGCGGCATCCGCCGTGGGGAGGATGACCGTGGCCGTGGTATTGAGCGGGACGGTGACGTCGAGCGTGAACGCCTTGCCATCCACGGACCAGCGCGTGGCGATCTTGCCGCGGATCGAGTCGTACGTGGCCTGCGCCGAGGTGAGCCCGGGACCGGGCCGCGGGCGGATGATGATGTGGCGGAAGCCGGGCGCGGACGGATCGACGTCAATGCCGGCGACGGTGTCGAACATCCACTCGCCGCAGGAACCGAGCGAGTAATGGTTGAACGAATTCATGCCCGGGTTCTGGAAGCCTTTTTCCGGCGTCCAGCCGTCCCAGCGTTCCCAGACCGTGGTCGCGCCGTGCTTCACCGAGAAGAGCCACGACGGAAACGAATCCTGCAGCAGGAGCCCGTACGCCGCGCTGATTTTGTTTTCCATCGTGAGCGCCGGGAGCAAATGGCTGACGCCGACGAAGCCGGTGGTGAGGTGATTGTCGTGGTCGGCCACATTTTGCGCGAGCACATCGCCGGCCGCGGCGCGCTTGTCGTCCGGCAGCAGGTTGAAGCGCAGCGCGATGCTGTAGGCCGTTTGCGAGCCGTCCTTGAGCTTGCCGTCGCCGCCGACGTAGTGCTGGTCGAAGGCCGTCTTGATCTGCTCGAAGAGGTCCTGGTACTTGGCCGCGTTGGCGGAATCGCCGATCGCTGCGTAGGACTTCGCCAACAAGTCCGTCGAGTGGGCGAAGAACGCTGTGCCGATGAGCTCCTTCGACGTGTCCTCGTGCTGCGAGAGCCAGTCGCCGTAGTCGTGCCCGCGATCGCGGTCGCGGATCAGGTTCGTGCTGTGCGCGCGGCACCACTCGACCCAGCGTGCCATCGCCGGGAGGTGCTGCTGCAGGATGCGCGTATCACCGTACACCAGGTAAATCGTCCATGGGCAAACCACGCCCGCGTCGCCCCAGGCAGGTACGCCGCCCTGCTTGATCGCGCCATAATCGTTTTGCGGCGGATGCGGACAGACATCCGTGTAGACCCCGGCCTCTGTCTGCTCATCGTCGACATCGACCATCCACTTGGTGAAGAACGCTGATACATCGCCGTTGTAGGTCGCCGAGCGGATGAAAATCTGCGCGTCGCCCATCCAGCCCATGCGCTCGTCGCGCTGCGGGCAGTCGGTCGGCACGGAAAGATAATTGCCGCGCATGCCCCACTGGATGTTCGACTGGAGCTGGTTGACCTGCGCGTTCGAGCACGAGAAATCGCTCGTGTGCGGGATGTCCGTGCCGACCACGATGCCGGTCACGCTATCGGTCGTCGGCGTCTGCGGCAGGCCGGTGAGTTCCATGTAGCGGAAGCCGTGGAACGTGAAGTTTGGCTGCCACGTTTCCTCGCCGCCGCCCTTGCAGACGTAGGTGTCGATCGACGGGGCGCCGCGCAGGTTCGTGGTGTACATCGTGCCGTCGGAATTGAGCATCTCGGCGTGGCGCAGCGTGACCTTCGTGCCCGCCGGCGCGGAGACCTTCAAGCGCACGAAGCCCACTATGTTCTGGCCGAGGTCAAAGACGTAGTGGCCCGGCTTCGGCTCCTTCATCGACTTCGGCTTCAACTCGCCGGTCTCGCGTACCGGTTGGTCGACCTGCCCGTCGAGATCGCGCGGCTTTTCCGTGCGCTCGGTCGCGGCGATCCAGTCGTTTGTATCGAGACCCGGCGCGGCCCAGCCCTTGATTTCCTTCTGCGCGTCGTAATTTTCGCCGAGCATGTTGTCGGCGGAGACAATGGGCCCCGCGTGCTCTGTCCAGCTCGCGTCGGTCACGATGCGATCCACGCTGCCGTCGCTGTAAGTCACCTCGAGTTGCGCCATCAACGCCGGCACTGTGCCCCACGCTTGGTAGCCGCCATTGCCGATGTGGCCGCAGTACCAGCCATTGCCCACCATGCCGCCGAGCGTGTTTGCGCCTGAGCGTACCAGCGCCGTCACGTCATAGTCCTGGTAGCGGACGCGCTTGTCGTAGTCGGTCCAGTCCGGCGCGAAGATGTGGTCGCCCACGCGCTGGCCATTCAGGTAAAATTGGTAGAGCCCCAGTGCCGTGGCGAAGAGTCGCGCTTTCACGACTGCCGGCTTCAGCGTGAAATCCTTCCGCATATACGGAATCGACCTGTCGCCGCCCGGCAGCGTCAACGTGTGGCCTTCATCCTCAGTCGCCTCCTTTTGCTGGCCGTCGAGGGTATAGGTGACGTGGAGTTGTTTGGTGTGCAGGTACGCCGGGTCGCCGCCGAGCGTGTCGTTGCCCACCGACACCTCCAGCGTGTCTTGCTTCACCATGCCGGCGATCAAATCGGTGACATCTTTCTCGCCCTTGCCGTTGGTGGCGCCATACGTCGCCTTGACGATTGCCAACGTGTGCGTCCCGTGGTCGCCATATCCGATGCGCGCGCCGTTGAGCCACTTCGCCTGCCAATCTTCCGGCTCCAGCAGGCCCATTTCCCACAAGGTAGGCTTGCTCCACGCACTGGTGCGGCCAAAGGAATCGGTCACGCGCACCTTCCAGAAGCAAGCTTCGCGCGAGACCAGCGGCTTTCCGCCATACACAATCTGGGCCGTATCGTTGGACGCCACGTCGCCGCTGTCCCACAGGTCGCCCTGGTTCTGCGCCAGCTTGTCCGGCGAGGATGCGACGAGCACACGGTACAATTTTTGGTCGAGATGCCGAGGAGCATCATCCGGCGCGGCCAGGGTCCAGTCCAACCGCGGCTGCGGCACGTCGAGCCCGAGAGGATCGTGCAGGTATTCACAGCGAAGGCCGCCTGCGGTGAGAACCGAGGCCGGCGCGTCGTCCGCGAACGCAAAAAGACCGGCCGCCAGCCAGCATGCAAAAGTGGGGATCAAGGCAAAATGACTTTTCATCCGTTACTACAACTAATGCTTATCCACGGGCAGGGAATAGATAAGTTGATCTTTTTGCTACAGAAACTGAGCCCGTTCCGCCTCGGTTCAGGTGCTGGCGCGGGTGAATGCGCCTAGCTTGCCGTCGGCTGAAGGGTCCCGGCCTCGTCGAGCAGCATGACCAGCGCCTCGGCCATGCTCGACACGGTGTGGGCGCGAACCGGTTTCCGGTAATGAAAGCGAGAGATGAGATTAAGCCCAATGTCCTTGCTCGGGTCAGGGATGACCCGCAGTACGAGGGCTGCGCCGCGCTCGCTGACCACATCCATGACGGCGCCAAGTCCTTCCGCACACTCCACGTCCATCGACTCGAGGTGGGTCAGGTCGCTGAGCAGCACAAAGCCCGGGCGCAGACGATCCATATGGCTGCGGACGGCGTCCATCTCCGAGGGAGTGACATGGCCGCTGTAGCTCAAGGTGAAAACTCGTCCGGAGATATCGATGCTGTGGGAAATCATACGAGGTAACTTCGCACCTTTTTCGCAGGCCGTCACTTGCTCCGAAAGCGGGCGTCAGGCGAGAAAATTTCGCGGCCTTGCCCCTCGTAATAAAGCGGCCTATTCTCTCAACATGCCTGACTTTGATTACCAACTCGTCATCATCGGAAGCGGCCCCGGCGGATACATCGCCGCCATTCGCGCCGCGCAACTTGGCCTCAAGACCGCCATCGTCGAGAAGGACAAAACCCTCGGCGGCACCTGCCTCAACGTCGGCTGCATCCCGAGCAAGGCCCTGCTGGCCTCGACCGAGCATCTCCATTTTGCCAAGGAACGCTTCGCGGTGCACGGCATCATCACGGGCGAGATCAAGGTGGACCTCGCCGCGATGATGAAGCGCAAGCTCGAGGTCGTCGGCAAGCTTACCGGCGGCGTCGCCTACCTGATGAAGAAGAACAAGATCGAGGTTGTCCCCGGCTTTGGCAGGCTCGTCGACGGCAACACGGTCGAGGTCACCGCCGAGGGTGGGGCCAAGCGCACGCTCAAGACGCAGAACATTCTGCTCGCCACCGGCAGCGTCCCGGTCGAGCTGCCATTCCTCAAGTTCGATGGCAAGCGGGTCATCAGCAGTGACCAGGGCATCGCGCTCGAAAGCGTGCCCAAGAAGCTTCTCGTCATCGGCGCGGGCGCCATTGGTCTCGAGCTCGGTTCCGTCTGGGCGCGGCTCGGCGCGGAAGTGACCGTCGTCGAGTTTCTGCCGCGCATCGCGGCGATCGGCTTTGACGCGGAAACCTCGAAAATTTTGCAGCGTAATCTCGAGAAGCTCGGCATGAAGTTCGAGCTCAGCACCAAGATCGAGTCGGCCAAGGTCACCGACAAGGGCGTCGAGCTCGCCGGCGTGCAGGGCGACAAGAAGGTCAGTTATTCCGGCGACCTCGTGCTCGTCTCCGTCGGCCGCAAGCCGTTCCACACCGGGCTCGGCCTCGACAAGGTGGGGGTGAAGCTCACCGAGCGCGGGCGCATCGCCATCAACGATCACTGGCAGACCAGCGTGCCCAGCGTCTACTCCATCGGCGACGTCGTCGACGGCCCCATGCTCGCGCACAAGGCGCACGAGGAAGGCGTCGCGGTTGCCGAGCATATCGCGGGCAAGCCCGGCCACGTGAATTATAATATTATCCCCGGCGTCATCTACACCGCGCCCGAGGCGGCCAGCGTCGGCTTGACCGAGGACGAGGCGAAGGAAAAGGGCATCGAGGTGCGCGTCGGCAAATTCGGCTTCAGCGCCAACGGCCGCGCCATCGCCAACGACACCACCGAGGGTTTCGCCAAGATCATCGCCGACAAGAAAACCGACAAGATTCTCGGCGGCCACATCGTCGCGAGCTGCGCCTCGGAGCTCATCTCCGAGGTCGTCACCGCCATGGAATTCGGCGGCAGCACCGAGGACATCGCCCGCACCATCCACGCCCACCCCACCATGTCCGAAGGTGTCATGGAAGCCGCCCTCGCGGTGGACGGACGACCGCTCAGCGCGTAGCCTGCTGATCCGGCGGATGCTCTTGCTTCCGCCGGATCACGTGGATCAGGTAGCCGAGGATGATCAGGTTGCCCACGGTCAGCGCGATCTTGGCCAAGGTGACCTTGTGGATGATCTCGTAGGCTTCCAGCGGCAGCAGTGAGCCGGTCATGATGACCACGAACCATTCCGCCCAGCGCTTGCGCAGGTAAAGGCCCGTGCCCTCGATGCCGAAGAGGATGCCGTAGAAGAACGCGATCGCGCTCAGCGCCTCGATCTTGGAGTTGGTCAGCAGGCCGGCTTCGGTCAGGCACCACTTCGCCACGTGATTGTCCGAGTCAACGTGCAGGCTGTTCATCAGCACCACCAACCGGGTCTCGATGTCCTTGTTCAGGAAGTGGAGCAGCCCGAACCCGGTGCAAATAAAGAGGAACGATTTCGCCAGCTTGAACAGCGCGATGAGGCGCAACAGGGGATCGGGCGGCGCTTTCTCGCTCATGCGGGGCGCAGTTTGGGCACGGTGCCCGCAAAAGTCGAAAATCTTTCGCCACCAAACGCATCCGGCCCCGACGGCACTTGTGCCCGCACGGCCAACGCGATAATGTCCGCAGATGCCGGAAAGGATCGTGCCCTTGGCCAAGCTGAGCCTGATTTACACCCGGGCGGATACGTCGCGCTCCGGGCACGATGTCGCCCTTGGCCGCTTCATCCTTTGGGGCGGCGGTTTGCTCATCGCCGCGCTGATCTGGTTCGGCGTGCCGGCCTACTTCGGCTGGAAGCACGTCATCGGCTCCAGCGGCGGCCGCTACTTCCTGCACCGCGTGCTCATCCCCGTGCCCGCCTATTCGCAGGACGATCCGCGCTGGGACATGGAACTCCTCGGCCCCACCTTTGAGACCATCGGCCAGAGCGGCTGCGCCATCACCTCCGCCGCCATGGTGCTTTCCGCTTACGGCGTCGATACCGACCCCGGCCGTCTCAACGATTTCCTCAACGCCAATGCCGGTTACACCCCCAACGGCTGGCTCTTCTGGGAGAAAGCCGCCGCCATCGCCCCCGGCGGCCAGGTCGAGAAAGCCTACGAGGACGCACCCTCCTACACACTCATCGACAACAACCTGCTTCACGGCAACCCGGTCATCATCCGCGTCACGTTGCATAACGGCACGACCCACTTTCTCGTCATCGTCGGCAAGCAAGGCTGGAAATACCTCGTGCAGGACCCCGCCCGTCCGTCCGATTTCGGCGTCTATCCCCTCAAGCGCCTTGTGCCCCACATCGACGCGCTGCGCTACTTCCGCGTCGTCCCGGCGACCGCGCTCGTGCTGAATCAAGCTGGGGGCTAGCCCTCCACACTTGCCTTCCGGCGCGGATTTTTCAAAGATGAGGGGATGGATTTGCCCCGCATCGTCGAATCGTTGCTCTTTGCGACCGACCGCCCTCTCACGCCTAAGGCCATCGCGCACGCGCTGACCTCCGCCGCACGCTTCACGCCTTCGGAGGCGACCACCCCCTTCGAGAAAATCACCGCTGCCGACATCGAGACCGCGATCGAGCAGCTTAACGCCGCGCTCACCGAGTCCGGCTCGGCGCTCATGGTGCAGGGCATCTCCGGCGGCTACGCGCTCAAGACGCGCCCCGAGTTCGCGCCGTGGACGGGTCGCCTCTTCGAGCAGCCCAAGCCGGCCAAGCTCAGCCAGCCCGCGCTGGAGACGCTCGCCGTCATCGCTTACCGCCAGCCGATCAGCCGCGCGGAGATCGAATCCGTGCGCGGTGTTGCCGTCGACGGCGTCGTGGCAACGCTGATGGAGAGGAAAGTCATCGCCATCGCCGGCCGCAGCGAACAGCCCGGCCGTCCGCTTCTCTACGAGACCACCCCCATCTTCCTCGAGCTTTTCGGCCTCAAGAACCTCGACGAGTTGCCCAATGCCGACGAGCTTCGCCGCCTCCAGCCTCCGCCCGAGACCACCCATGCCCCCCAACAAACAGAACTTGAAGTCGAGCTTGCAACGGCAGATGCAGCGCCTGCGCCGGCAGGTGGACCAGATCGACCTGCGGATGCTGAAGCTGCTCCAGCAGCGGAATAAGCTCACCGGCGAAATCGGCCGCATCAAGCGCCGCCACCGGGCCGTCATCTACGTGCCCGAGCGCGAGCGCGAGCTGCTGTCGCGTCTGGTGCGCCTGAGCAAGGGCCGTATCCCAACCAACGTCGTCACCGCCATTTACCGCGAAATCCTCTCCGGCTCCCGCGCCGCGCAGGGCCAGCCGCCCATCGGCCTGCTCGGCAAGGAAAAGAGCGAGGTCCTCGGCGCGGCCAAGTCGATTGTTGGCGCCGCCGACCGCTTCTCCGCGCAGAAATCGTGGGACGCGCTTGCCAAGGGCGTGAAGAACCGCGCGCTTTCCTTCGGGCTCGTCACAGGAACGGATCTCCTTGTCTCCCTGAGGAATGAGCCGTCTTGGCGCGACTTCGCCCGCAACCTGACCGTGGCCAATGCCGTGCCCATCGCCACCGGCACCAAGGTCGGCACGGACGCTGTTCTTACCATCACGCCGCCGGGCACTGACACAAGAAAGAAGGCCAATCGTTTCGTGATTTTAATCGAGTGCAAATCCACGCGAATTGCGATAAAAAACCTGTTCCGCGCCATGCCCGATCTAACCCTCCACGACGAATCTTCCACGCCGCGATCCGCGCGCGCGGTGTTGTCGCTAGCGTGCCTCCACGCGCAGCGGCCCGTCGCCGCCGCGCGCACCAGCCGCAAGCTGCAGAAGGCGGCGGATGCAGCGGGCGTACCCCTTCTCGTGTTGGGAAGTTATCTAGCGAACGAGAACTATGGCGGATAACCCACAAGAGCCGCCCAAAAAAGTCCAGCCCCCTTTGCCATCCAGCGGCACAACGGGCCGGCTCAAGGCGCCGACGACCAAGCTCCCGCCGCCCGCACAGGTCGGCGCCACGGGGAAGGTCGTCGTCATGCTTTCCTCCGTGGCCAAGCCCACGAACTCGCAGAAGATTTTGCCGCCGCCGGTGATTCCCGGTGGCACGCCCGTCGTTACCGGTCCCATGGCCACGCCGACGAAAATCGCGCCGCCGCTGATGCCCGCCACGGGCAATGTCGTGCGCCAGCCGCCGCCGCTGCCCGCGAAGAAGCAGCACATGCCCGTGGCCACGCCCCTGCCGCCCGAGCAGCGCCTAAGCACCACCACTTTCGTCAAGCTCCCGCCCAAGACCTCCGCGCCGGCCTTCATCTCGCTCGTGCCCAAGCCGGTCGTCATGCCGGACAAGACTGCCGAGGCCGCGAAGGTTGCGCCGCCGCTTCTCCCGCCCAAGCGAGCCGAGGAGGTCAAGCCGGGCGAGCTCTCGCCCGCTAAGTCCGAGAAGAAAAAGACCGGCATCATCAAGCTGAACACGCCCGCGGCGGATAAGCCTGCCGTGGCAAAGATGGACGAATCGATTTTCGACGAAATCCCCGAGCCCGCCGCGCCGCCCGTGCCCGAGGGTTGGAACAAGCTTCACACCGGCGAGATCCCTTTGCCGCCCGGCGGCCTCAAGGACAAGGACCCGTTTGAGCAATCGCGCCGGCTCGATCCCAAGCCCGCCATCGCGCCGCCGCTCGCTGAGCCGGCTGCCAAGGCCGAGCCCACGCTGAATCCCGCGCCGGTCGAACTTCCCTCTGCGCATCCCGTCCACACTGCGCCGCCGATGATGGAAAAAGTCCATGAGGAAGCGCCCGGCAAACTCGCGCAACCGCACCTGCCCGATTCTGACACCAGCCCCGCCGCTTCACTCAAGATGCCCGAAGTCGGCCCTCTGCCGAAGGCACCCGAAATGCCCAAGGCGCCCGAGTTCAAGAAGGACGAGCCGGCCAAGCCCACGGCCCACACGCCTCCGCCGCTGCCCGTCGACAAGGGCAAGGACAAGAGCAAGCTCAAGAAAACCGGCCCCATCATGCTGGCCACAACGACGCGCATTCCCATCCCCGGCGCCGGTGAGGGGAAGCCCGCGTTGCGTCCGGCCGTGTTGCCCTCGCGGATGCGCACCGCGTCGGATTCGCCCGCGCCTTCCACCGACAAGCCCGCGGAAATCACCGCGAAGGCTGGCCCTGCCGCCGAGCCCGCAAAGACGGACGCGCCTGCGAAGCCCGAGTCCAAACCCGAGCCCGTCGCGAAAAGCGAACCAGTCAAGGAGGAGCCCAAAAAGGTGGAATCCAAGGTCGAGCTTCCGGTCAACAAGCCGCTGAGCGAAAAGGAAACCGCCGCGGTCGCAGCCACGGCAACCACCGCGGCAACCACCGCGGCCGCCGGCTCCGCCGCAGTCGCTGCCGTTCTCGCCGAGAAGAAAAAGAAAGCACCGGCCCTGCCGCCCACCCGCGCCGAACGCGCGAAGAAGCGCCAGTATCGTGGCGTCATCGCCTTTTGGATCCTCGTCCCCATCGTCGCGGGACTGCTCCTCTTCGGCATCCTCTACTTCGGCCGCGACACGCGTGTCGAGGGGCAGGTTATCCCGCCCCAGAACATGAACGTCGCCGATGAAGTCTGGATCGTCAGCGACTTCAATTCGCTCGCCTCCGGCGTGGCCGACGACGATGCCCGCGAGCGCGTGCCCATCCAGCTCGCCATTCAGGAAGCGCAGGACCACGTCCAGCGCGTCCAGGCCGACATCGCCTCGCGCGAGGAACGCATCCGCCTCATCAACGACAACATCCAGGCCGCCAAGGACGACATCAACAACGTCGTCAAGAAATCGCAGGCCGATTCGCAGGCCGTCTACGACAACCAGGGCAAGGAACTCGACAGCGAGTACAATTCTAAGGTTGCCTCGCTCAAGGAAGCCATCGCCAGCCGCGCCGCCTCGCTCAAGCTCAATTACCAGCCCGACGCCGCCTTCCCTTCGCCCGAGGTCTGGGCCAACGCCTACCGCCTCGCGCTTTATGAGACGCCCGCCGGCGTCGACGGCGTCAAGGAGCACCAGTGGATCGCCGACCAAATGAAGGCGTGGCGCGACTTCCAGAAATCGATGGACGACCGCTACCAGCAAATGCGCTCGCAGGCAGCCGACCTCAAGCAGGCCAACGGCCCGCATATCGCCGACACCAACGCGAAGATCGAGGACCTCAAGGGCCGCATCGCCGCCACGCAGACCGAGGAAGAACCGCTCAAGGCCGAGCTCGCCCAGGCTCAACAAGACCTCGCTGCCGCGCAGAATACCGACGCCACTCTCGACGACCACTTTTATGGCGAGCTCTATTCCCTCCCGGCCGAAAATATCTCCTACCACATCCCGATACGCCCGGACGGCCGCTTCACCTGGATTCCGGACAATCCCTTCGGCGAGGGTGAGGTCGAGCACCACTACACCATCTTCTCCCGCGCCGTCCGCGCCGACGGCCGCCAGTACTGGTCCATGCACCCGTTCACCCTGAAGAAGAACGAAACCACCGAGGTCACCCTCGAGCCCGGCGGTTACGAGTCGGCCAAGCAAATCCTCCGCCCCAACCTCACGCCCGACGAAGTCGAGCAATAGGTAGCCCGTCACACCGTTTTCGCGCACCTTCACCGGATGCCCAAGCCCACCTGGTCCTGGCAGCGCCACATCGCTCCCGCTGACGCCGACGCGTGGATCGCCCGCCTGCAAATGGCCGGCTGCTCCACATGGACGCTAACCGAGCGCCCCAACCGCGCCCGCGCGCTCCTCGCGGTCTACAACGCCAGGCGTGACCCCATCCTCGCGCTGCACGGACTCTTTGGCGGGCAGGTCATTTCTATCGCCCAAAGCGCTTGGCTCTCCACCAAACCCACTCCGCCCACGCGCATCCACTCGAAGTTGGAAATCCTCCACGACACACCGCGCAAAAAGGCCGCCGCGCATCAACTGGTGATCCCGCACGGCGTCGCTTTCGGCAGCGGCGAACACGGCACCACGTTCATGCTCCTGCGCGCGCTCGTGCGCGAACCGATGCCTTCGCGCGTGCTCGATCTCGGCACCGGAAGCGGCGTCCTCGCGATCGCCGCGCGGCGCTTCGGCGCGAAGCACATCTTGGCCACCGATTTCGATTCCGCCGCTGTCCGCACCGCGCGCCAAAACGAGGCGCTCAATTTTGGCACGCCGCAAATTCGCTGGCGCCGCGCCGACGTGAAACGCCTCGCCGAGAAACCGCGCCACGATCTCGTTCTCGGCAATCTCTTCAGCGGCATTCTCATCGAGGCGGCCAAACAAATCACCGCCGCCGTCGCGCCCCGGGGAAAACTCTGGCTCAGCGGAATTTTGCGCGAACAGAAAACCGAAGTTATCGCCGCCTATGGCAAGCAGGGCCTGCAACTCCTGCGCGCCACCACACGCGGCAAATGGGTCATGCTGCAGTTGCAGCATTCGGCGAAATAGGACCTATAAGTCCTATCAGCTCGGCGCCGGTGGATTCAAAACCACGACGTAAACAAAATACCCCACGCTCGCCAGCGCAAGCAGCGCGCAAACCGCGATGGCCAGCTTCCACTTCTTGTCGAGGCTGCCGCGCACGGGCTTCGCTACTGGAGACGCATTCGCAAATCCCGGCGGACGTCCGTGCGTGCCGCATTCATTGAGGTTCACGCGCGCCGAGGGCGAGGGCATCGGCTGGCCGGGCGGCTGGTGCTCGGAATCGTAAAGCAGCTCGATGTTGCCCAGGCGCAATATGTCGTTGCGGCGCAGCTTCTGTTGCGTGACGCGCTCGCCGTTGATGCGCGTGCCGTTGGTCGAGTCGAGGTCCTTGATCACGTAATCAAGCGCGTCGAGCTTGAAGACCGCGTGATGACCCGAGACGCTGGCGTGTTCGATCTGGATCTTGTTGTCCGCGACGCGGCCAACGCTTAGTTCGCCTCCGGTGAGGTCGAAAATCTTGCCTTCAAATTCCGGCGATTGTGCTACGAGACGCGGCATGATCGCACGCTAGGAAGTTTTTGCGCCCTTTTCAATCATTTTACCGAATTCACGGAAAAAGTAGGTCGCGTCGTGTGGCCCGGGCGAGGCCTCGGGGTGATACTGCACGGAAAAGACCGGTTCCTTGCGATGGCGCAGGCCTTCGCTGGTCTGGTCATTGAGGTTGATCTGCGTCGTCTCGACTTCACCGGCGGGCAGCGATTTCAAGTCGACCGCGAAGCCGTGGTTCTGCGACGTGATCGCGATCTTGCCCGTGATCAGGTCCTTCACCGGCTGGTTGCCGCCGCGATGGCCGAACTTGAGCTTGTAAGTCTTGCCGCCGAGCGCGTAACCGAGGATCTGGTGCCCGAGGCAAATGCCGAAGAGCGGCTTCTTGCCGACGAGATCGCGCACGGTCTTGTGCGCGTAGTCCAGCACGGCGGGATCGCCGGGGCCGTTGGAGAGGAAAATGCCGTCCGGGTCGCCGGCCAGCGCTTCCTTCGCGGGCGTCGACGCCGGCACCACGCGCACTTGGAAGCCCGACTGCCGCAGCCGCCGCAGGATGTTCGTCTTCAGGCCGAAGTCGTACGCCACGATGCGGTACTTCACCGGCGGGAGCTTTTCAAAATAATCCTCGCCGGTGAGGGCGGGCGCACCGGGCGCGCGCTTGCCTTGGATGAGCGACCACTTGCGGCTCAACTTGTCCTTCGGGTCCCAGTCGTAGGCCTTCTCGGTCGTGACTTCCTTCACGAAATCACGCTCGAGATAGTTCCACTTCTTGGCGAGGTCCACCGCCGCGGCGTCGGATAGCTTCTCCGTCGTGAGCACGCCGCGCAGCGAGCCCTGCGTGCGCAATCGCAGCGTGAGCGAACGCGTGTCGATGCCCGTGATGCCGGGGACGCCGTGCCGCACGAGGTAGGCGTCGAGCGATTCCTCGCTGCGCCAGTTCGAGACGACCGGCGAAAGTTCGCGTACAATGAGGCCCGCCACATGCGGCGTGCCGGAACTCGACTCGACGTCGAGTGAGTTAATGCCGGTGTTGCCGATAAGCGGGTACGTCATCGCGACAATCTGACCGCGGTACGACGGGTCGGTCAGGATTTCCTGGTAGCCGGTCATCGAGGTGTTGAAACAAACCTCGCCGTTGGACGTGCGCGGCGCGCCGAATGATTGGCCGCGCCACACGCTGCCGTCTTCCAGGGCAAGAATAGCGGGAGTCATGGGTGCACCAATATCGCGGCAATCGCGCGAACCTCAAGAAATTGTTCGCCTAGTTGAGCGGCAATTGTCCCGTCACTTCCGCGAAGGTCTTGAAGTGGAATTTGCAGACCGACTTCAGCGCCTCCGGGCCGTGCTTTTGGAAGATCTCTCGCGCGACCGCCTTTACCTGCGCCGATGCGCCCTTTGGCAGCGTCACCCCGAATTTTTCGCCGAGAAATTTCAGCCGCGTCAGGAACGCAGCTCGCGCGAGGATCGACGCCGCCGCCACCGCGATGTCGCTTTCCGCCTTCGTGCGCTGGTCGAGCTTGATGCCCTTGCCGCGTTCCTTCAGCGCACGCTGGATCAGCGACTCGTGCGCGAATTTATCCGACAGCGCCCGCGGACACTCCGGCCAGCGCGTCAGCAAATTTTCGATCACTGTCGCGTGGCCCCACGCCAGCAGCCGGTTCAGGTTCGCGAATTTCGCGTAAAGCTCGTTGTACTTTTCCGGCGAAATCACAATCACGTTGAAGCGGTCCAGCGAGACGCACTCCTTGATCGCGTCCGCCACCTCCAGCGCCTTCTTGTCGCTCGTGATCATCTTGCTGTCCTTCACGCCGAGATCGAGCAACTGGCGCGGCAAATCGCCGTCCGTGTAGACGCCCGCAATCACCAGCGGCCCGAAAAAATCGCCCTTGCCGCTCTCGTCGATTCCCGCGTGCGGCTGGAACATCTCTGGGTTGTGCACCTCGTCGTAGCCCACCTTCGCCATGCCGGTGATCTCCGGCTCGACCGTGAACTCAACAAACTCCTTCGCGCCGCGGCCCTGCACCAGCAGCTTGCCCGATGTGTACGCATTCACCGTCAGCTTCTGCTTCTGCGCGCCCCAAAGCGTGTAGGGCACCTCGCGAAACGTGAAGCTCTGCTCCTCCAGCAGCCTGCGCAACTTCTGCGCCTGCGCAGCATCAATCTTGAATGTGAAACTAGAGGGATCGGGCATCTGAAATTCTCAAGCTAACGGAATTCTTCCCAAGGAAAATACGAAAGCGCATCCTTCTCACCCGATGTCCGCGCCCGCGAAAATCCCCTGGACCGCGCTGCGCCGCAAACTCGCGGCGTGGTACGAAACCGCCGCGCGCGATCTCCCGTGGCGCCGCACGCGCGATCCGTACGCCATCGCGCTCTCGGAAATCATGCTGCAGCAGACGCAGGTGGTCACCGTCATCCCGTACTACGGGCGCTGGCTGAAAGCGTTCCCCACGTGGACCGCGCTCGCCGCCGCGAAGGAGCACGACGTCCTCAAGGCGTGGGAAGGCCTCGGCTACTACCTCCGCGCGCGCAATTTCCACGCGCTCGCGAAAGCCGTCGCGGCGAGGGGAGGCGACCTCCCGCGCACCGAGGCCGGACTCCTCGCGCTCCCAGGCATCGGCCCCTACACCGCCGCCGCCATTGGCAGCATCGCGTTCGGCCTGCCGCTCGCCGTGCTCGACGGCAACGTCATGCGTGTCCTCACCCGCGTGCTCGCGCTCAGCGACGACATCGCCCGTCCGCAAACGCGCGAGAAACTGCAGGCCATCGCCGATGAGTTCCTCGATAAGCGCCATCCCTCCGCGCACAACCAAGCCGTCATGGAACTCGGCGCAACCGTTTGCCTCCCGCGCAAGCCGATGTGCCTCATCTGCCCGCTCAACTCCGAGTGCCGCGGCCGCGACCGTGCCGAAGATTTCCCCGTCAAGTCGCGTGTCGCGCAGGAGAAGCGCAGCGAAACCGTCGCCGTCATCGCGCGTGGCCACTCGTTCTACTGCGAGCAGGTGTCCGAGGGCAGACCGTGGCACGGCCTCTGGCGCTTTCCCGATTTCGACGCTACACGTATGATCGAGATAGAGCCGATCACGCAAATCAAATACGGCATCACCAAGTACGCCGTGACCATGCAGGCCGTCCGCGCCCGATGGAAAAACCGAGTTCCGCCGGGAGGTAGTTACCTGACCCTCGCGCAAATGCAGCAGCTCGCTTTCGCCGCGCCGCACAAAAAATTAGCGAAATACTTAGGGTAGGGACGGCAGGCCCCTGCCGACCGTAGTTTTCCATTCCAGGGACTCGCGCCCCTACTTAATCAACTTTTGAGCGAAGCCACATCGATTACAAACCGGTACTTCACGTCATTCTTCTCCATGCGGTGGAACGCCTCGTTGACCTGATCGATCGTGATCATCTCCACGTCCGCCGTGATGCCCTTCTCCGCGCAATAATCCAGCATCTCCTGCGTCTCCTTGATGCCGCCCACGCCCGAGCTGGCAAGGCTGCGCCGTTGCCCGAGCAGGCTGAAGACGGGCACGCTGAGCGGCGCGCTCGGCAGCCCCACGTTGCACAAGACACCGTCCAGTTTCAGCGTGCTGAGATAGGGCGTGCAGTCGTGCTCTGCTGCCACCGTGTCGATGATGAAATCCAGCGAGTTCGCCAGCGGCTTGAAATTCTCCGCGTTCTTCGTATTGCAAAAATGTGCTGCGCCCAATTTCTCCGCGTCCGCCCGCTTCGACTCCGACGTGCTGAACAGCGTCACGTCCGCGCCGAATGACGCCGCGAACTTCAGCGCCATGTGCCCAAGTCCGCCAAGTCCCACCACGCCCACCTTCTTGCCCGGTCCCACCTTCCAGTGCCGCAGCGGCGAGTAGGTCGTGATCCCCGCGCAGAGCAACGGCGCCACGCCCGGCAGTGAGAGCTTGTCCGACACACTCAGCGTGTACTTCTCATCGGTCACGATCTGCGTCGAGTAACCGCCCTGCGTCACCGTCTTGCCGTCCTGCTCCAGGCTGTTGTAGGTCAGCGAAAGCGCATTCAGGCAATACTGCTCCAGGTCCTGCTGGCAGTTCGCGCACGTGCGGCACGAATCGACGAACACGCCCACGCCGGCCAAGTCGCCAACCTTGAATTTATGCACCTCGCGCCCGATCTCCGTCACGCGCCCCACGATTTCATGCCCCGGCACCATCGGGTACGTCGACGACTTCCAGTCATTGCGCGCCTGGTGCAGGTCGCTGTGACAAACGCCCGAGTAAAGAATCTCCAGCTTCACATCGTTCGGGCCGACCGCGCGGCGATCGAAGCTGAACGGTTTCAGCGGCATGGTAGCATTGAAGGCGGCGTAAGCTTTGGTGTTGTTCATAACGGGGTGGCGGGTTGGGGTTTGGCCAATATCGGTCATTCCGGCGATTTGACCAAGGCGAAGTTCAGACTAAGTTGCCAGAGCGTCTTGTTCGATCTTAATCGAACCGTTGACCGCTCACATGATCCCATTTTCTGTCCTCGATCTCTCGCCCATCGCGCAGGGTAGTACGCCCGCCGATGCGCTCCACCGCTCGCTCGACCTCGCCCGCCATGCCGAGCGCCTCGGCTACCGCCGCTTCTGGCTCGCGGAGCACCACAACATGCCCGGCATCGCCAGCGCCGCCACCGCCGTCGCCCTCGGCTACGTCGCAGGCGGCACGAAAACCATCCGCGTCGGCTCCGGCGGCATCATGCTGCCGAATCACGCACCGCTCGTCATCGCCGAGCAGTTCGGCACGCTCGCGTCGCTTTATCCGGGCCGCATTGACCTCGGCCTCGGGCGCGCGCCGGGCACCGATCCGTGGACCGCGCAGGCCCTCCGTCGCGATCCCGCAACCGCCGACCGCTTCCCGGAGGATGTGCGCGAATTGCAGTCCTATTTCGAGCCCGCAAAACCCGGCCAGCGCATTGTCGCCGTCCCTGGCGCCGGCACGCGCGTGCCGCTCTGGATTCTCGGCTCCTCGCTTTTCGGCGCCAACTTCGCTGCCGAGATGGGGCTGCCCTACGCCTTCGCGTCCCACTTCGCGCCAGCCGATTTGCTCGACGCCCTCGCGCTTTATCGCGAAAAATTCCAACCCTCCGCGCAGCTCGAAAAACCGTACGCGGTAGTCGCCGCCAATGTCTTCGCTGCCGAGACCGAGCGCGAGGCCCGTCGCCATTTCAGTTCGCTGCAGCAGGCCTTCATCAGCCTGCGCCGCGGAAAGCCCGGCACGCTCCCGCCGCCGGTCGACGACATCAACACCGTCGCCGAGCCGCACGAGCTCGCCATGGCCAATCATGCGCTCGCCATCACTGCCGTCGGCACGCCCGAGATCGTCGAGAACCAGCTCCGCGTCATCATCGAAGAAACGCAGCCCGACGAACTCATCGTGACCGGCCACTTTTACGACCACGCCGCCCGCGTCCGCTCGATCGAGTTCACCGCGCAAATCCGCGACCGCCTCGCCCAAGCCGAGCTTGCCACCAGTAATCACTGAAAATAGGCCTTGGTGGCCAACCACAGCTTTCGTGGCATTGAAACGCCAACGCGCCGATCAAAAACCTGGTAATTCGCCCGCTCAATTTCATCGAGGATCGAGCCATAGACCGTGCTCATCAGCCGGGCGCAGTACCGCGAGCCATCATCCGGCAGCTTCAAGATACCCGGTTCCGCTGCGCGATAATACTCGCGCGCCCGGTCGATCTGCGCCCGCATCAATCCGGCGAATAGTTCATCACTACGCTGGTTCGCTAGGTCCTCCTCGCAGAGATGATAACGCTCCAGCTCATCAGCGGGCAGGTAGACGCGATCGCGCCGCCAGTCCTCCCCGATGTCGCGCAGGATGTTCGTGAGCTGCATCGCCGTGCCGAGATCGCGCGCCGGCCGTAGTAACTCCGGCGCCGGCTCCGTCATCACATGCACCATGATCAATCCGACGACCGACGCCACGTGGTAACAGTATTTATCCAGCTCCGGCCAATCCTTGATCCGCACGCGGCCTAAATCCATCTCCACGCCCGCGATCAATTCCTCGAAATACTTCGCCGGAATCGCCCGCCGCTGCGCTGTCTCGCGAAATGCCGGCAGCCACGGCAGCGTCTCATAAGGCGCGGGCACGCTCTCGTCCGCAGCATACGCCGCGCGCAGCAATTCCTCGAGCCTCCCGATGGCCCGATGGCGCGCCTCCTCATCCGGCGCGAGATCGACCTCATCATCCACATACCGGCAGAACGCATAAACCGCGTAGGCATCCAGGCGCTTGTGCGCCGGCAGTACATGCGAGGCGAAGTAAAACGTCTTTGCATGGTGCCGCGTCATCTGTCGGCAGGCCTCGCGCGAGGCGGACAATGCGGTGGACTCGGCCATGACAAGTTGGCCGGCGCGCAACTACTGCGTGCCCGTATGCTGAGTCTGCAGCCGCACGAGCGCGAACGCCTCACGCAGACCCTGACGCTGTCCCGGCGTGAACGATGTGCTCTCCAGCGCTGACTCCGCCTGCGCGAAAAGCGCCTCCATTTTTGTAGTCAGGAGGCCGACCGCACCGGACTTGTCGATGAGATGCTCGATCTTGCTGACCGACGCGTCGTTGGACATGCGCGTGCTCAGGCAAAGCTGCAGGAAGCTGCGGTCCACGTCGCTCAGGTTGTCATAGGCGGCGCGGATCAGCAGGGTCTTCTTGCCCTCGAGCAGGTCCGTCTGCCGCAAGCGGTCGACGCCCTTGAACTGCGAGTACTCAATAAGGTCGTTCTGGATCTGGAACGCCATGCCGATCGGCTCGATCAACTCGGCCAGCTCGCGCAGTTGATCCTCCTCCACGCCGGCCAGCAGCGCGCCGAGCACCAGCGGCGCCTCGAACGAGTAGCGCGTCGTCTTCAGCGTGTACATGCGCGCGATGTCGGCCTCCGCAACGCGGGCGATGTCGCGCGGGCCCATCAGGATGTCGAGAATCTCGCCCGCACCGGTGTCGGTGATATAGCGCAGAAAATGTCCCAGCGCCGCGTCGCGGTGCGCGGCGGGAAAATCCGTCGAGCGCAGTGTGTCGACCGCCATCGCGAAGATGATGTCGCCCACGACCACGGCCACGTTCGCGCCAACGCGTGCGGCCTCGGAAATCTTGCCCAGCCGTTCCTCGACCACCTTATGGAACGTCGGTAGCCGGCGGCGCCGCTCGGATTGGTCGATCACGTCGTCGTGCACGAGGATGAACGAGTGCAGCAGCTCGAGCGAAAGCGCGGCGCGCAGCAGGGACGGATCGGCAAAGGACCGCGTCCCGCCGAAGATACGGTAGGCCGCCAGCAGCAGCATGGGCCGGATGCGCTTGCCGCGGCGCCCCACAAATTCGCTGATGTCGAGATAGAGCGGCTCGAACAGGTCGCCGTAGGCGTAGCGCTCGGTGTTTTCCTGGAAAAACCGGGCGAGGTACGACTCAAAAAGCGCGGTGGCGCCCTGCAATTCGGTGCGAAGCGTGGCGTCAGGGTTATTCATGCACGGTTCCGTAAAGGAAATACCGGGGGGGAGGCTAGTCGAAAATCCTGCGCGGCGCAAACGTTGATGAAAGCGCGAAAAATATCGGCATCGCCCGCAAGAGCGCTTAAAGTCAGCGCATGTCCGAAGAAGCTCCGCACAAGCGCATCCTCATCGACCAGTACTTCGACATGGTCGTCGAAAGCAAAGCCTCCGATCTCCACATGCAGGAGGGCCAGCCGCCTAAGATGCGTGTCCACGGCGACATACAGGCCATCCGCAACGAGCCGCTGACCAAGGCCGAGATGGCGCAGATGCTCAGCGAGGTCGTCGGCCCCAAGCGCTGGGAGAAATTCGAGGAGTCGGGCGATCTCGACTGCGCCTACGAGCTCAGCGCCGACTCGCGCTTCCGCTGCAACCTGCACAAGCACCTGCACGGCTACGGCGGCATCTTTCGTTTGATCCCGAACAAAATCGCGACGCTCGAGCAGCTCAAGGTCCCGACCGTCATCAAGAAGTTCGCCAACGTGCGCGGCGGCCTCGTGCTGGTGACCGGCCCGACCGGCTCGGGCAAGTCGACCACGCTCGCGGCGCTCATCGACTTCATCAACAGCAGCTACTCGCGGCACATCATCACCATCGAGGAGCCGATCGAATTCGTGCACCCGAACAAGCTCAGCATCATCACGCAACGCGAGGTGGGCGAGGACACGCCGTCGTTCTCCGAGGGCTTGAAGAACGCGATGCGTGAGGACGCCGACGTCGTGCTCGTCGGTGAGATGCGCGACTTGGAAACCATCGCGCTCGCACTCACCGCGGCGGAAACCGGCATGCTTGTCTTCGGCACGCTGCACACCAACAACGCGCGCAAGACGGTCGACCGCATGATCGACGTTTTCCCCAGCAGCCAGCAGCCGCAGGTGCGCACGATGCTCTCGGCGTCGCTGCGCGGCATCGTGGCGCAGTTGCTCATGAAGAAGGCCGACGGCAAGGGCCGCGTGGCCGTGAACGAGATTCTCATCTCCAACAACGCCGTCTCGTCGATCATCCGCGAGGGCGCGGTGGAGAAGCTCACCGACGTGCTCATCAGCGGCAAGTCCGAGGGCATGCAGTTCATGGACGACGCGATCAACACGCTGCTCCAGAACGGCACGATCAACGCCCATGAGGCCTACATGAAGGCGATCGACAAGGGCCGCTTCGCTCCGTTCTTGAAGGAAGAAGGCGACGAGGCTCTCGCGGCCATCGCCAACAGCGGCGGCAAGAATCCGCCCAAGCCCGGTGGCGGCCCGCCCAAGCTTCCAGGCAAGAAGTAGGCCGAGGTCCTATTTGCCCTCGGGGGCTTATAAAAATAGGTGATTTTGAATCGGCTGGTGATTTAAGCTGGCGGCAGCCTATTGCTGCTGCTCCTGCGCTTGGCTGATCCGGCGCCAAAGTTCCACCCATTCCGCCGGGGAAAGTTCCTCTGCGCGGCGGCTCTCGGCCACTTCGAGCAAGTTCGAGAGCTTCTTGCGGCGCTGCGAAAATCCGCGCTGCACCGTGCTGGCGAAGCTGACGCGATCGTGCGCCGCGACCAGTGGAAGCCCCCGCGGTTTCAGCTCCACGGCGACCGAAGCCACCTCCGGCGGCGGATAGAAGACCGAGCCGGGGAGCGTGCGCGCCATCTCGACCTCATAGCCCGTCTGCACCAGCACCGAAAGCGAGCCGTACACCTTGCTGCCGGGCGCACTGGCCAGCCGCTGGCCGACTTCTTTTTGCACGAGGAAAAACAGCCGCGCGAACGCACCCGGCAGCTTCAGGCACTCCATCAGGAGCGGCGTGGAAATATAGTACGGCAAATTGCCGCAGATGACCGCCGGCGTGAGCCCCAACTGCGGCAGCAGATCGAGCGCGTCGCCCTCGCGCAGCTCGAATTTTCCCTGCGCGATTTCCGCTGAGTAGCGTTCGCGCAGGAAAACGCAGAGCCCGCGATCCTTTTCCAGCGCGATAACGCGCAGATTTTTCGCCAACAGCCACTCCGTCAACGCGCCCAGGCCGGGACCGATCTCCACCACCGTCGCGCCTTCGCCCAGGCCGGCCGTCGCGTGGTCCGCCAGCCACTTGGCGAGATTTTGGTCATGGAGAAAATTCTGTCCGAGCTGTTTCAGCGGGCGCAATCCGCGAGTCTCCAGCGCGGTGCGAATTTCGGTCAGGGTCATCGGCGGCGCGCTCTCAAAATTCCTCGTCGATGAGGTCGAAGACGTCGGTGTTATTGAGGAAACCCCGCAGTTCCGTTGAGCCCTCGCCGCGCGACGCGATCCAGGCGGGCTCCGCCGTTGGCACAGCGTGCGTTTGAAAACGAAACGCCGCCTCCGGCTGCGTCAGGCTGCCGTAATGCCAGTCGAACCACCCTTGTTCGCTGCGCCGCCGCAGCCACGCCGCCTGGTCCTTCGCGACCGCCGGGCCGCCCGGGCCGGTGAGCCAGCGCGGTTGCGGCGGCGTTGCCAACGGAATGGCCGGGGCCTGGACCGGCTTGCCTTCCGCGTCCACGGTCGACGCCGGCGCGACCAGTTCGCGTGCCGTTGGTTCCGGCAGCGGGCCGACCGCGCCGAGGCTGTAATTGTTCGTCACCACCACCAACGCGTCGGGTCCGGCGTACTGCACCGCCGTCTGGATCGCCTCGTCGACCTCGGCTACTTCGTTCAGCGCGAGCTTGCCGAAATTCTGCTCCGCGGCGCGCGCGACGAGGTCGTGCTCAACGACGAGGAAGTAGCCGTTCACGCTCTTGTTCAGCCCGGAAATCGCGATGCGCGTCATGTCGGTCAGCGAAGGCTGGCGGCGGTTCTCCGGACGGAGCGACGAGAAATAAAATTGATCATCGGCAAAAAGGCCCAGCACCTTCGGCGTTAGCCAGGTGTCGAAACCGTTCAGCTCATCGCGCGTGCGAATGATCGTGTAGCCCTGGTCCGTCGCCGCCTTGAGCAAATCCTGGCCGTCGGTGCGGCCGAACTCGTTGGTCGCGGTGGCCGGGGTGAAGTACTGCTCGCCGCCGCCGAGGATGACGTCGATCTTCGAGTAGATCAGCTCCGAGGCGTTGCGGTACGGATCGGGCGTGCCCTTGATGCTCGAGTAAAACGCCACCGGCGTGGGCTGTACCAGTGAACTGGTGGTGACGAGGCCCGTGGCGCGCTTGGCTTTCTGCGCCTCGTAAATCAGCGAGGGCAGCGCCTCGTTGCCGTTGTTGGCGACGTAACCGTTCTGCACGCGCCGCCCGCAGGCGATGGCCGTGGCGTTCGCGCCCGCGTCCGGCACGGGCTGGCCGGGGTCCTGCAAATTGAGCAGCGCGACATTCCAGAACGCATCGAGGCCCAGGCGCTCGCTGCGATAGGCGGCGCGGCGGCGGGCATCGTTGATGCCGGGATCGTCGGGATCACCGAGCGCCGGCGCGCGGCCCGGTTGCTGCCGCGCGAGGTTGAGCGTGTTGAGGTCGAGCCCGTTGACGACGAAAAGAATGATCGCGTGCTGCTGCTTGCGCACGAATGCGTTCACGTAGAGGTAGGCGAAGCCCGCGAACAACAGCAGGACAAAGAGTGCCGCCAGGACTACGCGCCATTTCATTGTAGAGTCTCACTCATAATCGGACGGGGCCGCGTTGCTTCGCAACCCTTCGGGCCGAAGTCTTTTTGGCTTGGGGCTTCGTCGCTCACTCGTCACGTAGCTAAGGCTATGCTCCTCGTTCGGCTCCTCGCCCCAAGCCAAAAATCCATTCGGCGCGGCCTCGTCCGATTATGAGTGAGACTCTTGGGGAGTAAACGGGAAAGCGAAGGCCAAGGGAAGTGGTTAGGGCATCTGGGAGACTTCCGCGAAAGTCTGGATGCCTCACGGACGCCAGGTTGATGGATTCCATGCGTGACTGGCCGTTGCCTTTGCCAAGCCGGAGGCTTGGCGGGATCTGTAGCCGGTGGTAAAGCGAGTCCGCGAGCGGTACCACCGGATTTCTCGCAAAAGCGGCTTTACCCCGGTAGGGGTAATGCATGTCGTCGACCTACCTGAGCCTGAACCATCACCTCATCTTCGCGACGAAGGGGCGTGAGCTGTGCATCGCGCCGGAATGGCGCTCGAAGCTCCATCGCTATTTGGGTGGAATTGTCGCCAGCCTCGATGGTCATGCGCATTGCATCGGTGGAACGAATGATCACGTCCACCTGCTTGTCGAACTAAAGGCAACTCATTGCCTCGCCGATTTTATGCGTGATTTGAAGCGGGGTTCGTCCTCATGGGTTCATTCGGATATTCCGCTGAAGACGTTTGCCTGGCAGGAAGGCTACGCCGCCATTGTGGTAAGTCCCTCCGGCTTGGACGAGGTGCGGCGCTACATCGACAACCAAGAGGAACACCATCGACATCGGAGTTCGCTCGAGGAATTGCGGATTATTTTGGAACGGGCCGGGATCAAATATAACCCGCGATTCTTGGAATGAGCGTTGCATTACCCCTCCGGGCTAAAATCGTGTTGTTGGGCGTTTTCCGGTGGTGTCGCTCGCGGACTCGCTTTACCACCGGCTACAGATGCGGCCAAGCCTCCGGCTTGGCAGAGGCGACCGCCGCGGCGAGTGGGGCATGCATGGAATCCATCGACTTAGCTTCCGTGAGGGATTTCAGAGGTCTCCACGGGAGCACGCCGTTGCGCGAGCGTTGCATTACCCCTCCGGGGTAAAATCGTGTTGTTGGGCGTTTTCCGGTAGTGTCGCTCGCGGACTCGCTTTACCACCGGCTACAGATGCGGCCAAGCCTCCGGCTTGGCTCCGAGCGGGGACACTGGGGAGGGTGAGAAAGAGGTTCGAAGGGAAGTGCGCAGCGGATGGGAAACGTCATCCCTTCGGCAGGGCCTGGGGAGTTGTTGCGGGTTCGGTGGAAGCTGGTGCGGCGTCGCTTTCGCGCGGTGCATCCTCGGGGAGGCGGTTGAGAGCCCAGCGCAGGAGGGGCGGCATGCAGAGGGTGGTGACCATGGCCATGAGGACGATGACGGTGAAGAGTTGCTGGTTGAGGACACCGAGGCCGAGGCCGATGGTGGCGAGGATGATCTCGGTTGAGCCGCGCGCGTT
>Ga0302267_10001450_pt1 | contig 30353 bp, 28 predicted proteins | sample III_Bog_E1_3_FD_194555 | JGI IMG/M metagenome (GOLD analysis project Ga0302267, IMG submission 194555) | Peat permafrost microbial communities from Stordalen Mire near Abisko, Sweden - III_Bog_E1_3 | ecosystem: Environmental > Terrestrial > Soil > Wetlands > Peat | place: Sweden: Abisko...
AGCACGGAGCCGGTGGAGAGCGGCCTCAGCGCGACGACTTCGACGGGCCACCCGATCGGCACGCCCGGACGCTATCACGCTGCGATGGGGGTGCTGCGTACCTTCTGCGCGGCGACACCTACGGCGGGAGGGTGCGCGAGGGGGTGAGGGCGGCGCTCCCGTTCGTGTTCGGGGGGGATCCGCGGTGGAGGTAGACCGACTGACGCCGTCAGAGCGTCAGCTCGTCCACGATGCGGCAGACGCTGAACGATCCGGTGATGCTCTGCGCGATCTGCGACGGCGGATGGGTCACCGTGGCGCTGAAGGTGCCGTCGATGGTGTCGCCCACCGCGCCCAGCTTGGTGACGACGACGTCGAGCGCGCCGTTGCTCGACCAGGCGGCGCCTCCGGCGTCCGTGTACGTGGCCGTGCCGCTCGTGAACGTGCCCGTCCCCGTCCCCGTCAAGTCCAGCACGTCGAGCGCGAGCCCCTGACTGGCCGAAGCCTCGCTCGCGCAACCGAAGACGTTGAGAAAGGTCATGCCCGGTTCGGTGCTCACGAGCAGGTAGCCGACCGGGGTCGTCGACGGGCTCGGAGTCCAGATGTTGCTGGCGCAGCTGGAGGCGAACTGCAGCGCCGCACCGCCCACCGAGAGGCTCACCGACCCCACGCACGCCGCGCCCCCGGAGCTCGAGCTGCTGGCGCTGGAGCTGGAGGAGCCCGAGCTGCTGGAGCTGGAGGAGCTCGAGCTGCTGGAGCTGGAGGAGCCCGAGCTGCTGGAGCTGGAGCCGGTGGTGCCCTCGGTCGCGACGCTCCCGCCGCAGGCGGCGAACGCGACGAAGGGCAAGGCAGCGAGGAGGAGGGACACGGGCTTCGGCATCAGGGTCGCCCCAGGACAGCGCATGCCGAGCGCGCTGTCCACGGGCCGGTGCGCCCCAGCGGGGACTATCCCTCTTTCAACGTGGCGCTGAAGACGACCCCCTTGTGCAGCTCCGCCGTCCCCCCGAGCAGCGTCAGGCCGACCAGGTCCCGGGCGTCTTTCTCGGCCCCTGCCCCCACCTCGTAGCCGCGGGCCCCGAGGAGCCGCACCACGTCTCCGGCCGCGGCTGCGGCCCACTCCGCGCCCTGCCCCTTGAGCACGGACAGGTCGGCCTCGCACGGCTCGCCTGCGAGCCATTGCCGGCGCACGCGGAAGAGCAGCGCCTCGGCGAACGCGAGCGAGGTGCGCAGCGAGACGACCCTCTGCTGGACGTACTGGTGGGCGGCGAGCGCCGGCCGCTTTTCGAGGTGATCGAGCGCGCGACGGAGCGCCCGGCGGAGCGCGCCCACGTACAGCGCTCCGACCAGCAGCCGCTCCAGGGCGAAGCAGCGGCGGAAGAGCTCGATGCCGTCCCCGAGGAGCGCGGAGCGAGGGAGCGCCACGTTGCGGGCGAGCAGGTCGCCGGTGGGGGAGGTGCGGAGGCCCATGCGCGCCTTGCCCGCACGCTGGTGGCAGCCGGGCGCGTGGGCGGCGAGGGCGAAGGCGGCGAGGTTGCGGGGAGCAGGGACGTCGGTGCGGCGGGCCGACACCAGGATCACCCCGGCCTCGCCCAGGTTGGTGATGGACCGCTTGCGGGCGGAGAGGAGAAAGCCGTCCCCGTGGGGGCGCGCGCGCGAGCGGACACCGAGAACGTTGGTCCCCCCGCCGGGCTCGGCGTTGGCCACGGCGCCGAGCGCCTCGCCGGAGACCAGCCGGGGGAGCAGCGTCCGTCGCGCCTCGCCGTCGCCCATGGCGGCGAGCACGGGGATCGCCACCCCGGCGTGGGCCACGACGGACACCGTGAAGCCCGCGTCGTCGCAGCCGGTCGCGAGCCCCTCCAGCGCCGCCAGCAGGCGCGGCAGCCCCGGTGCTCCCTCCGCCCCCAGCTCGTACAGACCCATGCCGCCGAGCCGGCGGAAGGCCTTGCGGTCGAAGGTGGTGCGCGCGTCGTGCTCGAGCATCCCCGGGTTCACCAGCTCGCGCGCGGCGTCCCGGTAGCGACAGAACAGCGCGCGCTCGGCGGCGCCCCAGTCGGGGTCCCGGGGCTCCTCGAACGTTCGCCTCACCCGAGGATCTCCCGGAGGTCGCCCAGCGCCACCAGCAGCTCCTCCACCTGAGCCATCGTGTTGGCGTAGGTGAGGGTGAAGCGCAGCACGCCCCGGTCGCGCGGCACCACGGGGTAGGCCTGCATCGTCGCGAGGAAGCCGCGCTCGTAGAGGTGGCGCCCGGCGCGGATGACCCGCTCGGGATCGCTGACGTACAGGCTCTGGATCGGGAACCAGTCGTTGTCGTCGGTGACGTGGCCGAGCGCGCGCAGCCCCTCGCCGAGGGCGCGGGAGAGCGCGTGGACGTGGAGCCGCCGCAGGTCGCCGTCGCGCGCGTTGACCCGGAGGCCGGCGAGCGCGGTCGCGAGCGAGGCGGTGGGGCAGGGGCCCGAGAAGATGTAGCCGGTGACCGCGACCTCCAGGTAGGCCCGGAGCGCGCGGGGCGCGGTGAAGAAGGCGGCGAGCGAGGAGTAAGCCTTCGACAGCCCGGCCACGTAGACGACGTTCTCGTAGTCGCCGCCGCGGTAGCGCACGACGCCGTTGCCGCGCCGACCGTAGGGGTGCGAGGGCGAGGGATCCTGCCCGAGGAGGCCGAAGCCGTGGGCGTCGTCGACGTAGACGATGGCCCCGTGGCGCGCCGCCGTCGCCGCGAGCACCTCGATCGGCTGAGCCTTGCCCGACACGCTGAGGACGCCGTCGACGACCACGAGCTTGTCGGGGGCGTCGGCGTGCGCGGCGAGCGCCTGCTCCAGGGCGTCCGGCTCGCGGCTGTCGAACGACACCAGCGTCGCCCCGTGGTCGCGCGCGATGCGGCAGCCGTCGTGGTTGACCTTGTGCGCGAAGCGGTCGACGAAGATGGCCCCCTTCGGGCCGGCCAGCGCCGGGATCAGCCCCACGGCGATGAGCGAGATGGTGGGGAGCACGACCGCGTCCTCGACCCCGACCAGCTCGGCGAGGGCCTCCTCCAGCTCGCGGTACAGCGACGGCCCGGCGGCCAGCCTCGCCCAGCTCGGGTGGGTCCCGTAGCGCGCGACCGCCGGGGCGATGGACGCGGCCACCTCCTCGTCGAGGTCGAGCCCGAGGTAGTTGCAGCTGGCGAAGTCCACGATCCAGCGCCCGTCCGGGAGGCGCAGGCGCCGCCCGTCGACCTCGGTGACCTCCAGACCGTAGAGCTTGCCGTCGCGGAGGAGCGCCAGGAGCGTCTCGTGCCGGCCTCCCGCCCGCCGTTCGAGCAGCGCCTGGAACGCGTCGCCGGGGCCGGAGCGGGCGACGTCGCCGGGGTTGTGCATGGCGCCGGCAGGGTGACATAATCGGCCCATGATGCCTACCAGCGAGCTCCTGTTCTCCGCGGTGGCGTTGCTCGGCGTGGCGCTCTCCTCGGCGGCGCTGCTGTCGTGCAAGAGCGACGAGGTCAGCGCGGAGCCGCGCCCCGCCGCCATCCTGCGGAACGCAGGAGAGCGTTCCGCGACCACCGCCACCGCGGCGGCGCTGGACGCGAGCGATCCGGAGGCGCTGCGGCGCGCCGCCGCCGTGGTCGCGATGTGGAACCAGAAGGATCCGGCGCTGACCGCCAAGGTCCTCAAGGACAACGGCATCGTCATCACCGACCCGGCCACGTTCCAGGCGATGGCCGACGCCCAGGCCGCGGCGAGCGCGGCGGCATCGGCAGCGAGCGTCGCGTCGGCCGCCCCGCGGACCAAGCCCCCGGCGGCCGCGCCGCAGCGGCCGGCCTCCGCGTCCCAGATCTCCTCGCCGATGGCGTGAGGGGTGGAGGCCGTGCTCGGCGCGCGCGCGGCCGGAGCGCGGCTCGACGAAGCCCTCGCGTCCAGGGACGCGATCGAGCTCTCCCAGCGGCTGGCAGAGGCGATGGAGCCCTTCGTGGGCTCGGTGCCCGACGCCGGCGTGGTGCCCCTCCGTCCCATCGTGGTCGAGCCCGGTACCTTCGCGCGGATCGGAGGCCAGGTCCGACGCCTCGCCGCGCGGCTCGTGCGCCTCCTGCCGCGTGACGGCTACACGCCGGGGGACCTGGATCTGCTGCGACCCGACGGAGCGCTCGACGCGGGCTCCTTCACCCTTTTCGAGCTCAACGCGGGGAGCTGCGTCGGGGGCCTCGTGGAGGTCGAGCACCTGTCGCGCGTGATGGCCCCGTGGGCCGAGCGCGTGCTCGCGCCGACCGGCGTCCGGCTCCGCTTCCCCTTCCCCCTGCGGGCCCTGTCGCGCGCGCTGGCGCTCCGCTACGGCGCCTCGGCGCGCCTCGCCTGGACCGTCCTGCCCGGCGCGCTCGGCACCGAGTGGGCTCCGCCCATGGCCGAGGCGACGACCGCCGCCCTGCGCGCGGAGGGGCTCGTCGTCGACGCGGTCGAGGCCGACGCCCTCGAGGTTCGAGCGGACGGCGTGTGGCTGGGGGCCCGGCGCGTCGACGTCATCCTGCGCGTCATCGACACCGACGACTGGCTCGCCGACGAGCGACTGACGGGGCTGCGCGAGGCCGTCGCGCGGGGCGTGGTCAGGCTCTTCTCGTCCCCGTACGACCGGGTTCTCACCAGCAAGGCGGCGCTCGTCCCGCTCTCCCTCGCGGGCGAGCCACGGGTGCCCTGGACCCGGTTCGCCCGCCCGGCGCGAGAGGAGGGCCGGGACCTCCTGCCGTTCGTCCGCGATCACGCGGCCGACTACGTGCTGAAGCCCTTCTGGGGCCGGCAGGGGCAGCGCGTCGTGGTCGGGCGCGAGGATCCGAAGCTCTTCGGCCAGCTCCTCGTCGCGGCCGTCGTCTCCGGCGACTGCATCCTCCAGCGCTACGTCGAGCCGGGGATCGAGCGGCTGCCCTACCTGGAGGGGGGCGGGGTCGCGTGGCGAGATTCGCGCGTGGTGGTCTCGCCGCTGCTCGCCCGCGGCTCCCCTGCGACGCTGTGCGCCCGCACCTCGCCCCTCGAGGCCACCGCGGTCCTCACCCACCCTGCCCTCGGCAGGACGGGCATCGTCCCGATCGCCGAGGCCACCGGGCGGTGAGGACGAGCCCGGCGACCGGCCCGCGGCGCTTCAGAACCGATTCTTGATCTTCTGCCAGAGCGTATCCTTGGGGGCCGCCTTGCAGTCGTCGACGAGCGTGCCCACCGGGTGGCCGAACTTGTCGAAGGCCACCGACCCGATCTCCACCTCGCCCTTCGCCTGCGCGTAGCCGTCCACCCAGTAGGCGATGCGCTGCTGGGCGGTCGGGTTGAGCGTGAGGAACTCCTCGCAGGTGATCTGGTCGACCTTCCGGGGCTTCGAGTCGGCGAGCGCGACGGCGCCGGCCCCGAGCATCGTCGCGAGCACCACGGCACCGGGGATCCATTTCGTCATGGCACTTCCTCCTTGGGTGCGTCCGAGCGGCGCGGCGGTTCGCTCGGGCCGCCCGAGTTGTCTGGCCGCGGTTTCATTGCATCGCGTGTGCCTTGCGCAGCCAGTGCCCATGCGAGCGAGCCTGTCGGCGAGTCGGCGTCGGTCAATCCCTCTCGCCCGGCGCCTCGGGCTCGCTCAGCCACTTGGCCAGGGTCTTCAGGTCGATGCCGAGCTGCTCGGCGGTGCGGGTGCGGTGACCGCCGAGCTGATCGAGCGCCCAGGTCGCGTAGCGGCGCTGGAGATCGCGCACCGGCATCACGCCGCCGTCGAAGAGGGAGCCGCCGCTCCGGGCGGCGACGACGGCGTGCGGCAGGTCCGCGACCGTGATCTCGGCCGAGCGCGCCAGCAGCACCATCCGCTCGACGGCATAGGCGAGCTCGCGGACGTTGCCCGGCCAGCGGTAGTCGACGAGCCGGGCGATGGCCTCCGGCGCGAGCCGCTCGGCCGGTGAGCCCCGGTGTCGCCCGCGGGCTTCGCGGAGGAAGTGCTCGAGGAGGAGCGGGATGTCCTCACGCCGCTGGCGCAGCGGGGGCAGCTCGATGGACACGACGTCGAGCCGGTAGCGGAGGTCCTCGCGGAAGGCGCCGGCCTTGATGCGCTCGTCGAGGTCGCGGTGGGTCGCCGCGATGACGCGCAGATCGACGGCGCGCTCCCTGGAGGCGCCGACGGCGCGGACCACGCGGCGCTCCAGCACGTCGAGCAGCTTGGCCTGGAGCGCGGGCGACATCTCCGCGATCTCGTCGAGGAAGAGCGTGCCCCCGTGCGACTCGGCGACGAGGCCGGGGCGGTTCTGGGTGGCGCCGGTGAACGCGCCCTTGACGTGGCCGAAGAGCTCGCTCTCGAGGAGCGGCTCCGGGAGCGCCGCGCAGTTGACGGTGACGAACGGGCCCGAGGCGCGCGCGCTCCGGGCGTGCAGGATGCGCGCGAAGAGCCCCTTGCCCGTCCCGGTCTCGCCGAGCAGGAGCACGGGCACGTCGGTGTCCGCCATGCGCCCGATGACCTCGAAGACCTGGGCCATGGCCTTGCTCGCGGCGATGATCCCCGACTCCGGGGCCCTCTCGCGCAGCACCGCGCGCAGGGCCGAGGCCTCGCGCCGGACCCGGCGCTCGTCGAGGAGCCGATCGAGGAAGAGCGCCAGCTCCTCGACCTTGAACGGCTTGGTGAGGTAATGGCTGGCGCCGCGGCGCATGGACTCGATCGCCGAGTCGATGGCGCCGTAGGCGGTCATCACGATCACCGGCAGATCCGGGGTCACCCGGCGCGCCTCCGCCATCAGCGCCAGCCCGTCCACGCCGGGCATGCGCAGATCGGTGACCAGGGCGTCGAAGGTGTCCTCCCCCAGGCGACCCTTCGCCTCGTCGCTCGACGACGCGGCCACGGCCTCGTAGCCGCGGTCGCAGAGGCCATCGGCGACCATCTCCGCCATCTCGCGCTCGTCGTCCACGACGAGGATGCGGGGCACGCGCGGTTCATGCGGCGGCATAGACTTGCTCCTCGGGCACCGGGAGGCTGACCCGAGCAAGAAGCGGTCCCGCCGCGATTCCGGCCAAAGAGAGGTGACCGAGGGCGGGAGCCCGGAGGAATTCCTCCGGGTACCCGGAAATCTTCCGGGTGCTGTTCGGGGCTCGGGGCTCGAAACGCTCGAAATGCCGCGCGGCGGCAGCGGGCACGGAACGTGTTACCGCGGCCTCCTCGATGCGTCCTTCATTCCGTGCAGTCCTCGGCGCGACCGTGATCGGGTTCACGCTCGCCGCCGCCACCCCGGCGCGCGCGGAGGCGCCGGCGGTCAAGGTGATGACCCTGACCGAGGCGCTCGCCTACGCGCGGGCCCACCAGCCGGCGATCCGCGCGGCGATGGCGCGCATCGCCGCGCAGCAGGAGGAGGCGCGCGTCCCCCGGGCCGAGTGGCTGCCCTCGGTCGGCGCCACGGTGCAAGGCTTCGCCGCGACGGCCAACAACAGCACCGGCACCTACGCCGGCTCGCCCTTCGTCGACGTCCTCCGCATCGGCGGCACCAAGGTCGCCTCGCCCGGCTCGGCGCTCCCCTACGCCACGACCTTCGTCGGCGCCGGCATCAACCAGGAGGTCTTCGACTTCGGCCGCATCGCCGCCCGCGCCGCGGCCGCCGACGCGCTCGTCGACGTGGTCCGGCAACACGCCGCCGTGGAGCGCCTCGACATCGACTTCGCCGTCGAGGAGGCCTACTTCGCGCTCTTCTCCGGCAAGTCGGTCCTCCGCGCCGCGGAGGAGGCCGAGGCGCGCGCGCGGGTGCACCGCGACCTGGCCAAGGCGGGGGTCGACGCCGGGATGCGCTCCCCGGTGGTGCTGACCCGGGCCGAGGCGGACCTGGCGCGCTTCGCGATCGGGGTCGTGCGCGCCCACGCCGGGGTCGAGGTCGCCCAGAGCGTCCTCGCCGCGACGGTCGGCGTGCCGGAGCCCGCCCTCGACGTCTCCGGGGCCGCGCCGTCGACGCGCGAGATGCCCTCGCTCTCCGACGCCGTCCGCGATGCGGCCGCGCGCGACCCCTTCATCCTCGAGGCCGAGGCCCGGGTGCGCGCCGAGGAGAAGGCCACCCGCGCCATCGGCGCCGAGCTCCGCCCCGACCTCTCCCTCACCTCGACGATCTCGCTGCGCGGCGGCGGCGCGCCGCCCACGTCGGGCCCCAGTCAGGGCGTGGGGCTGCCCAACGTCGCCAACTACGACGTCGGCCTGGTGCTCCGCTGGCCCCTCTTCAACGGGCCGGTGAGCGCCCGGGAGCGCGCCTCGCGGGCGCAGGTCGAGGCCCGCCGCGAGGAGCTCGGGGTGGCCCGCTACCTCCGTGGCACCGCCGTGCAGCAGTCCTACCTGGCCGTGGGCGTCGCCCGCTCCGCGCTCCCGGCGCTGGAGCGCGCCCTCGAGGCGGCCCGCGCCAACTACGCCCAGGCCGAGGCGCGCTTCACCTCGGGGCTCGGCGACACCGTCGAGCTGGCCGACGCCGAGGCCCTGCGCACGCAGGCGGAGATCGATCTCATCATCGGCCGCTTCGACCTGGCCCGCGCCCGCGTCGCCTTCGGCCGCACCATCGCAGAGGAGCCCTGACCGTGACCGAGCAAGCCCGCACCGTGCCCGTCGTCGTCGCCAGCGCCGTCGGCGCCGTCCTCCTCCTCGGAGGAGGCCTGATCTGGCGCGCCGAGTCCCGGGTGAACAAGGTCGCGCTTTCCGAGAGCCCCAAGCCGGTGACGGTGACGGTGGCCCGGGCGACGCCCTACCAGCCCTCGCGGACCTACGTCGGCACGCTCGCGCCGTGGCTCGCAGCCAGCGTCGGACCGCAGCTCGTCTCGGCCTACATCGACACGGTCCTGGTGCGCCCGGGCGCGATCGTGAAGCGCGGCGACGTCCTCGCCACGCTCGACTGCCGCGACGCCAGCGCCGCCAATCAGGCGGTGGCCATGTCAGCGCGCGCCATCGACGCCCGCCAGAAGGCGCTCGCCAGCGAGTCGGCGCGCGTCCAGGGCCTGCTCGCCGGCAAGTTCGTCTCGCCCAACGAGGCCGAGCAGAAGTCCGCCGCCAGCGCCGCCGAGGCGGCCGAGCTCGAGGTCATGAAGGCCAAGCTCTCCCACAGCACCCTGGAGGTGAACGACTGCGTGCTGCGCGCCCCCTTCGACGGCGAGATCGCCGCGCGCAGCATGGACCCCGGGGGCTTCGTGCGCCCGGGGATGTCCATCGTCTCGGTCGTCGACCGCAGCACCATCCGGCTGGAGGCCGACGTGCCGGAGGTCGACTTCAGCGTGGTGCCCCCCGGGACGGCGGTGCGCATCAGCGTCTCCGCCACCAAGCAGGAGCTCCTCGGCGTCATCTCCCGCCGCGCCCCCGCCGCCGACCCCTCGACCCGCACCGTTCACTTCGAGGTCGATCTGAGCGACCCCTCGCGCCAGATCCCCGTCGGCACCACCGGCGAGGCGCGGCTCGACGTGGGGGCGCCCCAGCCCGCGACCGAGGTCCCTCTCTATGCGGCCTCCGTGCGCGGCAACAAGGCCACCGTCTACGTCATCGACGGCGACGTCGCGCACCTGCGCACGGTCGACGTCAAGGGCGAGATCGGCGGCAGCCTCTTCGTCGACACCTCGCTGACCGCGGGCACGCAGATCGTCACCCAGGGCCGCGCCCTCCTCGCGGAGGGCGATCACGTGAGCGCCAGGCTGGAGCCCGACGCCGCCCCCGCGCCCGCCGCGGTGGCGGGGAGCCCCAGACCTCCCGCCGTCGTCCCGGTCAGCGCGCCCGCGCCCGCCGCGGTGAAGGAGCACCACCCGTGACCGGCCTCTCGCTGCGCAACCCCATCGCGGTGCTGATGCTCTGCATCGGCCTCGTCGTCTTCGCCGCGGTGGTGACGCCGCGGATGAGCGTCGACACCTTCCCCGAGCTGACTCCCCCGGTCCTGGTGATTGGCACCCTCGCGCCCGGGCTCGGGCCCAAGGACGTGGAGAAGACCATCAGCTGGCGCCTCGAGAAGTACGTCAGCGCCACCCCGGGCGTGGACCACGTCGAGAGCGTGTCGCGCAACAACCTGAGCATCATCTACGTCTGGCTCAAATGGGGCACCGACCTCAACTCCGCCCAGACGCTGGTGCAGCAGCAGGCGGCCTTCGCCATGGCGGCGGTCCCCAAGTCGCTCGGTGTCCTGCCTCCCTTCGTGCTCCAGTACGACCCCTCCAACGCGCCCGTGGTGCAGGTGGTGGTGAGCGGCGCGGGCTTCACCGGGCCGCAGCTCTACGACTACGCGCTCAACAACATCGAGCCCCTGCTGGAGGGCATCTCCGGGGTCGCCAGCGCGGCGCCCGACGGCGGGCGGCAGCGGCAGATCAACGTCGTGGTCGACCCGGTCCGGGCCCAGGCGCGCGATCTCACCGCCCTCGACATCTCGGCGGCGGTGGCCAGATCCAACGCGCTGCTGCCCTCCGGGGAGTTCATCTCCACCCGGTTCGACGCCAACGTCTACACCAACGCCATCCCCGCCGCGGTGGAGACCATCGGCAACGCGCCGGTGAAGATCACCGACGGCAAGCCGGTGCTGATCCGCGACGTCGCCCGGGTCGAGGACGGCGGGACGCCTCCGACGCAGTCGGTCGCCGTCAACGGTAAGGACGCCGTCTACCTCAACGTCCTGCGCATCCCCGGGGGCAACACCATCGAGATCGTCGACGCGGTGAAGGGCGTGGTCGCCGGCCTCAAGGACCTGCCCCAGGGGCTCACCGTGCAGGCGTACTTCGACCAGTCCACCTTCGTCCGCACCACGTATCACGGGCTGAAGAAGGAGATCATCCAGGCGCTCTTCCTCATCGGCGTCGTGATCCTGGTGTTCCTCCAGAGCGTGCGCGGGACGCTCATCGTCTCGGTGGCCATCCCGCTGTCGTTCGCGATCACCCTGATCGTGCTCTACGCCTCGGGCGAGACGCTCAACGCCTTCACCCTCGGCGGCCTGACGCTGGCGATGGGCCGGCTGGTCGACGACGCGGTGGTGGTGCTGGAGTCCATCCACCGCCACCGCCGCGACGGCCTGAACGCGCACCAGGCGGCGCTCCAGGGGGCCAACGCCGTCGCGCTCCCGGTGCTCGCCTCGACGCTGACCACGATGGCGGTGCTCCTGCCGGTGCTGCTCCTCGCCGGCCTGGCCAAGAAGCTCTTCGCCCCGCTCGCGCTCACGGTCGGCATGGCGATGATCGCCTCGTACTTCGTGAGCATGTCGGTGACGCCGGTGGCCTGCCGCTACTTCCTCGGCCACGCCGAGCACGGGCGGCTGGGCAAGGCCGTCGAGGGCTTCATCGACGGCGTCGCCGACCGCTACGCGCGCCTGCTCCGCGTCGTGCTGCCGCACCGGCTCGCCGTCCTCGGCGCCTCGCTGGTGCTGGTGCTCGCCAGCGGCTGGGCGGCGGCGCGGCTGCCGAGCACGTTCTTCCCGGAGATCGACGAGTCGATGGACATGATCTACGTCCGCTTCACGCCCGGGATCTCGCTCACCGACGCCGCCACCCAGCTCAACGCCATGGGCAAGGCCCTCTCGGACGAGCTGCCGAAGGGGGCCGTGCAGATGGTCATCGCCAACGTCGGCACGCCGCAGAACGCGCGCAGCGCCATCGTCAGCCCCAACACCGGGCCGCACACGGGCTTCCTCCGCCTGGCCTTCGTCGACCCCGAGGAGCGCAAGCTCTCGCAGGGCGAGATCGCGGCGCGCGCAAGGGACATCCTGACGCGGGAGTTCCCCGGGGTGGAGACGCTCCAGTACCCCGGCGGCCTGGTCGCCAGCGTCTTCGCCAACGGCTACACGGCGCCCGTCGTGCTCGAGGTCCGCAACGACAAGCTCGACCTGCTCGACGTCGAGGCCAAGGCCGTCGCCGAGGTCGCCCGCACCATCCCCGGCGTGCGCGACGTGCGCGTCTCGCTCCAGATCGACTACCCCGAGATCCGCGTCGACACCGACCGCGAGAAGGCCGGGCTGGTGGGGGTCACCGCGGTCGCGGCGGCCGAGACGACGCTCGCCGCCACGCTCGGCAACATCAACACGCCGAGCGTGTGGATCGACTCGCAGAACGGGCAGTCCTACTACGTGGTGACCGCCTACGACCGCCTGCAGGTCGCCGACGCGGAGGAGCTCGCCGAGCTCCCCGTGCGGGTCAGCAAGACCGGGCAGTCGGTCACCCTGGGGGCGTACGCGCAGATCCGTCGCAGCCTCGGCCCCATCGCCGTGGAGCGCAACAACCTCCAGCGCGCGGCCCACGTGCTCATGCAGACCGAGGGGCGCGACATCGGCAGCGTCGCCGCCGACCTCGACGCGGCGCTCCACAAGGATCCGCGCACCCGGGACATCAAGTACGACTTCGTCGGCCAGGTGCAGCTCATGCGCACCACCTTCTCCGGCCTGGGGCTGGCGCTGGGCCTGGCGGTGATGGTGGTGTTCATGATCATGGCCTCGCAGTTCAAGTCGCTGCGGCTGCCCTTCGTGATGCTGTTCACCATCCCGGTGTCGCTGGTGGGGATCGTGCTGGCGCTGATGGCGGCGGGCCAGGGGTTCTCCATCACCGCGCTGATGGGCATCCTGATGGTCATCGGCATCGCCGTCTCCAACGGCATCCTCCTCGTGGACGACGCCAACCGTCGCTTCAACGAGGGGGTCTCGGCGAGCGAGTCGATCCTCGCGGCGGCGCGCTCGCGCTTCGTGCCCATCGCCATGACCAGCCTGGCCACGGTGATCGGCCTGGTCCCCACGGCCCTCGGCCTGGAGCACGGCTCCGAGGCCAACCAGCCGCTGGCGCTGGCGGTGGTCGGGGGGCTCTCCTCGTCGACGATCCTCTCCTTGTTCCTGGTGCCGGTGATGTTCCTCCTCTTCGCCAGGCGCGCCGCGCCCGACGAGGACGAGGCCCATCCGATCCTGCACGCGGAGGTGACCAAGTGATCCAGACCATCCTCGTGGCGCTCGACGACACGCCCATCGCCCCGCGCGTGCTGGCGGTGGCCACCGAGATCGCCGAGCGCTTCGACGCCCGGCTGCAGCTGTTCCGCGCCGTCCTGGTGCCGCCCGAGTTCCCGGCGGCCGCGGCGAACGCGGCGCCGCACGATCCGCTCCCCGCGCACCTGGCCGAGGAGGCCCGCGAGGCCCTCCTGAGGCTCGCCGCCGGCAACGCGCGGGCCAACCATGACCCGCCGATCATCGGCTCCGGGGACCCGTGGCGGGCGATCAACGAGGCGGCCGACCACCTGAACGTGGACCTGATCGTGGTGGGGAGTCACCTCTACCACTTCCCGGATCAGCTCCTCGGGACCGTGGCGGGGAGCCTGGCGAACCGCGGGACGCGCAACGTGCTCGTCGTGCGCTGAGATGCGGCCACGGAGGGGTGAGCGGCGTCGGGGGATCAGCTCGTGGGGCTCACGATCGGGGTCGTGAGCTTCATGACGTGGGGCATGAAGCTCATCACCGTTTCGCCGGCTCCCTTGACGAGCGCAGAGTTCGTGCCACGTTCGCCCTGGTTTCTCGCTACAATGAGGCCCCGGCGATGGCGACGCCGGGGCACCGCTGCGGTGGAAAGGACGCCCACCATGAGCCTGGTCACCTTGGCACACCTCCTCCCGTTCCTCGCCCTCGGCCAGGTCTGCTGTGCCACGCAGCCGGCGTTGCCGGCCGCCCTACCGCCATCGACGATCTTTCCGGTCGTTGCCCAGCCAGGGGTCGCGCCCGCGGCGCTCCTGCTTCCAGGGATCTTCCAGTTGCACATCGACGGTCCAGCGGGCGTCCCGTTGACCGAGCACCTCGGCATCACGGGCACGCACTACGGCGTCGCTTCCCTCAACGTGACCGAGAGCACGCGGCGGGTCTGCGTCTCCCCGTGCGACGTGGTGATTGATGCCCGCGCCGACCACGAGCTCACCCTCGACGCCACTGCTTTTCCGGCGCCGCGGGCCTTTCGCCTCCCGGGGCAGGGAGGGAACCTGACGCTGTTCGTGATACCCGGGAACGATTGGGGGCTGACGGCCGGGCGCTGGACGACCGCTCTCGGGGCGCTGGCGTTTGGCTACGGCGTGATCGCCGTCGCGTTCGACTACAGGGACGGCCCAGCTCCGCTGACGGGCGCCAACGCCGAGGCGGTGGGGTTGCTCGCGGCGGGCGCCGTCGCGCTCGCGGGGGGGATCGTCTTGCTGGTCACGCAGCACACCCGGATCCGGTTCGCGCCGGGCGCCTCCGCGCCGGGGGCGGCGGGCGCGGTTTCGTTCTGAGCCAGGAGACGTTCAAGAGTGACCCTTCGCCGAGCCCTCGTTCCTTTCGCCCTTTCCCTCCTCGGTTGCTCCCCTTCGGCTCCGGTCCCCGCCGCCGCGCCGCCCGCCTCCGGTCGCCTGGCGCCGGCGCTCGTCCAGCGCGTCGTGCGCGAGAATTTCTCGGCCTTCAGGGCGTGCTACGAGGACGGGCTGCGCACCAACCCCTCGCTGACGGGCCGGGTGTCCGTGCGCTTCGTCATCGGTCGCGACGGCCTCGTCTCCAACGTCGGCAACGGCGGCTCCAGCATGCCCGATGGAGGCGTGGTGTCGTGCGTCGTGCGTAGCTTCCATCACCTCGCGTTCCCCCCTCCCGAGGGCGGGGTCGTCACCGTCACCTATCCCATCATGTTCGAGCCCGGCGGGGCCGCGCCGACGCCGCAGATCCCCGTTGCCGGCGGCCTGTTCCAGGGCTGCGAGGTGAGCCGGGAGGACGCCGCCGCCGAGACGGTGGTGAGGGTCCTGTGCGAAGGGTACACCGTCACGTTCGAGGAGGTCCCGGCCTCCCTGTCGGAAGGCCGTGCCGGCGCTCTCCTCGGGCAGTTCGAGCGCAACCACCCTCGCGCGCGCATCGAGCGTGGCCGTCCCGACGTCGACGGCAGTGTCGGATGGAGGGCCACGGCCACCGACGAGGGGGTTCTGTGGGCAAGGGTGCTCGCCGTCCCCCTCGGCGAGGCGCGGTACCGCATCGTCCAGTGCGTGGCTCGACCTTCCACGACGAGCACGGTGGAGGCTTGCGAGCGGGCGATCGCCAAGCTCGCGACGGGCGACGAGCTGGCGGAGATCGGTCGACGCTGAGGGCAGGGCGCGAGGCGGCGCGGGGGTCGATGTCGCAGAGAGCGACGACGAGGCGCCGCGCAACGACCACGGAGGTGCCAATGGACCGAGGCGAGATCGAGAAGCGGCTGGAGGACATTCTGGTGAAGGCAACCGGCTCGCTCCCGGCGGACGAGCTTGCCGACATGATCGACCTTGTCCGCCATGGGGAACCGGGCATCGCGCTCGAGAACTTCTGCACCCAGCTCGACGACCACGACAGCGTCGTTTCGGACGACGTCGTGGGGGAGCTGCGCCCCTTGGCGGCAGCGATGGGGATGACGCTTCCACCCTGGATCGAGCGCGCTGTGGACGTCCACAAGACGCGATGATCACGGGTCCGACGGCGCGTCGCAGAGGATGCGCGCGGAACGCTCTCAGGCGTTCCGCAGCGTGCACGCGGCGGGCGGGATCCTCGGTCCCGCTCGCCGCTTCGTCTTGACAGGCTGGAGGACATCCGGCAGCTTTCCGCGAAAGCCAGGCGATGGAGTCCGCCGTGACCGCCATGCTCCTGGGGAACGCCCGAAAGCGCTCCCCGCCTGCATGCGCTGATGACTCCTACGGGCGTAGCCGCGGAGGTGGTACGTGTCGTGGGATCATCCGGTGAGTGACAATCGCGCAGGCAGGCTCCGGTGCTGAGCCCGCGCAGGGCCTTGATTGCGGGGCAGTGGGTGCTGCTCGGGGCCGCGGTGGGCGTCGCCTGCGGGCTCGCCTCGGGGCTGTTCTTGGTCGCGCTCGACCTGGCGACGCGCTTCCGCACCGGGCACGAGGGGATCGTCTACTCGCTCCCGGCCGCCGGGCTGGTCATCGGCCTGCTCTACAGCTGGCTGGGGCCGTCGATCAAGGGCGGCTACAACCTCGTCCTCGACACGCTGCACACCGACGGCAAGCAGGTGCCGGTGCGGATGGCGCCGATGGTGCTCGTCGGCACGGTGCTCACCCACCTCTTCGGCGGGAGCGCCGGGCGCGAGGGCACCGCGGTGCAGATGGGGTCGAGCCTCGCCGACGGGATCGCGCACGTGCTCGGGCTCAAGGGGCACACCCGGCGGCAGATCCTGGCGGCGGGGATCGCGGGCGGGTTCGGCTCGGTGTTCGGCACGCCGATCGCCGGGACGATGTTCGCCCTCGAGGTGCTCAGCGTCGGTCGCATCGAGTACGACGCGCTGCTCCCGGCCCTCGTCGCGGCGGTCATCGGGGATCTGACCACGCGCGCGCTGGGCGTGAAGCACACGCCCTATCCCCGACCGGCCGCGCTGGACCTGTCGCCGGCGCTCTTCGGCAAGTGGATCGTCTTCGGCCTCTCGGTCGCTGTGGTCACGTTCGTCTTCGTGGAGCTCCTCCACCGGCTCAAGAAGCTCCTCGAGAAGCGGGTGCCGCGCTTGCCGCTGCGGATGCTCCTCGGCGGCGCCGCGGTGGTGCTGCTGTGGAGGCTCGCGGGGACCAGCGACTACCTGGGCCTGGGGGTGCCGACCATCCTCCGAGCGTTCACCGATCCCGAGCTGCCGTGGGCCGCGTTCGCCTGGAAGCTTCTGTTCACCGCGGTGACGCTCAGCGCGGGGTTCCTCGGCGGGGAGGTGACGCCACTCTTCTTCGTCGGGGCGGCGCTCGGCAACGCGCTGGCGCGGCTGCTCGGGCTCCCCCTCGACATGGGCGCGGGCATCGGGCTCGCCGCGGTCTTCGGCGCCGCGTCGAACACGCCGATCGCGCTGTCGATCATGGCCGTCGAGCTGCTCGGGTCCAACGTCTTCCCCCACGTGGTCATCGTCACCGTGGTCGCGTACATCGCCTCGGGGCACCGCAGCATCTACCCGGCGCAGCGCATCGGGCGCGCCAAGCTCGCCAGCAGGCAGCACAAGGAGGTGCCGCTGCGCGACTGGGCCGAGGGCCAGGACGACCACGTGGCCGAGAGCTTGCGGTTTGGCTCACCAGAGGCGCCGCCGCCTCCCGTGGTCGACGGCTCGCCGAAGCCCTGAGCACGCGTCGCGGAACGCTCTCGGGCGAACCGCCGGATGTCGCGGAACGCTCTCGGGCGTTCCGCAGGATGACCGGTCACCCCTCGGTGAACAGGTACTCGTGCTGCGCGTCGCGGAGGATGAGCACGCGCTTGCCGCCGCGCTCGCCCACCACCAGCTCGACGCCGACGAGGGTGGGCTCGAGGGTGACGAACGAGAGCGTGCCGTCGTCGTTCTTGCGGGTGCCCACGGGCGTGGTGAACTCGCCGACGTCGAAGATCGTGGCCGCGCCCTCCTTCTTCACGGCCAGCTCGCCGAGCTCGGGGCTGCGGTAGTGGGCGGCCAGCTTGCCGGCCTCGGTGGGGTCGGCGGGGACGACCAGCCGCTCGCGGAACTTGGTGAGCTCGGCGGCGTGGGACTTCATGCGGGAGGCGACGTCCTCGATGGCCTCGGGGCGGCCGTCGAAGAGCACCTCGGCGACGCGGCGGGCGAAGGGGCGGAGGAGCATCCCGCCGTTGTCGGAGTTGGTGAGGAGGATGGCGCCGACGCCCTGGTCGGGGAAGATCAGCCAGTCGCTCTTGTAGCCAAAGAGCGAGCCGCCGTGGTGCACCATGGGGACGCCCCAGGTCTTGTCGACCTCGAGGCCCATCCCGTAGGTGGTGTTCTCGCCGATGGTGACGTGGGGGGCGCGGCGGGCGAGGAGGTTCTTCTCGGAGATCAAGCGCTTGCCGTCGGGGAGCAGCCCGCGCGAGAGCTCGAGCTGCACGTAGCGGGTCATCTCGTGGACGCTGGTCCAGGCGCCGCCCGCCGGGCGGAAGGGCACGACCGCGTGGTTGAGCGCCATCTTGGCGACGGTCGCCTTGCCGTCGGCGTCCTCGGCGTGGGGGCGCGCGTGGTTGCCTTTCTCCACCCGGGCCAGATCCATGGTGGTGTTCTTCATCCCGAGGGGATCGAAGACGAGCTTCTTCATCGCCTCGTCGTAGGCGGCGCCCAGCTCCTTGTCGGGGTAGACGACGTGCGCCGCCACCCAGCCGCCCGCCGCCGCGAGCACGTTGGAGTACTGGAAGACCTCGCCGAACTTGCTGGTGGGCTGCATCGTGCCGAGGAGATCCATCCCGCCCTTGGGGGTCATCTTCCCGTATTCGAAGATCCACTCCATGTCCTGGCGCGGCAGCCCCGTGCAGGCGCACACCAGGTGCTCGACGAGGACCCTGGCGGTGGTGTCCGCGTCGCCGAGCTTGAAGCCCGGGTACGCCTTGGTGACGGGCTCGTCCCAGGCGAGCTTGCCCTCGTCGACGAGCTTGGCCAGGAGCAGCGTGGTCATGCCCTTGGTGTTGGAGGCGATGGCGAACTGGGTGTCCTTGTCGACGCGCGCCTTCTTCCCCAGCTCGCGCACGCCGATCCCGCCCTCGTAGACGACCTTGCCGTTCTCGATCAGCGCGAGCGCGGCGCCGGGGATGCCCAGGCCGGCCATCGAGGCCGTGACGAAGCCGGTGATCTCGGCGATGTGCTCGGCGTCGAGCGCGTGCGCCTTCTTGCCGGCGAAGGTCTCGCGCGCATAGCCCCTGGGGCGGAGCGAGCCCAGGACGAGCTGCACCGCGGCGCCGCGCTTCTCCATGGTGGAGTCGGCGGCGTCGATGAGCAGCACGGTCCAGGCGTCGCCGTGCCGCAGCGCGACCGCGACCACCTCGAGGCGCTCGTTGGGAGAGGTCTCGTACTCGTAGACGCGCCGCTCGTCCCAGCCCTCGCGCGCGGGGCGCGGACTGGCCAGCTTGAGCGGCCGCTTGAACCCGGGCTGGTAGGCCGCCCACGCGGCGGTCACCGCGGCATCCGCGTCGCCGGCGCTGCCTGCGGGCGCGTCGAAGACGGCGAGGTGGGCGTCGGGCTCCGGCGTGTCCAGCACCAGGAGAGAGGGCTGGGTGGTGACCGCCCAGCCGCTCGGCGCGGTGAACGAGGCCCCTCCGGCGGTGACCCGGGGGCTGTCGGCGGCGAGGCGGTCGGGCGCCGCCTTGGCCGGCGGAGCGGTCGCCGCGGGCGCGATCACGGTCGCGGGCGGAGCCACGGGCGCGACGGGGGCGACCGGCTCCGGGGGCGAGCTGCACGCGGCCACGAGCACGGAGGCGAGGACCACACTGCGCGTCGCACCAGGTCTCATCCCCGCCGGCTTAGCGGGGGCCGCTGCGGGGCACAAGCTGCGTGCCTTGCGCCCCGATGCAGCGTTTGCGCGACTGGCTCGCTACGCCGGCGCGGCCAGCAACATCCCGCCGCAGTCGGGGCAGTGGGCCGACTCCGGGCGACCGACCCCGACAGGCAGCGTGAAGGCGCGCACGTGCCCGGCCGGGCAGCGATAGCGGACGGTCTCGCCCGCCGGGAACGGCGCGGCCTCGCCCTGGAGCTGGGCGGAGGGACAGCTCGTGCACTCGAGGGACTTCCCCCCGACGGGACAGGTGACCCATTGCGGCGCGGTCCCATCGATCGCCAGCGTCATCGGTCCACCGAGGTCGCAGAGATAGAGATGAGTTGCCATGCCCGCCTCCAAGCAGGAAGCAGGCCGCGGACATCAGCCCTCGGACGGGGAGACGCCGCGCGTCAGGGCGCGGTAACGGAGGTACATGACGATGCGCCACGGGAGCAGCATGCCGAAGGCGAGCAGGAAGAAGAGAGAGCCAGTCTGGACGGCGTCGACGTACTGCTCGACGTAGCTGCGCGCCGCGATGCGGACGGCGACGAGGGCGAGGAGGATGACCAGGAATGCCCGCGAGCGCTTCAGGAGGATGGCGTCGCCGCTGCGGGTGAGCGCCGAGGTGCGGATGAGCGGGTACGAGAGCAGCGCCGCTCCGGTGAGGAACGCGGCGAGCCCCCAGGCGACGGGGACGCGCATCTGCGGGACGAGGAACATGGAGAAGCCGCTCGCCATCCCCAGCGGAGGCACCAGGATCTTCGCCGCCGTCACCGGGCGCTGGGTCTCTCGTATGCGCCAGACGAGGATGGCCGCGCTGCCCGCCAGGCTGGCGATGAGCGTCGAGGTCTGCATGGGCGGGCCCACGGTAGCATCGCACTCCGCGGTCTTCACCCCCGGCAGCGCGCTCGCTGGGGCGAGTGCGTCGGTTGACGCCCTGTCCGCTTGCCGATAAGCGCCGCGAGTCTTTCGGAGGTTTCAGTGAAGAAGAGCTTGATCATTGGCGGTGCGATCCTCGGGTGCCTGGCGGGCGTGAGCATGGGTGCGTGTGGATCCTCGACGGCGACGACCACCTCGAGCGGGTCGGGCTCGGGCGGCAGCACGAGCAGCAGCACCAGCACCAGCGGCGCCGGCACGGGCGGCAGCAGCGCCAGCAGCAGCACGAGCAGCAGCAGCGGTGCCGGCACCGGCGGCACGGGCGCCACCACCACCATCGCCGCCGCGCGCATGGGCAACGTCACGACCAGCATCTCCGTCGCCGCCGTGGTCACCGCCGTTCAGGGCCCCTCGGGCGACGAGGTCAACTACTACATCGAGGATCCCGCGGGCGGCCCCTACTCGGGCATCGTCGTGTACTGCGATCCTCTGGAGACCAAGTGCCCCGCCGGGCCCAAGGCGGGAAACCCGAGCGTGGGGGACTACGTGCTCATCACCGGCGCCATCTCGGCCTACAAGGGTCAGGAGCAGATCGCGCCGACGGCGTACGCGCTGATCTCCCACAGCCACACGCTGCCGGCGGCGGTCGCCGTGCAAGGCACCGATGTCGCCGCGGCGGGCACGTCGGCGCAGTACCGCGGGGTCCTGGTGAAGCTGGCCGAGACCCTGACCGTGACCAACCTCACGCCGAGCGCGCTCTACAACACCACCTGTGGCACCGCAGCGCCTGACGGCGGGCCGCTCTGCACCGGCTGCTCGCCCCCGACCTACTCCGGCTTCCAGGTCGCCGACAGCGCCAGCAACGTGATCTACGTGGAGCAGTACCTGTTCCCCGGCGACCCGCTCCAGAGCTCGCCGGAGTGCGTGACGGCGGCCGGCCAGAAGGCGGTCACGCAGGGCGAGACCTTCCCGTTCATGGAGGGGATCCTCGACTACGACGGCTACGCCAGCGCGCAGTTCCTGGCGCCGCGCGGCACGTCGGACTACTGATCGGTCGCGCTGGGGAACGCCCGAGAGCGGTCACTTCTTCTTGTTCTTGGCGTCCGCCGCCTTGCGCTCGTTGATGGCGTCCTGGAGGTACTTGACGTGCTGGGCGAGATCCTTGTCCTTGGCGAAGGTGCCGAGGAGCTTCTCGCCGGCGGGGCGATCACAGGAGAGGAGCTCGTCGAGGGCCTTCTCCCGGATGCTCCGGTCGAGGCTCTTGGGGTCGACCAGCTTGCGGGTGAGGGTGAAGATCTTCTTCTTCGCCTCGGGCGACTCCGCGCGATAGCAGAGGCTGAACAGGGCGCTCGCGTAGGCCATGCCGGCGCCGAACGTCACCTTGGTGGGATCGGCCGTGCGCTTGTCGATCTCCGCGGCGGCCTGGTCCCTCATGCCGGGGCACTTGCTCACGGCGGCCGCCTGGATCCCGTTCGCGTGCAGATCATCGGCCCGGGCGAGCTGCTTGGTGAGGAGCTTGCACACCGGATCGGAGGCCGGCACGCCCTCCCCGGCGAGGCCGAGGACGGCGTACACCCTCACGTCCTTCTCGCCGTCGTCGATGAGGATCTGCTCGATCTCGAGCGCGAGCGGCGTCTGCGCGGCCGGGATCAGCGCGGCCGCGAAGCGCGCGCGGAAGTCGGCCGAGGGGTGCTTGGCCAGGTCCTTCTGCTCGGCGGCGAGGCCCACCTTCTCGCCGTCCACCTGGCCCGCGAAGGTGCCGAGCTGGCTGAGGTAGTCGCGGATCTTCTCGGCGCGAGCGATGGCGAAGAGCGCCTGGGCGTGCCCCTTGTCCTGCCAGTACGCGGGCTTGATCCTCTTGGGCAGGGCGAGGTGGCGCACGTTGGGATCGGGGTCGCCCCACATGGAGAGGAGGGTGTCGTCGGCCTTGCCGCCGGCGAAGAGCTCGTCGGCCTCGTCCCACGCCTTGAAGCCCGCGCACTCGCGATCGAAGGAGTGGAACTCGTCGTTCTTGGCGCACGCGAGCGCCGCCTTGATCATCTCGGCGAGCTTGGGATCGCGCGCCGGCAGACCCGGGATGGCCGCGCTGCCACCCGCCTCGGGGGCGGTGGTGGCGCTCGCCGCGGCACCACCGGAGGGATCCGCTGGGGCCGGGGTGGAGCCGCCGCAGGCCGCGACGAAGAGGAGCGTGGAGAGGTGGAGCGGTCGAACGAGGCTGCGCAAGGTCATGGTTTTGGGGCGCCTCAGCAACAGGTGTGCCTCGGCTGAGAGCGGCGGTAGTCCAGCTCCTCGTCGAGAGCAAACGGCTCCGCGCGGAGCCATGGCCCATCCCCGGTGGCTCCGGGCGGCGCCATGGCTCGTGCCGCGATCCGGGCTTTGTGCCCAAGTGACGAGCCCCACGGCGCGGAGTAGCGTGCGCTCCCCGATGCGCTCTGCCCACCTCGCCGCTGCGTTCGTCCTCGTCCCCCTCCTCGTCGCTGCCGGCTGTGGCGGTGCCAGCAAAGCCTCGTCGGCGGGGACCGGTGGCTCGTCGCCCGCGACGACCAGCGGGTCCACCGGCGGCTCGTCGAGCGGCACCGGCGGAGCGGCCCCCGGCGATGCTGGCTCGGATGCGCCCACGACCCCCGCCACCGCCTGTACGGTCGCGCACCAGGGGACGAGCGGCGTGGTGCTCCAGGGCACCGTTCTCACCGTCGCCGCGCCCCTGGTCGGGGAGGTGTTCGTCAGCGCCGCCGGCACCATCGCCTGCGTCGCCGCGAGCTGCGCGACCACCGCCGGCTACGCGAGCGCGACCATCGTGAGCTGCCCCGGCTCGGTGATCTCGCCGGGCCTGATCAACGCCCACGACCACACCGAGTACGCGACCGTCGGCCCCATCCCGCACGGGACGACGCGCTGGGATCACCGCAACGGCTGGCGGACCGGCGCCGGGGGCGAGCCCGCGCTCGCCGGGCTGCCTTCGAGCACCACCAACGTCGACATCATCGCGGCCGCGGAGCTGCGCTTCGTGCTCGGGGGCGCCACCTCGGTGATCGGGTCGGGGGGCGTGCACGGCCTCTTGCGCAACCTGGCCGCCTACCCGGACGCGACGATGGTCGAGGGCCTCACGGGGCCGACCGTGTACTTCGACACCTTCCCGCTCGGCGACAGCAACGGCACCGAGCTCACCAGCGGGTGCGCGTACCCCAGCCCCATCGCGGCCAGCTCCGCCTTCGCGGGGGGCGCCGCCTTCGCGCCGCACGTGAGCGAGGGCGTCAACCTCGCCGCCGAGAACGAGTTCTCGTGCATCTCCGGCTCCCTCGCCCTGCTCACGGCCGAGACCGCGATCATCCACGGGGTCGGCCTCAACGCCAAGGACATCGCCGCCATCGCCAAGGCCCAGGCCAAGGTGATCTGGTCCCCGCGCAGCAACATCAGCCTCTACGGCAACACGGCGCAGGTCACCGTGATGAAGAACGCCGGCGTCACGATGGCCATGGGCACCGACTGGACCGCGTCCGGCTCGATGAACATGCTCCGCGAGCTCCAGTGCGCCGACGCGCTCAACCAGGGCTGGTTCGGCTCTCCCTTCACCGACCAGGATCTCTGGCTGATGGCCACCAGGAACGGCGCCGTCGCGGCCAAGTTCGACACCCAGGTAGGCCAGCTCGCGGTGGGCTTCGTCGCCGACATCGCCGTCTTCTCCGGCGCCACGGCCGACTACGGCGCGGTGGTCAACGCCGGGGTCGAGGACGTGCGGCTGGTGATGCGCGGAGGCAAGGTCCTCTACGGCGACGATGCCATCGTCGGGGCGCTGGCCACGTCGTGCGAGGCGATCGAGATCTGCGGCATCGCCAAGCAGGTCTGCATGGACGTGCCCGGCGTCACCCTCGCCAACGCGCAGGCGGCGGCGGCGCCGATCTATCCTCTTTACTTCTGCAAGGGGACGGCGCCGACCAACGAGCCCTCGTGCGTGCCCTACCGCGACACCTATCCCAGCGGGGAGACCACGGCCGATCCCGATGGCGACGGGCTGACGGGCGCGGCGGACGACTGCGTCAGCATCTTCAACCCGGTGCGGCCCATGGATGGGACCACCCAGGCCGACGTCGACGGCGACGGGGTCGGGGACGCGTGCGATCCCGCTCCGCTCGATCCGACGGTGAAGTGAAGTCGCGCGTCCGCCCCGCGCGCTACGGCGTCGGCGCGCTCGCCGTGTTCTGCGGCGTGGCCGGCGTCTGCACCGCGAAGTCCGCGGCGTTGTTGCCGGTGTCGGTGCAGTTGCCGCCCGCGCCGCCGGGCAAACGCTCCACGCTCGCGTCGACGTCGGTGCTGGTGCTGTTGTCGTGGGGGTTGACCACCGGCGTGCCGGCGCAGGCGTAGGTGCTGTCCAGGGTCACCGTGCCGTAGAGGTAGCAGAGCGTGTCCACCGTGGTCCCCGCGTGGATCAGGTGCAGCCCCCCCGCGTCGGTGATGCCGGACTCGGTGTCGTCCGCGGGGGTCTGCGTGTAGCTGGAGCCGCCGAGCAGGTAGTGCCCCCAGGCGGGGACGGCCTTGCCGCTGCCCGTCCAGCGCGTGGTGTAGGCCGTGCCCGTGCTGGAGCGACCGCCGATGGACCAGCTCGTGTCGAGGGTGATCGGCGAGCCGCTCGCGTTGAAGAGCTCGATGAACTCGTCGGAGGCTCCGCCCGCGCCGCGCGTGCGGATCTCGCTGATCACCAGGTGCCCGATGGCGCAGGTGGCGCCTCCGCTCGAGCTGGAGGACGAGGACGTGGTGGACGACGAGCTGGTGCTCGTCGACGAGGAGGCACTGGTGGACGAGCTCGCGCTGGTCGACGACGAGGAGGCGCTCGTGGACGAGCTCGCGCTGGTGGACGACGAGGAGGCGCTCGTCGACGAGCTCGCGCTGGTGGACGACGAGGAGGCGCTCGTCTGCGCGGCGCCGCCGGCCCCGCCGCCGCCGAGACCCGTGCTGGAGGAGGCGGGGGTGCCGCCGAGGCCCGTGCTGGAGGAGGCGGGGGTGCCGCCGAGGCCCGTGCTGGAGGAGGCGGGGGTGCCGCCGAGGCCCGTGCTGGAGGAGGCGGTGGGCGTGCCTCCAGCGCCGAGGCCCGTGCTGCTCGTGGAGCTGCTACCGCTGAGCCCGAGGACGCCGGGCTCGGTGCCCTGGGCGCAGCTGGCGGCGATCAGAGCGCCCGTCACGGCTGCCGAGCCCAGGAGAAGCGCGAACCGACGCCGCGTTCGCGGTGAAGCAAGCATGGGGGCACTCTGGTGCGGGGTGAGCCGTGTGTCCAGGTGCCCCGCGTCGGCAACGCCGCCGAGAGCGGCTCCACACCGCGCGTTCACGGAGCCGCGAGGGCCGCCCGCACGCGCCGCTCGGTGGCGGTGAGCAGCGCGTCGTCGCTCGGGTACGGGGCCGCGGCCCCGAGCCAGGCGCGCCCCGCGGCGGCGTCGACCCTGCGGAGGAGGACCTCGGCGAAGAGCAACCGCCCCAGCGGCGAGGGGGTCGTGTTGCGGCGGGGGATGGCGCGCATCGCTTCGCCCAGCGCGGGGACGTCGCCGCGGAGATCGGCGGCGGCGGCGAGGGCGATGCGGGCCGAGGCGTCGGTGGGGTCGGCGCCGAGCACGAGCGCGGCCTGCTCCCGGGCAGGCGCGGCCAGGCCCAGGGCGGCTGCACGCAGCGCCACCTCCGCGCCGGGGAGGCGAGCGCGGAGGGCGCGGCGCTGGGCTTCGGGGAGATCCCCGGCGCGGAGGGCGGCGTCGACGGCGGCGAGTGGAGGCAGCTCGGGAGACACCACGGCCCGGGGGGAAAGCGCGGCGACCCGCTCCGCAGCCTCGCGGGCGAGCGCTGCGTCGCGGGCGCGGCGTGCCAGATCGAGGAGCGCGGACCAGGCGTCCACCGCGCGGGGCCGGCGAGCGAGGGTGGCGCGGAGAGCGCGGCGGCCGTCATCGACGCGCCCGGCATGCTCCAGGGCGTCGGCGCGGACCAGGGCCGTGGGCAGATCGTCCGGATCGAGGGCCAGCGCGTGCTCGGCGTCGTCGAGGGCTCCGGCCGCGTCGCCGCGGCTCACCAGGCAGCGCGCCCGCTCGCGGTAGGCGGGCCCGAAGGCTCGGTCGACGGCGACCGCACGCTGGAAGGCGAGGGCGGCGGCAGGGGGCAGCGCCGGCGCGGCGGCGCCAGCGGAGACGGCCTCACGGCAGTAGAGCGCGCCGAGGTGGGTCCAGATCTCCGGGCTCGCGGGATCCTCGCCCGAGGCGAGCTGGTAGCCGCGCACGGCGCCTTCGACGTTGCCGTGGGCCTCGGCCTCGGCGGCGCGCAGGTAGTAGGCGTAGGCGGCCTCGGAGATGTAGCGGCCCAGCTCCGGCCGGCCGTCGACGATGCGCACCACGCCCGGCTCGGCGCACCCGCCGGCGGCGAGGAGGGCGGCCGCGGCGAGGAGGGCGGCCGCTACCCGCACCGTGGGATCTCGGCGAGCAGGCGGTCGTTCTCGGCGGGCAAGCCCACGGTGATCCGCGCGCGCTTGAGGAGGCGGCCGCCGCTCCCGTGGAAGGTCTTGATGAGCACGCCGCGCGCGGCCAGCGCCTCGCAGAGATCGCCCGCCGGGCCCGGCGTCTCCACCCAGAGGAAGTTGGCGTCGCTCGGCGTCACCCCGAACCCCAGCCCGGTGAGCGCCGCCCCGAGGCGCGCGCGCTCGGCGATCACCGCGGCGCACGAGCGGGTGACCTCGGCGCCGAGGTGCTGGAGCACGAAGGTCGCCCCGCGCTGCGAGGGCACGGGCAGGTTGTAGGGCTGGCGCACCTTGTCGACCTCGGCGACCAGCTCGGCAGGGGCGATCATCCAGCCGACCCGCAGCGCCGCGAACCCCACCTTGGAGAGGGTGCGAAGGATGGCGACGTTGGGGTACGCCTTGCGCAGGTGGAGCTGCTTCGGCGCGGCGAAATCGACGTAGGCCTCGTCCACCACCACCAGCGCCTCGGGCGCGGCGGCGATGACCGCCTCGAGCCGGTCGAGCGACATGGATCGCCCGGTCGGGTTGTTGGGCGTGGCGATGAAGACCAGGTTGGGCCGGGCGAGCTCGACGGCGCGGCGCATCGAGGCGACGTCGAGATCCCAGGCGGCGTCGAGCGGCACCTCGATCACCTTGTACCCGCGCGCCCGCGCGCTCAGCCGGTACATGACGAAGGTGGGCGTCGGCGTGACGATGGTGGGCGCCGGGTTCTTGCCCTGGGGCCGGTCGAGCGCGGTGAGGAGGAGGGCGATCACCTCGTCCGAGCCGGTGCCGACGAGGATCTCGTCGGGCGAGGCGTCGCAGGTGGCGGCGATGGCCGCGCGCAGCTCCACGGCGCGGGCGTCGGGGTAGCGGTTCCACTGCGGCGGGACCATGGCGCGGGCGAGCTCCGCCGAGGCCTCCGGGGAGAGCAGGGGAGGGGGCTCGTTGGCGTCGAGGCGGACGGCGAAGGTGCCGGGGCGCGGCTCGTACGAGTGGAGCTCGGCGAGGTCGCTGCGGAGGAGCGGAGCGAAGCGGCTCTCGGTCATCGGGCCGAGATGCTAGCGCGTCGGGGCCAGCGACGGGGGGAGGTCGGTCGGAGCACCCTCGGGGGGATGGTGGGCGTGCCCGGGCTGCCTGGGCCCGGCGTCCTGGTGCTGGAGGTGCTCGATCTCCTCGTGCAGGCGGCGGTTCTCTCGCTCCTGCTCGGCCAGGAGCTCGCGCGTGATGCCGTCGGGGTCGCTCTTGGCGGCGGCCCACGCGGCCTTGGCGCGGACGCAGCTCTCGTACGCCCTGCGATCGTGCTTCTCCAGCATGGCCAGGTTGGACGCCTGAGCCAGCCGGCTCGACGCCTCGGAGCGGAGCAGGAGGTTGTACGCCGCCACCCCCAGCGCCACGCCGGCCAGGGTGACCCCGGTGCCCGCGATGAGACGGCGCTGGTCGGTGTTGACCAGGGTGGTGAACGCGCCCCCGCCGGTGGCGGCGAGGCCGAGCGCGCCCAGCGTCCAGAACCCCGCGCTCTGCGCCCCGGCGAGGCTGCGCGCCGCGACCTCGGTGCGGGAGCACAGCGAGTAGCCCGGGGGGGCCTCGGGGGCGGCGTCCGGGGTGCGCGGATCGGCGACGTGGGAGCTGCGGTGCTCGCCCCCGACGGGGTAGGGCGGCGTCTCGGGGATGCTCATCGCGCAGCCGTTCGAGAGGGCTGCGAGGATCACGCCGCAGGGGAGCAAAGAGCGCATGTATGGGGGAGGTAGCCCCGACCGGCTGCGCTCGGCAACTTCATTCGACCCGGCGGTTGCGGTGCCCGGCCCAGAGGACGCTCGCCATCGCGCCCGCGGGCACCGAGAGCGCCACCAGCAGCGCCCCGCGGACGAGCCCGCCGTAGCCGGCCCCGAGCGCGTTGACCGGGAACGCCGCCAGGAAGAGGACCAGCACGGCGAGGTTGCAGGCGGCCGCCAGGGGGCCTCCGGTCACCAGCGGGAGGAGCGCGCGCTTCCACCGCGGAGCGCCCGGTCGACGTCGCGCCATGGCGCCGCCGACCGCGAACGCCGTGGCCGCCATCGCGCCCGCGAGGATGGCCCAGTAGCCGTGGGGCCGGGTCATCCCCAGCCAGAGGCCGTCGAGAGACATGGCCTGGAAGCGCAGCTCGCCGTCGGGCAAGCCGGGGAGCTCGGAGCGGTAGGTGTCGCCCTCGCGCCGGAAGGGCAGGGGAGAGGCGAGCACCGCGCGCCCGGGGACGCGGACCGACACGTCGATGGGCCCGAAGCCCGCCCAGCGCACCGCCGGAGAGAGCCAGTAGTCGAAGCCGAGGGTGTCGTTGGCGTGCGCCCTTCGATCGACCTCGGCGCGGTGCTGGTAGTGGGCGGTGACCGAGCGGGTCTGGCCGGGGAGGAAGTCCACCCGGAAGAGCAGGAAGCCCAGGCGCGCGTCCACGGGCCAGCCCCGCGCGACGGCGGCGAGGGCGCCGGGGGCGACCTCGCGCGCGGCGTCGACGAGATCGTCGTCCTCGTCCACGCCGGTGAGCCGGTGCTCCTCCTCGTTGTGGCTGCTGCGGTACCATGCGACGAGGCCGGCGCACCCGCCCGCGCCTGCCCGGTCGCCGGCGTCCTGGCCCGCATCGCAGTGCCCGCCGGCCGCCTCGACGACGCTCCGGATCACGCCCGGGCCGGCGGGGTCTCCGGCGCCTGCGAAGGCCGCGAGGGCGCGGTCGACCTCGGCGTGGGCGTCGACCCAGGCGCGGACGCGGGGCGCGAGCAGCTCGGCGTCGGTGGCGGCGCGGAAGCGGAGGGGGGCGCCGTCGGCCTCGAGGGCGATGCGCGCCGCCGGATCGTCCTCGTCACGGTCGGTGCGCGAGTAGACGAAGGCCAGGTCGGCGCTCTCGGCCGCCGCGCCCGTGTTGGTGAGCTGGAAGGCGGCCGTCACCGCCGCGGAGCCGAGGTCCCGCGCGAGCGCGAAGGCGAGCTCCTCGCGGTCGACGCGCACGGCCGTGACGCCGTCGGGGAGGATCGCGCCGTAGCGCTCGCCGCTGACGATGGCGTCGGCGCCCGCGGCGCGGGCGAGGCGGGGCAGGGCGACGAGGGCGAGCAGCGACAGGGCGACGAGCGCGGGACGTGCCGGACCCTTCGGCGGCGGAGCAGCGATCACCGCCGCACCATAGATCAAGACCGCCCCCAGGGTCGCGCCGACCGTGAGGCCGCCCCACCCGCACCAGGTTCCTGTGTAGGCTGGCGCCAGCGCGCGCCTCCCCTGATCGGAACGCGAAGCCAAGGAAACAATGCCGTCCTTCACCGTCGTGGATACCTGCAACTCGGGCCTCTGGATCCGTTCGTATTTCTCCGGCGGCTTCCATGGCGTCAACTTCTACGAGCCCTCCTGCACGGTGGAGCTCGCCGCCGCCGGCCCCTACGAGGTGCGCCTGCAGCGCTACACGCACGAGGACGAAGCCGCGAACGCGGCCTGGGACCCGCAGATCATCATCCCCGGCGTCGCGGACGGGGACGTCATCACCGTGAGCTCGATGGATCAGGACGGCGGGTGGACCCGGGAGAGCTCCGGCGGGCAGACCGCCGAGGGCTCCCCGACCCGGTGGATGCCGGCCGACCTCGGCAGCGGGCCGCAGCACCCCGGACCCATCTTCTTCGACAGCGATCCGACCGCGATGCTCACCGCCGCGCTCGCCGCGAGCGGCGAGGCCACCTTCTCCGACCCGGACTGGGCCGTCGGACCCGACAAGTACTACTGGGAAGGCGACGCGGAGTGCGTCGCGGACTACCGGACGGACTACGACAAGGGGATCGAGTGGAAGCGGGTCTCGGCGATCCCGGGAGCGGCCCTGTTCGTCGACGAGGGAGGGAAGAACTTCCAGGACATC
>Ga0302267_10001452_pt1 | contig 30302 bp, 26 predicted proteins | sample III_Bog_E1_3_FD_194555 | JGI IMG/M metagenome (GOLD analysis project Ga0302267, IMG submission 194555) | Peat permafrost microbial communities from Stordalen Mire near Abisko, Sweden - III_Bog_E1_3 | ecosystem: Environmental > Terrestrial > Soil > Wetlands > Peat | place: Sweden: Abisko...
TAGCTCACGACATGCGCAGACGGCGACTGCGCCGACAGGCCAAGCGCGAGCCCCTTGCCCAGCCGGTAGGTGAGCCCGGCGACGGCCGCGAGATCGAACGAACGCGCGTCGACGTCGGAGTCGAGACCGGACGAGATCGCCTTGTCGCCAGGGCCGAGGGTGATGTTGTTCGACGTCCAGCTCACGCTGTAGGTCGTATAGATGCCGTGTAGCGACACCCCGAGCGCCAGCTTGTCCGTCAGGTTTCCGCTCCACGACGGGCCCGCCTGAAACCGGCTCCAGTTTCGCAGGAACGACTGGGACTGTTCCGAGGAGACGCCTCCGGCAGTGGAGCCGTAGTTCACCGCCGGGAAGGACGTGGAGTCGCGCTCGACCGTACCCAGACAGAGCGCGAGCTTCTGGCGCCGCCGACGTGGCTTGTCGAGCGGGGCCTTCTCCTGTGGAAGCGGCCCGCTCCACTTGCCAATCGTGAAGAAGAGACAGACCGTCGATGGGAGGGCGTCGAAGGCGTCCTGGGTGTTGTAGGTGTTGCCGAGCGACAGCGCTCCGAACTGCTTCGCGTCGACCGGGCCAGGCTGATGCCACGCGCTGTAGCGGGAGTGCGCGTAGGAATAGAAGTTCACCGAGAACGCGACGGAGGACTCGTCGATGGCAGCGATGGTCGCGGGGTTCAGGTAGGGCGCCGAGCCATCCCGCGCGAACACGACTCCCGTGTTGCCCATGAGCGCCGAGCGCCCCCCGGTTGGGGTCGATCGGTAGTTGGCCTGGGCCGCCGCGGGACAGGAAACGGCAACCGGCACGAGCAGAGCGGCGAGGCCAACCCACGAGGACGGCCGGCTCACGGCAACTCCGGCCCCACTGTGTACGAAGGAGCCCGCCGCTCGTCCGAAGGCATTGGTAGATCCTGTCCTTTCATTCCTGGAGAGCAAGGCTCATCGGCGAGAGGACAGGACCCCCGTTCAAACCGTGCATGCGGATTTCCCGCACACGGCTTACCGGTAGTCTCTCGTGACGCCGCATTACGCAGCCTCCGGATAGCGGACGGTCCCACGCAAGCGATGCAGTCCAAAGCCGTTGACGAAGTAGTCGCCGGTCCACTTCTCGGCGAGGCCGGCGTGCAGCTTCGAGCCCGCGCGCTTCACACGCAGGGATCTCATTCGCTGCCAGACGTACCCGTCGAGTTGGTTGAACTTCACGTCGGCGTTCCCGGTGCGAAAGTACTCGCCCCAGCCGCGCAACACGGGGTTGAGCCGCGCGACAATGTCGCGCAGGTCCGCGTGGCAGCGAGATCTTGGGGTCAGCTCCTTCACGCGCTGCCTCACCTGCTTCATCGCGCGCACGGACGGCCAGCGCTGGAGGAAGTAGACCTTGCGGCCTTCCCTCTCCCAGATCGGACCGCTCAGGCGCTTGTGCAGGTGGCAGCCGAGAAAGTCGAAACCCTCCTTGCCCCAGGAGAGATCCACCTTCCTCGTCTTTTCCGGGTGCAGCTCGAGACCAAGACGCTCCATCACGTGCTGCACGCGTCTCTGGGCTTCGTCGACGTCACGCCTCGTCCGGCACATCACGACGAAGTCGTCCGCGTAGCGAACCAGCACGCCAAGATGCGCGCACCGCTTCGCCCACACGGCGTCGAGCACGGACAGGTAGATGTTGGACAGCAGAGGCGAGATGACGCCACCCTGCGGCGTCCCGCTGGTGGGGTTGGTCATCAACCCGTCTTCCATCACACCTGCCGCGAGCCACTGCCTCAGCAGCTTGAGCACCCTTCGATCCGAGACGCGCCGAGCCACCAGCTTCATCAGCTTGTCGTGGTCGATGCTCCCGAAGTAGTCCCGTATGTCGGCGTCGAGCACGTGGTTGTACCCCTTCACGCCGAGCTTCCTCAGCGTCTCCAGGGCCATCGTCGCGCTCCGCTTCGGCCGAAAGCCGTACGACGAGGCGCGAAAGTCCGCCTCGAAGATCGGCTCCAACACCAGCTTCGCCGCCATCTGGACCACCCGGTCCCGTACCGTCGGAATCCCAAGCGACCGCTTCTTCCCATCGGCCTTCGGAATGTACCGGCGCAGCACCGCTGCCGGCCGGTATTCGCCTGCTAGCAGGACGACGCGTAGCCCTTCGAGGAAGCGCTCCACGCCGTACTCCTCGAGAGACGCGAGCGTCTGAGCATCGACGCCAGCGGCTCCCTTGTTCCGCCTCACCCGCTTCCACGCTTGCGCGAGGACGTCACGCCTCGCGATGCGGTCATACAACGCGTGGAAACGACGCTCCGGATGCCGCTTGGCAGCGTCACCCAGCCGGTCTTGGAGTTGTTGCACTTTGTCCGCGGGTGTTGGCCCGCAGGGGTGGTTGGACCGAGTCGCCCCGGTCATGCCCTCGCGCTTACCTCCGCCACCGACACGACCACCCCAAGGGCCTTTCCCTCCCGCCGCGTTATTCTTCGCGACGTTCGTTCGCGAGGCTCGCGCCTCCCTCTTCGGTACCGTGGCCCCCTCGGACTCCCGCTGCGCAGCGGCCGACTTCGCCTCTGGCTTATACGACGCGCCTTGCCCCGACGAGGGCGACGCAGACGGGCCTCCCGTGTTCCGCACTGCTCCTTGCACGCGTGCTGCGCTCCCTACCCCGCCGGGCTCGACGACGCGCTTCGGATCAAGCGCCGCCGATGTTGCCTTCGCCGTGAAATGAGCGGCTCGGCTCCCGGATTGTAAATCTGACGAGGCTGCAAGCTTCACTTCATGTTGCGGCCCGCGTGCTCGCTCGGTCCGTGGACCCTTTCGACACCCCGCTCGGTCGGAGGGATCTCTCCCGGACGACTGGGGTCTGCTACCCGGTGCTCCGACGCTTGCCGGGACGGGACTTTCACCCGTAGGAGAAGCGCAGCTAGGAGACAGGCTCGTCACCGCTTGCGCGGCTCCTCGCTCGTCTTCGTCACGGCGCACCATCCAGCGATTCTACTCCGTCCGCGAGGCTCCGCGGACGCTTCGCGCGGCCAGGGTCCGGCGCTCGCGTGGAGCTTCTCGGTCACGACGACTTTGCCATCGACGACATTCACCACGAGCTGCTTCACCGCGGGGCTCGACAGCTCGCCGTCAGGGGGCTTTGCTTCAGTGCCCGTGCCCGAATTGCTTGCACCGCGGTCGTTCGGGGATGGGCCGCGGTCGTTCGGGGATGGGCCGCAGTCGTTCGGGCACGGGGACGGGCCCCCCCTCAGTGGTCGGCGGGCGTGCCTCCGAGGGCCCGCAGGCGCGCGACCGCGCTGCGGTACGCGAGAAGCTCGAGCTCTTCCTCGGGGAGCACGTCGACCTGGCCCGGGGACGCCTCGAACGACTTCGCCTCGTTCGCGGCGTCGAAGGTGCCCGCGCACACCACAGCGCCGTCGTCGAAGCTCCACAGAAGCGCCGTCCCGGTCATGGCTCCCCCCGAGAACGTGTGGCTCTCCTTGTGGACCTCGGCGCGAGCCTGGCTCTCGGCGACGAGCACGAGCTCCTTGCCCGCCAGCAGCGCGCGGAGCTGCTTGGGGTCCGCCGTCGACTCGTGCATCGCGATTTTTCGGACCTCGTACTGAAACACCTTGGCAATCGGGCCGGCCTGGAACGGGTACTCGTCCGTCGTGGTGTCGATCTCCGCCCAGCCGAGCGGGCCGATTCCGCGCCCTGCTGCGTTCACCTTGGCGAGGTCGCGCGCGATGTCGGGCGGCAGGCTGGGGTCGGGCGCTCCTTCGATCTCGGAGGCCGGCAGGATGGTCATGGTCTTGCGGGCCTGCGTCGTTCCCATGCGGAACCCCGTCACGACGAGCTTCGGCGCCGGCGGGGCGACGGCGCAAGGAGGCGCCGAGGCGGAAGGCACCGCGACGCTCTTCCATCCTTTGACGGCCTTCTGACGCGCCGCGATCCGCGCGTTCGCCTCGGCAAGCAGATCGGCCGGGATGGGAAGCGCCCTGGCCGACGACTCTGGCGCAGCGGAGCTGCTCTCCGCGCTCGGGACACCGTTCGGACGATCGCATCCCGCGCCGATTACCCCGATCGCGATGGGGAAGAGGACCTGGCCACGCATCAGCATGAGGGCATGGTACGCCACCACACGTCCGCTTCTCCCTCTCGAGAGGGACCTTCGACCCAGAGGGTCGCTCTTCCTCGTCGAGCACGATCCAGCCAGCGGCGCTCAGGCTTCGCGCGGCTAGGTCCGGCGCTCGTGTGGTGACCCGTCGCCCGTGTGCACGACGCGGTAGGCTGCGGCCATGGCGGATCGAATCAAATGGGCCCCCGACGCGGAAGCTTCGGCGCGCACGGGAGCGGACCGGCTCGCGCGGTTCCGCGTGGCCCGCGGCGAAGCGGGCGACTGGGACCCACTCGCAACGCGGAAGAGCGGGATTACTTCTCCCCTCCTCCAAGGGGCCCCTTGCCGGCGTCGACTCGCGCGGCTGGTGGCGGAGGGGGCCTCGGGTCTCTCCTGCCGGCGTCCTCCGCTGACCTCCGCCCGGAGTCCGCGCTCTCGATCCTCCCCGCCTCCTCGCTCTGCTGCACGACCACCCGGTTTCTTCCGATCGCCTCCCGCGCCGCGGCCACCCCCGCCGCGCTCTCCCCGGCAGGATCCAGCGCGCGCGCTTCATCCAGCTTCCGCCCACAGCCGTCCCAGTCTGCAGCCGCGCAGGCCTGCTCCGCGTCGCGTCGGAGGCCGTCGGCCATCCGCTCGTCGGACGTTCGCAGCGGCTGCGTCCCCGGGTCCGGCAGGATCCGCCGGTCCCGCTGGAAGTACGCTACCCCGGCCACGGTCGCCGCCGTGACGATCGCAACGGCGGCCGCGGCGGCTGGTAACACGACCCACCAGGCTCGCCGAATCGTGCCGCGCGCCCTCTTCGCGCCCGACGCTGGCAGCGGGATCACCGCCGCCACCGCCCGCGCCTGCTTCGCCGGCGCGCTCTCGACACCGGCGACGGGCTTGCTCCCGAGTGGCTCGTGGTCGATCCGGTCCAGATCGAATCCCGCCGCCCGCAGCTCCTCCTCGAGCTCCTCTTCGCTCGCGGAGAGGACATGGTCGAGGGCTTCGTCGTGGTCCGCCTGCTCGTGGAGCGAGAGGAGTACCTCTTTGGAAGTGCGCTTGGGGGTTGTCACAGCTGCTCCTCGGAATCGCCGTCGACGGCCAGGGAAGCGTCGACGGCCGGCGCGCCCTCGGGGCCCCGACCCCGCCACCGGTCGAGCCTCTCGGCGTGATGCTTGGGGATGTTCGCCTCCACGAGACGACGCAGCGTCTTGCGCGCTGCCTTCACGTCGTCGCGCTCGCGGCCCGTGTGCGTGGCGAGCTCGTCGATGTCGGAGATGCCCTTCTGGGATAGGTCGATGAGCTGGGTGAGGAAGGGGCCTTCCTTCTTGAGGGCCGCCTGCGCCCGCACGTCCTGGAGCCAGGCCTCCTCGGCGGCTTCGTCCTCGATGGTGACGAGGAGATCGACGGCGAGCGGCGCTTGGTCCGCCACGCGCTTGCTGTGCGGCTCGGCGTAGATTCGCTCGTACCTGGAGGCGGGCGCCTCCCGCCTGTGCGACAGCAGACTCTGGATGATGGACGACATCGCCGTGATCTTTTCCTCCTCCGACTTCGTGCCGTCCCACTGCCGCGTGCCGGCTTTCACGCGGGCGACGGCCTCTTGCACCAGATCCTCCGCCTCGGCGACGTTCTTCGAGATCCGGAAGGCATAGACGAGCAGCTTGTGGCGCCGCTTCTTGACGGCCGGATCCACCGCCCGCAGGCCAGGCCCGCTCGAGGGATTGCCCAGCCAGGCATCGATGCTCGTGTCCTCGGGAGCTTCCGGAGTGTCGGGCACTTTTTGACGTTACCACAGGCCCATACGGGCGATTTCAGGCAGGGGTGGGGGTAGGCAGAGAGGGGGCTCGCGGGTTCGCCGCGAGCCCCTTCTGGACTGCGCCTAGCGGCGCGTGCGACGCCGGCGGAAGCGTCGCGCCTGGTGGAAGTGGTCCGGATCGCTCAGACCCCACTCCGCCGCGCGCTGCTCATGGCTCATACGCCCCATGCGCAGGAGCAGGCCCTCCATCCACTCCAGGCCGCAGCCCGGCGCGGGTGGAAAGCGCGCAGCCTCTCCGGTCAGGAGCAGGGCGAAGAAGTCCTGCAGGACGTCTGCGGCGTCCTCCCGATGCCTGACGGCGCTGCGAGCGACGGCGAGCAGATCGGGCCCCAGCGCGAGGGCGATCGCGCCGATGGCGCGGCGATCCCCCTCTGCTGCGCGACCCACCAGGACGGTGATGTCGCTGACTTGCCCCACGTCGTTCGCGGGGCGCGTGTTCTCGAGATGCGATGCGGAGTCCGTGTTGTGGTTCTTGACGCTGGCGTTGGTTTGCATGGTGGTCTTCTCGGTCGGGTTGGTTGTCGTGGTTGGGTCGGTGGTCGAAGGCAGGCAGGCAAAGGAAATAAGGAAGACGAGACGGGCGGGCGGGGGGAGAGGGCCGTGCGAAGACGGTGCTCCCCCCGCCCTGGTTGTCGGGCGTACGCGAGGCGGTCGGCTACGGCCGGCGCGCTACGCGATCGGCGGCTTGGGCGGCGGCCCGTTGCCCGCGCCCGGCGGCGCGGCTCCGGCGGGCGTGGTCGCCGCGAGGGCGGGGGCCGCCTCCGCGGAGCCCGGCGTGGTCGCGGCCGGCGCCGCGCTCGTCGCCGTGCCCGTGCTCACCACCACGGGGCCCGTGAGGGTCCCCTTGATGGTGAGCCGCTCCTTCGAGCCCAGCGTGTGCCGGGCCGTCCGCGTCGCGGCGCGCTTGGCGACCGCGACCACCTTGATGCTGGTGGTCGAGGCCGTCGTCTTCTTCGCGGTGAAGCCGAAGTCGGCGAGCGCGTCGGGCGCGTTGTTGAACATCTGCCGGACGAAGGCCTGCAGCGCGGTCCACACGAGGTTGACCTTTGCATTCAGGGCTGCGTCCGACTGCGTGGCGCTGATCCACTGCCCGTGAGCCGTGGTGACAGCGTTGGCCGAGTCGACCGCGCTCTGAAAGAGCGCGCTCAACGTGGTCGGGGTGTAGGAGACGCCGCCCAGGACGATGGACTGCACGTTCTGGAGGCGCTTCCCGATTCCCACGACGCACTTTGCGTCGCGGGCCTGCTTCGTGGTTCGGCTGGTCGTGGGGTTTGCCATGGTGGCCACCTTCTCTTTCTCTCTGGTAACGAGAGGGGGTGGCGGAGCGGGATGCTCCGTCTTGTCCCTCTTGATCGCTTAAGCCGGGCAGATCGCGTCCGGGTCCAAAGAAAGTGATGCTTGCGTGCCGATTGCGCGTAAGTCCGCGACAGGCGTTGGATTCCGCGTGGGACCCGGGCGTGGTCGCATTTGAAGGACGCACGGCTGAAGCGGAGGAGGGCGTTCCTCCGGCAAAGACCGGGGCCCTGGCAAAGGCTGGGCGCGCGGCTCGGGCGGAGGGACGCTACGGCGGAGCCGAAGGGCGCGGCCGGGCGCGTGAGAAGCGGGGTCCTTCGCCTCGAGGAGGCGCCGAGCGCTGCGAGCAGGGCGATCCTCCGACGTAAGGCGGCGCCGTCGTATGGGCTCGTCGCGTTCGATCGAAGCAAGGACGCGCCCTCCCGGTGGAGCTACGCGATCCTTCGAAACAAGGACCCGCCCTCGCGATAGAAGAACGTGAGCCTTCGGCGTAGCAACGCGCCCTGGCCTGGGAGGAACACCACCCTTCGAAGCAAGGACGCCCCCTCGCGACCGAAGGACGCGATCCTGCGATGCAAGGACGCGCCCTCGCCCCGGAAGAACGCGATCCTGCGATGCAGGGACGCGCCCTGCCGACAGAAGGACGCGACCCTTGGATGCAAGGCCACGCCCTGGCGACGGAAGGACGCGACCCTTCGTTGCAAGGATGCGCCCTGGCGACGGAAGGCCTCGATCCTTCGTTGCAAGGACGCGCCCTGGCGACGGAAGGACGCGACCCTTCGTTGCAAGGACGCGCCCTGCCGCCAGAAGGACACGACCCTTCGAGGCAAGGACACGCCCTGCCGACGGAAGGGCGCGATCCTTCGATGCAAGGACGAGCCCTAGCGCAGGAAGGACAGGGTCCTTCGGCGCAAGGACGCGTCCTGCCGCCGGTAGGACGCGATCCTTCGGCGGCAGGGTGCGTCACTCCGTCGGAGGGACGGGCTGCATCGCCGGTAGGGGGCGTTCCTCCATCGGAAGGTCGGGCGGCTTCGTCGACAGGGAGCGTCCCTCCGGCAGAGGAGCTCTCGTTCGAGGCGCTTGGCGATCTTCTCGGGCGTGTTCAGCCTCCTCTCGCCGGACGCGAGCGCGCGAGGCTTATCGAGACACCGTATCGTCCAGCGTGGGCGCGCTGGCGATAGCCTTGCGGGCGGCGATCACCGAGGGGTCGTCGTCGATCCCCGGGTCGACCTGGGCGGCCTGGTCGAGCCGCGTGCGGGCGTTTTCGTACTCGTAGGAGCGCAGGCGGGAGAGGCCGTCGTCGCGAAGCTGGGCGGCGTAGGCTTGGCGAGCGGCGCGCTCGTGGAGGTACGGGAGGAGGGGATGACCGAGGAAGTTGCCCCAGAGGAGGTTGGCGAGAGAGGCGAAGAGAAAAGCGAGGGAGACCACGAGAAGGGGGATACGGAGCCGCGCCACGGATGAGGGTGTAGCGAGGGCGGGGCCGCGAGGCAAGGCTCTCCGGGGCGCGCGAGACCAAGGCGGCCGAGCGCGGCAAAGGCGTCGCGCAGGTTCCTCGGGACTGGCACCTAGGGCACCTCTGGCTTCGGCTGCTCGGGATCGTACCGGACAGCGTTAGTTGGCCAAGCCACGGAAGCTTCCCCCGCCAAGGACCGGCCGCTCAATCACTTCCTCGTCCAGGCGCGGAGGCATCTGCCCGCGAAGCTGCCGAAGGGGTGGACGGCGCCGGTCGCGATGATCGACGAGCAGTTCGCCTGGAAGGACGGCGCAGAGCGACGGACACCGTCACGGGACGTCGGGAGGCTCCGTGTCGACGAAGCCCGTCGAGCTCCACTCGAGGACGTGCAGCTTCGCCTTCGCGGCCGCAATGAGCCCATCCCGGAGCGCCTTGGTCGCCGCCTGCAGCTCGTCGAACCGCTCGGGAGGGTGCTCCGTCACGTGCTGTCCGTGCACCATGCGGAACAGATCCACGGCGTCGGCCACGCCGAGGATGTGCTCCCCCTCCTCGAGACGCGGCGGGCCGAGCGCCAGCGACTTGCAGAAGCGCATCCAGTCCGCCGGGCCCGGCACGTCTCCGTCGCGCGGCATGGGCAAGAACGGATCTCCGGCAGAGTACCGGTTGCCGTGATCGTAGATTCCGAGATCGCGCGCTCCCGGGATCTGGCACGCACGGATGCACCCTTCCACGAGCTCTTCGTCCTCGATTGCATCCTCCTCGTCGTCGGCGTGGGTCGTCTGCCCCCGCATCCCCTCGAGCGCGCCTGCGACGAGCTCGAGACTGATCCGCAGGATTTCGGGCGGCGCACCGAGCTCCCGCAACCGGAGGGCTCGGGCCGCGCGCTTGTGGAACCTGCCGAGCCAGACGGCCGCGACGAGCGGAGGCGTCGCGTGGGCGTAGGCGATGGCCGCGAGCACGCGTTCTCCCTCGGGCGAATCCGCGAGCTCGCTCGCCTCGAAGATGCGCAGGCGCGCGAGGGCCGTGTCGAGCGCCCTCCGATCGGGCGCGGCGCGCTCGGACTCGATGCGCTCGTCGTTGGCGCGCTGGTGGCGCGCGAGGAACGCGCGGAGCTCGGTGCCCACGCCCGTGGCGATGGCGCGGGTCGCCAGGGCGCGCAGCTCGCGGAGGACCGCGGGGTCGTGGACGGTGACGTGGTGGTCGCGGGCCTGCGAGCGGTCCATCAGCGGTACCGAGGCCGAGGTGAGTGGTGCGCGCTCATCGCGCGAAGGCGTCCAGCCCCACGCCGAGCGCGCGCCGCGCCACGGCGTCCAGGTCGGCGGGGTCGCCGACGAGGTGAAACGTGCGCTGCGTGTGGACGAGCTCCGCGCCGGGGGCGAGCGCCGCGGCGGGAGAGCTCGTCTCGATCTCGTAGAAGCCGCCGAGCGAGGGCTTGCCGGGCTCGGTCGGGCCGTCGTTGTAGCTGTTGACGACGTCCCCGGCGTACGGCTCCTTCTGCTCCTCCCACATGCTGTTGACGAAGCGCGTGGCGTCCGGGTCCCTGGTGTACGCGACGAGCGTGAGGAGCCGCGCGCTCGCGCTGTAGCTCCCGATGACGGTGCGGGCCCGCGCAGGCCCGAGGCCAATCTTGCTGCGGTACGTGCCGTCGCACTTGAACGTGAGAAAGCCCAGGTCCGGGTGGACCACGAGCCGCTCGGCAGGCACCTTGCCGAAGTAGCGGTCGTTCACGATCTCGCCCCGGGCGCCTGGATCGAACGGGATGAGGACATGCGCGTCCGCCGACGGCGCGTACATGCCGAGGATCCAGACGCTGAGCAGCCCCCGGTCCTCCGTCCACGCCTCGCGCCCGACGTTGGTGATGACGTTCTTCGTCTCGAACGCGACCATCTTCACGGACGGCCCCACGGCGAAGCCGAGGCGCCCCTCGACCTCGGCGCGGGAGAGCACGGTCACCGTGCGGTGGATGGCGACGTCGAACGTGGTGCCCGCGTGGTTCTTCACGTGCACGGTGCGGCCGAGGACGAGGCTGTTCTCGCTTCCCGGCGGCGAAGACGCCTCCCACGCGCCCTCGTTGAAGGCCTGCGGCGTCTGCCAGGACGCGAACGTGAAGGGCGCGCCGGGGGCGAAGTAGAGGCCGAACTGCCCGCCCTCGGGCCCGAGCCAGAAGCGGTCCTCGCCGCCGTAGTTGTCGAACGCGGTGCCGGTGCGACCGGCCTCGATGAACGCGTGGTTGATCCACCCGAAGCTCGGGCCCTCCGGGTCGATGGCGCTCGTCATGACGCGGCCCTGGTACTTCGGCGAGACCGCGACGAGCCCGCCCTCGCCGTCCTTCAGCACGGTGACGGGGCCCGACCGCCGCAGGAAGGCGACCTCCTCGTCGAACGTCGGCCGCGCGGGGCCCTTGCGCGGGCTCTCGGGCGACGCGCCACCCGCGCTGGCGCACGCGCACAGCGCCAGGAGCGCAGGGAGAAACGGCATCCACTCGTGCATGGTCCTACCCTCTCTTCTTCTGGCGTAGCCGATCGAGCGCCACCGCCACGACGATGATCCCGCCGGTCACGATCTCCTGCACCCAGCTCGGGAGGCCGATGTGCGTGGCCCCCGTACGAATCACGGTCATGAGGCAGGCGCCCGCCATCGAGCCGGCGATCGATCCCTCTCCGCCCGCCAGCGACGCGCCTCCGATGACCACGGCCGCGATGACCTCGAGCTCGAGACCGATCGAGTCGGTCGGATCCCCCACGGTGAGCGTGGAGAACTCCATGACGCCCGCGAGGCCCGACAGGGCGCCCGCGGCGACGTACACCAGGATCTTCGTCCGGCCGAGCGGAACGCCGCAGAGGCGCGCGGCCTTCTCGCTCGAGCCGATGGCGTAGACGTAACGGCCGAAGCGCGTGTAGTGCAGCACGACGGCGCCGGCCGCAGCGACGGCCACGGCAATCCACACGCCCGGCGGGACGAGCGCGCGCGACGGCGCGAGCAGCGCCTCGAGGATGCCGGGGTCGGCGTCGATCTTCTGATCGTGCGCGATGCCCTTGGCGGCGCCGCGCAGGATGGACATCGCCCCGAGCGTCACGATGAACGGCGCCAGGCGCAAGGACGTGATGAAGAGCCCGATGACGAGCCCCACGCACGCCGCGGCAAGGATGCCGGTGAGGGCGGCGGCAGTGCTCCCGACGCCGGACCGGAGGAGAGACGCGACGACCACCGTGGTCATGGCGACCGCCGAGCCGACCGAGAGGTCGATGCCGCCCTGGATGATCACGAAGGTCATCCCGACGGACGCGATGGCGACGACCACGGTCTGCCGCGCCATCGTGACGAGGTTGGATGCCCGCGCGAACGTGTCCGGCGCGAGGACGACGAAGATGGCGTACGTCACCACCAGGGCCACGAGCGGACCGAACGCCGGCCGCCGCAGCAGCGTGCGCAGCCGAGGGCTCACGCGACCTTCTCCGCGCCCTTCGCCGGAGCACCGACGGCCTCCGCGAGGAGCGACGCCTCCGTCCACCCGGATCCAGGACGCGCCGCGCCGAGCACGCCCTTCTGCATGACGGCGATGCGATCGCCGAGCGCGCAGAGCTCCGAGAGATCGTCGGACACGAGCAGGATGGCACGGCCCGCGGCGGCAAGCTCGCGGACGAGCTCGTGCACGTCCGCCTTCGCGCCCACGTCGATGCCGCGCGTGGGCTCGTCGAGCAAAACGACCTGCGCGTCGTGCTCGAGGAGGCGCGCCAGCGCGACCTTCTGCTGGTTGCCGCCCGACAGATCGCCCACCGGCTGGGAAGCGTCGCGGCAGCGGATGCGCATGCGCGAGACCCAGCGCGCCGCCCGCGCCTCCTCGCGCGACGCGCGGACGAACGGCGGCAGCTTCGAGAGGGTCACGTTGTCGGCGATGGACATCGCGAGGAGGAGCCCCTCGCCCTTGCGGTCCTCGCTCAGCATGGCGACCCCTTGCGCCAGGCGCGTCCCGGGAGACGCTGGCCCCTCGCGGCCGAGCACCACGAGCTTGCCCGACGCGAGAGGATCCAGCCCGAAGACTACGCGCAAGAGCTCCGTCCGGCCCGAGCCCACGAGCCCGGCGATGCCGAAGACCTCCCCTCGGCGGAGCTCGAGGGTCGCGCGCACGGGCAGGTCCTTCCCCGCCACGGCATCGCACGCGAGCACGACCGGCCGAGGCTCGGGCCCATCGTCGTCGGAGCGATGGCCACCGCCTGCCGCCGGCCTGCCCGCGAGCGCCGGCACGCGCGTGAGCGGCCGACCCGCGATGAGGGTCACGAGATCCAGAGTCTTCGTTTCCCGGGCGTCTCCCGTCCCCACGGTGCGGCCGTCGCGGAGGGCGGTGAAGCGGTCGGCGATCTCGCGGACCTCCTCGAGGAAGTGCGAGATGTAAAGGACGAGGAGCCCGTGCGCCCGGAGCGCGCGGATCCGGTCGAAGAGCACGCGGACATCGTCCCGCCCGAGGCTGCTCGTCGGCTCGTCCAGGATGAGCACGCGGCAGCCGTCGCTCGCGAGCGCCCGCGCGATCTCGACGAGCTGCCGTTCGGAGGGCGCGAGGTCGCGGACCAGGGTATCGAGCCCGAGCGCGCGCGCACGGGCCGCGCCCGCTGCCGCTTCGAGCGCCTTCGCGGCCCGGGCCCGGAGAGCCCGCTCGTCGACGAGCGCGAGCCGCGAAGGCTCCCGCCCCAGCATCACGTTCGCGGCGACGGAGAGGTGCGGGCAGAGCGAGAGCTCCTGGTGGACCATCGCCACGCCGGCGGCCTGCGCGTCACGGGGGCTGCGCGGCGCGTACGGCACCCCGTCGAGGAGGAGCGCGCCCGCGTCCGGCTGGATGTCGCCCGCGAGCACGCCCATCAGCGTGCTCTTGCCTGCGCCGTTCTCGCCGAGGACCGCGTGCACGGAGCCAGCCTCGGCGTCGAGGTCCAGCGCGTCCAGCGCGATCGTCGGTCCGAAGGCCTTCTGCAGGGCCCGGACCGAGAGGCGCGCCGCTACTCGCCCAGCCATTTCTTGAGATCCGGCTGCACGAGGTCCTTGATCTCCTGCGTGTCCAGGTTGGCCTGCGTCGCGACGCGCGCTCCGGTGTCGATTCGCTTGTCGACAGGCTGACCGCGAAGGTGCTGCGTCATCGTCTTCACCGCCACGTAGCCCATGTTGAACGGGCTCTGGAGGACGAGCGCGTCGATCGAGCCGTCCCGGACCGCGGCGACGAGCTTGGGGGAGACGTCGAAGCCGACGAAGCGGATCTTGGTGGCGAGGTTCGCCTTGCGGAGCGCGAGGAGCATCCCGAACGTGGTCGACTCGTTCGGCGCGAAGATCCCCTGGACGGCGCCGGTCTCGGCCTTCTGCGCCGCGAGGAGGTTCTCGCTCGTCGCGAACGCCGTCTCGGTCGTGGCTCCGCCGTACTGGTTGTCGCTCACGACGTGGACGTTCGGGTGCTCCTTGATGGCGGCGAGGAAGCCTTCCTCGCGGTGCGCCGTGCTCGCCGAGCCCTCCAGGTAGCGAAGGACGACGACGTTGCCCGCGTCTCCCATGCGCCGCGCGAGCTCCTCGGCGGCCATGCGCCCCGCGGCGACGTTGTCGGTGGCGACGAAGCTCGTGTGGTCCTCGCCCTTGAGGTCCGAGTCGAAGACGACCACGGGCACCCCGGCGTGGACGGCGTTCCGGACGGAGCCGGCGAGCCCCTTGTCGCTGAGGGGCGCGACGACGATCCCCGAGACGCCCTGCGCGACGAAGCTGTCGACGACGTCGAGCTGTCCTTTGAGGTCGTCCTCCTTGAGCGGGCCCTTCCACACGATGTCGACGTCGAGCTCCTGCGACGCCTTCACCGCGCCCGCGTGAACCGACTTCCAGAACTCGTGCGTCGTCCCCTTGGGGATGACCGCGATCCGAAGCCGGGCGCCGCCTTCCCCGCCTGCGCGGGAGCTGCTCCGTGAGCAGGCCGCGCACGCGAGGAGGAGGAGGCACAGCATCGTCATCCTGAGCGAAGCGAAGGATCCCCGGAGCGCCGGGAGGAGGTCCTTCGGCTGCGCCTCAGGATGACGAAGTATCGCTCGCTTCACTGGCCCCCCTTCATCAGCTCCCGGTACGCGAGCTGGTCGGCGTGCATCCGGTGGAAGACCCCGTGCTTCTTGTCGTGGAAGGCCGCGACCTCACCGCCCGTCGGCTCGACCACCTTGCCCGCCCGGCTCATCGCTCCCATCGCCAGGACGATCGTAGCGTGATCGCTCGCCGCGACGGCGCCGAGCATGGCCGAGCCTAGGAGCACCGCCTCGGGCTCCGCCGGGAGCACGATCCGGCACCCCGTCACGTCGGCGTGCTCGCGCAAGAAGAGGGGGTTCTTCGTGTCGCCGCCGCAGGCGACGAGGGTTCGCGTCGGGTAGCCCGCAGCGCGCAGCGCATCGAGGATGTGCCTCGTGCCGTGGGCCAACGCCTGCACCGCGGCGAGGTAGACGAGCGCGAGGGCGTCGACCGAGTCGTCGAGGTCGAGGCCCGACACCATGCCGCGCAGCGTCGGGTCGGCGCGCGGCGAGCGGTTGCCGTGGTGATCGGGCAGGACGTGAAGGTTCCGCGCGAGCTCGGCGGGGAACGCCGCCGTGCGCGCTCGCGCGGCGAGCCGGTCGTTCAGGAGCGTGTAGACGCTCACGCCCGTCGCCGCCGCCTCGCGCGCGAGCTCCGCGCCGCGGGCGTGGCTCCGGACGATGAAGTCGAGGAGGGCTCCCGTCGCCGACTGGCCGCCCTCCGTCAGCCACATGCCCGGGACCATCGCCGAGTAGTACGGTCCCCATACGCCGGGGACGAACCGGCGCTCGACCGAGACGGCCATGTGGCACGTCGAGGTCCCGCCGATGATGGCGAGCCGCTCGTCCAGCGTCTCGCGCGTGGGGGCGACGCCGTCGATGCTCGCGCCCAGCATCCCGAGGCCGCCGGCGTGCGCGTCGATGATCGAGACCGCCACGGGAGTCCCCGGCTCCAGGCCGAGCTCCTTCGCGGCAATGCGGGTCAGCGTCCCGGCGCGCTCGCCCATCGGACGCACGCGGGTACCGATGCGCCGGTAGCCCTCGTCGACGAGCTCACCCAGGCCGATGCGCCGGAAGTAGTCGTCGCTCCAGCGTCCCGTCGGGCCGTCGTGCCCGAGGTAGGTCCACTTGCACACCGTGGTGCAGAGCGAGCGCGTATCGGTGCCCGTCGCGCGGCAGGAGAGGTAGTCGGGCAGGTCGAGGAAGCGGGCGGCGCGCTTCCACGCCGCGGGGGCGTTCTCCTTCAGCCAGAGGAGCTTCGGGGTCTCCATCTCGGGCGAGATGGTGCCGCCCACGTAGCGCAGGACATCGTGCCGGGTGGCGTTGATGCGCCGCGCCTGGTCGGTTGCGCGGTGGTCCATCCACACGATGACGTTGCGCGCGTCGTCGCCCGCCTCGCCGCCCGAGCTCCCGACGCCGACGGGACGGTCTGCGGCGTCCAGGACGACGAGCGAGCAGGTCGCGTCGAAGCCGATGCCGCACACGAGAAGCGGGTCGGTGCCGTTCTCGGCCAGCGCTTGCCGGATGGCTTCGCACGCGCCGCGCCAGATGTCGTCGGACGACTGCTCGACGATGTCGGCGCCCTCGCGCCACGTGCGAATGGGCGCGACGCCGAGGCCGCGCCTCGCCCCCGACGCGTCGAACAGACCGGCGCGAACGCTGCTCGTGCCGACGTCCACCCCCAGGTAAAGGCGGTCGCTCACGTCGTGCCCAGGATCCGCACGCGGAAGCCGAGCTCCTGCGAGAGCGCGACCATCTCTTCGAACACGTCGCCGTAGGCGACAGCCACGTGGTTCGAGAGGTAGTGGGCCATCAGATCGGTCTGCGAGACGCCCATGTCGGCCGCCATGAAGGGCCACTGGCGCGTCGTTCCCTCCCACCACGCGTCGCGCGTGGCCGGCGGGAGCTTCACGACCTCGCCGCGGCCGACGTCCATCCAGAGCTCGGCGCCCTTCAGGTACGTCCGTGCCCAGGTCATCTTGCCCGGGAGGCTCTCGCCGGCGAACGTGCCGCCGGGCCGCGGGAAGTAGAGCGACGGCTGCCGGTACGAATGGACGCCCTTGAGCGTCTCCGGGTCGTGGTTCATGGCGTACGCGCCGCACGATCCCGAGTTGAGGAGCACCCACAGGAAGCGCCCCTCGTGCATCGCGCCCCAGCGCACGTCGTGGAACATGACCGCCTGGTGGAGCCCCTTCTCCTTGAGGACCCGCTTCATGAGCTCCATCGGGATCACGTTGCCCTGGTCGGCCTCCGTCGCGCAGGCGATGGTGTCCCCGTTCGACTCCGGGCGGCAGACGGAGTTCATGAGCCCCTCGGCGAGGTCGGACGGCGGGCGGAGCGGGATGAGGCCGAGCTGGTACTGCCAGCCCACGCAGTCGGCCCGGAACTCGTTCACGAGGTCCAGCGCGACGAGGTAATCGCGGAGCTGCTCGCGGGTGGAGTCCTCGGTGAAGTCCTCCGCGTCCTTCGCGCCCCAGTGAACGGTGAGGCCCTTCTCCTTCACGAACGCGAAGGCCGCATCGACCCGGCGCTGTTCGATGCGCGGGCCACGGTCGAGGATCCACGCCTGGTCGACCTTGTGCTCGGTGAAGCCGTGCTTGTTGAGGAGGCGGGGGCCGAAGTAGCCGTTGATCATCCCCATCGACGTGTCGCCGAGCATCAGGATGAGGATGCGCCGCTTGCGAACGCCCGCGGCGACCTTGGCGGCGATGGCGGCAGCCGGCTTCGAGACGGGCGCGTGGTACGCGATGCCCTCCTCGGCGTAACGGATGGCGCCCGTCGTGCACCACTCGTCGAGGCGCTCCATGAAGACGGGATCCGCCGTCCAGTCCGGCGACTCCGTCCACGCCCTCGAGAAGGAGCGGCCGAGGCTCTCCAGGCACGCGCCGGTGTTGAGCAGGCCCACGAGCCCGGGCCACCGGCCCGAGAAGTTGCTCGCGAGGAGGAGCGGGTTGTTCTTCCCGACGACTCCGTCGGTCGTGTGCGGACCATAGAACCAGTGGACGCACACGCCGACCATCGGGTCGTCGATGGGGCCTAGCTTCTCGATCGCCTCGTGCGGCTTGGAGAGGAAGCCCGGTACCTGGTAGGGCGTGCGGCCGAGCTTGCGGAGCGCGCGCTCGAGCTGCTGGGTCGCCTCCGTGATGCTGGGGAGGGCAAGCTCATTCGGCTTGGCCCGCGCATCGCCGGGCCAGAAGAGGGCCACTTTCTTGGTCATCAGCTAGGCCTACCACGGCCTTGCGATTCCCTCTTCTCAGACCTCGAAATCGGCTCAGACCTCGAAATCGGCCTTCTCGAGGAGCTCGGTCACCCGCCACAGGAAGGAATTCGCGGCGACGCCGTCGACCACGCGGTGGTCGTAGCTGAGGGCCATGAACATGACCGGGTGGATCGCGATCTGGTCCTCCCCGTCGGGGCCTTCGATGACGACGACGCGCTTCTGGATCTCGCCCATGCGCAGGATCCCGACGTTCGGCTGGTTGATGATGGCGCCGCCGAACAGGTTGCCCTTGATGCCGGGGTTGGTGATCGAGAAGGTCGCCCCGCTGAGATCGTCGATGGTGATCTTGCCCGTCCGGGCCCTGCCCGCCAGCTCGTCGATCGCGCGGACGATCCCGCGCACGCCGAGCTCGTCGGCGCGGCGGACGACGGGGACGACGAGGCCGTCCGGCGAGTCGACGGCAACGCCGAGGTTCACGTCCTGCAAGAGGACATACGCGTCGTCGAGCACGCGGGCGTTGAGGGACAGGTTCTCGCGCAGCGCGCGCGCGGTCGCGACGGCGACGAACGCGAGCATCGTGAGCGCGTGCCCCTCGCGCTTGTAGCGATCCTTGTGCCCCTCGCGCAGCCGGGCCGCGCGGTGAAGGTCGACCTCGGCCACGGTGACCACGTGGGGCGAGGCGAACTTCGAGTAAATCATGTGGTCGGCGGTGATGCGCCTTCGCCGCGTGAACGGCACGACCTTGTCGCCGTCGTTCGGACGGTAGGCCGGGACCTTGAACGAGGCGTAACCGACCCCGGGAATCGGCGGGACGAACCCGCCTCCCTGGTTGATCATCTGGGCGACCTGGCCTGCGCGCGCGGCGGGCGCGGGGGCGGGGGCCGTAGCAGGGGCCGGGGCCGGGGCGCGGGCCATCGGCGGCTCGGTGTGGGAAGGCTGAGCGGCGGAGGCGCTGGCCCGCAGGACGTCTTCCCGCGTGATGCGACCACGTTCGCCCGAGCCGCGCACGTCCGCGAGGTTCACGTCGTTCTCGAGCGCCGTCTTGCGGGCCGTCGGGGAGGCGAGCGCAGCGCCCGTGGCGCTGCGACGCACGTCCTGCTGCGGCGTGGCCGGAGCCGGGGGCGGTGGCTGCGGGGATGCCGGCTGGGTACCGGCGGCCCCCTCCTGGATCTGGCAGAGGACCGTGTGTACGGCGGCGACCTCACCCTCGCGAACCAGGATCCTGCCGACGCGGCCGGAGACCGGAGCGGGGAGCTCGCTGTCCGCCTTGTCCGTGGCGATCTCGACGAGGGGCTTGTCCTTCTCGACGGCGTCCCCCTCGCGCACGAGCCACTTGGTGATGGTCCCCTCGGTCACGCTCTCGCCGAGCTGAGGCATGGTGACGTCGATGAGCATGAGTCGCGATTCTCCGGGTCGGGGTTCTCGTGGGGGACACCCCCCAGGGTCCCGCCGCGCTATACGCTTCGGCAGAGGCGGCTGCAATCTCGCTACTTGTGCGCGGCAGTGTCCGGCAAGATCAGGATCGGATCGGTCGGGTGGAAGATGAAGGGGTACACGACCGTGACGCTTCCCTCCTCTGGCTTCGGGAAGCGCAGCGTCTTCACGAGCTTGGCGACGCACGCGATGACCTGGTCGTCCGGAAGGTTCGAATCCTGGTCCTGGGCGGTGGTGACCCTGCCGTCGTGTCCGATCGCGAACTTGATGTTCACGTGCCCGCGGAGCTTCGGGTCGCGCTTTCTGCCAGGCTCGAAGCAGGCCCGAAACTTGGCCTCGTTCTTCGCGAACACCTCACGGAGCGCCTCGGCCGGGTAGCTCGGCCCCTGCGTGTCGAACACGGGGGCGGAGGGCTTTGCCCCGGATGCGGCCGGCGCCGGCCCCGCGTCGAGGGCTGGCGAGACCGCGGCGCTCGGCGTGGGGGCCAGGGCGGCATCCACGACGGACGCAGGTGCGCTGCTTGGCTCTGCGGTGGGAGTCGGCGCCGCGGCGTTGTCCACGGTGGGCGCGGCGTGCCCACACGCGAAGAGACCGAGGCCGGCCACCGTCAGCCCCACCCCACCGAGCGCCAGCCACCGATTCGCGAGCATGGTGCCGGGGCTAACACTTCTTGCCCAGGCCCGCCACCGCGCTGGGGCCCCTAGGAAGGTGACGCTACAGGACTGAGCAGTGGCCGTACTGGCAGCTCCCACCTGGACACTGACTGTCGGCCGAGCAGCCCACGGACGCCTCTCCGGCCACCGCAGGCGCCATCTCCGGCGCCTGCGACGGCAGAGGAGCCTGAGGCTCTTCCAGGGCGGCGGCGCCCCCCGCGGAGGGCCTTTCGAGCACGAGGGAGGCCGAGCGCTGGGACATCGCTCCTCCGCACGCAGACGCCAAGGCGGACATCGCAAGGAGCGGCAGCATCCAGAGACGCGGGGAACGGACCATGGGGGCGCTACCAGCAAGGGCAATGCCCCCCCTTCAGGCGCCGCCCGTCCGCAGGATCTCCGGCCTTTGCGGGTGACCGGTAGCTGGTCGTTCACGGCGCAGGCGGGCGCGCCACGCGTAAGCCGAACGGGTGACGCGGCCGTTTGCCCGAGGGTGTACCGACCTTGCCAGATGCGCCCTCGCCGCTTCCCGTATGGTAGCGCAATGGTCCGACATGCCTGGGTTCGCGCTGCGAGCTTGGTCGCCGTTCTCCTTCTCGTCGCCGGCCGCGCCACGGCCGCCCCGAGCTGCCCTCCGGCCCCCGACGGCCACGGGCCCGAGACCGTGATCGTCGGCGCTTATCTCAACCAGGTCGCCTCCATCGACGTCAAAGCCAACACGTTTCTCGCCGATTTCTACCTTTGGTTTCGCTGGAGCGGGCCAATCGATCCGACGCTGACGTTCGAGATGCCGAACGCCATCGAGCCGTGGAGCTTCTCGAAGGAGATCGTCTACAAGGATGGAGCGGGCGCTCCAAAAGCCGAGGTCCTGCCCGACGGCTGCATGCTGCAGCAGCTCCACATCCAGGGTCGCTTCGCTCACCCGTTCGAGCTCGCGTCGTACCCCCTCGACCACCAGCGGATCAGCATCCGCATCGAGGACGCGCGCTACGAGGCGGACAGCCTGGTGTACCAGGCGGACCCCGAGTCGCAGGTCGACTCCAGCATGCGCATGCCGGGCTTCTTGATCCGGTCGAGCAGCGCCGAGGTGCTGCGGCACCATTACGGCTCGACGATGGGAGATACGCGTCTCAAGACGCTGGAGAGCTCGCAGTTTCGATTCAACCTCGAGCTCGGGCGGCCCCTCGTCGGCTACCTGTCGAAGACGCTCGTGCCGATCGGATTCATCTTGCTGAGCACGCTGCTCATCTTCTTCATCTCGCTCAGCTACTTCGAGGGCCGCATCGGGCTGGCGGTGACGACGCTCATCTCGGCGGTCGCGCTCCAGCTCACCACGAGCGCCGACCTCCCGCAGATCGGATACCTGGTGCTCGTCGATAAGCTCTACAACCTGAGCTACGTCATCATCCTGTTCTCGATGTTCGAGTCGACGGTCGCCGTCCGCTTCCACGACGCGGGTCGCGAGGCCGCCGCTTCGAAGCTCGATCGCTACGCGGCGGCGATGTCGATCGCGACCGTCGTCGTCACGTGCGTGCTCGTGTTCGTCTAAGGGCGCTCAGTGGAGCGAGGCGCACGTCAGGCATGGCGCATCCGCGCAGTCGCCGATCTTGGCGGTGCAGAGGCCGGCGCGTACTCGCAGTTGTCGCCCTCTTTCTTGCAGGAGACAGACGGCTTCTGGGCCGAGCCCTCGCTCGAGCGTCCCGGAGGCGGACATGCGGTGAGGCCCAACGCGAGGAGGGCCGCCCCCAGCGCGCACGACGTCCTGCGGTAGCGCGGGGGGGCGCTCACGCCTTCGTCCAGATTGCGAGCTCGTTGCCGGACGGGTCGAGGAAGTGGAACCGCTTGCCGCCGGGAAACTCGTGGCGCTCCGTGATCTCGGCGCCAGCTGCGACGACCACGCGCTCGCTCGCGGCGAGATCGTCGGAGTAGACGATGACGAGCGCCCCGCCCCGAGGCGGACGACTCTCGACCTTGCGGAGGCCACCGGACAGGCCCGCCCCCTGCACGTCGGCGTAGTCCGGCCCGTAGTCGACGAACGACCAGCCGAACGCCGCGGCGTAGAAGGTCTTGGCCGCGGGTACGTCGACCACCGGGAGCTCGAAGAAGTCGACCTTGTGGTGTGCTGTCATGGTCGACACGCTAGCAGCCGCACGAACGGGCGGGAAACGGCCGGCCGCGGGTGCTCGAGGCGCCTTTGGGCTAGGCTGCTCGCCATGCAGACGCGCTGGACGTACCTCGCCCTCCTGGTCGCCACCGCGTGTGGATCCTCGTCGCCCACTGCGGCGACCGGCGCGGACAGCGGCACGCTGGACGCCACCGTCGACGCGGCGACCGATTCGCGGGTGGAGAGCTCCGACTCGGGTGGCACCGAGGCGGGACGCCTCGACTCCGGGACGACGAGCGATTCCTCTCCCGTGGACGCGATCGCGACGGACGGTGGTAGCGACGCGCCGCTCGGGGACGCGTCGGTCGCGTGCGGGACACGCACCGGTATGCGGGGGATGACCAACCGGACCTTGATGGTCGCCGGCTTGACGCGCACGTACATCATCTACCTGCCCGCGTCGTTCGACCCCACGACTCCCATCCCGTTCGTCTTCGTCTTCCACGGCTACACGATGAGCGGCCAGTCGATGGTCGACATCACGCAGTACCAGGCCCTCGCCGACAGCCAGGGCATCGGGCTCGCGTTCCCCGACGGAGAGGGGGGCCCGAACTCCCTTGCGGCCCCGTGGAACGTCGAGAACCCCGGCCAGAGCGTGTGCGGCGACGGACAGCTCGAGTCCGCCAGCGGCAACGACTTCGCCTTCATCGACGCGATGAAAGCCGACGTCTCCAACGACCAGTGCCTCGACACGCCGCACATCTACGCGACGGGTTTCTCCATGGGCGGCTACTTCAGCCACCACATCGGCTGCTACCGCGACGACATTCGCGCCGTCGCCCCGGGCTCGGGCGGCACGCTCGCCGACCTATCGGCCTGCACCACGGGGCACGTCCCCGTCATCATCTTCCATGGCGCAGCCGACCCGCTCATCTCGGACGGATGCGATGACCCGACGGCTGTCCCCGTCGCAGGCTTCCCGGCTTCCGCGACGCTCTGGGCCGCGAAGAACGGCTGCAAGAACACGTACACCACGCTCCCGACCGACGGGGACGGCGGCGGCGCCGGCCAGTGCTTCGTCTACGACGACTGCCCGTCGGACGGGCAGGTGGAGGTCTGCACGTTCACGGGCATGGGGCATTGCTGGGCCGGCGGCTCTCCCACAGGAACCGGGGCCGAGTTCGGGTGCCCGACCTACGCGAGCGCCACCCAGCTCCAGTGGAGCTTCTTCAAACAGTACGCGTGGTAGGCGGCGCAGGCGGCGCAGGCGGCGCGCCCGCCGTCACCCTCGTCCGACTTCCGTCGAACCGCTACGTGGCAGCGGCGATCGGGACGAGGAAGGTGGGAAGCAGAGAGCGGAGGCGCCTCACGAGGCGGCGAACGGAACGGCGCATGGGGCCGCTTCTACACCCGTCCCCCAGGAAAGCAAGCCTAGTCGATCCGTACGCGGACCTTGCGCTCGAGCTCCCGGAAGCGCTCTTCGAGTGGGTCGAGCTCCAGCTCCGCTTCTGCCTCTGCCTCTTCGGCCTTGTCCGCTGCCTGGGTCAGCTCTGCGCGCTCGGAGGCGTTGCGTGTCGCCCTGGGGGTGTCGCCCGGGCCATCGGAGAACAGGCTGGATAGCTGGCTCCCGACGGCGTCGCCTGCGCGCTCGAGGAGCTGCCCGGCCGACCGGGCCGCGCGGCCGACCTCGCTTCCGAGGGCGCTGAAGCCCGAGCCCTCGTGCTTCTTTCCGGATGCGCCGCCGAGCTCGTCCGTCACGTAGCAGGTGCCACAGCCACCGCAGGCCATCACCCGCTGGCGCTCGTAGTCGAACACGTCGATGAAGTAGAGGCGGAACGTCCGCTGGATCTCCTTCTCGTAAAACGTCGTGCTCTCACCACAGCGGTCGCAGTGACGGGCCACCTTGGCGCCGCCCGCCACCCGCTCCGTCTTCTCCGAGGTACCGAACACGACCCACATCGCAGGCTCCTCGAACCAATCTAGCAGTCACCGGCACCCCGGACATCGTTTGCGCGCGGCGTTTCATTCAGGGGCCGCTCGGCACGCTGCGGCCCCGCTTCTCGCGGCCGTAGATCTTGAGCACGGACAGGCCGAAAGAAACGAGCGTGGGGCCCAGGAGAAAGCCGATGAAGCCGAAGAGCTTCAGACCGCCGAACAGGCCTATGAGGGTCGGGAGCAGGCCCATCTCGTCGCGCTTTCCGATGAGCTTTGCGCGCAGGTAGCCGTCGCAGAGGCCCACGACGACCAGGCTCCCCCACGCCAGCTCTCCAAGCGCGGCGGGCAGGCGGCCGCCAATCGCGAGGACGAGCCCCGCGGGGACCCACACGAACATCGTCCCGAGCCCCGGCAGCACGGACGCGATGGCCGTGATCGCCCCCAGGAACGCAGGCTGGGGCAGCCCCGCGAGGGAATAGCCGACCCCCGCGAGCAGCCCCTGGAGCAGCCCCACGAACACGGTTCCCACCATGACGGCACGCCCCGTCGACTCGAGCTGCCCCAGGAGCTCGCGGGTCACGCACGGCCGTAGTGGGAGGACGATCTCCATCCAGCGGACGAGCCGTGTCCAGTGCCGCAGCACGAAGTACGTGGTCAGGAGCGTGATGAGGGTCGCCAGGAGAAGGTCGAGGGTCGCGCCGGCCGCGACCGCCGCTCCCTTCGCGCTCTCGACGGCGAGGGCCGCCAGCGCCTGATGAAACCGAGCGTAGACCTCCGGAGCGTGGAACCCGAGGGGGGCGAGCCATCGGGCGACGCGCTCTCCGAGGTCCGCCACGCGCCCCCCGGGGGCCATGGCGTGCTGCAGCGCGTCGACGATGGCTGCGCTGCGGTTCACGAGCAGGTCGACGACCGTGCCCACACCGAGGAACGTGAGGAGAGAAGCCAGCGCGCAGCCGAGGACGGCGGCCAGCGCGGGGCGGACGAACGTCCTCGTCAGTGCGCGGTAGAACGGGCGCAGCGTGAACGCCACCATGAGGCCGAGGTAGAGCCCCGTACCCAGCGGAGACGCTACCCAGAGCAACGCAAGGGCACCAACGAGCGCAACCACCGCGAGCGCGCGCAGCGACGACGGTGGACGATCCTCGACGGCCCGCGCTGGCATTTCGAAAAAGAAAGCCAGGGCCATGCCCAACCGGAGCGCCGCCGCGGAGCTCGGCGCGGCCTTGCCAGCGTGAAGCGGGGGAAGGACCGCCTAGGCCTTCTTTCGCAAGCTCGCGAGGAAGTAGCCGTCCGTGCCGTGCACGTATGGCAAGAGCCGGAGCTGGGAGAAGTCCCCCGCGAGGGCACGCGCGGCCTCTCCGGCGAACGGGGCTCGCTCGAGCGAGGGGCACGCGGCCACGAGCGCGTCCACGACCTCCTCCCCCTCTTCGCGAAGGATGCTGCACACGGCGTAGACCAGCCGACCCCCCGGACGAACTCGCTCCGCCACGCGCGCGGTGATGGCGAGCTGGAGAGCGGCGAGGCCCGCGACGTCCCGGAGCTCCCGGCGCGACTGGAGCTCGGGCCGGCGCCGCAGCGTGCCGACCCCCGAGCACGGCGCGTCCACGAGCGCCGCGTCGTACGTCCCCGTGCAGTCCCCCGGCCCCACGGACCAGTCGACGGCGAAGGAGGCGCCTGCGGCAAGGCCGAGCCGACCGAGCTCGGCCCGCAGCGTGTCGAGCTTGGCCGGGTGAACATCCGCCACGTCCACGCGCGCCGCATACCGCGCGAGGAGCGCGCTCTTGTTGCCGCGGCCGGCGCACGCGTCGAGCACGACCTCGTCCGCGCGCGCTCCCACGGCGAGCGCGACGAGCTGCGACCCTTCCTCCTGTACCGACAGCGCTCCCTCGGCCCAGCCGGGGAACGACTGCGGCTTTCCCCCGCCGCGCTCCAGGATGGCATGGGGCGAGACCTTGCCGAGCTCGAAGCTGGCGCCCGGCACGGCGGCGGACAGGCGAAGGAGCCAGGCCTGCCGCTCGCTCGCCTGCTCGACCCGCAGCCCCACGGGCGGAGGCGCGAGACCGCTGAGCAAGAACCTCCGCGCGTCTTCTTCGCCGAGCGTGCGCTCGAGAGCCTTCAACATGCGGGGATCGACGGAGGCGAGGGCGGCGGCCTCGAGGCGTTGGTCGCGCGGCTCGGCGCGGGAATTCGAAGCCTCCGTCGCCAGCTTGCGCAGGACCGCGTTGGCGAAGGCGGCGACCTTCACCCCCTTCACGCGACGCACGGCGTCCACGGCCTCGCTGACCGCCGCGAAGGCCGGAATGCGCTCGAGGAAGAAGAGCTGGTAGGCAGCGATGTTCAGCTCCGCGCGGATCCGTGCGTCGAGCGAGCCGGTACCTCGGGGAGCGTGGCGGGCAATTCGCTCCTCGAGCCACGGCAGCACGCGCAAGGTCCCGTAGACGAGCTCGGTCGCGAGGCCGCGGTCCCGCGCGTCGAGCTGGGCCGCGCGCGCGAGCTCGGCCTCGAGCGCGGCGGCGGCGAACGCGCCGTCCTTCGCGACGCGCACGAGGACCACGGAGGCAATGGAGCGGGCGGTGGGCGCGGTCACTCGCTACCCGAAGAGCTCGCGGAGCTGCCCCAGGATGACATCCCAGTGGCGGGTCACGTCGTTCTTGAACGCCAGCATCATGAGCAGGACGAGGACGCTCATCCCGACGAGGCTCGCCACCTCGCGCACGCGGAGCGACAGGGGCTTCCGCTTGAGCCCCTCCACGAGGAAAAAGAAGAGATGCCCGCCGTCGAGCACGGGGATGGGGAGCAGGTTGATGAGCCCGATGTTGATGGAGATGAGCGCCATCGCCCACGCGAAGTAGAGCGTCCCCTTGGCGCCGGCCTGCCCGGCGATGTCGTAGATCGTGATGGGCCCGCTGACGGACGAGAGGCTCATCCGGCCCTGCGCGAGGCGCACGACCCCAATCACGGTGAACTTGATCCCGCTCCACGTCTCCTCGAAGCCGCGGCGCAGCGCGTAGGTGACGGGGCTCGGGTTGGGGACGACCGTGTCGGGCGCGTTCGGCATCCAGTGGTCGGTGCGGAACACGTAGCGTCGGTAGTGCTGGCCGTACTCGTCGTCCCACTCCTCCTCGCGCAGCTGAAACTGGCCCGCCATGGGCTCCCCGCCGCGCGTCCACGCGAGGGCGTGCATGCGGTTGGCGCCGCGGACGATCTCGTCCTCCATCGACTGCCAGAGGCGCTGGGGCGCGCCGTCGAGCTGGGTGATGCGGTCGCCGGCGCGGAGGCCGGCCTTCCACTCGCTCGAGTTCTCCGGCACGAAGGCCGCGTACATGTCGGCGCTCTCGAGCCCGCTTCGCGCGAGCACGTCCGCGAGGCGGCTCGCGTAGTCGAGCGCGACGCCGCCACCGGGAGCGCTGGGCGTGAGCGTCGCCACCTGGGGCTCGAGCACGGCGATGTCGCAGAGCCCGCCCATGGTGGAGATGGGGACCGGACGCTCGTACGCGACCACGACGGTATCGCCCTTGTTGGTCGCGAGCGCGTTGACCAGATCGAGGTACCGGACGATCTTGCGCCCGTTCAAGGCGGTCACACGATCGAAGGTGCGGAGGCCGGCCCGGTACGCGGGCGAGTCCGTCCGCGGAACGCCGATGACCGGCGAAGGGAACGCCGACAGGAAGCCGATCTGGCCCACGTGCTCGACGATGTCGAGCTCGCGAGGCTCGATGAGGCGCACCTCGTTGGCGGGCGTGATGACCAGATCGAGGTTCTTGCCGTCGCGCAGGACGACGAAGTGGGTCGCGACCCCGGCTCGCACGGCAACGAGCCGCTGCGCTTCCTGGAACGACGAGACGGGCTCGCTGTCGACCGACACGATACGGTCGCCGGGCATGAGGCTCCCGTCCGCCGGCTTGCCGGGGAGCACGACGCCGACCTGCGGCGCGAGGAAGTCGTGGTCCTGGAGATAGACCGACGTGTAAAGGACGATGGGAAAGAACACGTTCATGGCCGGCCCCGCCAGGACGATGACGATCCGCTTCCACAGCGCCTGCGACTCGAACGTCCGCTTGCGGTCCTCGGGGAGGATGAGGTCTTGGCCTCGCGTCTCCTCGAGCATCTTCACGAAGCCGCCGAGCGGGAACAGGCCGATGCAGTACTCCGTCTCCTTGCCGCGGATCTTCACGACCTTCGGGCCGAAGCCGATCGAGAACGTTATGACCTTCACGCCGAAGATCTTCGCGAAGGCGAAGTGTCCCGACTCGTGGATGAAGATCAGGATGCTGATCAGCAGTACGAAATAAAGAAGATCCACGGCCTACGACGCGAGCACGGCATCGAACAGCTCCCGCCCATCGGTGCCACCCTGCAACGGGTCGCTGATGCGCTCGGGGTGGGGCATGAGACCGAAGACGTTCTTCCTCGCGCCGCCGTAGATGCCGGCGATGGCGTCGCGCGAGCCGTTGGGGTTGGCGTCGGGGTGCACCTCGCCGCCCGGCGTCGAGTAGCGGAGGGCTATCCGTCCCTCGTCCTCGAGCTGTTTGATGACCCGGTCGCTCGCCTGGTAGCGCCCCTCGGCGTGGGCGATCGGCAGGCGCCACACCTTGCCCGCCTGCTTCGTGAAGGGCCCCTCGGCGGTGAGCTTCACGTGGATGTCGCGGCACTCGAAGCGTAGCTGCAAGTTCTGCGTGAGCGCGCCAGGCAGGAGGCCCAGCTCGGTCAGGATCTGGAACCCGTTGCAGATACCGAGCACGTAGCCCCCGCGCTCGGCGTGCCGACGGATGGCCGCGACGATCGGGCTCACCTTGGCGATGGCACCGCAGCGGAGGTAATCGCCGTAGCTGAAGCCACCGGGGATGGCGACCAGATCGGTGTCGCCCGGGAGCTCCTTGTCCGTATGCCAGGCCACGGTAGTGGGGGCACCGCAGACGTCCCGCAGGGTGTGGATCAACTCGGCGTCGGCGTTGGAGCCGGGGAAGACGACGACGCAAGCGCGCATGGGGGGTGGGTTAGCACAACGGAGGGCGCACTCCCATCCCCCGAGGGCCGGCAAGCATCGTCCTCGCCACGGGCGAAGGTTGGTAGAGTCGACCCGTGACCCCCTTCCAGCCCTCCCCGGCCTTCCCGCCCCCGCCAAAGAAGTCCTTCCCGACGTGGGCCATCGTGCTCCTCGTGACGGGCGGCCTCGTCCTGGTCATTGGCTCGATCCTCGCCGTGCTGGCCATCTACGGGATGCGCAAGTACCTCGCGAACGCGAAGATGGCCGAAGCGCGCAACTCGCTCGGCCAGATCGCGAAAGACGCGGCGGTGGCCTACGAGAAGGAGGACCCGGCGACTCCTGGCAAGCGCCGGCTCTGTCCATCCGCTTCCCGGCCCGTCCCCGCCTCGATCGCGGCCATCTCCGCCAAGAAGTACCAGTCTTCCCCGAGCGACTGGGAGGTCGACAAGGCGACGAACGCAGGCTTCTACTGCCTCGAGTTCTCCCTCGATTCGCCCCAGTACTACCAGTACGGCTACGAAGCCCACGGCACGTCGACGCCGGGCTCCGGCTTCACCGCTACGGCCCACGGTGACCTGAACGGCGACGGCATCACGTCGGAGTTTTCGGTCATGGGGCAGATCGACTCCACGGGCAACCTCGTCATCGCCCCGAACCTGCTCGAGAAGAACCCCGAGGAGTGATCCGGCGGCGGCGGCGAGACAAGGGCCTCTGGCGTCAAGGCGGCAAGATGCGCAGCCCGCACTTGGGCGAGGGGAGCACGCTCGCGTTGTCGATGCTGCGCGTGTCGAAGCGGACCGTGCCACCCACGAGCTGATCGCTCGCCGGGCAACGCTGGGGGGTCTTCCAGCTGAGGTCTCCCTTGAGAAAGGCCGGCGCCAGGGTCAGGGTTCCCCCGAGCTTGCCGCGGAACGGACCGAGAACGAAGCTTCCGTCGCGCACCTCCAGCGGTTGCGAGGGATCCCCGTCGAGCCTGCCGTCGATCTCCGCGTCCGCGGCGGCGGCCGCGCCCGTGACGCGAGCGCCGGCCAGGACGAGGTGCATCTCGGCCGTCACCCGCGAGGCAGACGGAGCCGCGAGCTTGATCATCCCCTCGAGGGCGAGTGCGTCCTCCGGTCGCCTCCCGAACGCTGACGGGCCGAGGCCGAGCGCCGTTGCGCTCACGTGAGGGAGGGCGACGTCCACCGAGAGGATCCCGTTCGTCCCGATGGCGATGTTCGCCTGGGCTCCGCTCACGGGATCGAGGAGCACGTTGACGAGCGAAGACGAGGCCTGCCGCCTCCACTTGACCCGCCACGGCCCCATCTTGCCGCCCGCGGCCGTCGTCACGTACGCGAGCGGCGCGGAGACCTCGACGT
>Ga0302267_10001454_pt1 | contig 30205 bp, 23 predicted proteins | sample III_Bog_E1_3_FD_194555 | JGI IMG/M metagenome (GOLD analysis project Ga0302267, IMG submission 194555) | Peat permafrost microbial communities from Stordalen Mire near Abisko, Sweden - III_Bog_E1_3 | ecosystem: Environmental > Terrestrial > Soil > Wetlands > Peat | place: Sweden: Abisko...
CCTATCTCCGGGGACTCCGATCCACCTTTCCACATATCAATTTGCCGAACCCGCCTCCCCCCATTGGTCTGCACAGTTGGAACAGGAGCGGATCGAGCTTTCATTCCTCGTGGAAAACCGGCCCGAAGGGTATTTCACCGTTGTCGAAGGTGCCGGAGGCGCGCTGGTGCCATTGAACGACCAGGAAGACATGATCGACCTGGCTCTCGCCTTGGACCTACCCATGGTTGTCGTCGCCACAACCGGGCTGGGGACTCTGCACCATACTTTGGCGACTGTGCAAGCCATTCGAAACAGAGGGGCTTCGATTGCCGGGGTTCTCCTGAACGGCTCTCTCCATGGGGAAAATGCCAGGCAGATCCGAGATCGGGGCCGGGTCGACATTCTGGGGCGGATTCCCGAATTGTACCCCACCGATGCACAGTCCGTCGGCGAGTTGATTCAGCGATGGAAAATGGGAGATTGGACGGATCCCTGTGCAGAAGAGACCCCGAGCCACGCGATCATCGCGTCTTCGAAATCCCTGGCCGAGCGCGATGCCCGAATGATATGGCACCCTTTCACCCAGCACCAGATCGCCCATCCACCCCTGGAAATCCAAAGCGCCCATGGAGCATTGCTGCACACTTCGGACGGCACCGAAATCATCGACGCCATTTCCAGCTGGTGGGTCACCAACCACGGCCACACCCATCCGAAAATCATCCGCGCGGTGTCGGAACAGGCGAAGACCCTGGAGCAAGTGATCTTCGCGGACTGCACGCACGAGCCGGCCGTGGGGCTGGCCGAAGAACTGCTCCCACTCCTTCCCGGGGAGATGTCGAGAGTCTTCTACTCGGACGACGGTTCCACCTCCGTGGAGGTGGCCTTGAAGGCGTGCATCCAGATCGCGCGCCAGAAGGGGGTATCCCTGCCGCGGGTCGCTGCCCTGGAGGACGCCTACCACGGCGACACCTTGGGGGCGATGTCGGCCGGGGCGCGTTCCGTGTTTTCCAACCCCTTCGACCCCTACCTCTTCGAGGTCGATCGCCTGCCCACTCCGGCGGGCCCCTGGGATCCATCCTCCCCCGAAGCGGCAACCGCGGCTCGAATCGCATTGGACGCGCTGGAGAATTGGCTGGATGTCCACGCGGGAAACATCGCATGCGTGATCGTGGAGCCACTGATCCAGGGGTCAGCGGGGATGCGCATGTATCCCCGCACCTACCTGGAGGGACTGGACGCCCTTTGCCGCGAACGGGGTGTGCCCTGGATCGCCGACGAGGTCTTCACCGGATTCGGTCGCACGGGGCGCATGTTCGCGTGCGACGACCTTCCCGGTCGACCGTCCCTGCATCCGTCGGCCATCTGCCTGTCCAAGGGTCTGACCGGCGGATTCCTGCCGCTGGGGGCCACGGCCTTCCGGGAATCCATATTCCGACAATTCCTGTCCGACGACCGCAGCAGAACCTTCTTCCACGGCCACTCCTTCACGGGCAGTCCGCTGGGGTGCGCCGCCGCCACGGCCTCGTTGCGGATCCTGCGCGAACCCGAGACTGCGCGACGGTGGAAGACGTTGGAAAGCCTGCAGAGGCGATTCCTTTCCGACATCGCCAAACGCCACGACCTGCGCGGCGCTCGCGTGCTGGGGACCATCGCCGCCTTCGAGTTGCCGGATGCCGGAGACGGCTACCTCGCGACAGGCGGGGACGAACTCGCTCCGCGCGGAAGCCGGATCGCTCGCGCCTGCCGGGAACGCGGCGTGCTGGTGCGACCATTGGGCGACACCCTCTACGTGGTGCCGCCCTGGAACATCCGGGACCTCGAACTCGAACGGGTCTACGACGCATTGTCCAGATCGATCCAAGCCGTGGGGTCGAACCGGGTCTGATCGGCGATGGGGAGGCAGGACCGTCGCCAGGATCCGAGTTTCCCACAGAAAGCGCACCGCACCGATTCCGCGTCCACGCCGTCGATCCCCGATTATCTTCCATGGACCGATGGGTTCTCTTCCGGGTTGGGCATGGGTGGCGCTGGGCGGAGCGATGGGATCGCTTCTCCGCTACGGAGTGGGCTGGATCCTGTTTCCGGTGGCCGCTTCGTTTCCGTGGGGAACCTTCACCGCGAACGTCACGGGAACCTTCCTCATCGGCGTGTTCACCTCCATCCTCGGCGGACCCGCCCATTTCCATCCCCATTGGAGGTTGTTCCTGGCCACGGGGATCTGCGGCGGGTACACGACCCTGTCGTCCCTGATGCTCGAGACCGACCGGATCGCCCGCTCGGGGCGCTGGATGGCCGCGGGAGGATACCTGGGCTCCACGCTTTTCTGTTCGGCGCTGGCGCTGCTGGCCGGGATGGCCCTCTTCCGCAAGTGAACGTGTCGGAAGGTCTGTTTTCCGCCGGATGGGATCCGCGCGTCCGCCGAGCCGTTCGCGGACTGTAACATGGTGGCATGAAACTCGAACGTCCCGGCGTCTTCACCTATTTCGATGCCCGCAAATTCCTGCGCGATGCCCAGGTGGCGATGAAGGCGCGCCGTCCGAGCTTCACCTTGGAGCACCTGGGGAAGCTGGTGGGCCTGAAATCCAAGGGACACGTGTCGCTGATCTTCCAAGGGCGCAAGAACATTCCCGACGAGAAGATCCCCCTGTTCGCGAAGGCTCTCGATCTGGATGCCCGCGAGTCCGCGTTCTTCGCCCACCTGGTGCGCTTCACACAGGCCGCCACCCACCGTGAACGCAAGCTGCACCTGGACCGCATGGTGGCGGCGATGCGCGTGGCCGATCGCAAGCTCGTACCCGCCCAGTACGACCTTTGCCGGCAGTGGTACCACCCCGTCGTGCACGAGCTTCTGCGCGTCCTGGAGATCCGGGACGAATGGGAGGTCCTCGCGACAGCGCTCAGACCGGCGATCACCAAGGACCAGGCGAAGGATTCCGTGGCACTCCTCTCCGAAATCGGGTTGGTGGCCAAGGACGCAAAAGGTTTCTGGCGCCCCACGGATTCCGTGATCACCTTCGGGGAGGGCTGGAAGTCCGTGGCCGTCCGGGAATTCCAGCGCCACGCCATCGCGCTCGCGGAAGGCGCCCTGGACGAGGTTCCGCCCGCCCAGCGGGATATTTCCCACCTGACCCTGAGCTTGGGGGAGGCGTCCTTCCGCGAACTTCAGGAACGGCTGGCGCTCTTTCGCAAGGAGGCCCTCACGCTCGCTCGGCAGGAACGGAATCCCGATCGAGTCGTCATGTTGAACCTATCGTTGTTTCCCGTGGGAGGCGGGGCATGAGGCAATGCGTGTGGGTGGCTCTCTCCGGGATCCTTTGGGGATGCGGGCAGGGCAACCTGGGCGGCGGCGGGATCGAAGTCCCCAATGGGTTGAGCGTGACGGTGACCGCCTCCACGGGAGAGGTCCTTCCCGGCGTGAAGGTGCGCCTTTTGGCCAGGGAATCCTGGACCTCCCGCGTCGATTCGGCGCTGCCGGTGGCCTTGGACAGCGGCTGGACCGATGCCGGTGGAAAAATCGACTTCCATCTTCCCGCAGGGGAAGGCGCATGGGTGGAGGCCATCTCCGGAGGACTGGGCATGAGAGCCCAGGCCGACAGCGCAGGCCCCGTCGCCTTGGCCTTGGCGCCACTTTCCACGTTGTCTGGCAACCTCGGCGCCGGTCCCATCTCCGGGGTCCGCATCCGTTTGGGCGGTAGCGACCGGACCACCGTCACGAACTCGGCTGGCGCATTCCAATTCGATTCCCTGCCCCAGGGCACCTGGAATCTGGTCGGCCAGCCGGGGAAGGCGCTGGCTTCCCTGGCAACGGTGGATCTGGGGCTTGATCCCCTCTCGGCCCAAGGACTGGCGGACGACACCAACACGGTTCTTCTCGACGATTTCTCCGACGGCACCAACGTCTGGAACCTGCAAGGGCTGTTCGGGGACGGATACTGGTGGATCCAGGCGGCGGGGCCGACGGACCAGGTTTTCGGAGTGGCGGGAGCCTGGGATGCGGTGACGGGCGATGGGACGATCCGGTGGATCTCGATCCCAGTGAATCTCGCCGGTGTCGCCAATCCATGGGCCGATGCGGGACTGGATCTGGGAACCGCGAACGGTGTGCTTCCCGAACTGTCGCAACTGCAGTCCGTTCGGATCAAGTACCGTGGCGAGGGGACATGGACCTTGGCCTTGGTCGAACAGTTGCCGGACACCACTCGTTCCTGGAGCGCCGACCTCGCCATGGACACCGCGTGGACGACCACGGACATTCCGGTCGGCTCGCTTTCCAATCCAGGGCAGGCCTGGAGTTCCGCTCCCCGGCATGTTCGACAGATGCTCTTCGCGACGTCGTCTTCGGGGAAACTCGAGATCGCCCAGGTGTCCCTGGTGGGCGCGTCGCTTTCCAACTGGGGCCGGTAGGCCGAGGCGGGGGATGGGCGGCGACGCACCTCTGATCCGGCGCGCCAACCTCGCCGATCGCATCGATACCCGGGATTTGCTGACTCTCCTGGACGAGTACGCCCGCGACCTCATGGGCGGCGGAAAGCCTCTGCCCAACGATGTCAAATCCCGTCTTCCCGGCGATCTTGCCGAGCGGCCGGGGGCCGTGGTGCTGCTGGCCCGATCGGGCAAAACGGCCGCGGGGCTCGCGATCGCCTTCGAGGGCTACTCCACCTTCCGCGCCCGACCGTTGTTGAATCTCCACGATTTCGTCGTGGGAGCCGCGTTCCGGGGACGAGGAGTGGCCCTGGCGCTGCTGGACGCCCTGGAGACGGAGGCCAGGGACCGCGGGTGCTGCAAGATCACCCTGGAGGTCCTGGAGAACAACGGACGGGCCCGCGACATCTACGCCCGTTTCGGGTTCTTGGGCTACCAGTTGGACCCTGCGGCGGGGAAGGCGCTCTTCCTGGAAAAGAACCTATAGCCCGAGGACCCGGCGCAACCGGGAGGGGCGATCGGGCACTCGGGCGAGAGCTCGATCGAGAAGGAGCGGATCCCCTTGGAGCCGAACGAGGCGACGCGCCCGGGTGATCGCGGTGTAGACGATGGGTCGGTCCAGGAGCGGGGTGTCGACTTCGGGCAAGGCGAAGAGAATCTCGTCGAACTCGGAACCCTGCGCCTTGTGGACGGTGAGCGCCCATGCGGGCTCGAGTTCGGAAAGCAAGGCGATGTCGACCCAGCGGATCACGGACCCGGTGGCGAAAGCCACCTCCAGGCGACCTTCGCGAGCGACAACGACTCCGAGATCGCCATTGCGCAAGCCGAGTTCCGGGTGGTTGCGACCCAGGATCACCTGCCGTCCGGAGTAGTGGCCGCCTGGAATGGAGGCCAACCGCCTTCGGAGCGCGGAATCCACCCGTTCGTTCGAGGCCAGGCGACCCGTTGCGCCACCGTGGAGGGAGCAGAGGATCCTTCGGCGCTCCAGCAACGAACGCAGGCCGGAAATGTCGAAACCGAGCGCCTGCCAACGACGGAATTCCTCGACGACCGGCGATGTCCAGGAATCCAGCTCCCGGTCCAAATCTTCCGTCAGCCAGGAAACCGCGGGAGGATCCTGGTCCGACAGGCGGGCATGCGGCAGCGCCGCGACCCAGGTCGCGTCGGAGGCGAGAACCCTGCGGCCGGCATCGGCGATTTCCGGCACGCTGCGAAAACTCCGTTCCAGGACCACCAATCGATCTGCGAGAGGGTGGGACACGGGATCCAGAGGCATGGGCTCCAGGACGCAGATGCCTTCCATCGCCTGGTCGAGCCAAAGTGCGCTTTCCGCGCTCACGAAGTCGCCCGAACGGTTTCCGACCAGATCGGAAAGCACGGCCCCCGTATCCACGGAGGGCAACTGGTCCCGGTCGCCCAGGAGCACCAGGGTGGCATCGGGGGATAGGGCGGACACCAGGACGGAGAAAAGGTGCAGATCGACCATCGAGGCTTCATCCAGGACCACCAGGCGCTGCGACAGCAAGGACTTGGGGCCGTGTCGGAAGGTGCCGTCGCCTCGTGCTCCCAGCAACGAGTGCAGGGTGCTGGCAGGGGATTCGCACAGGGTGAAGTCGAGGACGTTTTCGGGATCGGGATCGCCTTCCAACGGCGAAAGGGCCCGACGCAGGCTTTCGGACAGTCTCGCCTGGGCGCGTCCGGTGGGAGCCGCGAGCGCGATGGAGGTCGGGGCGAGATGCAGAAGCCGACGAAGCGCGCGCAGGATCTGCGCGACCACGGCCGTCTTTCCCGTTCCCGGCCCCCCCGAGACCACCAGGAGCGGCGCGCGAAGGGAAAGGGCCACGGCTTGCGCCTGGAGCCGATGGGGAAGGATGGGACCTTCGGACAAGATCTGCCCGAGCATTTCGCGCGCCCGGAGAGGGGAAACCTCCCGGAGAGGAAGACGCAGACGGGAGAGAAAGGCATCCACCAGAACGGTCTCGGCGCGGCTGGAGCGCTGGAACGCCCATTCCGGGTCGGGGACATCCTCGAACTCCACCAGGCTTCCCGATTCGCCAGGTCGCTTGCACCAAGGCGCGACTTCGAAGGGGTCGCGACGCGCCAGGGCCAACACCGAATCCCATAGCGCGAGAAGACCCGGCATTTCGGCCTCTTCCAGATCGCCGTCGGGTCCCGCCGGGATGCCGGACAAGATCCAGGGCAACTGTGCCGAACTGGACAGGAGTTGCCTCAGTCCGGAGAAGGTGGCCCGGGGAGCGCCCGATCGGTTCGAGACCAGCAACAGGAGCAGGAGAAGCCGCGCTTGCGGGGTGCTTCCGAACAGCCTCGCCTGCCGGATCTCGAGCAGGCCCAATCTCCCGGATCCCCACAGACGCAGAGCCAGCGGGCGCAATCCCTCCCCGATCGGATCCGGGCCCCATGCGGAATCGAAGCTCTCCGCGGCGTTCACGTCCGAGCTCCGGATCGGGGTCGCAGCCAATCCGCCAACGCCCGCTCGACCAGGAAATCCTCCGATGGATCGGCGGCGCAGGACCAGAGAGCCGACGCGCCGGTCTTGGCGAAACCCCGCAGGTAGATCCACAGGCACCCCCCGAAGCGCTCGCCGGGCAGGGCGTCGCGCACGGCATGCGCGTAGATCCGCGCCTGGAGGTCGTAGTCGTGGGAGCGGACGGATTCCTCCACCGCCGCCGCCGACCACGAGGGCAACGCGTTGGATTTCCAATCCACGACGTACCAGGCGCCACGGCGTCGAAACAGGAGGTCGATGTGCCCGACCATCCAGGAGGCGAGAGGGGAACCGGGCATCACGGGCAGCCCCCTGCGGTCCACGGCGCGGTGGAACTCCACTTCGCAACGCCGGTCCACAACCGGGATCTCGGCGAGGCGCACGGTTCCGGTGCCGTCGGGGAGGGGAAGCGGGAAGGACAGGACGCGTCGCAACAGGTTCAGGACCGGTCCGGCCGGGACCCTGCCGAGGCCGTGGTGGCGGAGAAGTTCCGCCGTGGACGCCTCGACGCGGGAGGGAACGGGGGCCCCTTCGAGGATCCAGGAGACGTCCGCCCGGGGAGACAGGAGAATTTCTAGGATCTCGTGGAGGGCGTCGCCGGTCTTCGCGCCGCGCGGCAGCCAGGAATCGTCCTCTTCGGGATCTTCCCGCAGGGCCGCCTCTTCCGAACGCCCGACGCGGCCTTCGAGCGTGTACCCCCCGGATCCCCGAACCAAGGCGGTGAAGGACGCCTGGCGAACGGTGCGCTGCTGAAGCCCGAGAGCCACCAGGTCGGAGTCCTTGACCACGGCGGCGGGGGCCGCGTCGGAGCCGTCCACCTCGCGGAGAGGAGCTTCCGGTCGTTCGAGGGGTTCCCAGCCACCCGAATGGGTTCCGGAGATTCCCTTCGGAAAACGTTCGACCAACGCCCTGGACAGGAGGTCCGACGGCTTCCCGCGCCGGTCTCGAACCACTGGAATTCCGCACAGGATCTGGGCTCGGGTCAAGGCGACGTAGAGAAGTCTTCGATCTTCCTCTACCCGCTGGATTTCCACCTGTGGCGGCGCGGGGAGCGTCGCCGGCCCGACATGGACTCCACGGGGAGAGATCCACGACCAGACCGGACGATTCCTTCCACTCTGCGGGGAGGCACCCGGCCCCAAAAAGACCACGGGGAATTCGAGCCCCTTGGAAGCGTGCATGGTCAGGATCTGCACGCGCTCGCGATCGGTGGCGCGTTGCAGGAGATTGACTTCGCGAGCCTCGACATCCGCTCCTTGCGCGAGTCTTCCCAGATGCCTCGCGACTTCGACGGGGCCTTCACCGGAAAGAAGGGATTCCAGGATCCATTGTCGGACCTGGCGATGGTCCATCCACTCGCGATCGGCGTCCCCCCCGGACAGGATCCTGGACGTCCATCCCGAACCGGAGATCGCGCGGAGAAGTTCCGACCAGCGCCCCGAGGCGGCGAGCAAGCGCCAGCCCAGCCAAACCTCCGCCATGGACTCCCCCTCGGGGGAAGCGCAGGGAAAGGAGACAGGTACCCCGAACAGGCGCGTGAAGGCGGACAGGCGTCGAGCCTCCTGGGCCGCGGGCCCCTCGCCCAGGGCGTCCAGAACCACCCTCCATTCGTGGGCGGACCGCGAGGAGAAGACCCCTTCCTGCTTGTAAAGGGCCCAAGGGATCCCCGCCTCGCGAAAGGCCTGGGCGAAGGCCGCGACGTGTCTGCGCCCCTGGACCAGCACCGCGAAATCCGCCCAGCAGAGAGGCCTGGGATCGCTCCAGGCATAGCCGCGGGGGATCCGGACGGTGCGCCCGTTCCAGGAGAGGATCGCCCGAGCCACCTGGGTCGCCCACGAGGCCCGTGCCGAGGCCGCATGTCCCGAGACCTGTGCGATCCGAACGGACGGGTGCGTCCGAAAACCCGTTTCTTCGAAGGGTTCGCGCCCCACGGCGCGGGAGCACTGCTCGGGTGCGTAATCGATTCCGGTCCCGAACCAGGACGGCGCGGCCAGAAGGATTTCGTTGACGCCCTCCACGACTTCGGGGCGCGACCGGAAATTTTCCCGCAGCACGTACCGCAGGGCGCCGGCACCGTCCAATTCCGAGCAGGCTTCCCGATAGGTGGCGATGTCGGCTCCCTGGAAGGAATAGATGGACTGCTTGGGATCGCCCACGAGGAACAAAACGCCGTTCGATGGGGCCCCGAAGCGGGGGGCGAACCAACGCTGGAAGATCTTCCAGGAGGCGCTGCCGGTATCCTGGAATTCGTCCACGATCCCGATGCGGATCCGGCCGCGCACCTCGGCGCGGAATCGGGGGTCCTCCAGGGCCTCCGCGAGGCGCGCGAGGATGTCGGGGTAGGAGATCAGGGCGCCCGCGCGCTTCTGCTCCGTCCACTGGGAAAGGGCGGACCTGGCCCATTCGTGCACGAACATCGCCCTCTCCCGAACCTCCGGCGACAGGTCCCTCATGCGCAGCCAGTGGTCGTGGAGTGGCGCGAGCTCGCCGAGAAGCTCCTGGAAGTGGGAAACGGCTGTCTGCCAGATTCCGTCCGCCTCGGCCTCCTCGGGCTTGAGAAGATCGAACCCCGGGCCGTCCGCCTTGTTGGGACCGAGGTCTCCGACGCGAAGCGGGGGAGATGCGGGGTCCAAGACCTCCCAGTGCCGGATCAGTCCGGGGATCTTGCGCGCACGGGGCGCCGGAGGTATCCCCCGCAGTCGAGGGAGAAGCTGCAAGCGGATGCGTCGAACCAGTTCCGCACCCGGCCCCGCCATGCGTTCGGCGATCGATCGGACCTCGCTGGCGCACTCCGCCGCATCGGGCAGGTCGTGGAAAGCGGAAGGATCCACCAAGGAACGGGCGAGGCCGGCCGCTTCCTTCCGCAGCGATTCCATCCCATGCTCTCCAAGCCGTTCCCTCGTCTCCGTCGGGCGTGTCCACCACGGACCGTCGGCCCTTTCCAGCACCTGCGGGAGGGCCCTGTCGATTCCATCGCCGTCGTCCACCATGTCGGTGTGGAAGGGAAGGGAGGATTCGAACGGATAGGCGCGCAGGAGGCGCAGCCCCGTGGAATGGATGGTCCCGATCCAGGCTTCCCCCAGGTTCCGGATGCAATCCTCGAGATGTTCGCGTAGCGACGTTTCGGAGGTCCGACCCAGCTCCTCCTCGAGTCCTTCGCGCAACCGGGTCCGCAGTTCGCCTGCGGCCTTGTCGGTGTAGGTGACCACCAGGAGATCCCGCACGTGGAGCCGATCGTCCGGACGCGTCAGGGCTTTCAGGATCACCCGCCGGACGATGGTCCATGTCTTCCCCGTGCCCGCGTGCGCCTCCACGATCCCGTGTCGGGAAAGATCCACTTCCGCCCGGGAGAGATCGATGGGATCAGGCATCCCGGTGTTCCCTCCAGGGACGGAATCTGCGCTCCATCAGGGAATCGAAGGCCTGGGGAGAGAGGTCCGGGAGACGCGGGTCCAGAAGTCTTTCCAGGAAATCCACGTGCCGGTTGGGGGAGTCCAGGGCTTCCACCAGGAGCTCCAGCGTGGCGCCCTTCGCGAGCGCCTCCCTGAGGGGAAGGAACTCGGCGCAGTCGGGATCCTGCGCATCGCGGCAAAGATCCCCGATCCACAGGGAGTCTGCACTCTCGGGCAGCGGCTCCGAATGGACGCGGCCTTCGCCGCCTCTCTCCACCCACACCAGGCGGATCGGCGACGTGCAGCCACCGGCGCGCATCGCCGCACCTTCCAGGTAAAGCCCGGCCTTGGCGTCCGGCCGCACCTTCGCCTCCGCGAAGGGGACGACATCCAGCAAAGCGACCGCGGCGCCGTCTTCGGATTCCCAACTCCATCGGCGGGTCCCGTCCAGGAATCCCAAGGGGCGATCGCGCAAGAACTTTCCCCCGAAGCCCAGGGCCTGGCCCAGGCCCCGCGAGATTTCCACGACCCAGGTCCGCAACTCGGCGGCCTCCCGGTCCAGGAATTCCCCTTCCGGACTGCTGGAATTCCAGGAGCGTCCGGCAAGGATCCCGCGAACCGCGTCCTGCGGATCCGGTCGGAAATCCGGTGCGGATAGGACGATTTCCGTCAACAATTTCCACCTGGCCAGTTTCTCCAGGCGGTCCGATTCCAAAGGCCTTTCGACATCCTCCCTGTCCGGTTCGTCGAAGCGCCAACCCGGTCTCGCCCTGTGGAAGAAGGGATTTTTCAGGAAGGAACCGAGATCCGCGTAGCGGACGGGCGGGGATGGGGAAGTCGACGAGGCCGGATGCGCGACGACCTGTCCGGGCGAGTCCGCCGGGTCCCAGGAGGGCACGCTCCAGACCGCAGGATCGCCGGGCAGGGTTCCGCCCGAACGGGCGAGCAACGGTACGGCGCGCCGCAACGCGCTGGAGGTCGCCGCGGTCCCCAGGAACCCGTCGCGAAGAGCGGATTCCAGTTCCAGGAGGACCGGAGATGGAGATCGGATGGAATCCTTCTGCAGATCGCGGGCGCGCCAGGAAAGGACCAGGCGATCTCGCGCCGAGAGCAGGGCCAGGAGGAACGCGTGCCGATTCTCCGCGACCGCGTCGGCGTCGCCCAGGATCCGGTGGCTAGAAAGGAGGTCCAGGGAACCGGTGCGCGCCTCGCCGGGAAAGGATTCGGCATCCAGACCCGCGATCACGACCAGCCCGTGGGGCAGGATGTTGGTGGCCCGCAGGGGCGCGACCGTGAGGGTTCCGCTCCAGGCCTTGGAAGATCCGGGAAGCTCGGATTCGAGGATCCCCGCGAGGCTCTCCGAAAGTTCCGACATGTCAACCGGTGCCGGTCCGCGCAGACGGAAGTTGTCCAAGGATTCCATGAACGCGCGCCGCAGGGAATCCTCCCGGGGGTCCGACGTGGTGTCGAGCCAGTCGTCGCACAGCGCGGCGAATGCGATTCCCATCCGGTGCAGGTCCCGGGGGCCGGGAAGCGAAAGTTCCCGGGTGTCGCGCCGGAGATCCTCGAGGAAGGCAAGGAAGGGTTCCAACGCATCCGGATCGGAACTTTCCCGATTCCGCCACGGAGGTAGCCCACCATCGCCCCAGCCTGGCGGACTTCCGATGTCCACGGCGTCAGCGGCCAGCGAACCCAGGGCCAGCCGTTCGAGGCCGGCCCGCAAGGTGTGGGCTTCCACGGCGGCCGCTTCGGCGGCGCCGCGAAGCCGCCTGTCTTCCGCATCCCAGCCCGAGAGGGATCCGGTTCCTTCCATCCAGTGCGCCCAGGGCAGGACATCCAATTCGGAAAGATTCCGTTTGGCGCGAACCAGCGGATTCTCCGAGAGCGAGAGGACGACCGAGCGGTCCAGACCCTGGGTCGCAATGGAAAGCAGGGCCTTGGCCCCGCGGGCCCAGAGGCATTGCGACGCCATGGTGCCCAGCACCGAGATTCCGATCCTTCCCGGGTCGTTTCTGGGCCGGCAGTTGAAGACCGCCTCGAGGGCGGCGGCGTGCGATTGGGTGTCGGGCAGGTACACCACCGCGTCGGACGGGCTTCGCTCGGGATCCTCCGAAAGCCACTTGAACACCGCGTCGCGAACCGCCTCCATCTCGCGAGACGACTCGGGGCAGGAAAGGATGCGGAGGCTTCCGTCGTCCGCGCAGGGTTCCCCGGCGGAGCCATCGCTTTCCCAACCCGGGTGGAGTGGGCCGGGAAGACGTCGGAGCAGGGCCGATTGAACCGTGGAAAGCAACGTGACCCCGTCTTCCAGGGGATCGCGCACATGGTCCTGGAAATCATGGTCCGCCGCCTGGCACCAGAGAGCGATGTTCTCGCGAGAGGTCTTCCCCCACTCGCGAAGCAACGCCGGGTCCTTCCCCGAATACAGGTCCGCGGGAAGCGCCTGGGCCTGGAACTCCAGGCTTTCCAGCTTCCGCAGGGGGATATGCGAGATCTTGGTCCGGGGCCGCCGCCGCGAAGTGTCCAGGTCCTCCCAGAACTCCATGCAGGGATTCACCAGGTACAGGTGGATGCCGCGCGATCGCGCCAGCTCCAGCAACATGTTTCGGTGGAAATGGCTGGTCTTGTCCACGAAAAGCAGATGGACGTCGGGACCAAACAGGTCCCGGCCCTGTTCGCGGCGCAGGCGGTGCAGACGCGGCAACCCCAGGAATCCCGAGCCCGAGAGGGGACCATCGGGCGCGAAGACCAGGCCGTGCAGGTGGCGTTGCCACCGCTCCGCGTCCGTTTCCGTTCCCCGGGGTGCGAAGAACGGACGCTCCGGCCAGGTGCGATCGATTCCCTCGATCGCCCATTTTCCGTCCGCGAAGACGCTGGGCCGGTTGTACTCGTATTCCAGGAACAGCCTGGCCACCTCGCGGGAGAGCTGCACGCGGCGTCCGGGATCGATTCGGTCGCGACCATCCGTCAAAAACCGTCTCAACATGGCGTATTCCGGCAAGGCCAGGAGATCCGGTTCCAGGAGTCGGGCCACGGCGTGCTGCAGGGAATCCACGCGCAGGATGCGGTCGTCGGGCCCGGGATCGAGCGTCTTCCAGAGGAAGGATTCCAGGGTCGAGGTGGGCAGGTTCAGCACCGTGCGACCCCGTGCCGCCAGATGCAGCTTGAACCACTTGCCCACCGAGGGAGACGGCACCACGATCTGGGGAGGGTCGAACGGATCCGTCCAGGTGCGCCCCAGCGTCCTGGCCAAGGCATCGGCCAGCAGTTCCGGACGGTTCCCGAGGTGGAGGTGAAGGGGCATCGCGCCAAAAGATGCCTTCCGGTCCTTCGCCCCGACTCCGGCCCCCTGGACGATCGTTCACGGTCGAGGGATCCATCTTTCCAGACAATGCTACAGGCCCCACAAGAACCCTCCCCACCGCTTCCATCCGCGGTTCTGTTCGACTTCGACGGCACCCTTGCGGACACCTTTCCCAGGGTGGAGAGGCTTCTGCCCCGGCTGGCTCGCGAACTCGGGTTCACGGATCCCGGCGAGGAGGGGATCCGCCAACTCCGGGGCCGGAACCTGCCGCGCATCCTGTCGCAACTGGGGATTCCGTGGTGGAAGGTGCCCTTGGTCCTTTGGAGGGCTCGCGCCCTGCTGGAAGCGGACGTGGAAACCATTCCGCTGTTTCCGGGGATCGCGGACCTGCTGAATGATCTCGACAAGGCGGGGATGGAATGGGGGATCCTCACCTCCAACGGCATCGACGTGGTGCGGCGCACCCTGTATCAAAACGCTGCACCGGAACCGGGGTGGCTGGAAGCCGGACTTGGACTTGCGGGCAAGGCGAAGCGAATATGCCGCATGGCCCGCCATTGGGGAATTCCGACGGGCGAGTTGGTGCTGGTGGCGGACGAGACCCGCGACGTGGAGGCCTCGCGCAAGGCACAGGTCCCGATGATCGCGGTGACCTGGGGCTACAACACCGAAGCGGCCCTGGCCGAGGCGGGGGCAACACGGTTGGCGCGGGACGTTGGTGAGTTGCGGCGGATGCTGTTGGGCAAGGCGGACGGAGGTGAGACCAGCAAGGAAGGGGTCGTTGTCGAGGAGAAAGGTTGACTGCACTCCCCAAGCGCTAATTTTTTCGCGTAGACGGATAGCGTTCAACACGCAGGAGAAACCGATGTTCAGACAATCCCTCGCCTTTTGTTTTGTCCTGCTCTCGCTGGCCGGGGCCACGGAGATTCAAACCATCGCCGATCCCTCCAATTGCTTCAAGTTGCCGGAGGAGTATCAGGAGACCTGCATCTCCCAGACGAAGGCCGGGCATCCCTATTCCTTCAAGGTTCTGCAAGCGACTCCTAGCAAATTGGTGATCCAGCCCCTGGATTCCGTCCAGAACGGAAACTCCACCCCATCGGGCATGAAGAGCCCCGGAACGGAGGAACGCGAAGCCGCCGCCCTGGAAAAACTGGCGGAATCCTCGCAGCAAACGGCGACGGCTGTCACTCTCATTGCGGGCTTGGATGTAGCGGCGGTGGCAATTGCGGGAATCGTCTCGATCATCCTGATCCTCAAATAGCCGACTCGCTCCGCAGTCGGCGGACGACGGAAAGGATTCCACTCGGTGGACCTGCTTTTCGCCGAAAATCCTTCCGGATTCCTGTTCCATGGGCCTTCCCGGACTTGAACCGGGGACCAAGCGATTATGAGTCGCGTGCTCTAACCGACTGAGCTAAAGGCCCTTTGTGCAAGAGGGGAAACGTAACTCAGGGAGTCGAATGGCTTGAACCGGGGACCAAGCGATTATGCGTCGCGTGCTCGCAACCGACTGAGCTAAAGGCCCTCTGGAGCGAAGAGGGAGACGTGGCACGACCGCGACCAGGGAGCGGTGCCGTCAGGCCAGCAGGTTCAGGGGGCCGTTCCCCGAACCGAGGCCCGGAGCGGTCCGGATGGCTTCGGTGAGCCAGTTCTTGGCTTCGCCCACGGCGACGCGGAGATCCATTCCCCGTGCGAGAAACGCCGCGATGGCCGAAGCCAGGGCGCAACCGGTGCCGTGGGTGTGCGAGGCTTCCAGCCGGACCGACGGATAGAGACGGATTCCGTCGGCATTGGCCAGCACGTCGGGTGAATGCGACCCTCCCAGGTGTCCGCCCTTGAGGAGGACGGCTTTGCAGCCCAGAAGCCCCAGGAGTTCGGCGGCGGCGATTTCCATTTCGCGGGCGGTGCGGATGCTCCGGCCCAACAGGATCGATGCCTCGTCGAGGTTGGGCGTGACCAGATCGGCCCGAGCGAACAGCGGCCGGAATCCGTCCAACGTGGAGGTGTCCGCCAGGGCCGGGCCGCTCTTGGGAGCCAAGACGGGATCCACGACCAGAAACCCCGGCCACCCCTCCAGGCAGGTGGCGATGGATCGGGCGTTCTCCCCGTTTCCCAGGGCTCCCGTCTTCACCGCGGCCACGGGGAAGTCCGCGAGGACGGGTCGGATCTGGTCCTCCAGAAACCGCGAGGAGAGCACCTGCACCTCGCGGACTCCGTTCGTGTCCTGCACCGTGAGGAGGGAGATCGCCGCCGACCCGTAGACCCCGTGGCGATGGAAGGTCTTGAGATCCGCCTGGATCCCGGCACCTCCGCTGGGGTCGGAGCCCCCGATCGCGAGGCAGACCGGGATCATCCGACGCGCCGAGAACGCGAGGAGAGCCGCGCGAGGGCTGACCTTCGACCGTGGGTGTCCGACACGATTCCGGGGACGAGGAAGAGTTGCCTGGGTTCCACGGTGCTGATAGTATCCACTTCCCGCCCCATTTCCAAAGGGAAGGGGGGAAATACCTTTCCGGATCGAATGACCGAAACCCTCCATCGCGATCCGCACCGGGTCGTCTGCGTCGGCGATGTGCTCGCCACGCGCCGCATCGGGGCGACCGAGACCTTGGAACGCCTGTCCCGGATCCGCGCGCCGCGAAGGCCCTGGAAGTTCTGGCACCTGGGCGAACCCACCACCACGGCGCACGCCCTTCTCCTGGAAGCCATCTGGCGCGCCCTCGGATTCGACGCCGGGCGGCTGTTGCTTTCCCTTGGTTCGGCGGAGGCGGCGGATCCGTCCTTCTCCCCCCGGGAAACCCTGGACGGAATCCGGCAATGCCTGGATCTGCTGGCCGACAAGGGTCCCAGGGACCTGTGGGTGCTCCTGCCCACGCCGTCGCTCTGGCCCCTGGACCTCCGCGACGGGGTGGAGGATCTGCGATCCGGCCTGGTCGGGCTCCGCGGCCGGTGGAGGTTCGTGGACGCCGAACCGGAAGCCGCCGCTTTCCTCGCGGCGCAGGCATCCCATCCCGACACCGCGGCGGCCCTGGTGGAGGATTCCCCTTCCGGCCCAATGCCCACGGGCACGGGCGCCCTCCTCCTGGCCGAGCAGATCCATCTGGCCTGGGAAGCGTGAGCCGGCCCGCGGTTTGTGACATTTTCCGTCATCGGAGACCGCGGTGAGACCGCGGATCCGGGTCCACGCCGTGTTGGGCACGGGATCCGGCCGGGACGCTCCATCGGCGGGAACATCCATACTGCATCTTCCCGAAGGGACCACCACCTCGAGATGGATCTCGCGCGGCGCGTCGCGCGCGAAGGGATTGGCCACCGAGGTGGAACGGCTGCTCAACGGCGATCTCCCGATCTCCCGGCATTGCGTGCTGGACCTTTCCGAGTCCGACCTGGACCTGATCGCCCTCACCGACGAACTCGACCCGCGCTGGCCTCGGGGACTCCCGCGCATGGTGTCGGTCCTGGGCGACGTGGCCGCGCAGGTCGCCGGATTGGGAGCCAAGGGAGAGTCCGGTCTCCTGGTGCTGGACCTCCCCGGAAGCAACAACGTCCAGCGCCTCCGCAAGATCCGGTCCTGGTGCCAGATCCGGGGCTTGGGCGTCGCCCTGCGCGGCGGCTTGGACGGGGAGGCGCCGGAGTGGCTTAGACACGTTCCCGAAGGTTCCACCCCGGGCCAATTGGCCGCCCTTCTGGGCGCGACGAGCTAGGACTCGGAGAGGATCCGCCTTCCCGCCAGCCAGCGGAAGGCGAGAACGGTGTAGATCTGGACGAGATCCGCCCCCGCCTCCCGCGAGGCCAGGAATTGACCGCCCGTCTCCACGCCTCCGCTGGCCACCACGGAGAGCCCCGGCTCCAGCCGTCTCGCCTGCCGGATACCCCGCAAGGTGCTGGGGAAGAGGGGCCGTCCCGAGAGCCCACCCCTCAAGGTGGGTCGTCCGAGCTCCGGGAGATCGGGAAGAGCACCGCCGTCGGGCCATGTCCCGCTGGAGGCCGGCCAGGTGTTGAAGAGGACGGCGCCGGTCAGGTCGGCCGAACGGACCGACTCCAATGCGGTGGCGAACGCGGCTTCGGAAAGGTCCGGAGAAAGTTTCACCCAGACCGGCTTGCGCACCGGCTGCCGCTCGCGGAAGTCGCGCACTTCCTCCAACAGCCGACGGATCCTGTCCCAGGCGCGGTCCAAGCGCTCGTGTCCGGTGTTGGGACAGGAGATGTTGATCTCCAGGTAGTCTGCCTCGGGCCAGGCGATTTCCAGGCAGTCCAGCACGTTGCGGTCGGGGCTTTCCCCCGCGAGGAGGTCGGGATCCTCCGCGATGGAGATCCCCACCAGAAGCCCGCAGGCCTCGCAGGCGGCTCGATGGTCGGAGATGCGTCTCGCCAGCTCCCGGATGCCCGGGTTGTTCAAACCCATGGCGTTCTGGATGGCCCCGAACTCCTCCACGGTCCGCACCCGGGGATGCAGCGGATTGCCGCGTCGAGGCCGCAGCGTCGCCGTCCCCACGGTCACCGCCCCGAACCCGAGCGTCGCGAAGGCCGGCAAAAACCGCGCGCCCTTGGAGGCGCCCGCGGCCAGGACCAGGGGCGTGCGCAGGGAAAGGGGCGTGGAGCCGTCTTGGAAGGTCAGGGTGCAGGCCGCGGAAGGCGGGGGTTCCCACCGCGAGGTCAACCGGAAGAACTGCGCGAGCAGGGCGAGCGATCCGTGCCGCAGCTCGGCCGACGGTATCGTGTCCCGGACCGCGGCCAGGAACCGGTCGGGCAAGGTGTCCTCGTAGGGTTTCATTTTCCGATGCAAAAGGAAGAAAAGACCGCGCCCAGGACCTCGTCCGGGGGAACCTCCCCCACCAGATCCGCGAGGGCCGAAAGAGCCTGGCGCGCGTACCAGGCGGCGATCTCCGGCTCGCGGGCGAGGATCCGATCCGCGGTTTCCCCGAGGGATCCCAGCGCGGATTGGGCCGCCTGGCGTTGACGTTGTCCCACGAGGCTGATCTCCTCGGGTCCCAGCCGATCCCCGGCCAGCAGCTCGGAAAGGCGGTCCCTCAATGGCTCCAGTCCTTCTCCACCGGTCGCCGAGACCGCGAGTTCGCCGTCGCCCGGCGTCCATCCCCGGTGGAGGTCCATCTTGGTCCGCACGACCAGGAAGAGCCCATCCCCGGAAAGCGCGATCTCCTCCGGAGACAGATCCCGTCCCGCTTCGGCCACCAGCACGCGCAACCGCGCTTGGGACAACGCGCGGCGGGTATGGAGCTGGGCCATCGCGTCCAAGCTGTCGGAGGGCAGACCCAGGCCCGCGGTGTCCACCAAGACCACCATCCCCAGCCGGGTGTGGACCGGAACCTCCACCCAGTCCCTGGTGGTGCCGGCCACCGGAGAAACCAGCAACCGGTCCTCGCCCAGGAGGGCGTTGGCCAGGGAACTCTTTCCGGCATTCGGGGCTCCGGCCAGGACCGCGCGCGGAGCGTGCCCGCGTGCCTGCAACCGGTCCTGGGCCTGGAGCATGCGGGAAAGCTCCTCCCGGGCCCGATCCAGCCAGGGGAGCAGGTCTTCGCCTCCCGGAGCGGCCTCCTCCTCGGCGAAGTCCACTTCCAGTTCCAGCCTGGCGGAAAGCGACACCAGCGCGCCGCGCAGCGGTCCGATCCTCGCCTGGAGTCCTCCGGACAGGATCCGTCGGGACGCTTCCAAGGCATCCTCCGTCTCGGCCGCCACCAGGGCTCCCACCGATTCCGCCCGGGACAGGTCCAGCTTTCCGTGTTCCACCGCACGCCGGGTGAATTCGCCCGGAGCGGCCAACCCGATCCCGAAACGGTGGAGATCCTCCAGGACCTGGCGAACCAGAAGCGGATTGCCGTGCAGGGAGAGCTCCAGGAGGTCCTCCCCCGTGTAGGAGCGGGGACCCTGGAAAAACGTCGCCACGGCCCGGTCCAGGGTTTCGCCGGTCCGCGATTTCCATTCCACCAAGGTGGCGAGGCGGTCCGGGGGGATCCGCCCCAGCTTGGATTCCAGCAGGTCCCGTACACCGGGACCCGTCACCCGCACCATCGCCACGGCTCCACGCCCCGGCGCGGTGGCCGGAGCGCAGACCGTGGTCATTTCTTCTTCTTGCCGTTCACCGGGGGGGCGGCGACGGCCGGTGCGGGGGAGGGGTTGACCAGCCAGGTCTGTCCCATGGAGAAGAGGTTGGACACGGTCCAGTAGAGCACGAGCCCGGAAGGCATGGATCCGGAAAAGACCAGCATCATCACCGGCATGATCCAGACCATGGCCGCCTGCTGCGGGTCCTTGATCGTGAGCTTGTTCAGGCCGAACAGGCTCGCGCCCATGACGATGGGCAGGATGGTGAGGCCCGACGGGAACAGGAACGGGATCTTGAGGGATTCCGCCACCACGTCGGGACGGGAAAGATCGTGGATCCATCCGAAGAACGGCTGGCCGCGCAGCTCGATGGCCCTGCCCAGGACCTGGTAGAGCGAAATGAACACGGGCATCTGGAAGATCAGCGGAAAGCACCCGGCCATCTGGGCCATGGGGTTGATGCCGTGTTCGGCGTAGAGGCGCATGGTCTCTTCCTGCACCTTGCGCGAGTCGTTCTTGTACTTCTCCTTGGCCGCTTCGATCTGCGGCTTGAGCTTGGGCATGATCTCGGCCATGCGCTTGGATTGGCGCACCTGGCGCAGCGTCAGCGGGAGCACGGCGGAACGCGCCACCAGGGTCAGGAGGATGATGGCCACACCGTAGTTGGGGACCAGCCGGTACAGGAACTGCAGCAGCCACAGCACGAACAGGCAGAGGTGGGGGAACCAGATGTCGGCGCGGAAGAACCAGGCGTAGCCGGTGAAGAGCACCTTCTCGAACCCGACGCCCCAGGTCTCCAGGGTCTTGATGTCCAGCGGGGTCACCGCCAGCTCCAACTGCTCGGAGGAATCCGGATGCCACCGGAAGCTCCAGCTGTAGGAGTTTTCGGTGCCGCCGTCCACGCCCTTCAGGCGCTCGGCGGAAAGGTCCCCTTCGCGGGGGGTGCCCGGAAAGTCGACGGCGGCCAGGGCGTATTGGGATCGCAGCCCCACCCAGGAAAGGCTCCCGGAAGCGGAGAGAGGCTTGTCGTCGGTGTGGGAGTTGACGTCGTCGGCATCCTTCCAGACCAGGTTGTTGTACCGCTGCGGTCCGAAGGGGATCTTGGCCGCGGGCGGGTCGATCTGCAGGAGGCCGGCGTTCCAGGAGAGCTTGACGGGGGGGTGGTCCCAGCCCACGGTTTGCAGGCGCAGGCCGATGGACGGCCGGTTGGCCCGGAACACGTAGGTGCGACGCACGGCGTGGCCGCCGCGGATCCAGGTCAGGTGCAGGGCGAGGGAATCGTTGCCCGCGAGGTCCACCGTGTCGCGGTCGGTTCCCTGGACGGAAAACGGCGCGTCGGCCAGGTCTTCGTCGGCCACTTGAAGGGCCAGGGCTCCCCCGCGGGCTTCGGGAAGGATCCAGGGATGTCCGCCGCCGCGGCGTTCAACGGATCTCAACTGCAGGGCTTCGATCTTGCCTCCCTTGCCGGAGACCACCACCTGCAGGTCCGGAGTGCGGACCAGGATGAGGCGAGAGGCCAGTCGGGCGAGCGAATCGGCCTCGGAGGCGCTGGTCGCGGAGGAGTCGGCCTTGGCCCGGACCGCGGTCGAGGCCGCGATCGAGGAACCCGGTGCGCGGGAGGGTCCGATCGAGGGCGTTGTCGTGTCCGACGTGGACTGCTTGACGGCGTTCCCCGTGGAGTCGCCTCCGGCCGTGGCGGTCGCCGCAGGAGGGTCGGGCAGATGGAATGCCTTGCGGACCATCTTGTGCCAGGGATCGGAAGTGAACAGGAGGAATGCCCCGGTCACGACCAGAAGCGAGATGATTGTCTTGCGGTCCATAGGATCCTCTCAACGCTCCGGCACGGGATCGATCCCGCCCGGGTGGAAGGGGTGGCATTTGGCCAACCGAAAGAGAGCCAGGCCGCCGCCGCGCAGGAACCCGTGGCGGTGGAGCGATTCTTCGGCATAGGCGGAACAGCTGGGGTGGAACCGGCAACGCGGACCGCCCAGGGCGGGGCGCAGCCATCGGTAGGCTCGAACCAGCATCAAGGCGAAGTACTTCACGGCTTCACCAGCTTGGCCTGGATGAGCGACTGCATGGCGTTCTGGCGCACGATGCGGGTGGGCGCTTCCAGGCGGCGGGGCGGAAAGGACCATCGGATCCAGACCCCGCCGAGCTCTTCCCTGCGGTGGCGGACCAATTCGCGCAATTGGCGCCGGATCCGGTTGCGCAACGGGGCGGACCCGTTTTTCTTCCGGACGGTGACGGCCATCCGCAACGCGCCGTCGGGTGCGGGACTGACCCATCGCAATTCCAACTCCCCGATGCGGATGCACGATCTTGTCTGGCGCAGGAGCTTCCATGCATCGGCATCCGGCAACCGGACTTCGCGAAGAGGGAACGCGCCTGCAGGCGTTGGGATCAGGCTTCGTCGGAGACGGTCAGCTTCCACCGTCCCTTGGCTCTGCGCGAAGCGAGCACACGGCGGCCATTCTTGGTGGCCATGCGGAGGCGGAAGCCATGCTTGTTGATGCGCTTGCGATTGTGAGGCTGGAAGGTACGCTTCATGGCAAAAACTCCACGGATGATCGTATTACGAAGGGGGAGAATGTACCTGCAGAAGCCGTTGTCGTCAATGGCGATAAGGAGGACCGTCGGTCCGGTTGACCGATCTGGCGCCTATTCATACTATACCTATATGGTCAGACGACTAAAGTGTGGTCCGGGGTCGCAGTTCCTTCGGACCACCCCTCACCACACGATCCCTTTTCCGGGAGTGCATTGACAGCATGTCCAGACCCCTACCCGGATTTCGACTCACCTTCGGGATCGTGGCGACTTGGCTCTCCCTCATCGTCCTGATTCCATTGGCGGGATTGTTCCTCCGAGCCTCCAGCCTGCCGTTGCCACGGATCTGGGAAATTCTCTCCTCGGGGCGCACGCTCTCGGCCTTCCGGGTCAGCTTCGGTTGCGCGGCGGCGGCGGCGGGAGTGAACGCGTTGGCCGGTCCCGTGGTCGCCTGGACCCTGGTCCGGTACGACTTTCCCGGGCGGCGCTTCCTGGACGCGCTCATCGACATTCCCTTCGCCCTGCCCACCGCGGTGGCGGGAATCACGCTCACCACGCTCTACGCGACCAACGGCTGGGTCGGACGCCTCTTGGATCCTTTGGGCATCCAAGTCAGCTACACGCTGAAGGGGATCGTGGTGGCTCTGGTCTTCGTGGGGCTTCCCTTCGTGATCCGCACCGTGCAGCCCGTCCTGGAGGAATTCCCGGCGGAGGCGGAAGAGGCGGCGGCCCTCCTGGGTGCCTCGCGCCTGCAGACCATCGCGAAGGTGATCCTGCCTTCGCTGGCGCCCGCCATCCTCACCGGGACCATCCTATCCTTCGCGCGCTGCGTGGGCGAGTACGGCAGCGTGGTGTTCATCGCGGGCAACATGCCGGGAAAGACGGAGATCCTTCCGCTTCTGATCATCACCCACCTGGAAGAGTACCAGTACGGCGAAGCCACCGCGATCGCGAGCGCGATGCTGCTCCTGTCCTTCGGACTCCTGGTGCTCGGAAACCGCATGCAGGCCAGGCTCGTGCGCGGGAGAACGAGATGAGCGGCGGGACGAAACGGATCCAAAACGACCCCTGGTGGCTTCGCGCGGGAGCCATGGCCTTCACCCTGCTGTTCCTGGGTTTCGCCGTGCTGCTTCCGCTGGTGTCGGTCTTCGTCCAGGCCTTCGCGAAAGGTCTGGGCGGCTGGTGGGCCGCGGTGTCCGATCCGGACACGGTCTCCGCGATCCGCATGACCCTCGTGGCCGCCCTCGGAGCGGTGCCGCTGAACACCGCCTTCGGGATCGCGGCGGCGTGGCTGGTGACCAAGCACAGGTTTCCCGGCAGGCACCTGCTGGTCAGCCTGATCGACCTGCCGTTTTCCGTCTCGCCGGTGATCGCCGGCCTCGTGTTCGTGCTCCTGTTCGGGGCCCAGGGCACCTTCGGACCTTGGCTCCAGGCCCACGACATCCACATCATCTTCGCCTGGCCGGCCATGATCCTGGCCACCGCCTTCGTGACCTTCCCCTTCGTGGCGCGGGAGCTGATCCCGGTGATGGAGGAGATGGGCACGCAGCCCGAGGAAGCCGCGGTCATGCTGGGCGCCGGAGGCTGGACCGTGTTTCGGAAGGTCACCCTCCCCGGCATCCGCTGGGGACTGCTCTACGGGGTGATCCTGTGCAACGCCCGCGCCATGGGGGAGTTCGGCGCGGTGTCGGTGGTGTCGGGCCATATCCGCGGGGAGACCAACACGCTTCCGCTGCACGCGGAGATCCTCTACAACGAATACGACTTCACCGGCGCCTTCGCCGTGGCCTCGCTGCTCACCCTGCTGGCCGGAGCCACGGTGGTGATCAAGCTGTGGCTGGAAAGGAGAATCGCGCGATGAGCATCCACATCCAAAACCTCTCCAAGTCCTACGACGGAAAGCACCAGGTGCTGAAGAACGTGTCGCTGGACATCCCCGACGGGGAGCTGGTGGCGCTGCTGGGGCCTTCCGGCGGCGGGAAGACCACGCTCCTGCGCTCCATCGCGGGCCTGGAGGTTCCGGACTCCGGACAGATCCTGTTCCGCGGGGTGGACGCGACGCGGCAGCGTCCGCAGGACCGCGGGGTGGGCTTCGTTTTCCAGCACTACGCGTTGTTCCGCCACCTCACCGTCTTCGAGAACATCGCCTTCGGCCTTCGCGTCAAGCCCCGCGCCCAGCGGTTGCCGGAAGCGGAGATCCGCGCTTCGGTGCAGGAACTGCTCCAGTTGATCCAATTGGATTGGATCAGCGGCCGCTATCCGGACGAGCTTTCCGGAGGGCAGCGCCAGCGGGTGGCACTGGCGCGCGCGCTGGCCCCCAAGCCGGCGTTCCTGCTCCTGGACGAGCCCTTCGGCGCCCTGGACACCAAGGTGCGCAAGGAGTTGCGGCGCTGGCTGCGCCAGCTCCACGAGGAGCTGAAGATGACCTCCATCTTCGTGACCCACGACCAGGAGGAGGCCTTGGAGCTGGCCGACCGCGTGGTGGTCATGATGGACGGCAACGTGGCCCAGACGGGAACGCCCGACGAGGTCTACGACCGCCCCTCCAGTCCCGAGGTGTACCAGTTCCTGGGCGACGTGAACCTCTTCCGCGGGCGCGTGGCCTCGGGATCGTTTCTGCACCAACCCCACTCCCCGGATGGAGACACCACGGCCACGGCCTTCGTGCGCCCCCACGACCTGGAGGTGGACCGTTTCCCGTCCACGGACAATTCGGTGCCGGCCCTGGTGCTGCACGCCTACGCGGTGGGCCCCAAGGTCCGGGTGGAACTGCGCCACCGCGATTCGGGCCAGATGATCGAAGCCGAACTCACCCGCGACCGCCACCGGAACCTGGGCCTGGCGGCGGGCGACCCGGTGTGGGTCACCCCCAAATCCCTGCACGTCTTCCAGGACGGGCAGGAGGTGGCGATCTAGGATCTCAGGAGATCACTGGCAGGCGGGGAACTGCAGGCCGGTGTTCTGGTCTTGATTCGAACCTAGGGAAGTTGGAACCGTATAGGTGATGCTTCGATTCGAGTAATCGGTGATTACCAGAGTCGACCCCGCCGCATTTTTTGGGAGTTGCCAAGGGCCATAGGAAAGCTCGGTGGAAGAACCGCTGTTTACCGTGACCGACTTGATGGGAAGAATCGTGTTTTCAATGTAAACCTGGTTCGCATTCCCGGATTTTATGCGAATCACAACATTTCCCGTTACAGGGCACGGTACGTATTTCCATGTCGTACCGCTTGGGTTCCCCGTGCTGAAGCCCAACTGCTGGAAGCCTGGATACCCGACATCTAGGTGGCCATTTGGATCGCTGGCGCAAGGCTGGTTGATATCCTCGGGGCACTCGTCTGTGATTGTAGCAATGATACTTTTTCCATTTTGTCCGTTGAGCTGAACACATGCTCCGCACATGCCAACAGTGTTGAAATTGCTGGAATTGGTTCCAGGAATTGCCACGAAATACTGAGGGTTCGCAATATTGTTCATCTTGTCCGAGCTTTCACCGCTGCTTTCCGTTCCTTGGTAGCCGCAGGCGGTTGTGTAGACTCCATTGACGAATCCACCTGAATTCTGTCCGAAGTAGTACCAGGTGAAGGAGCCGGAGCCGCTGTTCGGGGAGTTCGGCAAGGTGCAGGTGCTGGTGACCACCACCGGTGTGGTGTCGCGCATCACGATGTTGATGCCGCTCTGGTTCATGCTGTTCATCGCGAAGCTCGTGTCGTGGTAGACAGAATTCGCTTTGTGTGCCAACAACGTGGGGTTGGTGGCCAAGGCGCGCGCCGAAATCGGTGGGGAGGAGACGCTCACCCCTGCGGAGCCATTCAGAGTCAGGGGTTGGGAAAGGTTGGTCTGTCCGCAACGCACCCGAAGGATGGCAGCCCCGTGATGAGAGCCTGCGGAGAAGGGAACGCGAGCCTCGCCATTGACCAGCGGCGTCTGGCCTTTCCACAGGGTGGCCCCGGCAATGTCCAACAGGGACAATTGGAGTTCACCGGACACTGCTGGGTACTGCACGACAAGTTCGTTTCCGTCTTGGTGCACGGAGAAAGCTGGCGGGACCGGCGAGGCCATGATTCCAGTCGCGGTTCCGATGGTGAAGTTCCCGTTGTTGTCCGTGGTGGTGGTCAACTTGCTGGAGGAGTCTTGCACGGTGATGGTGACACCGGACAGGGTGCTCCCAGAGGCATTCTTTACGGTTCCGGAGGCGCTCCAAGTCGCGAAGGAGCAAGTGCAGCCCAGAGCCATCAACAGGGTGACCCGGGCCAGGAGGCGGGTCCGGGGGTGAAGGGCGCTGGCAAAGGTTCGCGGAAACATGAAAAATGATCCTTCCCGGGGAGCGAAAAAGTGTGGACAGAAGGCCGGAATTTAGGCCTACACCCTACTTTTCGCTCCCGGATTCCGAACAGAACATGGCCTTGATGGGGTCTGGAGTGTACGGCGGGTTCGCCCAGCCGTACTGGGTATTGACCATCGTGGAGAAAAACAGAAGTCAGAAATGAAATCAGAAGCGCAATTAATTATGGATGCACCGAACGCTTATTTGTACCGACTTTGGCTCGAATTCTTGAATTGGGCAGGTGCCCTGACTGGTAAAGTATCGGTACCAAGCCGTATTCGACTGACTTTCGGAAGAAAACCAATATTCTGGGTTTGAGGGCAGGATGCGGAAGCCAACAGCATCTGTCCCATCTCCACTCGGGCCATATATGCTATTCGGCCAGCCAGATAAGGAATTCAGTGTCGTTGCACAGTTCGAATTTGTCGACTGTATGGAGGTCAAAAGCGTATCCCAGTCGGCCCCGCTGGGAACATGCCATCCGACTGGACAGATCCCCTGCCGGGCAGAGTGTGTCCAATCGCTCCGATCAGTTGTATCGGCTACATTCAGCAAAGTCGCCGTATCAGAAATCGGTAGGGCCAGCGCCTCCGTCCACGTGTATTGACGGCCATTTTTTGCACAAGAATCGAGGTTATCATTAGCACAAACGCCAATGGTTGAGGCCGTTCCAGCGTAGTTCAAATTGCTCGCCATCCACGTCTGCGAGCCGATCTTCACGGTCCGATACACTTGATTGTCCCGCGTGTCCCAAAGCGTTCCGTAGGTGATCGCCGAATTCCAGGGGATCCCGTAACTGTTGGTGTCGGCGATGGCGTAGAGGATGCTGTCCACGAGGCCATTGACTGCTGAACCGTTCGCTGCGATGGCCTTGAGGGTCATGGTTGTTCCGACCGAGATCGGTTTGGTGTACGCCGTCGATTTCGTGGTCGGGGTGGAGCCGTCCGTGGTGTAGTAGATGCCGGATCCGGCAGGCACGGTGGCAAGGGACACCGTTTGGGGAGCCAAGTACGCGCCGCCGACCTCACTGAACCGCGGGGAGCTTGGGTATAGGCTGACCGAAACAGAATCCACCGCCGACAGGGCGCTGCCCACCCAACTGCGTCCGTACAAGGTGCCGCTCGCCGTCATCACATAACTGGGAGTCGAGCCGGAAACCGTGAACCATTTCAGCTGGTTGAGGGAGACCTGGACGCTGTCCGCACCCGGTCCTGAAACGGAAACCACGACGGAATCCACGCCCGTGTCCTTGGCAGAAGGCGTCAGAGTTGGGGCCTGGGCGAAGTCAACTTCTTGCTCCGTGGTCGCGAATGCTCCCAGGTGGGATCGAGCAAAGACCTTGGTGCTCCCACGGATGGAAAACGAACTGGAGTACGGAGTCCAAGTGGTGCCCGTGCTCAAGGAATCTTCGATCCCGGCGGATCCCGCTGGAGCGATGGTCACCGTGGCTTGGGTGCCCGTGATGCCAGACAAGGTGGGGGTCGGGATGTAGAGGAACGCCCCAGAATCGATCCCGGAGACCATCGCGCCGACGGTGTCCTGCGCATAGAGGATCTGGTTCTTGGAAATGGTGATCCCGCCGACGGGGTATGGCGTCCAATTGACCTTGTCGGAGGAGTAGCCGATGCGCGCCCCCGGGAGGTTGGACGAGAGCGTCGCCGTGGGAGTTTGACTCCCGGAATACGAGGTGCCCGCCCCCGAAATGCCTACCAAGGCCAGCCGACGCACTTTGATGGAATCCCGCGTGGTGTTGCCCGAGGAATCCACGGCCACCAAGGGGATCCAGAGCGAATCGCCGGAAAGGGTCACGGGAGCGGAATAGGTGTTCCCGCTTCCCGCCGTGGCTGCGATGCCGTTGACCGTCACCGAGTCCAAGGCGTTGTCGGTCACGGTCCAGACCGGGCTGTAGCTGGTTTGGCTCTTGACCAGGACGGTGTCGTCCGTGCTTGCACCGCGCACCACCACGGGATGGCTCGTGTCCCCTTGCCGGGTGATGCGCAAGGTGTCGTAGGCAGCGAGTCCGTATGCGTCCACGGCAGCCAGCGGGAAGATGTTCAGGCCCACGTTGAGGGGTGCGGTGGTCTGATAGAGACCTGCACTCGCCGCACTCCCCGTGATCGGATGCCCGTTCAAGGTGACCGAGACGATGGTGGTGTCCCCGGTGATGGTCCAGGAAAGGGCGGCGGACTTGGTGGCCCAGGGCACCGACTCGGTGTCTTGCAGCGGGCTCACGTGGATGACTGTGGGGGCCTTGGTGTTGACCGGGGCAGGAGCCCTGGTGATGGTGACCGTGGCGCTGGAAGTGTTCCCCGCGTGGTCCCAAGCCTGGACCGTGGTCACATTGGCTCCTACCACCAAGGAGAGGGTGTCTAACAGGGTGTCCGCAACGGTCGCCGTGGTGCGGTAGGTCTTGGTTCCGATCTTCAGGGAGTCCACCCCGCTGCCGGAATCCGTCGCCACCGCTTTGACCACGAAGCTGGAGGTGGAATTGGGCGCTGTGACGGTGTCCTGGGCGGGGGAAAGGAGGATCAATGTGGGCGGGGTGTTGTCCTTGGCCACCACCTGGAACGGCGCCAGCGCGGTGGCCAAGTGGGTGGGATCGCTGGAGAGCGTGATCACCAGGGTGTCCCAGCCGACCGGAGCGGAGGCCAGGGCCTGCACGGTGAGGTTGCCCGAGAGGTTCCAACTGGTATCGGTGGAGCCAACATGGAACTGGTTGGTCGGGAACTGGAAGTCCTTGTTGTCCACTCCCTGCGAGCCATGTACCGAGATGGAGGACTGCGAGACCTGAGTCCCCGCGTTCCAGGCGAAGGTCCCCGTCACCCCCACGGCAGCGCCTCCGGCCGTGAGGCTTCCCGCCAGAGACACGGCACCGCTCACCCGCACCGGGTGGAACCAGACCAGCGTGTCCGAGGTCTTCAACAGGTTCGCTTTGACCAGAATCCCCGCCATGGTCCGGATGGACCCCGTGTCCAATCCCAGGCTCAGGGAGGCGAGCTGGACAGGACTCTTCCCGGCCTGGAGCGCCAACAAGACCAGGGTGTCCTGGACAGTGCTGGGGTTCAGGCCCGCGGGAAGGGTGGAGGGAAATCCCTTGAACGTCGTGATCCCCGCGAGGAGCAGGGAGGAGTAGTAGGCGATCAGGTCGGAGGCGAGAGGTCCGGCCTTGGCCAGGGAATCGCCCTTGATCGAGCGCAGGCTGTCGAAGGACTCCAGGAGTTTCAGGCCCAGGCTGTCGATGTGGAACGTGTCCAAGGCGATCAAGTTGGGATTGCTTCCGGATTGGGTGAAGTGGAGGGTTTCCAGGTGGATGCCCAGAATCCACAGCTGGATGTTCACGACCTGGGACCCCAACGGGTCCTTGAGGGATAGGGTGTCGTGGCAGGTGGTTCCGGTGCAGGAGAACCCTCCGTGGCCTGAGTCCGTGGCGGTGCTCCAGGCGGTGCTGTCGGGGATGCGGACGGTGTCGCTGAAAGGGATGGTCGCAATGGCCTTCATGGGGCCGGAGTTTCCGGAGTTGGAGTCGGTCGCGTTCTGGCAGGCCACCAACACCACAAGGCTGGCCGCGAAGGTCGCCAGGGGACGGAGGGATGGGCGGTTGAATTTCATGGGAGCACCTCGTTGCCGCGGCCATTGGGGAGAACGGAGATGGA
>Ga0302267_10001457_pt1 | contig 30158 bp, 22 predicted proteins | sample III_Bog_E1_3_FD_194555 | JGI IMG/M metagenome (GOLD analysis project Ga0302267, IMG submission 194555) | Peat permafrost microbial communities from Stordalen Mire near Abisko, Sweden - III_Bog_E1_3 | ecosystem: Environmental > Terrestrial > Soil > Wetlands > Peat | place: Sweden: Abisko...
TCCAGATGATTCCTTCGAGCACAGCATCGTAGTGGCTGAATGACTGGCTAAGCAGAACGCCCCCAGCAAACCCACTTCGTCCATGGCGATTGGCTTACTCGCCCCATTTAGCTCCAACGCCGGAGCCTTGGAGCTGTTGCCGTTCTTGGCTACTGGCGGGGATTGCACAGGGCGGGATTGGCCGATTTGGGGCTGGCGGTCTTAGAATAAGCGCACGGCAACGTTACGGCGGACCGGAAAGGACTACGATCCTATCCATGGCCGCCGGCGGGGTCGCCGCAGCCGGCTCGAGCGGCGACTTAAACCTTCGGTTTTTTTTGGGTCCGCGGCAGTGGCCCCTGCCTTGGCAGCCCCCCGTCCCGTCAGGACAGAAAAGGAAGTACCTTGAGCGCTATGTGGAAACCCAACCAGTCCGGTTCTCTGACCCCCACCCCCACCCCGGAGCCTGCACGCACGGCGCCGTCTACTCCGGCTTATGAACCCGCGCCCAGCCGCGCCCCGGCAGCGGCGGCGGTTACCGGCGAGCAAGCCAGCATCAGCAAGGGCCTTTTCATCAAGGGCGAGATCAACGGCTCGGAGTCGCTGTTTATCGACGGCAAGGTCGAGGGCAGCGTGAACCTGCCCGGGAACCGCGTGACCGTGGGCCGCAACGGCCAGGTCTCGGCCAACATTACTGCCCGGGAGATTGTGGTGCTGGGCAAGGTGCGCGGCAACGTTTCGGCTACGGATCGTGTGGACATCCGCGCCGAGGGCTCGCTGAGCGGCGATGTGGCCGCGGCGCGCATCAGCATTGAGGATGGCGCGTTCTTCAAGGGCGGCATCGACATTCGCAAGCCGGATGCCAAACAGGCAGGTGCGCCGCAGCCGATTACGGAAGCGACCAAGTCGGCTTAACGGCTTCTCTCTTTTCTCTGGTTGTTTTGGAACAGACGCCTCTGCTTCGGCAGGGGCGTTTGTGTTTTCTGACCGGAAAAGGCGAGTGTCTTAGCTCAGGCCGAGGCGTTTAAGGGCGACCTTGGGCAGGGCGGAGCCGGTTTTTTCCAGGGTCCATCTGGCAATTACGATCCACAGGACGGAGCCGACGGCCAGCACGGCCAGATCGGTCCAGCGGCTGTCGGCGAGCTGGTGCGCAGGGAGCCATCGGCCAGAAAGGCGGCCCAGGCTCCAGAGCGCTCCCCAGACGACCCCGCCGGCGGCGAGGCCGGCGCTGAGGCAGCGGGCCATCTCGGTGTAGTCCAGGCTGGCGAGGGAGACCATGCGGCGCTGGTGGAGCAGTATCGCGAGGGTGACGGCCTGGAGGGCGATGCCGGCGTCGGAGGCCATGGCCAGGCCGGCGGTTCCGAACCAGGCGTTGCCCAGGCGGTAGAGCGGGAAGGCCACCAGCAGGATGACGGTGCTGGCCAACATGGGCAGCCAGGTGATTCCCGCCGCGTAGAACGAACGGGCATAGATGGCCTGCGCCGACCACAGGAAGAGCGAGAGCGTGTAGAGGGCGAAAAAGAGCGCGGTGAGGCGCACGTCGCCGGGCGTGAAGCGGCCGCCGCCAAAGATGAGGCCGACGATGGGTTCGGCGAGGGCGATCATGGCCGAGGCAGCGAGCAGGGCCAGGGCGACCACGCGGGAGACGGAATCGGCTACGCCGACGGCGAATTCAAAACGCTTGCCCTTGGCCCATAGCTGCGAGAAGAAGGGTAGAGAGGCGGCTCCGGCGGCCTGGGCCAGCATGCTCATGGGCGCGGCAAAGAGCTGCTTGGCGTTGTTGAGGCGGGTGATATCGCCCATGGTGCCGGAGGCGTAGTAGCCGGCGAAATACTGGTCGAGAAAGGGCAGGCCAAAGCCGAACATGAGCGGCAGCGTCATGCTGAGCCAGATGCGCAGGCCGGGATGGTGCAGGTCAATGAGCCAGCGGTAGCGGACGCCGACCCGGGCCGCGCCCCAGAAGTTGAGCGCAAAGGAGCCGAGCAGGAATCCCACGGTGGCGCCGACGGCCAGGCCGGAGACGCCCATGCGCACCAGGAACAGCCCGCCGGCGATGATGCAGAGGTTGTAGACGATGGGCTGCAGGGCCTGGTAGAGAAACTGCTTGCGGACCAGCAGCGTGGCGCCCATAACGCTGCCGGCAAAGAGAAAGATCTGCGCGGGCAGCAGGATCCGGGTCATGTGCGCGCAGAGGGCGACTTGCTCGGGTGTGAATCCCTTGTTGGTGAAGTGGATGAAGGGCGCGGCCAGAAACATGAGGACGACCGTGGCCGCGGCCAGCACCAGCACCATGAGGTTGAGCACGGTGAAGAGCAACCGCTCGCCTTCGGCTTCGTCGCCGCTTTCCCGATAGCGGTTGAGCAGGGTGACGAAGGTGATGGCGACGGCGCCGCCGACCAGGAAGTTGTTCATCAGGTCGGGCAGGCGAAAGGCGGCTACATAGGCGTCTGTTTGCGGGCCGGCGCCAAAACGCCAGGCGATGAACTTGCCGCGGCCGAGGCCGATGACGCTGGACAGGAAGGAAGACGCGGCAAGCAGGATGGAGGCTGTGTAGGCGCTATGGGCGTGGGAGGGGCGCAGCAGGCGAAGCGCGCGCGCCCAGCGGGAGGGCGCGGGCGGTTGAGGCTGGGTTGGAAGCGTGCCGGCCACTGTTCTTGATTCTATCGGGGTTGCGGCTTCCGCACCCACGGATTGTGATGTGCGGCCGTGCGGCAGCGCATATAACTCTTCAACCCAGGGCGGCCAGAATTCGCGCGAATCGGTCGCGTTTGCACGCTTTTTCGGAGGGAGCAGGGCCATTCATGCCTCTGAGATCAGGCTGGAGCGGCAGGGCTTTAGCCCCGGAATCCCCTGTCGATCAAGGGTGTTTCCTGGCCTGAAGGCCGATTCTTTCGCTGCGCACTTCAGGGGCATGAATGCCCCTGCTCCCTCCAGGACAAGAACCCGCTCTAGATATTGCGGCTGCTCGTTGAACTGGTGCAATCGCCGGATTGCGCGCGTATTCTGTCGGCATGAGGCATTGCAAGCAGCGGATCTTCTGCCTGGCTGGGGTTGTGGGGATTGCCGTCAGCGCGGCCGCTGGACAGGCGATCCATGGGCGCGAGGGCATTACCTTGCCAGCGCCGCCGGCAGTTGAGGCTGTGCCGATGACGGACGATTCCTTTGGGACGAAGGTTGTGGACAGCTACCGGTGGCTGGAGGACGCCAAGAGCACGGAGACGCGCAGTTTTATCGACGCCGAGAACGCCTACACGGCGCGGTATATGAAGCAGGCGCGGATTCGCGCGCAGGCTCTGGATGATCTGGATGCGCTGGAGAATGTGTCCGATGCGAGTGCGCCGATGGAGCGGGCGGGGAATCTGTTCTTCCGCAAGCGGCTGGCGGGGGAGCAGCAGTTTTCCGTCTACATGCGGCGCGCGGCTGCGGGTGCGGGCGGGGCAAGAATGGCTGGTGGAGGCAGGCCGGCAAGCGGAAGCCCGGCGGCCGCGGGGGCGGATCAGCGGCTGGTTGATCCGGCCAAGCTGAGCCGCGACGCCAATACTTCGGTGGGGATCGACGACGTTTCGCGCGATGGATCATTGCTAGCGTATTGGGTGCGGGAGGGCGGCGCGGACGAGGTCAGCGCGCATGTGCTGAACGTGAAGACGGGCAAGATGCTGGAGGATGAACTGCCGGCGGCGCGCTACTCGACGGTGATCTTTGCGCCGGATGGACTCAGCTTGTACTACGCGCGCAACGACAAACAGGGGACGCTGCTGTACCAGCACGTTCTGGGCACACGCAATGCGCGGGATACGCTGGTCTTCGGCCACGAGTTTCGCGGCGAGGAACTGGGCGGCAGCGACCTGTTTTCAGCCTCGATTACGGATGACGCGCGCTACCTGGTGATCGAGATCGGCCGTGGTGTGCCGGCCAGGCGGGTGGACATTGTGTTCCGCGACCTGACCAAGCCTGAGGCGCCCTTTGACGTGCTGGTGTGGGGGCTCGATGCGCGCTTTCGCGCGGTGTGGGCCAGGGGCGCGTGGTATGTGCGGACGGATTACCAGTCGCCGAAGGGACGGATTCTGAAGGCCGATCCGGGCATTCTGCCGGATGTGTGGAAGACGATTGTACCGGAGGGCGCGGACGTGATCGACGCCTGGTCGATTGTGGGCGGCAGGCTCTACGTGAACCAGCTGAAGGACGTGAAAACCGAGACCAGCGTCTACTCGCTGGATGGCAAGCCGGCCGGGACGGTGGACTACGAGGGGATTGGCTCGGCGTCGGGGATGGGCGGCCGCACCACGGATCGCTATGGGTATTTTTCATTCTCGTCGTACATTGTGCCGCCGACGATCTATCGGTTGGATACGGCGACGGGCAAGCGCGAGGTATTTTTTGCGTCGCGAGCGCCGTTTGAGTCGAGCCAGTACGAGTTGAAGCAGGTTTTCTATCCATCGAAGGATGGGACGCGGGTCCCGATGTTCATCGCCGGGAAGAAGGGGTTGAAGAGGGACGGCAGCGAACGGCTTCTGATGACCGGGTATGGCGGCTTTAACCTGAGCATGACGCCGCACTGGAGCCCGGCGTGGGCGTGGTGGCTGGAGCAGGGCGGCTGGCTGGCGGTGCCCAACCTGCGCGGCGGCGGCGAGTATGGCGAAGCCTGGCACGAGGCGGGGATGTTTGCGAAGAAACAGAACGTCTTTGACGACTGGTTTGCTGCGGCGGAGTATCTGATTGCCCAGAAGTACACCTCGGCGGAGCACCTGGCCATTTCAGGACGGTCCAACGGCGGCCTGCTGATGGGGGCGTCGATTACTGAGCGGCCGGAGCTGTTCTCGGCTGTTTGGTGCGGGTATCCGCTGCTGGACATGCTGCGCTACGAGAGGTTCAAGGTGGGCGCGTACTGGACAAGCGAGTATGGGTCGGCGGAGAACGAGAAGCAATTCCCGTATCTGTTGAAGTATTCGCCGTACCAGAACGTGAAGGCGGGGACGGCGTATCCGGCGGTGATGTTGTTTACAGGCGACAGCGACACGCGGGTCGATCCGCTGCATGCGCGCAAGATGGCGGCGCTGTTGCAGGCGGCGTCGAGCAGCGGACGGCCGGTTCTGCTGCATTACAGCCTGGTGGGCGGGCACTCGGCCGGGGTGAGCGTGGACCAGCAGGTGGAGGACGACGCGGACCAGTTGACGTTCCTGTGGACCGAAACGGGAAGCGCGGGAGCGCCCGGCAGGACAGCGCCGGAGACGGCGCCGTAGCGACCGCCACTGCTTGTGATTGCCGCTTCCTTATGCAAGGTCGCCCAAGTTCTCCCGGCCGTTCAAAGTACTCACCGCGGATGGCCGAACGTAACCTCATGCCCTAGGTAATGCCCACCGATAAGGAAGGTGAGGGACCCGGGAGCAGGCGGGACAGAAGCATCGTGCGTGGACGGCGATGGTTCTTTTGAGGCCGCGAGGTTGGAACGCGCAGCAAGACCGGGAGCCGCACGCAGGCCCCTTGGCGAGCCCGGTGGGAGCAGGGAAAGCATGCTGTCTCCGGTGAGGAAGAGTGCGGGCGCGCCGGGCGCCTGGCGGAGCGGACATGCCTGAAGTGGGAACGGACATCAACCCGATCGACACGGAGCAGGAAACGGCTCGGCTGGCTGCGCTCGGGGCGACGCGGATTCTGGACAGCGACCCGGAGGCTCCCTACGACGCCATCACGCGCCTCTGCGCCGAGTATTTCCAGGCCGACACGGTGCTGCTGGGGTTTGCCGACGAGAGCCGGGTGTGGATCAAGTCGTTTGCCGGGCAGTCGGTGCGGGAACTGCCGCGCAAAGCATCTGTGTTCGAGTTGGTGCTGGAGGCGGATGGTCCGGTGGTGATCTCCGACATGGCGCGGCATCCAGAGCTGGAGCGCCGGTTGCCGACCATGAAGCGGCTGGGGTTTGCCTCCTTTGCCAGTGCGCCGGTGCGGTCCTGTGACAACCACATTTTGGGATCACTTACCATTTTCTGCCGCGAGCCGAGGGAACGGATGGAAGCCGCGGCGCTGCGCATGCTGGAGAGCCTGGCCGAAATGGTGGCCAGCCAGCTGGAACTGCGCCGGCTGCGCAATGCAGTAGCGGCCCAGGGCGCGCGCCGGTTGCGCACCACTGCTCCGGCGGCGACTTCTGCGCAGAGCTGGCCTCAGCCGGAGGACCTGCGCCGCAGCCTGGATCAGCGGCAGTTTGTGCTCTACTACCAGCCGGAGGTCGAGCTTTCAACCCGCAAGATCGTTGGCCTGGAGGCGCTGATCCGCTGGCAGCATCCGGAGCGCGGGCTGATTCCGCCGATGGATTTCATCCCGCTGGCGGAGGAGAGTGGCTTGATTCTGCCCATTGGAGACTGGGGGCTCTCGGAGGCTTGCAGGCAGATTCAGAGCTGGTGCGGCGAGGATGCACGGCACAAATCGCTGCGCGTCTGCGTGAATCTGTCGGCGCGCCAGTTCTCGCGTCACGGCCTGGCCGATCACGTGGAGGCGCTGCTGGTGCAGTTTGGGCTCTCAAGCCGGCAACTGGGGCTGGAGATGACCGAGTCCAGCCTGATTCCCAACATGCGCATCGCGCTGGAACTGCTGAGCACCCTGCGAAGGATTGGCGTGACGCTGCTGCTGGATGACTTTGGCACCGGCTACAGCTCGCTGAATCATCTGCACTCCCTTCCATTTGACGTGCTGAAGATCGACCGCTCGTTTGTGGGCCGGATGACGGAGGGCGATCAGCCGCTGCAGATTGTGCGCACCATCATCGAGTTGGCCCGGGTGCTGGGCATGGACGTGGTGGCGGAAGGGATTGAGACGGTGGAGCAATACCATCTATTGCGCCAGCTGGGCTGCCGCTTTGGTCAGGGCTACCTGTTTGCGCGTCCGTTGACGGCCGAAGCGGTGAGCCGGTTGCTGCGCCTGCCGGGCCGGGTGCTGCCGGAGCCGGAGATGCTGGAAGCGGCGAGCTGAGGCGGGGCCGCGCGAAAGTTAATAACAGGCTCTAGCGCCGCTTCGTTCCGGGAATCAAGACCGCAGGCATTCCACAACCGGAATCACGTCTCCGATTGCCGACAAAGTGACTGCTGTTCCAGCCGCCGGCGCCGGTATGCTGCAAATCATGCCGCAGACAGCTCCAGCCGTGCCCTCGACAGCCTCATCCACCTTTGCCGGCATGCTTGCCGCGCTGGCTTCGCGGCCATCTGCTGCTTCCGGCCGCACCCCGGCTAGTGACTCAGCATGGAACGACAACGAGCTGGCCGACGACGTGGCCACGCTGAGCTATGAGCGGGCCCTGCGCACGCATGCGCGTTACCATGCGCCGCAGCCGGCGGTCATGGGGGCCAAGCGGGCCGCGGATGCGTCGCCACTGGTCGAAGAAGCGATTGCGGCCGATACTGAGCCTGCTGCCGCCGTCTTGAGTGTGGAAGCGGCACGGGACGGAAATGCGGATGCAGCCGTCGATGATGTCGCCGGGGCAGATGATGGAAACCGAAAGAGCGCGAGCATCACCATCCGGCTGAGCAGGACGGAATGCGAGCAGCTGCGCAAGCGGGCGGCCGAGGCCGGCCTCACCGTGTCGGCTTATCTGCGTTCATGCACGATTGAAGCGGAGTCGCTGCGGGCCATGGTCAAAGACACGCTGGCGCAGTTGCGCAGCGGACCGGACACAGCCACGGCAGTGCCTGGCCGACGCAACTGGCGGAAGCGGTTGGGCAGCTGGTGGCCGCATTGGCACCACCGCGAACGGGCCGCCCAGGCCTGAACCGTGCGACATTCACCTGCGGTCAGTCGACCCAGACCACGGAAGGGTTTCGATCAGGAGGTTCCTTTGGCGGCGCTTCTGGCTGCCTCGAGGTACGGCTCCAGGGGGATGGACCAGATATTGGCGTAGCCGCTGAACCAGCCCCACGATGCAATGCGCTTGAAATCCTGCCGGGCCTGCTCGGGAGTGCGGGGAAAGTCGACCGGGAAGGCGCGATCGCTGCTGAAGTAGATGCTGCGATGGCCGGGGCCGAGGTGCGGCTCATCATCGGTGCTGTAGGCGGGTTTGTCGTCGCCCGCGTAGCGGATGGGGACGACGGGGCCCCAGCCCTGGCCCTGCCGGGCCACGATGAACAGGTGGTCGAGCGTGTCTCCCGTGAGCCGGCCGGCGCTGACAAAGACGAGGAAGGACTCGTCCGGCGCAATCTCCGGGTCGACGTCGAGCGTGGCGCCGTCGCCGAAGGCAAGCGGCTGGGCGGGCTGGTAGGCGCCGTTCTTCCACTGCGAGCAGTAGAGGCGCTTGGAGCCCTTTTCGTTGATTGAGACAAAATAAAGGTTGCCGTTGGCCGCAATGCTGGGCTTCCAGATGGACGGGCCGATGTTCACGGAGTCGGGCAGGCGAACGGGTTGGCTCCAGGCGGAGCCGATACGGTCGACGCGCCAGAGGTTGGCGACCTTCTTTGGTTTGGTTCCGGGGGCGGCCGCGGCGACGGGGCGCTGCGAGGTAAAGATGAGGTAGGAGCCGTCGGGCGCCATGCCCATGGAGCCGTCGAACCACTGGCCGGAGAAGGGCGCGAGGGCTGGCTGCGACCAGTTGCCGTTGACCCGATGCGACTCCAGGATGGCGCCCCAGTTGCCGTTGCTGCGGGTGAAGAAGATGGTGTTGCCATCGGGCGTGAAGGTGGGCGAACCGTCGTTGGCCGGGCCGGAGACGACGCCCGGAGCGAAGAGCTGCGGGACGGGCGGCGCGGCAGCAGCAGGCTCGTCGCGCGGCGCGGCGTTTGCCTGCCACGCTGAATTTGCGGCGATGAGGACGGACAGAAGCAGAAGAGAAGTGGACCGGATGCGGTTCATGGGCTCTCCGTTGAGGGGGCTTCAGGGATCTCGTGGATCGGAGCGGATGATTCTGGAGGATAGACGGTGCGGATGTTTGTTGGCGAGCGCCGATTTATTCCGCCTGCAACACCAGGCACTTCAGGTACTCGGTCTCCGGCAGGTTGAGCACGACGGGGTGGTCGAGGGTGGCGCCGCGGCGCTCGAGCAGGCGCACGCGCCGGCCGGCATCGACGGCTGCGGAGGCCACCGCGCCTTCGAGATCGGCCCAACTGACATGATGTGAGCAGGAACAGGTGACGAGGAGGCCGCCGGGTTGGAGCATTTTGAGCGCGCGCAGGTTCAGCTCCTTGTAGCCGCGCAGGGCGCCCTCGACGGCGCGCTGGGATTTGGCGAAGGCCGGCGGATCGAGGACGATGGTGTCGAATTTCTCCCCGGCGTCGGACCAGTCGCGGAGGATCTGGAAGGCGTCGCCTTCGACCCAGTCGACTTCGGCGGTGAGCTGGGCGCGATTGGCGGCGAGATTGCGGTCGGCGACTTCAAGCGAGGCGTGGGAGGCATCGATGCCGGTGACGCGCGCGCAGACGCGGGCCAGGTGCAGGGCAAAGCCGCCCTGGTAGGTGCAGACGTCGAGAGCGCGGGCAGTGGTCCCGAGGGTTTGGGCCCAGCGCTCGGTGGCGGCGTAGTTGTCGCGCTGATCGAGGAAGGCGCCGGTCTTCTGGCCGGAGTTAGCGTCATAGGCGAACTCCAGGCCATTGATGCGGAAGGGGGTGCCGGTGGGCGAGGCAGCACCGTCGGCGAGGTAAAGGGGCTCGAGGCTGGGCGCGTCCAGGCCTTCCAGCTCGCGGATGCGGGGATCGGGGCGCTCGAGAATCGCGGACGGGGAAAGCTGGTCGCGCAGGACGCGGACGCAGGCCTCGCGGACGGCAGCCGAGTGCAGACCCTTGGCAAGCAGCTGGAGAATCACCAGGTCGCCGTACTTGTCGGCCACCAGGCCGGGGAGCTGGTCGGCCTCACTGAAGCAGAGGCGGCAGGAGTCGGTGTCGGCATTGAGCAGGCGTTTGCGCCGGTGAATAGCCTCGCGCAGACGCGCTGCCAGCAGCTCAAGCCAGGCGGCTTCGTCGAGGGCTTCGCGGGAGACGAGGCGCAGCGCGATCTGCGAGGAGGGGCTATAGAGCGCGGTGCCGAGGAGCAGGCCGCGCGAGTCGGCGACGGCCAGCAGGGCGGGCGGGTGATCGGCGCTGGGGACGTTGAGCGACTCGATGTCGGAGGCGTAGACCCACAGGTAGCCATCGCGGAGGCGGTCGGCGGCGCGGCGGTTGATCATGGCGCCGGGAGCGGTGGACTTGGCTGGGCTTGGCGGGGTGGGCCGGCTTGGTCGGGTCGACTGCTGCGGCTTTTGCGCCGTGGCCGTGGCCGGCGCGGCCGCTGGCCGGGGTGAACTGGGCTTGTGGCCTCGCGGCGCGGGCTTGGCGGCGGGCGGCGCATCCTTCTGCAGACGGCCAAGAGACGCCTCAGGCTTTTGAGCCTTTGGCGTCTCTTGAGTGCGAAAATAACTGGAGTTGCGTGGCTTCATTGATTGCTCCTTTGCCGGGAGCAATTGGGCCGCCGGCCCCTACTTCACTTGCAGCGTCTCCAGGTAGCGGCTCAAATTGCTGATGCGGAGCAGCTTGTCCTGGGGGCTGGACAGGTTCATCTTACCAAGGATCGGACCCCAAACGGGCATTTCTGCCGAGCCGTGTGCGGGAACCTGCATGCCGTTTTCAAGGACGGTGACGATGTGGGTCTCAGGAAACTTTCCATGGTTGGAGCGGGCGAGCAGGCCCAGGTCGGTGGGCGTCGCCTTCAGGGCGGGTGCGACAGGGCCCTGGCCCCGGCCGTCGAGCCCATGGCAGGGCGCGCAGTAGTTCGTGTACATCTGCTTGCCGCTGGTGGGGGACGTTTTGTTGACGGGAATGGTGATCTTTCCCGTGGATTGGTCGGCGTGGCTGATACCCGCAGCAAGGGCCGCGGTAAGTGCGATAACAAACAGACGTTTCAACATAACTTCCTCGGTTCTGGACCTCGAGAGCGGAGTTGCCGGATCTTATGGCGCCGGCGAACACACAGCATGCAGATGATCCACTTGGGATTCATCCGCGCGGGAGAGGCGATTCCTGCGCAACGCAAGTGCGGAATCGCCTTAGTCCGAAGGGGACTTTACTCCTTCCAAAGGGTAGGTGGGATGTGACGGCAAGCACACCGCAGCTATCTTATCCACACCGGCGTACCAAGACTGGAAAGACCAGAAATTGATTGCAAAAACCGTATGTTTGTGGATGTCTCAAGCTAGTGGATAAGTTAAACGAATTAGCCGTTCGTGAAGATGGATAGGATATTTCTATATCTATGCTGGCGGGAGATAGGTGACGGATAAGTTTCCTTATTACGCGAGATCGGAAGATGTCAGGTTTGAAGTCACGTGGGGGAGCACCCAGGTTAGAGGTTTCTGAGGATTTCGACTTAGTTCTTGATTGGCGGTGATCGACAGGTTTGAAGACTACTTGGAACCGATATATGCGGGGCAGGTTTTGCTTGTGAGCACCGTACTGCGGGGCAAAGGTGCGCGGAGAGCAGTTGCGGCCTATAATGCAGTATGGCGAGTGCCCGGCAGGTGATTCCGGCAGATGTCCCCAGCGCGCCCCAGCCTCCTGCGGGAGAGCTGACCCCGGTTGCGCGCGAAGTGGAAATCCCTGCGCCACAACGACTCATCGACGAGCGATTTGAGCGGCTGCTGAAGCAGGTGCAGGCCAACCGACCCACTGAAGACGTTTCCCTGATCCGCAAGGCATGGGAGTTCTGCGTGCAGCACCACCAGGGGCAGATGCGCGCCTCGGGCGAGCCGTACATTATTCATCCGCTGGAAGTGGCCGAAGTGCTGGCCGAGATGAAGATGGACGCGACGGCGATTGCCGCCGGCCTGCTGCACGACGCGGTGGAAGACACGCCGGCCACCAGCGCGGAGATTGACGCCGAGTTCGGCGACCAGGTGGCGCACATTGTCGAGGGCGTGACCAAGATCGACAAGATCCAGTTTGCCAATCGCGAAGACCGCCAGGCGGAGAACGTGCGCAAGATGCTGCTGGCCATGGTGAGCGACGTGCGCGTGGTGCTGATCAAGCTGGCCGACCGGCTGCACAACATGCGGACGCTGGAACACCTGAAGCCCGACCGCCAGGAGGCGATTGCTCGCGAGACGCAGGAGATTTACGCGCCGCTGGCGCACCGGCTGGGCATGGGCAAGGTACGCGGCGAGCTTGAGGATCTGGCGTTCCGCTACACCGACCCGGTGAGCTATGAGAAGGTGGCGGCCGCGGTCGAAGCGCGGCGCATGGAGGGCGAGCAGTTTCTGCACAGCGTGGAAGACACGCTGGTGGAACAACTGCGCGAGAACAACATTGAGGCGCGGGTGGAGTGGCGCATCAAGCGGCTTTACTCCATCTTTCAAAAAATCGAGCGCTCCAAGGTTTCGTTTGAGCAGGTGTACGATCTGCTGGCGCTGCGGGTGATTACGCAGGACGTGGCCTCGTGCTACGCGGTGTTCGGACTGATTCACACGCTGTGGCGGCCGGTGCCGGGGCGCATCAAGGACTTTATCGCCATTCCCCGCGCCAACCGCTACCAGAGCCTGCACACGACGGTGATGGGCGCGAGCGGGCATCAATTTGAAGTACAGATTCGCACCGAGGAGATGCACCGCATTGCCGAGGAGGGCATTGCCGCGCACTGGAAGTACAAGGCGGGTGACGGCTCGGTAACGGCGCGCGACGAGGAGCGGCTCAACTGGATTCGCCAACTCGTCGAGTGGCAGAAGGAGATGACCGACCCCAACGAGTTCCTGTCGAGTTTGAAGATGGACCTCTACCCGGACGAGGTCTACACCTTCACGCCTAAGGGGAAGGTTGTGGTGGTTCCAGCCGACGGCACGCCGGTGGATTTTGCGTACACGATTCACACCGAGGTGGGGCACACGTGCGTGGGCGCGAAGGTGAACGGGCGCATGGTGCCGCTGAGGACGAAACTGCGCACCGGCGACATTGTGGAGATCGTCACGCAGAAGGACCACAAGCCCAGCCGCGACTGGCTGACGTATGTGAAGAGCCCGCGGGCGCGGAACAAGATCAAGCACTGGCTGAACGAAGACCAGCGGCGGCGCGCGGTGGAGATTGGGCGCAAGCTGCTTGAGAAAGAGGCACGCCGGTTCAAGGTGCCGATGGCGCAGATAGGGGACCAGGACCTGGGGCGGATTGCAGGCGAGTACGGCGTGGCCACGGCCGCCGACCTGCTGGCCACGCTGGGGCAGGGCAAGCATACTGCGCACAACGTTTTGAGCAAGCTGGCGCCGGGCATTGCCAACCCCGGCGAGATTGATACGCCGGAGGCCAAGCCGGGAAGCGAAGCGGCCATGTCGGATGCGGTGCGAAAGCTGCACCTGACCGGCTCGGACTCGCTCCAGGTGGAAGGGCAGAACGATCTGCTGGTGTATCGCGCGCGATGTTGCAACCCGATTCGCGGCGAGGAGATTATTGGCTACGTGACGCGCGGCAAGGGCGTGGCGGTGCATGCGCGCAGTTGTCCGAACGTGCAGAACCTGCTGTATGAGAGCGACAGGCGCATCGCTGTGGAGTGGTCGCGGGTGGGCGACCAGAGCGCCGGCCGGCCGCAGCGCTATCCGGTGAAGATCATCATCTACTGCGACGACCGCACGGGGATGCTGAAGGAGCTGACGGCGGTGATCTCCGACGACAACACCAACATTCGCGGCGTGGAGATAACCCACGGCGAGAATGGCGAGGCGATTATTGAGTTCGTGGTCGAAGCGGAAGACCTGCACCATTTGAACCGCATGGTGCTGGGGATCCGGCGCGTGGCCGGGGTGCGGGCGGTGCAGAGGACGCAGAAGCTGTAGGCGGAATCCGCTCCGGGCGGACGATACATTCATGGCCAACTATCGCGTGGTTCTTCGCCGATCAGAAGAAGGGTTCAGTGTCTCCTGCCCAGAGCTGCCTGGTTGCTGGTCACAGGGAGCAAATGAAGAAGCGGCGCTGGCGAACATTCGAGTTGCCATCCGCGAATACGTTGAAGCTGCCGATCAAGTTTTGCAGGCTGCGGTGAAAGCATCCCGCAGGGGCTGAAGCCCACGCACATTGTGCAGCGCTTGCGGCACGACTGAAGTCATGCCCTGATACAAGACGCATGGGAATCCACGGCATTTGGGGCTATGCGACCTGACTCAGCCGATCTCGCGGTTCCAGGTTTCGAGCACTTGCTTGATGGTGCTGAGGAACTTGCCGCCGTCGGCGCCGTCGATTAAACGATGATCGAAGCCGAGGCAGTAGCTCTGCATGCTGCGGATGGCGATGGTGTCGCTGCCTTCGGAGTCGCTCATGACCACGGCCTCTTTCTTGAGGCCGCCGATGGCGAGGATGGCGGACTCCGGCTGGTTGATGATAGGGGTGCCGAACTCGCCGCCGAAGACGCCGGAGTTGGTGAGCGTGAAGGTGGACCCGGAGGCCTCTTCCGGCTTGAGCTTTTTGGTGCGGGCGCGCTCGGCCAGGTCGGCCATGGTGCGGGCCAGCTCAACGAATGAGAGCGTCTCCGCCTGCTTGACGACGGGCACAATCAGACCCCAGTCGAGAGCCACGGCGATGCCGAGATGAACGTTGGCGTGGTAGTGGATGGAACCGTCTATGAGCGACGAGTTGACGATGGGATGGCGGCGCAGGGCCTCAATGGCCGCGGCGGCGATGAAGGGCATGAAGGTGAGCTTGATGCCGTGAGCCTTCTCAAAACGCGCGCGCTCCAACTGGCGCAGGCGGGCGATGCGGGTCATGTCGATCTTGTAGACCGAGTAGACGTGCGGGGCGATGGCCACGCTGTCGACCATGCGCTGGGCGATGATGGAGCGCATGCGGCTAAGCGGAACGACCTGGCCGGGAAGTGTGGAGGCGGGCGCGGCAGGAGCGGCGGGGCGAGTGGAAGCCGGAAGCGGGGTTGCGGCGGCCGGACGGGGCTGGCTCAGGTAGCGGAGGATATCGTCTTTGGTGATGCGGCGGCCGGCGCCGGAGCCGGGGATGGCCACGCGGGCGAGATCGAGGTTGTGCTCCCGGGCGATGCGGCGGACGAGAGGCGAGGTGCGCGGCTGTGCGCCGGAGGTGGTCAGTGGGTTTTCGGGTTCGGCAGTTGGCACTGCTGGGCTGGCGGCGGTTTGAGCAGGCGCCTCCGAGGCTGCGGCTGGTTCGGGCGACGACGAGCCGGTCGCATCGGCGGAACTGCTGCTGCCGCCGATGACGGCGACAACGGTGTTGATCTGGACGGTTGCGCCTTCAAGAGCTTTGATCTCGGTCAAAACGCCTGCGACAGGCGAGGGGATTTCGGCGTCCACCTTGTCGGTGGAGATTTCAAACAGGGGCTCGTCCTTCTGGACGGTGTCGCCGGTCTTTTTGAGCCACTTGGTGATGGTGCCTTCAAAGATGGACTCGCCCATTTGGGGCATGACTACGTCGGTGCCTGCGGGAGCGGCGGCGGGAGTCGTTATCGACACGGCAGATGCGGATGCCGGGGCCGCTTCGCCGGACTCGGTAACGACGGCAACGACGGTGTTGATCTGGACGGTTGCGCCTTCGCCGATCTTGATCTCGGTGAGAATGCCGGCCACGGGCGAGGGGATCTCCGCGTCCACCTTGTCGGTGGAGATTTCGAAGAGGGGCTCGTCTTTCTGGACGGTGTCGCCGGCCTTTTTGAGCCACTTGGTGATGGTGCCTTCAAAGATGGACTCGCCCATCTGGGGCATGACTACGTCGGTTGGCATGCGTTCCTCTCCGACCTCTGGGACTGAAAAGCGGGCGCCGGGTTCCTGATGGATTATAAATTGCGGCGCGGTGGGCGATCTCACGGCGCCCATCCCGGCAGGTGAGCATTATGCCCGGACAGGCGGCGGTGCGGCCGAGCGCAGGCGGTCGATTTCGGCGGGGATCTGGAGGGGGGTATCTCCAGCCGGGAAGACCGGCGGGGCTGCTGTGGCCTGGGCTCGCAACTCGGCGAGGCTGGCGATGGCGAGGACCGGCTGATCGAAGACCAGGCCGAACTGGCGGGCGGCCTCGCGGGCGACGGCATCGAATGCAGGCATGGCGTTGGGTTGCGGCGTGTTGGCCAGCTCCGCTGCAAGGCTGGTGACGGCGTGGTCGGCGATGCCGCAGGGGACGATGAGGCCGAAGTCGGCGAGGTTGGTGGTGAGGTTGAAGGCGAATCCGTGCGAGGTGATGCCCTTGGCGACGTGGATGCCGATGGCGGCGATCTTTCTTTCCGGACCGGCGGAGCCTGCGTGGGGAGTCGCGTCCTCCTCGATTGCCGAGCTGATCCCTGACCCCTGATCCCTGTTCCCTGCTCTTCCGCACCAAACGCCGGTGAGGCCCTGGACGCGGCCGGAGGGGACGCCGTATCCGGCGCAGACGCGGATGAGGGCCTCCTCCATGCCACGGACAAAGTCGACGGGGCCCATACGGCCGCCGCTGGGGCCTTTGAGGGTGCGCAGGTCGAAGAGCGGGTAGCCGACCAACTGGCCGGGGCCGTGGTAGGTGACGTCACCACCGCGGTTGGTCTGGTGCAGGGCGATGCCGCGTTGGGCGAGCAGATCATCGGAAGCCAGCACGTTGGCGCGGTTGGCGTGGCGGCCAAGGGTGAGCACGGCGGGATGCTCGAGCAGCAGCAGGACGTTTGCAAGGCGGCCCACGGCCACCAGGGCGGCGATCTCGGCCTGGAGGCTGAGGGCTTCTGCGTAGTCCACCCGGCCGAGATAAAGGGGCTGAATCATTGCTGCTTCCGATTGTAGAGCGGCGGCTGGGTCAGGCTCACAGCCTGGCTTTGAACAGGCCGGCAAACGCCGCGCGATGTTGCCAGAAGACCAGGAACCAGAGCAGCGTGGCGAAGAGGCCCATGCCGATGGAAGCGGGCGCCATGGTGATGTGGAACAGGAGGATGTTGAACAGGATGGGGCCGAGGAAGGCGAGGCCGAGGGCCACGAAACGGTTGAAGAGCAGCAGCAGGCCGGCAACGGCCATGACAGCGCCCACGCCGTAGAAGTAGTGCGCGGCCATGAGCACGTTGACGAAGACGCCGGCGTTTCCGGGCATGGGAGGGCCCTTGGGGATGAACTGGAGGAAGCTGTTGAGTCCGAAGACGAAAAACATCAGACCCAGCAGATAACGGGCGATGGTGCCGGCAATCTTCATGGTGACGCTCCTTGGGAAGTTCGGGTGCCGTTATGGGGATGTTCTGGCAAGGATGATAGCCGTACATGGGGCATCGATTCAAAAGAATTGCTGGAGGATGGTTCCGGTGCCGCGCCCGCGATTTGGTACATTGTCTCTACACGGAGTGCCGTTGACCGTCCTTGTCTAACTCGTCCTCTCTCAGACTGCCTCGCCGGTCGCAGACCGCGGAGGTGTGTCTCTGCCCTTCCCACCGAGAGGATGACGGGAATGCTTGAACAATTTGGATGGAGCGAGTTTTATGCCGGGCAGCTTGGCGATGCGGAGGCTGGGCCTGCCGGCCGGGTTGCGTCGGCCAACCACGGGCGGTTCACGGTGTGGACGGAGGCCGGCGAGGTGGATGCGAGCGTGAGCGGGGTGCTGCGCAAGCCAGGCGCCGTGTGGCCGGCGGTGGGCGACTGGGTGGTGCTGCGGCCGGGCGAGGCGGTGATCGAGCGGGTGCTTGCGCGGCAGACCTGCGTCTCACGCAAGCAGCCGGAGCGCGAGGTGCGCGAACAGGTGCTGGCCGCCAACGTGGACGTGCTTTTCATCGTGAGCGGGCTTGACCGCGACTATAACCCGCGGCGCATTGAGCGGTTCCTGGTGATGGCAACGGAGAGCGGCGCGCGGCCGGTGGTGCTGCTGAACAAGGCCGACCTGGCAGATGAACTGGGCCTGGACCTGGACGGCATTGTGGCCGAGATGCGGCAACTGCAGGCCGGGCTCGCGGTGCTGCCGATCAGTGCCAAGGCCGACGCGGATCTGGACGCGCTGCCGGCGCAGCTCGAGCCGGGGCAGACGGCGGCGCTGATCGGGTCGTCGGGGGTGGGCAAGTCGACGATTTTGAACCGGCTGCTGGGCGACGAACGCCAGCGTACCACCGCCGTCCGCGCCTCCGATAGCCGGGGGCGGCACACGACGACGACGCGGCAGCTATTCTGCATGCCGGGCGGCTGGCTGCTGATGGACCTGCCGGGGCTGCGCGAGGTGCAATTGTGGACCAATGCCGAGCAGCCGGCGCAGACGCTGGAGGCGAGCTTCGACGATATTCAGGCGCTGGCGGAGAGTTGCCGGTTCCGCGATTGCACGCATGGAGCGGAGCCGGGCTGCGCGGTGATTGCCGCGGGGCTGGACCCGGCGCGGCTGGCGAATTTCCAGAAGATGCAGCGGGAGCTGGCGGGGCTGGAGCGGAAGGCTAATCCACGGGTGGCGAAAGAGGCAAGAGCTAAGGTCAAGGCGATCGAGAAGAGCGTGCGGTCGCACCCGAAACGGGACGGATAGAAGCGTCCCACAGTAAACTAAAAGTGGCAGGAGGACCGGGCGGTCGCTGCCGGCGGGTCGGGCGCAAGCTTGAGTTCGCCGGGGGAGGAAAGTCCGAACTCCGCAGGGCAGTGTGCCGGATAACGTCCGGGACGTGGGCCTCAAAACCCATGGACGGCCAGTGCCACAGAAAAGATACCGCCTCGGCTACCCCTCCCGGCTTCTTCGGACGCGGTTGGAGGGCCTCCCTGGAAACGCAAGACCCGAGTTGGCCCGCCACGGCGGGTACGCTCGCCGTTGCGTAAACTCCAGCGCCGGGGTAAGGGTGAAATGGTGCGGTAAGAGCGCACCGCTCCGCCGGTAACGGCGGGGGCAGGGTAAACCCCACACGGAGCAAGACCAAATAGGGAGGGAAGCGCTTTGCTCGGAGCCGAGCGGCGCTGCGCATCGGCCCGATGCGTTCAGCCGGCTCTTTGCACGGCACAGCGCCTTTTGAGGGCTGCTCCATGCAATGGCGAAACCTCCGGGTAGGTCGCTGATGAGTGTCCGCGGCAACGCGGCGCCTAGAGGAATGACCGCACACGACAGAATTCGGCTTACAGGTCCTTTTGCCGAATCTCTATTGACCCTGGTGCAGAACATCATCAGGGACAGATGACAGCCCCGGCCGGGAAGCTTCCCGGCCGGGGCTGACCAGTTTTTAGAGCAGTTCTCCAATTCATGTGCTCAATTTAGTTCCGTGCAAGGTGGCTTTTTCCTGAGGAGAAAGCCACTTATCATCGTGCTTTCGGTGTACAGCAATTGGAGAACAGCTATAGGCCTCGCGCGCCGAGGAGCGGACCGCGCAATCGCCTGAACCGCAAGACAAGGGCTGATTTCTGCTGTAGTCAGGTACCGTGATCAAGCTCACGCCCGGCGGTAAAACGCCGATAAACGGAGGAGGAGTCCTACGTTTATGCAACTTACCATCAAAAAGCAGCTTATCTTTGGCTTTGGCACGGCGGCCCTGCTGGTGGCCGGATGCACGGGCATTGCCCGTCTGGCGCAGGCGCGCGCCGAGCAGACCGCGCAGGCCATTGCGAACACCAACCAGCTGCGCTTTGACCTGGAACATCTGGTCGCTTATATCCATGCTGTGACCGCGGCGCAGCGGGCTTACATGGTCTCCGGCAATGAGCAGGCGATAGCCGGGATTCCGGCGCTCCGAGCGGATGCGGCGGTGACCGCCACACGCATCGATGCCGCGCTGAGCACCGACCCCGCGCAGGTGGCCCGTTTTGCCCGCTATCGCGAGGCGATCAAGGCGCGGGTGGTGTTTGTGAATAAGCTGAATGCGGCGCGCAAGAACGAAGGGTTTGAGGAGACCAAGGCACTGTTTGACACCGGCGAGGACGACAGGCTGATGGCGGCGATTCTGGTCGAGTTCAACGCCATCAAGGCTGCGGCGACGGCCCAGTTGGAGGCGCAGGAGGAGGCGAACCGCAAGCTGCAGCGGGAGATTGCTGTTGCGGAAATGGTGGCGGTGTTTCTGGCGCTGGCGTTGCTGGGCGCGATCGCCTTTACGCTGATCCGGTCGATTTCGCGCAGTGTGGAGATGACGGTGGACCTTGTGGGCGCGATGGCCCGGAAGGATCTCACCGGAGAAGACGGCAAACCGACGAACGAGGATGAGCTGGCGGTTGCCATTGAGGCGATCAACCACATGAAGCACGCCATTACCGCGGCGCTCACTGAAGTGGCGCAGTCGTCGGAGCAGGTGGCCGCGGCGGGCGTGGAGATCGAGTCGGCAGCGCAGCAGATCTCGGTGACGACGCATGGCGAGAAGAGAAATGTGGAGCTGTTCGCATCTTCCGTGGCGGAGATGGATGCAGCGGTGCGGGATGTTGCCGAGCACGCAGAGCAGGCCTCGGTTGCTGCCAATGAGGCGGCGGCGACGGCGGAATCAGGACGCGCGGTGGTTCGGCAGACGCAGCAAGCCATGAACCGGATCAGCGAATCAGTGCGCACCGCGTCGAGCGACATGACGAGCCTGGGCAAGGAGACGGAGAGCATTGGGGAAGTAGTGCGGATTATCCAGGACATTGCCGGGCAGACCAACCTGCTGGCGCTGAACGCGGCCATTGAGGCCGCGCGCGCGGGCGAACAGGGAAAGGGCTTTGCGGTTGTGGCGCAGGAGGTGCGGCAGCTGGCGGAGAGGACGGCGAAGTTCACCCAGGAGATTGCGACCAAGATCGAGTCGGTGCAACAGGGCGCCGGGCGCGCGGTCCAATCCATGCGCCAGGGTGAAGCGGTGGTGAGCGAGGGCGTGAGCCAGTTCATCCAGGTGAGCGCGGCGCTGGATGCGATTACCGAGCGGGTCACATCGGCGCAGCAGGGCATCACCATGATTGCCACGGCGGCCACTGAGCAGTCAGCGGCCACCGGAGGGCTGACGGAGAGCATCCACGAAATTTCGTCTGAAGTGAGCAGGACCACGGAGCAGGTGGACCAGACAGCGATTGCCTGCGGGGAGCTGGCCAAGCTGGCGCACCTGTTGAAGCAGATTGTGGACGGCTTCCAATTGCCGGCCAGGAAGAGCGCTGCATGGAGCGGGCAGACGCCGGTCGCACGGCGAAGTGCCGCCTAGATATTTGACTGCATGATCTGGCGCCTACCCAGCATCTGTGGCGAGATCAGAATTGGGCACCGAAAACATCTGCCGGAGACAAAGCAGGCGCGGGAGCGTGTGCTCCTGCGCCTGCCATTGTCTGGTTTTGGCAGTGCGAGATCGGCTATTGCGTTACCGGTTGGGGTGGGATGGGCTTGGGCGTTTTGAGGTGCGGCGCTTTGGGGGTTGCGGGCGGGCTGGGCGGCTGGTCCGGGGAGAGCGGCGCGGGGGCGGAGGGGAAGGCGGATCCCTTCTTGATGCGGATGTCGCCGTTATCGCTGCTGAGGGTGACCTTGGTGCCGCCGGCGCCCACCGTGAAGCTGGCCGTCTTGTCATCGCCGTCCGAGGAGGGGATGGGATAGTCAGAGATGATGTCGCCGTTGTGGGTGCGGGCGCTCACGGTGCTTGCGGCCGAAGGCGCCAGGGAGACTTCGACGTCACCCTTGCTGTTGCGGGCGTCGACGGCGAAGTTGCCGGCCGGCTCGACGGAAATGGTGCCGTCCCGATCTTCGACGTAGGTGTCGCCGTAGATCTGGCTCAGGTCGACGTCTTTGGCGTGGGTGGTGACGCGCACCTGGCCCCTGGCTTCAGAGACGCGCAGGTCGTCCGAATTGAGGGTCAGGTCGCCAGGGAGGGCGGCCACCTGGAGATCGGTGATGGAGGTGTGCAGGTGAATGGGGCCGCCGACGTTTTCGATGTGCACATCGCCGAGGATCTCGCCGGTCTGGGTGATCTTGCCTTTGACTTCAGAGAGGGTGAGGTCGTTGATGTCGCCGTCGGCGGTGAGGTCTCCGTCAACCTGGTGGGCGGAGAAGTCCTGATGTCCGCTGGGGAAGTGGGCCTGCACGGAACCGGCGATGGAGTTGAGGTGCACGTCGCCGTGCGAGGCGGTGAGGCTGAGGCCTGAGCCGAGGCCGGCCACGGTGACGTCGCCGCGGCCGGAGTCAATGGTGACGCGCGCGGATTTGGGCACGGTGACGGTGAGGTTGAGGCGGCCGTTGTCGTTGCTGTCGGAGCGGATCTCGACGGCGTTGCCGCTGACGCTGAGGTGGGCGGCTTCGGAGTCGAAGATCTTGCGGGCGTCGGAGTCGGAGTCGGCGAAGGCTACTTCATGAGCCTGCACCTGGACGTCGGGGCCGTCGCCGGCGGTGATGCTGATGTCGCCGCGGGGGTTGTGGATTTCGACCGAGCCGTTGGCGGCGATGGTGGCGCTGAGGGCCTTCTGGTCGAGATCGTGCTCGGGGCGGCCGAAGGAGTTGAAGAAGTCGTCGCCCTGATCGCCGAACTGGGCGCGGAGCGGACCCCGCCAGTGATCCCAGCCGGCGGCGCCGAGGCCGAGGAAAGCGAGCAGAATGAGCAGGCCGACGAAGCTGCCGCCGCGGCGGACCGGGGTTTTGCGGCGGGCGTCGAGAGCCCACTCGCCGAGAAGGGCGAGTCCGGCGCCGATGAGCAGAAGCGGCCACCAGTGGGCGTACCAGGTCCAGAATTGGCCGGCCTCAAGGCGGTCGGTGATGACCAGAAAAGCGATGATGCCGACGCCGATGAGGATGATGGGGCCGACGACGGAGGGCACGCGCGGGGCGTAGACGCCGCCGTAGTAGCCCGCCCGGGCGGCCTGGCGCTGGGCGCGCATGGCTTCGCGCTGGGCACGCCAGGCGGCCTTCTGCTGCTCGCGATAGATGCGCCACTGGGTGCGCGGGTCATAGGGCGGATAACCGCCGCCGGGTGGATAGCCGGGCGGGGGTGCGCCGGGAGGCGTGTTGGGAGGGACGCTGCTCATCGCTGGCCTCCGTTCGGATCGTTGTCAAAGTCGTGGGAGTGGGCGGGGACGATTGCCGTGGTTTCGGCTGCGGGCGGCTGTGCGACTGGAGCGCCGGGATAGGGTGCGCCTGGATACGGCACGCCGGGATAGGGCGGCTGCTGGGCGGGGTCAGTGGAGGCAAGCGCAGCGCGCTCAGCGAGGGCCAGCACGCCGGCCAGGATGAGGTAAAAGGGCCAGCTGTGGCCCCAGCCCAGGATGTGCGCCTGGGCGAGCAGGGCGTTGATGCCGACGAGCAGGAGAAAAGCCGGGCCGCGCAGACGGCGGATGAGGATGTAACGGTTCACTTGGGACCTCCTTGCGACTCGCCGAGACGGCGCACAACCAGCCAGATGCCGAGGCCGATGAGGAATACGGGCCAGGAATACTCGATGAGGCGGCCGTTGAAGATGTCCATCTGCCCGAGCAGGAAGAGGACGCCGAGGGCGATGAGGACGACGGCGCCGACCGGTGCTCCGCGACGCCAGAAGCCGGGATGCCAGTAGGCCGAGGGGTCGGGCGGAATGGGCGGCGGCGGGGCGTTGGGGTCAAGGGGGCCGGCTTGGGGCGGCGCATAGGGATTCTGCCACTGGCCCTGGTAGGGGCTCTGGGGCGGGGCCTGATAGGGCGCCTGGTAGGGGCCGCCGGTATACGGCGGCTGCCAGGAGCCGGCAGGTGGAGGCTGCGCAGGACCACCCGTCCAGCCACCGGGCTGGGCCGGCGGTGGGGGCGGCTGTTGGCCTGCGGGCGGTTGGCCGGGGTACTGGGGATGCTTGCCGAGGTTGAGCCAGTTGCCCACTTCGTTGAGCCCCAGCGGATCGGGCACGGGCTGGCCGTCTCGGAGGGCCTTGGCGGTGTGGAAGGCCTCGAAGGACTGGTAGAGGATCCAGGCGGGGATGAAGATGCCGAAGATCCCCGAGATGTGGGCCATGCTGATGAGCACGGCGAAGATGACCACGTGGATGAGGCCCTTGAAGAACTGGCCGTTGTACATGGCGCCCACGCCGGGGATCAGGCCCAGGACCGCGGCCGCGGCCGGGTTAGGGCCTCCGGTCGAGATGGGGATAAACGGCTGCTGATAGGTTTGCCAGGCCGTGAAGCAGGGCTCGCAGAGCACCTGGCCTCCGGGGGCGGTCCGTACGCAGCCGGCGCAAAGGGCCTTGCCGCAGGTCTGGCAGAAGGCGGTCGCGGTGGTGCCGGGGTGATTTACGCAGTCCATTTTGTGCTCCTTTCCCGTGTTTCCAATGCGGAGCCGCCGGAATGCGCGGGCCGGGCCTGCGCGGTGTCGCCGGGCAGGGCAGGAAGTGTGAGGGAACTCTCGGTTAAATCGCTTTCATCTTGATAATTGACGTCGTTCAGAGTCGGGGTGACCGACTGCTGGGGAGGATCGACGCGGGAGCCTCCGTCTTTGTGGCCGGGGGTCTGTTTGGATTCGCCGGGGGCCTGCTGCCGGGGTTGCTGCTGGTTGCTGTCCTGGCCTTCGGTGCGGCGCAGTTCGCGCATGCGGGTTTCGACTTCATACACGAAGCGCAGGTGGTCGTAGTAGCGGACGATGGGCGTGGAAGCCATGGTGACGCGGCGCTCGACAAAGGAGCGCACCGAAGAGGGGCGCAGATCGCTGAGGCGGAGGTCGGTCAACTTGACGTTGGTCAGGTTGAGGGTGAGGGCGATGGAGAAGAAGGCCATGGCGGCGGTCATGAGCAGGCGAGGCTCGGCGAAGCGCCGAACCTGGCCCATGAAGCCGGGGCGCTGCCAGGGCTGGGGCATGGGGACGACGTTGCCGGCAGTGGGCACCAGGCCGAAGCCGGCTACCTGTCCGGGGCCGGTCTGGGCCAGGATGCGGTCGAGCAGGCCGGTGGGGACTTCAGGCTCGGGAGAAAGAAACTCCAGCCACTCGCGGCCGCGGCGGGACTCTTCAAAGAGCGCCGTGCAGGCTGCGCAGACGGCCATGTGTGCGGCGAAGACCGCCTGGTCTTCCGGCTTGAGCAGCCCGTCGAGCGCGTCCGCCAAAAGGGTCTCCCAGTGGCCACAGGCCGGGGAGCTCGGAATGTTTGTGCGCTCAGTCATGGTTACATCACCTCCCGTTTAGTACGTTCCAGCAGGCGCGCCAGTTCAGCGCGTCCCCTGCTGATGCGGGACTTCACGGTTCCTTCGGGTATGCCCAGCACCTGGGCAATCTCTTTGTAGTCAAGGTCTTGCAGGTCCCGCAAAATGACCGCTTCGCGCAGTTCAATCGAGACCCGCGCGAGCGCGTCCTGGACCATTTTGGCCAGTTCTTTCTGGGCGGCCGACTCGTGCGGCGAGAGCGTGCGGGAGGTGAGCCGGTCAATGGGGCTGAGCTCGTCGCTCGACTCCCAGCCATCGTCCAGTGAGCCCGTTGCACGCAGGTTGCGGGTGCGGCGGAAGTTATCCACCAGCAGGTTGCGGGTCATGGTGGTGATCCACACCTGGAGGCTGCCGCGGGTCAGGTCAAAGCTGGCCAGGTTGGAGTAGATCTTGAGGAAGACGTCCTGGGTCATGTCTTCGGCGTCGGCCGGGTTGCCGGTGAAGCGGTAGCAGAGGCCGTAGACGCGGCGATGATGGGTGCGGACCAGCTCGGCCCAGGCGCCGGAGTCGCCGTTCATGCACAGGCGCACGACTTGGGACCAGTCGACTTCCAGCGGATTTGCCTCCATGCGCGCCTGGCGGACAACCGGGGTTGCGGCGGGCCGGCCGGATGCGGGTCGAGCCGCGGCTGCCCGGGGGCCGTCTTCGGCAGCCGCAAAGGGACGGCGCGGCTTGCCCGGCGGCGATGCCAACCCTACCACGCTCCAGCTTAATGTACCCACGCATTGCATATTTCGCTAATACGCGGGAATCGTGGATATAGTTCCACGGATGCAAAGCGGATTTGGGCGCGGCGGTTCGCTTGGGTGGAGTCGGGGCTATGCTGGATGTGCGTCGTAACCTTTCCCTCCGCGGCGCATCAGACGGGTGCGAATGAGCGGGCAAGCGCTGAGCCGGCCAGGGAGGTTTCCATGATCAAGCTGCATTCTCTTGGGATCAAAATGCGTTCTGTTGGCGGTGCGGTGGGCACGCTGCTTGTGACCTTGGCCCTGTGCGCGGGCTGCCAGGCGGCGACGCCGCGGGGGCCGATTCCGCCGATCGATAACGACGAGCAGCTGGCCGCCGCGCCGGGAAAGCAGGTTGCCGTGTTTGCGGGCGGATGCTTTTGGGGCACGCAATCAGTGTTTGAGCGGGTAAAGGGCGTGCTGGATACGACGGCCGGCTACTCCGGGGGCACGCGCGAGTCGGCCAACTATGCCGCTGTGAGCTCGGAGCGGACGGGGCACGCGGAGTCGGTGCGGGTGGTGTTTGACCCATCGCAGATCACCTATGGGCAACTGCTGCGGGTGTTCTTCTCCGTGGCGCACGATCCGACGCAGAAGGACCAGCAGGGGCCGGACGTGGGAACGTCGTATCGGTCGGTGATCTTTTACGCGAATGACGAGCAGCAGAAGCTGGCGCAGGCCTACATGGCGCAACTGGACGCGGCGCACGTGTTCAAGAAGAAGATTGTGACCCAGGTGGTGCCGTTGAAGGCGTTTTATGCGGGCGAAGCCTACCACCAGGACTACGCGCTGCATAACCCGGATAATCCGTATATCCAGGTGTGCGACCGGCCGAAGATTGCGGCGCTGAAGGCGCAGTTTCCGGAGCTGTTTGAGGATTACAAGGGGAAGTGAGGGTCGTCGCTGTTCGAGCAATCGGTCACTTGCCGATAGGTTCCGGATCGCCGGTCACTCAGTCAGAATGCGCATTTATGCGTCGGCTGCCCTGTTTGGATCTGATTTGACCATCAAAACCCTCGCTGCGCCGATACCTATGGCGCAAGCCGAAATCCAAACGCTGAGGGATATCCAGTCGCCGATTTCCGCCTGGCCTTGGAAGACCTCGAGACACATGAACCCAGCATAGAGAAGAAGACTTGAGGCGGCGCAGTAAAATCCGAGGCGCCTTCGATCGGAGCGGACAAGAAGAATCAAGCCCACGACGAGCGCGCATGGAAGGCCGAAAAGGGACCATCCAAGTGGGTGTTCCCACGATGGCAGACTGAGGCGACTGTCCGAAGCTAGATCGGCAGCTGAATACAGCTCAGACAAGACAAACAGGACCAAGCACGGGACGCAAAGTGCATCACGCACATGAATCAGCGGGGCTTTCATCGCAATCAAGTGTACCTCTGATTCCCGAATTGATGGATTGCCGGCTATCAGAAAACCCGGGGCTCATTTCGATCTCCCCAGCTTCACAAACCGCATCGCAGCAGAGTTCATGCAGTAGCGCAGGCCGGTGGGGGCAGGGCCGTCGTTGAAGACGTGGCCTAGATGGGCGTCGCACAAACGGCAACTGACGGCGGTGCGGACTTCCATCAGGCTGCCGTCGACGGTCTTGACGATGTTCTCCTCGGCTAGGGCCTCAAAGAAGCTGGGCCAGCCGGTGCCGGAGTCGAACTTGGCGTCGGAGCGGAACAGAGCCAGGTCGCAGGCGATGCAGCGGAAGAGGCCGGGCGCGTGCTCGTTGAGCAGGGCGCCAGTGAAGGGGCGCTCAGTGTCGGCGTGGCGGGTCACCCAGTAGGCGTCGCCGGGGAGCTGGCGGCGCCACTCGTCGTCGGTCTTGATGAGGCGCGGGACGGTGCCGGTGCCGGTGCGCTTTCCATCGGCCGAGAACTGGACGATGGTGACGGTGGCCGGGCCTTCGTTGGCTGCTAGCGGGCGCGCCGGCGCGATGGTGGAGCGGCGCAGGCCCCAGAAGGCGGCGGCGCTGACCGCTCCTGCTGCGGCGACGATGAAGGCGCGGCGGCTGAGGCGGTTCGGCTCGGGTTGGGTTAGAGTTTCGGTGAGCATAGGTTGACCCCACTGTGCGATGCGAGCGGAGACGGAAGGTTACTGAATAAGCGGGTTCGATGCGGGAGTCGCCGCCACAACTCGTATTGGGCGCAGCTTCAAGAGGAAAAACGACAAATGCGCTCCCTATGTTACCCTGCGGAGACTCTGAGGTGTCCATGCGCCAACCTGCTATCTCGTTTGCTGGGTCCGCGTCCCGTCTTCGCGTCGCGATCATCACCGCGTTGCTTGTCTTCACAACCCTTCCGCTTCTTGCGCAGGAACAACCGATCCCTGCCGAGCTCAGCTTTCTCAACAAACTCGGCAAGCCCTACCGCATCACCTATGAACCGTGGACCGAGATGCAGATTCCGCTGGGAAACCGGGGCATGGACGGTGTGGGGAAGGTGGCGCGTGGAAGGCATTGGCAGTTTCCCGTGATCGTTGCCGGCGCCACGACGCCGGAAGCCGTTTGGGCGATTGTCAAGCCGGCCTTTCTTGCCAACGGCTGGACAGCGGTTCATGAGTGGGCAGCAGGGGGGATCGAGATGCTTCTCCACTACCAGAAAGACGGAGTGGAGGCATGGGCGGACGTTTACCCCAGCCCGGAACGCGCCATAGTGGAAATCGTTGAGATTGCGCCGATACCCTTTACGTTTGCACTCACGCCACCCTCAGCAACGCCCGAGCCGGTAGACGCCAACAAGGGCGATTTTCCGTGGCTGGGCCCGCTGCCGGGGTGGCAGTTCCGCAGCAGTGTTGCCGATACCGATCCTTTCCGGGTCTCCATCACCGGCGCCGCCGACCTCGAACTCGTGGCCCCATCGTCGATCATCAAAACCTATCGCCAGCCCCCGGATGGGATGTCCAACAGCCTGTTTCACGCCGCCTATCACGATGCGCTCATCAAAGCCGGCTGGACGATCCTGTATGACCGCCAGGACGTTTCGTTTACCGCTCACTTCACGCAGAACGGGCGCAACCTGTGGGCCACGCTGTACAAGGGCGAGTTCAATGAGATTCGCGTGGCCGACGCCGGGGCGGTGAACAAGGACATGGGCAGCGATCTGAAATCCAACTGCCATGTAGCAATTTACGGCGTGCTTTTTGACTTCAACAAATCGACGCTTCAAGCTGCCAGCGATCCGGTGTTGCAGCAGATTCTGGATCTGCTGAAGAAGAACCCCGCGCAAAAGATTGAGGTCCAGGGACACACGGACAATGTGGGCGGCGATGCCTACAATCAGACGCTGTCTGAAGCGCGCGCCAAGGCGATCGCCACCTGGCTCATCGCGCACGGAATCGCCGCAAACCGGCTTACGGCCAAAGGGTTTGGCAAGACCAGGCCGATTGCGGATAACGCAACCGATGTGGGCAGGGCAAAGAATCGGCGCGTGGAGATTGCGGACCCGAATTGCGCGGCCCAGGCGAAATAGAGCGGGCCACCTGCGGTGAGTCACCGCAGGGCGGGGCAGACGCTCGCTGATCGCTCGCAGGAGGTTCGTGGCATCCCACCCATTTCGCGATGATGCTGCGAAATGGATGGGGCACGGAACCCCTGCGCGGCTATCGCTGTTCTCCAATTGCTGTACACCGAAAGCACGATGATAAGTGGCTTTTTCCTTAAGAAAAAGCCACCTTGCACGGAACTAAATAGAGCACATGAATTGGAGAACTGCTCTAGTAGCGGCCCAGGAAGTCGGGGTCGACGGGGTTCTCGAAGAGCGAGGCGTCGCGGGTGACGATGGTGAGGCCGCTGGGGGTGACGAAGTAGCGGCGCTTGTCTTCGACCGGGTCGTAGCCGATGACGGTTCCCTCGGGGATGTGGACGTCGCGGTCGATGATGGCGCGGCGGATGCGGCAGTGGCGGCCGATGTTGACGTGGGAGAAGATGATGCTGGCGTCGACGTCGGAGTAGGAGTTGATGCGGACGTCCTGGGAGAGGACGGAGTTGGACACCAGGGCGCCGGAGATGATGACGCCGGCGGTGATGACGGAGTTGATGGCCGAGCCGGTGCGGCCGGGCTCGCCGAAGACGAACTTGGCCGGCGGATACTGGCGGACGCGGGTGCGCATGGGCCAGCTCTTGTCATAGAGGTTGAAGGTAGGCGAAACGGAGCAGAGGTCCATGTTGGCGTCGTAGTAGGCGTCGAGGGTGCCGACGTCGCGCCAGTAGAGGGCCTGCTGCTTGTTCTCATCGACGAAGCTGTAGGCCATCATTTTTTTCTGGCCGAGCAGGTTGGGCAGGATGTTGTGGCCGAAGTCGTGCTTGGAGGCGGGGTCTTCGGCGTCGGCGATGAGGGCCTTGAGGAGCGTCTCGGTGTTGAAGATGTAGATGCCCATGGAGGCGTCGACGGCATCGGGATTGTGGGGCGAGCGGACGGTGGTGGAGGCGGGCTTCTCCTGGAAGCCGAGGACCTCGCCGTTCTTTGCCACCTCGACGATGCCGAACTGGCGCACCTCGTCGGGAGAAATGGGCAGCGTGGCCAGCGTAACTTCAGCGCCCTTCTCCTTGTGAT
>Ga0302267_10001460_pt1 | contig 30141 bp, 23 predicted proteins | sample III_Bog_E1_3_FD_194555 | JGI IMG/M metagenome (GOLD analysis project Ga0302267, IMG submission 194555) | Peat permafrost microbial communities from Stordalen Mire near Abisko, Sweden - III_Bog_E1_3 | ecosystem: Environmental > Terrestrial > Soil > Wetlands > Peat | place: Sweden: Abisko...
CCGGCGAGACGCTCAAGCTGGTTTCGCCAGTCGAGCGATTCAACGAAAGCCTTTGATTCGCGCCAATTAGGCTCGACGATTACGTGCAGCTCAAGGTAGACGCGGGTGCCCAGGAGCGACTCGATCTGGCGGCGGGCGCCGGTGCCGATCTCCTTCAGCTTTGCGCCGCCCTTGCCGATGAGGATGGCTTTCTGGCCGTCGCGCTCGCAGTAGATGGCCGCGGCGATGCGGGTGAGCGGCGCGCGGGCCGGGACGGCTCCCTTCTTGCGAGGCACGAAGGGCTTGGGCTCCTCGAATTGCTCGATTACCACGGCAGAGGCGTAGGGGACTTCTTCACCCGTCTCGACCAGAATGCTCTCGCGGATGAGTTCGGCGACCATGAAGCGCTGCGGTTGGTCGGTGTATTGGTCTTTGGGGTAGTAACGCTCGCCGGTGGGCAGCACATCGACGATCTTGCGCACCAGGATATCGAGTCCGTCGCGTTTGCGGGCGCTTACGGGGATAATCTGGGCGAAGTTGAATTGGCGGGTGAGCGTGTCGATGAGCGGGAGCAGATGGTCTTTGGGCACGAGATCGATCTTGGTGAGGACCAGGAAGACAGGGCAGTCTAGCTTGCGGATGAGGCCGAAGAGGAACTCGTCTTCGCTGGCCCAGTTGGTGCGGTTGGACCTGGGGGACGGCGCAGTGTCCAGAGCATGTTCCGCAGGGGCTGAAGCCCCTGCCGTTTCGGCTTGGCTTGCGGCACGACTCAAGTCGTGCCCTGATACAGAACCGGGTTCTTCCGTGGTATGAGTTATGGGTTCAGAGGTGGCCGCAAAGGGTTCGGTGGCGGCTTGGAGTTGCACGCGGCGCGTTGCGTCCATCAGGACCAGGACGCAATCGCGGGTCTCCAGCGCTTCGTAGACCTCCTGCAACATGCGGCGGTCAAGATGCGAGCCGGGCTTGTGAACGCCGGGTGTATCCACAAACACGATCTGCGCTGCCGGATGCTGCCCCTTGCGCGCAGGCACCTCGACGACGCCCGCGATGCGGTTGCGCGTGGTCTGCGGCTTGGCGGAGACAATGGCCACCTTTTCGCCGGTGAGGGCGTTCAGCAGCGTGCTTTTGCCGGCGTTGGGCCGGCCGAGAATAGCGACAAATCCAGATTTCAAAGGCGGGTGGTACTCCTGTCTCTCTATTATCGCGGATTGGCCGGTGGAGGGTTGGTATGATCTGGGGCATGATTCCCGAAGTCACAACGGAGCGCCTCATACTTCGCCCACTGGAGATCGCCGATGCGGAGCGGATTCAGGACCTGTTTCCGCACTGGGAGATTGTAAAGTTCATGAACCATCGCATTCCGTGGCCGTATCCGGGGGATGGCGCGCTCACATTTTTGCGGGACGTTGCGATTCCGGAGATGGGGCGGGGCGATGGCTGGACCTGGACTATCAGGCTGCGCAGCGATCCATCGCAGACAATCGGGGTCATCACCCTGGTGAAGGGCGACGAGGCCAATCGCGGATTCTGGCTGGGGCTACCGTGGCATGGTCAGGGATTGATGAGCGAAGCCTGCGTGTGGGTGAACGACTATTGGTTCGAGACGCTTGGCTTTCCGGTTCTGCGGGTTTGGAAGGCTGTCGATAACACCGCGTCGCGGCGGATATCGGAAAAGCAAGGCATGCGGATGGTGCGAGTGGGAGAGCGGGACTACGTTTGCGGGCGGGTTCCGTCGGAGATATGGGAGATTACGGCGGAGGAGTGGAAGGCTTGGAAGGCGAGGATTACTGGCCGAGACTGAGCGGATTGTGTTTGATTTCCCTGGCCTAAAAACGAGACCTGGAAGACCCAGTCCTTATCCTTATTCAATGACCCCAATTTCCGGCGCCAATTCCCGGATTCAAAAATCTATGTGGGCGCGAATGGAACCTACCCAGACTGGGCCGCGGTCGCGGTTGTAGCCGGGGTCGGCAATGTGCTGGAAGTCAAGCGCGTAGAACATTCCGCGCCAGGCGTGGTAGTTGTAATAGGTTTCGACGATGTTCTCGCGGCCGTAGTTGAGGCTGCCGTCGCCGAGCAGGAAGCCGAGACCGCCCAGCTTCAGATATTCCTGATGATCGGCCTTGATGGCGTTTGAGACTACGGCGATTGCGATCTTATCGACAGGACGATGCCAGCGGGTACCGGTGTAGTCCGCGCCGGCCAGAACGGTCTGGTCCACCTCGGTGTAGGCGAACGACTCGTGTTGGCCCTCGTTCCAGCCGAAGCGGCCAAAAACGCGCAGATTCTCAGTGACTTCCTGCTCGGTGTTATAGCCGAAGCCGTATTTGAGCGCGCTGAAGTGCGCGTGGAGCGTGATGGTAGGCGCCTTGACGCCATAGAGAGCGGCGTCGGTTCCGTTCAGGAAGTCTTCGACGGCCTCGCGGTAGGTACCCATGTGGGCGCGGTTGGCGTAAAAGAGGATGCGCTGCGTGCCTCTGCGATTTTGAATGAAGCCGTGGCGCAGCTCGAACTCGCCGTTTTGGCCGTGAGCGCGGCTGAAGGCCCAATCCATGTCGATGCCGTTGGCGACCACCGGCATGGCGAAGATGCCGTAACGAATGCTCCACATCTGGTCGTCGTATTCGGCCATGCCGCCGACTGTGTAGCCTCGGGTGTCGGCGGCGTAGTCCCATGCGCCGTTGTTGTCCACGGTCCAGTTCATGAACTGGAGGTGCGAGTCGGAGCCAGACTGATTGAGGTCGAAGAAGTCGGGCACGCCCAGCTTGCCAATGCGGAATTCGAGGCGGCGGACGGGCACGCTGGGAGCAATCGCGAAGGGGCCGGCGTCCTGGCTGGTGGTTTTTTGAGTGAGGCCGATGGTTTGGTGGATCATGTAGCGGGCGATGTAGGGGAGCTTGCCCAGATTGGGGTTTCGGACGACATCGAGGTTGGTGAAGCCGGCAAGGCCGAATGCCTCGCTGACCCCGCGGCCTTCCGCAGCCTCAAGATCGAAGATGAAATCGGTGTTGTAAAGGATGGAGTGAGTAGGGCGGAGCGCGGTAAACAACGTGCCGACCATGGAGGTTTTGTACTCTCCCCTCCCGATGAAGCTGTTGGTTCCTTCGTAGGGAGAATGAAACGGCAGGTCGCCCTGAAGAATGATGTTGGCCTGGCCGGAGATCCACCAGCGGTTGTCGGCGGGATGCGGGGTCATGGCCACAATAGGGGCGTCGTTGGGCTGCTGTCCGCGTGGGCTCATGTCGGTGGGCTTGCGCCCGGCGCCGTCCTGAAGAGGAGCGAGCATGGCCTGTGCGGGACCGGCCTGGGAAATCTGTTGCCGGGGTGCGAGCTGCGGCTGGGGTGGATCGGGCAGGGGAGCGGAGGTCTGCGCGGTGGCGATCGTGACGCCCATGGTTAGCGCACCGGCGAGGCGGACGATGACGCGGGCTGTGCGGAGACCGAAGAAGGGGGACATTGGGGGAGCGTCCTTTGGGGATTGGGGTCTACAATGAAATCGCGAGAATACCCACCCCTAGTATGTACCATACCGGGGGTGGGTATCGTCAAGGGAGGTCGGCCGAAGATGTCGCACCAGGGACGGGAGAAGATTAAGTTGTTGCAAAGGCTGCGAAAGCTCCGCGGACAGTTGGATGCAGTAGAGCGGTCTCTGGCTGCGGACGAAGACTGCGGAGGTCAGCTGATGCTGCTTGCGGCGGTGCGGGGAGGGGTGAACGGGCTGATGGGCGAGGTGCTGGAGACTCATATCCGGTTTCATCTGGTGGATGGGGCGAAGGAGCAGATTGCTCCGGAGCTGGCCGAGGACCTGATCGACCTGGTGCGCGCTTACCTGAAGTGAAGTCATTTGAAATGAGTGCATTGCCACTTCGACCCGGCAAGTTCTCGGGGAACGATTCGGAAAACAGGCGAGTGAGAATGCCCCACTGGCGGAGCCGGATCAAGAATGGCTCCTGCCTATGATAGTGGGCGGATGGGAAGAAGATTGTTAAGGTTTGATTGATTCGGGGGCGGGGTTGAAACGCGAACCAGCCTGCGCCGGCCTGGAGTTGGCGAGTTTGCTGCGGATTCAGGATGGGGTCGGCGAGGTTCTGGATTGAAGGCTGGCCTCCTGCCGCGTATCTGGTGCGCGGCAGGAGGCTGGTGGCTTCCCTACTGCGCCGTGTAGGTGTAGACCGTTGGTTGCCAGGCTCCGTCGATGTACGAATAGAGCGTGGCATAGATCGTCTCGCCGTTGGTGGGAAGGCCGGATACTGTTGCTGAGGTGGCCGTGGTTGAACCGCTTGAGTAGATGTTCTTCGCATTCGCTCCGGACGATGCAGTGCCAAGGCTGAACCAATAGCTGGTTGCTGGGTTGCCTGCGGACCAGGTGAAGGTGACCGTGGAGCTTGTTAGTTGGGTGGTCGGGCTGGGGATTGTCAGCACGGCGGGCGATGGAGTTCCGCTAGCCGTGTAAGTGTAGACGGTGGGCTGCCAGGCTCCAGCGATGTACGAGTAGAGCGTGGCGTAAATTGTTTCACCGTTGGTGGGCAGGCCTGTAACGTTGACTGAGGTTAGCGTGGTAGAGCTGCCGGAATAGAGATTCTTCGCATTCGCTCCTGAATCGGTGGTGCCCAGGTTGAACCAGTAGTAGGTAACTCCCTCGCCGGCCGACCATGTGAAGGTGACACTGGAGCTTGTCAGCTTTGTGCTCGGAGTGGGAGTTGTTAGCGTAGCCGCCACAGGTGAGCCGCCAGCCTTGTAGGTGTAGACAATCGGCTGCCAGGCTCCTGAGATGTAGGAGTAGAGCGTGGCGTAGAGCGTTTCGCCGAATTGTGGAATGCCGGTTACGGTTTCCGTGAGCGCGGTGGTTGGACTGCCTGAATAGATGTTCTTGGCGTTGGCTCCAGCGTCCCCTGTTCCCAAGTTGAACCAGTACTTTGAGATGCCGGTGCCGGGTGTCCAATTGAAGGTGGTGCTGGCTGTGATTTCGCTGGTCGGTGAGGGCGAGGTCAGCACCGCCGGCCCTGAGGCGTAGTAGGTGATGACGGCTATCGGCGGCAGCCAAGTTCCGTTGGAATCCGAATAGAGTGTTGCGTAGATTGTCTCGCCGTTGGTCGGCAGGCCGTTTACTGTAACCGTCGTGGCCGAAGTTGGTCCAGAACTGTAGAGATTTTTCGCGTTCGCTCCATTGGGCGCGGTGCCCAGGTCGAGCCAGTAGCCGGAAAGTCCTCCGCCAGCCGACCAGGTGAAGGTAACGCTGGAGCTTGGGAGTTGGCTACCCGGCGTGGGAGACGTGATTGCCGCCAATACAGGCGTCCCGCACTCGGTGTAGGTGACTGGGGCGACTGCCTGCCAAGCCCCGAGGATATACGAATTCAGCGTTGCGTAGATCGTCTGGCCGTAGCTGGGAAGGGTGGTCACGGTAAGGCTGGTAGCAGTCGTTGGCCCTGAGCTATACAGGTTTTTCGCGGCCGCGCCACCGGTGCCGGTTCCGATATTCAGCCAGTAGTTGGTGACCCCTGTACTGGCGGCCCAGGAGAAGGTTGCGCTTGAGCATGGAAGCGTGCTTCCTGAGGCAGGGGACGCGAGAATTGCCGGAGCCGGATTGATGGTGAATGTCGCCGGCGAGGAGGTTCCGCCGCCGGGAGTGGGATTGAAGACTGTAACCGAGGCTGTACCAGGGGATGCGATGTCGGCAGCCGGTACTTGAGCTGTGAGTTGCGTCGAGCTGACGTAAGCGGTGGGAAGGCCGCTGCCGTTCCAGTTCACCGTCGAAGTGGTGACGAAGTTGGAGCCGTTCAGGGTGAGGGTAAAGGCTGGGCCTCCCGCAATGGCGCTGGCGGGCACTAACGGCAAGGTGATCGCTGGCATTGGATTGTTGCAGGTAAATGTCTGCGCGTTGGAGGTTCCGCCGCCTGGAGTGGGGTTGAAGACAGTAACTGTAGCTGTGCCGCCGACGGTGCAGTCGGAGGCCGGAACTGTAGCTTGCAGTTGCGTTGCGGTCTGGGAAACAATCGCGAGGCTGGCGCCATTCCACATGACTTGGGAGGAAGGAACGAAGTTGGTGCCGGTCACTGTGAGAGTGAAAGCCGGTCCTAATGCTGTGACGCTCGCGGGCGAAAGCGGCGAGGTCGTGGTCGGCACCGGGTTGTTGACGGTGAAGTTGATCGCTGCTGAGGTTCCGCCGCCGGGGGTGGGGGTGAAGACCGTTACTGGAAAGATTCCTGCTGTAGCGGTGTCGGTGGCCGGAACCACGGCCGTCATCTGAATGAGGCTGACCCAGGTGGTCGTGAGCGGGCTCCCATTCCACTGCACCACCGAGTTGGATTCGTTGTTCACGAAGTCAGTGCCGTTCACCGTCAGGGTGAAGCCGCCGCTGCCTGCCAAGGCGCTGGTCGACGACAACGAAGCGAGCGTCGGCGCCGGCAACAGGCATGTACCAAAGCATTGGGCAGAGATGTTGTATTTGCCCGTGTTTAGGTTGGAGCAGTCGCGAACGAGCAGGGTGTAGGAGGCGGTTGCCGGAAGCACAACGTTGTCCGTCAGGGTCGAGCCTCCACAGTTGCCATAGCCGTTATTGCCAAAGGCGGAGCTCACCTGCACTCCCGTATCGGAGTTATAGAGGACTATCCTAGGGCTAAGGTTGTTGCTTGTTCTCGTCATAGTGATATCGATGGTATCGTTGGCTGTCCCGCTGAAGGTATACGTGTCATTCCAGGCGGGCAAACTAATCGTGCTGGCCTGGGTCTGGTCCCAAAGGAGGTCGATGCCTCCTGCAGGCGTCCCCATCGACTGTAAGAAGAAATCGTAGCCGCCGGTGTGGGTCTGTGAGCAGTCACCTATGAGTATGGTGTAGGTGCCGGTCACTGGGAGACTGGCTTGATACAGCTCTGCAGTATCGCCGCCGCAGTTACCATAGCCGTTGTTGCCAAAGGCATGACCGATCTCTATTCCCGCTGGACTGTAGAGCTGAATCAATGGGCTGAGTCCGCCTGAGGCGGTCATAACGAAATCTACGTTGTCACTGGCGGTGCCATTGAAGGTGTATGTGTCATTCTGCGCGGCCAGGGCGATCGTTCCAGCCGTGGCCTCCCCAGTTGGAGCATTGAGGATCTCGGAGGGATTGTTTATCCGCTGAGCGTAAATCGCATAGTCTCCGGTGTTGGTGTTTGAGCAGTCGCCGACAATCACCGTATAGGTTCCGCCAGTGCTCACCGTAAGCGTTACCGTATTGAGCTCCGCAACGGAACCCCCGCAGTTACCATACCCGTTATTACCAAACGCTGAACCATCCACCGTTCCAGTTGACGTTAACACCGAAAACTTCGGGCTGAGACTGCCGCTTGTCTTGGTCATGGTGAGGTAGATGATGTCGCCAGTATTGGCTGTAAAGGTGTACCTGTTCGTCTGAGCCGCAGCAGCGATAGTGCCGGTCTGTGTCTGACCAAAGGGAAGGTTGGCACCAGCCCAGGCAGGAGCGCGCAAGCTCAGGAGAATGCAACCGGCAACAAGCAAACGCAAATTCAAATTCTTCATTACAAGTCACCCCTTCGGATTTCGAAACATCTCAAGAACGCTTACGCTTGGCGCCGGGCTGCCCGCAAACCTCGCCCCCCCGATCCGCGCCTGCCCGACACGGCAGCGGACCACTGCGCATTGACTCAAAACCTGGAAGAGGTTTCGAGTGGCTTGCAGAACTTAACCTTGTGCTGACGGAAGCCTAGCATGAGATTGCACTGAGTTTTCCAGGCTGAGCGGATTTGATATCAAATTGTTATGTAATCAGACGCCGACTGTGAATAAGCAGTTACAAAAGAGGTTTCAGCCATGCCAAGCCGCAATCATTTAGGCCATCGATATGCTTGGCGGACTTGTCGCCGGGGCAGCCTGAGGATGAATGGGGCCGACTTTCCCTGGGTATGGCGAGCGCGGTTTCGCTCTGCGGAGAGTCCGGTTTTGAAGCAGGTGCTTCGTCCCTAAGGAATGACGACGGGGACGAACTCCGTTTTGCAGCCGGCGAGGCAGCGGACTTTTTGAAACTCCTCTTCTTCGACGCCGCTGAAGGGATGATCGGCTTTGGTATTCAGGTAGAACTCTTTGTGAGCGCTTCGAAACTGGTCGTCCGGCTCTGCCTTCAGTAGCTGGAGATTCCTGTCGAATTCATACCAGATAAAGCAACTTGGCTGGAGCCAGCACTCCCGCACCGCAAATCGGATTCTGCCTTTGTCGATGGTGGCCACCTGGCCTTCGTTATAGGTAGACAACGCCTTATTCAAGTCGCTGCGAGGAAACAACAGGCGAAAGCGCTCCTGAGCAGCCCCCATGCCGTGAAGTTGGAGTTCCGGCCGGGCAGTCTCGGTGGAAGCCCCGGATGCGCGATCAGGATCGAGTACGATCAAGGTCGCTTGACGATACCCGTTACTGATTCCACTGGCAACGATCTGCTCGCGGCCGTCGCCGTCAAGGTCTGCCAATGCAAGGTTGTCCAGGTGCCCGGAGTGCCAATACTCCGAGATGGTTTTGCCGCTGGAGTCGACGATAGCGATTTGATGGGGATAGTAAATTTCGTGGCGGCTCGAAACCACGATTCGGCGGGGCTGCGTTGCCGTAGCCTTCAAGACTCCGAAACCGACGGTCTCGTAGAATGCCGGATCGCCCCCAAGCTCCGGCAGAGCCCGTCCGGGGGTCCAGCGCCACTTCTCTTTGCCCCAGTCCGAATAGCAGATCAGAGTTGTGGAGTGCGACCTTGGATTCGTGGCGGGGTGGTAGAGCAGAAGAACGACCGTGCGGCCGTCCCCATCCAGATCGCCAAACCAGATACGCGGCGCCAGGCCCTGCTCGTAGTACTCGCGCCAGAATCCGTCAGGAAAGTTTCTGTGCCAAAGCTCTTTTCCCTCGGCGTTCATGATGGTAAGCGTCGGACCATCCAGACGCCCAGACTGAGGCCGGCGATCCGCCGACAGCGCCAGGATGGAAAGGAAGACCGCAATCCCAATAGCACCCGCAGCTATCGTGGCCCAGAACTTCTTGCGGTTTCTGGGATGCAACGATGGCTGCTGTGGATCAGATGGAGTTAGCGGGAAGGGTGGGGTTGGAGCAACTTGAGAAGTTATCGGAACTGGACGGTCATCTGTAACTGGTGGAGTCTCTTTGACTGGAGCGGCATCTGGAACCGGCGGGACTTCGATCGCATTGCAAGGTTCCGCGACAATCCAGCGCCTTTCCTTGACGCCATTTGGGCCAGGCAAGGAGCGTTTTGGAAGATAAATCCGGATGGGGTCGTTGATACCCTCCGCGTTGTAATAGAGCTCCAGCGCTTTCCGGAGCCTGTTCATTTCTGTCGCCACGTCCGCGGAATGCTTGGTCTTTGCTTCTTCAGGCCATAGGTCCTTGATAACCCGGTCCGGCTTCAAGGCAGCCTGTATATCCATATTCTTAAACAGGATATCCAGCAGCCTTTTGAGCTGATTCTTGTCCGCGAAGCTCTCACTGCGCAGGATTTTTTCGATCTGTTCGCCGATGTCGTCGAGATCCATAGGATTGGTTAACTGCCGCAGCAAGATTCCAGAGGCTGCATTGCGTCGTCATTTCAATCGATGATCAGGACTATTCTTGCATAAAATCCAGCGATTCCCTGTGCGGACCAGGCTTCGCGCCTGGTACAGGCGGGGTACACAGCGCACGCGGAGAGGGTGAATTGGCGGCGGATGCAGGAAGGGGCCGGCCTGGATGGAAGGTTGGCCTCCCGACGCGTATCCGGTGCGCGGCAGGAGGCTGCTGGATTCGCTACTGCGCAGTGTAGGTGTATATAGTTGGTTGCCATTCTCCGGCGATGTAGGAGTAGAGCGTGGCGTAGATCGTCTCGCCGTTGGTTGGCAGACCCGTGACAGCGACTGAGGTCAATGTGGTTGGGCTGCCGGCGTAAATGTTCTTCGCGTTCGCTCCTGAGTCAGCTGTGCCGAGGTTGAACCAGTATTCGGTAACTCCTTCGCCGGCAGTCCACGAGAAGGTAACACTGGAGGTGGCCAGCTTGGTTCCCGGTGTAGGAGTTGTAAGTACGGCCGCGACAGGCGAGCCGGCTGCTGTAAAGGGGTAGACGATAGGCTGCCATGCACCGGCAATGTAGGAGTAAAGCGTTGCGTAGAGCGTTTCGCCGAACTGCGGGATGCCGGTTACGGAGGCTGTTAATGCCGTGATCGATCCGGAGCTAAAGAGGTTCTTGGCGTTGGCCCCAGAGTCCGCTGTGCCCAGGTTGAGCCAGTAGTGCGCGATCCCGGTGCCGGGTGTCCACGTGAAGGTGGTGCTGGAGGTAAGCGCGGCGCCGGGCGCGGGAGTGATCAGCACGGCCGGTCCGGTGGCGTAGAAGGTATAGACAGTGGGCTGAAAGGCTCCGCCGATGTAGGAATACAAGGTGGCGTAAATTGGCTCACCATTGGTTGGCAGGCCCGAGACGGTTTCAGTCAGGACCGTTACCGAGCCTGAGCTATAAAGGCTTTTCGCGTTTGTCCCTGAAGCAGCAGTGCCAAGATTGAACCAGTAGTTAGTAACTCCGCCGCCGGGTGTCCAGGTGAACGTAACACTGGAACTGGAGAACTGGCTGCCCGGGGTGGGCGATGTTAGCACGGCAGGGACGGGCGCGCCTGACTCGGTGAAGGTGTAAAGCGTGGGCTGGTAAACTCCGCCGATCTCGGAATAGAGAGTGGCGTAGATTGTCTGGCCGTAGGTGGGTATGCCGGCAACGGCGGCGGACAGGGCCGCGGTTGAGCCGGAGTTATAGATGTTCTTGGCGTTTGCGCCGGAGGACGCCGTGCCGACGTTGAGCCAGTAGGCGGCGACCCCGAAACCCGCCGTCCATGTGAAGGTAGCGCTGGAGCCGGTAAGGGTGCTGCCAGCCGCGGGACCGGTGAGCGCCGCAGCCTGATCTACAGCGAGCTGGACGGTTGCCGTGGCCGGGGCGTAGAGGTTCGGAATCGACGGTGTAAAGGCTACCGAGAGCGTGTTCAACCCGGCGGGCAAGACGGTTCCGGCGGGCGGCGAATAGACAAACGTTCCTGAGTCGGATGCTGTCGCGTCCAACTGCGTGGCGCTGAGCGCCGTGCCCACCATGATGGGCGCCGGCTGGGGCCAGGTGATGGTCGAAGCTGTAAGAATCTTCACGGTAATCGCGTCGGTTAGGGCAATCGTCTCCGGGTCAGAGACCTCGACCGCGTCTCGCTCTGACTCAGTATCGGTGAGGGTAATGTTCTCCCTGTCGAAAAGGAAAGCTGAATTGACAAACGGCTCCGTGTCGGTAAGCGTAATGTTCTCGTAGTCGACAACGAAGACAGAATCGAAAAACGACTCCGAATCGGTAAGCGTAATGGCTTCGTGGACAATGACCTGGACCGGAAGAAAGACGACCGCAACATCCGTAACGGTTATAGCTTCCGAGTCCCTGGCATTGATGGACGTTGTTGCGTTGGCGCCTGGCAACCGGGGAAGCACCTCGATCGTGAAGTCGCGGTTGAGTCCTGCCCCGTCCGCGTCGCGGACATGAATTTGAAACTTGAAGGTACCGGTCTCAGTGGGAACTCCTCCGAACGCAACCGTGGTTGTTCCGCTTTCCATCGAGAGCCCCGGTGGCATATCGCCGGTCACGCTGAGGCCATAGATTCCCGACCCGCCGATGGCCAACACCGAGGATTGGTAAGGCACGCCAAGCATCGCATCCGGGAAAGATTTCTGGGCGAAGTCAAGTGGCGCGGACACGAATTGATCCGCCTTTGCGGCCGGGGTAGGGAGGCTGCGATTGGAGGACGCACTCTGGCCGGACGCATGCCAGGCGGCATGTCCCAGAAGAAACAGCGCGAGCAGCAAGCTGCCGGGCCCTCGACCCACTCTCCGCGGAAATCTCATCGCTTCCCCTTTCCCTCGCCGGGAAATCCCCATTGCTTGCGGTACCAGCTCGCGTTGAGACAACGCGTGGTTGGCCGTGACCTGGATAATCTGGCTCACACTAGGAGAGCGAAAAAACCACCGTCACCTGGATGATCTGGCCCTTGGCCACGGAGATGGGCGAACTCAGCGTGGTGGACGTCGCCGTGCCGCCGAAACTGCTGGTGGTGGATGCGTAGCATTGGGCTGGGGTGACAGTTGAAATGGCGGTCGGGTAGCCGTTCGAGCCGGGGGCGCCGCCGCAAGCGCTCATGTTGGTTGTCACAAATCCAATGGAGCCTGCCTGGGTGGCTGCAATGGCGCCCGCCAGCGTCAGCGTGGGACCGACACCAAACGTGGGGGTGATGGTCAGCCCCGTCGCACAGGTGTAAAAGCCATTGCAGACGAATGCCCCCGGCTGGGTCGTCGTCGAATAGACGATTGCGCAGTACGGATACGCCCCCGTATTGCAGGGCGAGGTGCTGGCGACGGCGCCCACACTTGAGAAGGAAATGTCCCAGGCGCCGGCTGCGCCGTAGCCGGACATCAGCCCGATGAGATAGTTCTCGCCGTCGTACTGGATCGAATTCTCAAACTCGTGGTGCTGCGCGAGTGTTCCATCCGGGTTCTTGATGTCGATGGTCCAGTGGCCGTGCATCTTGATGCCTTGGTTCAGGCCGGAGGATGGCTTCCGGCCGCTTTCGTCGCTGACGGCGGACGTCGAGATCGAGGCCCCCGGCTGGCTGCTCAACGCGGAACCGGAACCTGTGGCAACATGCGTGCCGCCCGCCCCACCAGCGAGTGCGCCCGCTGGGAGCGCAGCTTGTCCCGCGGCGGTAAGGCTGACCCCGATGCCGAGCGCGGCAACCAGGGCTGCGGTGAAGATACGGAAGCTGGGTGGGAGAAAGGCTGCGATCATTTCGGGCTCCTGTCGAGGTTGAATTTCATTGCATTGAAGTTGCTGTTCAGAGGCTGATTCCGGGAAGAGCGGCACGCAACCGCCGAGGCTGAGAGGGTCCGCTAGGAGAAGGTGATGGTGACCGTGACCTGGATGAGTTGACCTGAGGTCACCGAGAGGGGAGAGGCCAAGGTAGCCTGAGTCAGGGGGCCAAACCACGGCTCCGGCGAGGTTTGGGTCACGCAAGTGGCTGGGCTGCTGGATTCAATGGTGCTGGGGTTGGTAGAGGTTGAGAAGGCGATATTGGCGCAGGTGCTGATGACCGAGTAGACCGATCCGATGGTTCCGGTCTGGTTGGCGGTGATGGAGCCTGCCAGGACAATTGAGAAGGGTCCAGAGTTAAAGCCGTCCGAACCCAGGTTGTAGGAATAAGTGAGCGAGCTCCCGGTGCAGTAGTAGTTGCCGCAGTAGGCGAGCGCGGGGTATGTGTTGAGATTGTGGACGATTCCGCAGTACATGGAGCCCGCATTGCAGGGAGAGGTTCCGCTGGATGCGCCGATGGCGAGCATGTAGTCGCCGGGGACCAGATAGCCCGACATCAATCCAACCAGATAGCCCTGGCCTGTTAGTTGCAGCGAGTTCTCGAAGTCGCGGTGCTGGGCGAGGGTTCCATCGGGGTTTTTGACGTCGATTATCCAGTGTCCATGCACCTTGAGGCCCTGATTCGTCGCAGTCTCGGGTTTCTGGCTGCCCGCTATCCTGGCCCAGTTTGCGGAGGCCAGTGCGGCAGGATCTTGAGCCGTTGCGGAGGCAGCGATTGCCCCAGCGATGGGCGCACTGGCGCCGGACGAACCTTGTTGCGGGGAAACAGGAGCGGCGGATTGACCCCAGGCGGCTTGGCTCAATCCGGATCCCAGAATTGCGACAAGGGCAGCGGCGAATATGCGGCGCGAATGGGAGAGGAACATTGAATTCGAGATCATCGCTGACTCCTGCTGAGGTTGAATTCCGCTGCTCTGTTTGCTGAAACAACCAGCGAATTGTAGATGCGTCTGGGAGATAAAAATCCGTATGCCGGGGAAGCCTGAATTTTCAACATCTTCTCGATACATGTGGCGCGTGGTGAGAAATTGTGACAGCGAATGCGAAATAAATCTGAGATTCGTTTCAACGCTCGATATGCGGCTGTGGGAATTCCAGGCCGGTGGAGCTTTTTTCATCAAGAATTGCCCACGCGGAAGTCAAGCCAGGCAAAGTTACTTTGCTTCCGCTCAACTACAGCCAAACGGGCAGGGCGGCTTCCACTGGACACCGCAACGATACCGATCGCCGATTGATTGAAAATCCTAAGGCAAGATTATTCAGGGAAGCAGAAATGCGCTTGTGTTCCGGGAACAGGCCGCAAGCAGTGGCGGGAACAACTGAAAGCAATCTAAATGATCGCAAAGAAGCCTAGCAAGAACAATTTGAAGAAACTGCTACTCGAAACTCGGCTGGTTCAGCAAGCTATACAGGCTGCGGGAAAAAGCGAGATTTGGCTGAGATGGCCGCAGCCTACTCGGCCAGTGGGCGGAAGCGGCGCATCTGCTCGTCGTATTCCTCGATGCGGCCGGTGAGAATGTCGTAATACCAGCCATGGACCGTTAGCCGTCCCTCGACCCCGGCGCGCGCCACCGCCGGCTGCGCCTTCAGGTTGAGGAGTTGGGCTACGACATTGCCGCGAACCAGCGATGCCAATTCGGCGTGTTCTCCGTCGGCCGGATCGATGGGCTGGCGATGGCTCCACGCGCCCTCGACGTGGCTGAGCCAGCGGCGCGCTTTGGGCAGGTTCTCCAGGTCTTTAGGATTCAGAGCCGCCTTGAGGGCGCCGCAGTCGGAGTGGCCGCAGAGAATGGCGCTTTTTACCTTGAGCACCTCGACCGCATACTCGATGGTCGCCGTCACTCCGTCGACGTCGTGGCCGGCGATCGGGACAACGTTGCCTGCGTTGCGCGTGATGAAAAGGTCGCCGGGGCCGGTTCCCAGAATCAGGTCCGGCACAACGCGCGAGTCCGAGCAGGTGATGAACAGCCACTCCGGCGCCTGCCGCTCGGATAGAAGCTTGAACTGGGCCCGTTTCTTGGGAAAGACGTCCGCCAGGAACCGCTTGTGCCCTTCAATCAGACGATCCATGTTTTGCGTCAGCCTCCGATTTCGAGCATACGTTACCAGGACCAGCGTAACGCAAGCGCACGGAGGGAATCGACTTTGCTACCAGATAAGCGGCTTACTGAGTTATAGTTGGGTCGATGCGGCCCCGCATTCTTTCCACCCTCGCGCTTTTGCTGCTCGGCCCGGCCATCTGCGCCCCCTCGCAGACCGTAGGGGCCAATCCTCGCAACGTGGACGCGACAGGATTCGGCCAGCGAGTGGCTCTGGGTCCGGAGTGGCTGTTCGCCCCCGGCGACAATCTCGCTTATGCGTCGGCGGGATTCGACGACAGCGGATGGAAGACCGTCACGACAACCAGGGAGCTTGCGGACTTCGGGTTCCACGACAATCGGTACGGATGGTATCGACTGCATATTCATTTGCGCCCAGATGCAACCGGTCTGATGGTCGGCATGAGTGGAGTGAACGGCAGTTACGAGGTCTATGCCAACGGCGCACGGGTGGGCGTCAACGGCAACATGGCCGGCATGTCGCGCTTCGGCCAAACCGCCTTCACCGCGTGGCCCGTTGACGACCAGTTGCTCCGCCCCAAAGGCGATCTGGTGCTGGCCATCCGCTTTGCTTTTGACAGCGCGGGCGCAAGAGGCCGCGGCACCAGCACCCCACTGGATTCCGACTCGGCGGTCGAGCTGATCGGCGCACAGGTCGCGCCCATTCAGGCCAGCTATGTTGCCGCGCGGAAAGGCACCATCTATATTGTCCTGACCTGCCAAAGCCTGCTGGCCGGACTGATTGCATTTTCCCTTTTTCGCGCTCTGAGATCGCAGTTGGAATACCTCGCCGTCGCCGTCTATCTGCTTGCATCCAGCGGCGCCGGCATCCTGCTGGTGTGGAGCACGCTGCACGGGGCCACGCTGCCGCTTGGGGTGGTGCAGTTCATTTTCGTGGGCATCGCCAACTTTGCGCTGATTGAATTTGTCCGCCTGGTGCTGAACCAGACGCACTCGCGCTGGCTGGTGGTGCTGGAACTGGCCTCGCTGGTTGCGCCACTGGAAAGTCCGCTGGGAAGTGTCGGAATCGGAACGTACTTCGGTTTTGCGGCTTATTTTCTACCCATTCTGATTGTCGATATCTTGTTGCCGGTGATGCTGGTCAAGGGCTGGCGCCGCGGCAATCTGGAGGCGCGCGTTCTGCTGCCCGCAGTGCTGTTGTACGGTTTTGCGCAATACTGGAATTTCCTGCGGTGGCTGGTGTTCTATACCCACATCACGGTGAAACTCCATGCCATGCCGACACTGCACCTGGGCAGCTACAACATCGATTTAAGAGCCCTGGGCGACTTTGTTTTCTACACCACCATGCTGTTGTTTCTGGTGCTGCGAACTGTGGGGATTGCCCGTGATCGCGCTCGCGCGGCCGGGGAACTGGAAGCCGCCAGCACCACCCAGAAGCTGCTGCTGGCCCGCGCGTCGCAACCAACGCCCGGCTTCAGAGTGGAGAGCGTTTATTACCCGGCAAGCGAAGTGGGGGGCGACTTTTTCTATGTTTCCTCAAGCCCTTCGGGCAGCCTGATGGCGATTGTGGGCGACGTCTCCGGGAAGGGCCTGATCGCCGCGATGCGCGTGGCCATGATTTTGGGCGTTCTGCGCCGGGAAGACTCGTGGGAACCCGCGCAGGTGCTGGGCAACCTGAACCAGGCTTTGCAGACGCGCGGCGAACTGAGCTTCACTACGGCCTGCTGCCTGCGCATGGAGAAGGACGGCCGCTACACGCTGGCCAACGCGGGCCACATTTCGCCGTATGTCGACGGCAAGGAGATAGCAACACCGCCGGCTCTGCCCCTTGGGCTCAACGCGGATCAGCGCTACATACCGGTCTCAGGCAGTCTTTCCCCGGTGCAGAGACTTGTCCTGATGTCTGACGGAGTGGTTGAAGCCCGCTCCACCAGCGGCCAGTTGCTGGGATTCGACCGGCTGGCCGCTCTAACCCGCAAGCCTGCGCACGAAATCGCCGATACCGCCAGACGGTTCGGCCAGGAAGACGACATTACGGTGCTCACGCTGGCGCGTACCGCTTGATGCCGGGAGCACCGTGCATAGCCTTCTCTTCCCGGCGCTTTTTAAAACTTGCGCAATCCCTGCGCTGCGATATAGTTGCCAGCATGCGTCCCCGCATCCTTCTGGCTTTTGGTTGTCTGCTGCTTGCTGCCTGCGCCCCTCTGGCGAACGCCCAGAACGCCTTGCACGGGCCCTCGCCAGACCAGCTCAGTCCGCGCCACTTCGATGCCTTCTGGCTGGGAATGCGTGTGGACCTCGGCCCAGACTGGCTCTTTTCGCCAGACGACAATCCCGCCTACGCCTCGCCCACTTACGACGACAGCGGCTGGAAGACCATCTCCGCAAACAAGCGGTTGACCGATTACGGCATCCGAAATATCCCCTACGCCTGGTACCGCATCCACGTTCACGTGAACCCGCGCCGGCATGACCTGGCGGTCGAGGTCCAGTACATTGCCGGCAGCTACGAGCTTTACGTCAACGGCGTGCGCATCGGCGCCAACGGCAAGATGGTTGGGATGCTGAAGTCTGAACAGGATTACCTGACTGCTTACGACATTCCCGACAGCATGATTGCCCCCAATGGCGACCTCGTCATTGCCATTCGCTTCGCCATTAGCAAAATGGACAACTTTACCCCGGGCACGAGCACGCCCCTCACCGCCGATTGCATCTTCTTGACGAATCGCGAAGCAACGGCGCGCGACGCCAGCTATGAGGCAACACATCAAATCGCAACCTACCTCATCTTGTTTGGCCTCAACCTTGTCGTGGGCATTGTTGCTCTGGCGCTCTACCTGGCCATGCGCAGCCAGCCGGAGTATCTGGCCATTTCCATCGCGCTCCTTGCCACCAGCCTTCAGTCTGCAGTGACGATTTGGAGCCACCTCCACGCTGCGGCTACCACAGATGACTTTCTGGCCTGGATTGCGATCGGCATTGTAGGAGTTGCGAACATTGAGTTCGTTCGCCTGATTGCTCGTTTGCGGCGCACGCGCTGGTTGCTGGCGTTGGAGATCACTTTGTTCCTGAGCTGCTTTATTCCGCCCCTGAACTATTCCGCCCTCTGGACGGGATATTCCGCTCCCGTTTCGTACTATATTCCCGCGCTGACCAGCGCCTCATTATTACCCGCGCTGCTGATCTGGAGCGCGCGGCGGGGCAACCGCGATGCGCGCTTTTTTATTCCCCCCTTCGCATTCATCGGCTTTCTCAATGTCTGGAACGCCCTGGGCGGGCTATTCTTCATCTTTCATTTGGCCCTGAAGATCCCTCCCATACCCTATTTCCATCTCGCCGGTTACGGATTCAGCCTCTGGGACGTGTGGACCATCATCTACTGCGTCACCATGCTACTGTTCCTCGTACTGCGCACCATTGGCATTGCACGCGAACACGCCCAGGCTGCGGCAGAGCTTGAAGCCGCGCGGACCGTGCAGCAAGTGCTGGTTCCTGCGGAGACTCCATCGGTTGCGGGATTCGCGATTCACAGTGTCTACAAACCGGCCGGCCAGGTGGGCGGCGATTTCTTCCAGATTCTCCCCATCAAAGGCGGCGTCCTCGTCATAATCGGCGACGTGAGCGGCAAGGGCATGCCCGCTGCGATGACCGTCTCGCTGCTCGTGGGCACCGTCCGCACGCTGGCGCACTACACGCAGAGCCCAAGAGAGATTCTGGCGGCGATGAATACCCGCATGCTTGCCCGCAGCAGCGGCGGTTTCACCACTTGTCTGGTAGTCCGCGCCGACGCCGATGGGACGCTGACGATGGCAAATGCAGGCCACATTTCGCCCTATGTGAATGGCAAAGAAATGAATCTTGAAAACGGCCTGCCGCTGGGCCTCGCCGCCAACACGATCTACGCCGAATCCACTTTCCAGCTACCCGCCAGCCAGCAGCTTACACTGGTAACCGATGGGGTAGTGGAGGCCCGGAGCAAGACAGGCGCTCTCTTTGGCTTTGAGCGCACCGCAGCAATCAGCAACGAATCCGCCGATCAAATCGCCAAGACAGCGGAGGCGTTCGGACAGGACGACGACATCACCGCCCTCACCCTCGCACGCACCGTTTGACCGAATCAATTACCATGCGGGCTGAGAGGAGTTGTATCTTGCCTATGCTCCCAAACAAATTCCGCCTCATGCTTGTCGTTCTTTTTGCCCTTTTCCCACTCACTCTGGCCGCGCAGACGATCGACTCCATCGATCCCGCCCTCAGAAATCGGATAGACCAGATCGCCTCGCAGGTTCTGGAACAGACCGGCGTTCCCTCGGCCTCCGTCGCTGTGGTCAAGTCGGGCAAGCTGGTCTACACCCATGCCTACGGCAGCGCCAGAGTGGCCACCGACACCACTCCCGCAGTCCGGGCCACGCCGGAGATGCGCTACTCCATCGGCTCCGTTTCCAAACAGTTCACGGCGGCCGCCATCCTGCTGCTGCGGGAGGAAGGCAAGCTCTCGCTCGACGATCCGGTTGGGAAATACGTTCCCGGCCTGACTCGCGGCGACACAGTAACGATTCGCCAGATACTGTCGCACACCTCCGGCTACCAGGATTACTGGCCCGAGGACTACGTGATGACTCCGATGCTGCACGCCGAGTCCGCGCAGGAAATTCTGGATACCTGGGCGAAGAAACCTCTCGACTTCGAGCCCGGAACCCAGTGGCAGTATTCGAACACCAACTTCGTGATCGCCGGCCGCATTGTGGAGACCGTGACCGGCGCACCGCTGATGGAATTCCTGACCACCCGGATCTTCCGCCCGCTGGGGATGCAATCGGTTTGGAACTCAGACGAAGCCATGCTGACCCAGGTGGACGCGACGGCCTACTACCGGCACGCGCTGGGCCCACTGCGAGTTGCGCCCAAGGAGGGCCGAGGCTGGATGTTTGCCGCCGGCGAACTGGCCATGACCGCCCACGACCTGGCCTTGTGGGACGAAAGCCTGATTGCGCAGTCGGTTCTGAAGCCGGAAAGCTACAAGCAGATGTTTACCGAGGTGAGGCTGAAAGATGGCAGCGGCACCCATTATGGACTGGGCGTGGATGTGATTGACCGGGACGGGCACCGGGCCATTGAGCATAGTGGAGAGGTTTCCGGCTTTGTCTCGGACAATGAGGTTCTGGTGGACGACGGCGTCGCGGTAGCCGTGCTGACCAACCAGGACGCCGTTGGCGCAGCCTCCGCCATTGCCCACCAGGTGGCTCCGGTGGTTCTGGCTGCTCCCGCCATGGTGGCCGCGAACGCTCCCGTGAGCGCAGCGGAGCAACAAGCCATCGAAATCTACCATTGGCTGCAAAAGGGCCGCATCGATCGCACACTGCTCGCCCCCAATCTGAGCGACTATTTCACCCCCGAAGCCATTGCGGATTTTGAGGTGAGTCTCGCGCCGCTGGGTGAGCCCGCAAGCTTCCATCAGACCCGCGAGGAATTGCGCGGCGGCATGACATTGCGCGTCTTCGATATCGCCTATCCCAGTCGGCGGTTGCGCCTGACCACCTACACCTACCCCGACGGGAGACTGGAGCAGTACCTCATCGCTCCCGCGCAGACTGCGCCCTCGCAGTAAAGCGGTAGCGTAACCGAGGATTGCAAGTCTTTGGCGCAACTGCCGATTGGGGATTCTTCCGCCATGCGATCTCACAGGCTCTCATTCACGGTGGCACTCACATGCATCAGCCGGGCCCTTATGCTCAGGGACCAGCTTTTCGATGTCGTCCCTAAGAGACTTCGAATCAGGGCTGCCGGCGTGGCGCTCGAGCAAACCCTCATTCCCAATGGCAAAAACCGGCTCGACGTGGTCTTCGTTCATCCGGAGGGGGCACCGGCAAAGGCTGCTGTCCTCATCCTTCACGGGATTGGCGAAACCGTCCAGCGCTGGTTTCCGGTCCAGCAGCTTTTGGCGCTCAACGGCGTTGCCTCCCTTGTTGTCGACTACTCCGGGTACGGCCGCAGCACCGGGCGAGTGGACTGGAGCCAGTGTGAAGAGGACGCAGTGGCCGCTTTTGAGCACTTGCGGGGACTCGCCCATCCGCTTTCCGTTTCCGTTCTCGGATTCTCACTGGGCAGCGGCATTGCCGCTGCAATGATCCACCGCGTGCAGGCCAACCGGCTGCTGCTTTGCGCCGCTTTTACTTCCTTCCGCGATGGCGCGCGCTCGGCGGGCATCCCGGCGGCGCTTTCGCGCTTTGTGCCGCCAATCTGGAGTACGAAGGAATCCCTGCGCGACTGTTCGTTGCCGGTGGTCGTGGTCCATGGGGAAAGGGATCGCCTGTTTCCTGTACAAATGGCGCGCGAACTGGTAGAAGCGTGCTGCGGTCCGGCAGAGCTTATCGTGGTCCCAAACGTTGCTCACAACCAGCCGTTTCGCAGGCCCGAATTGTCTTACTGGGGCTTGATCGTTTCCCGGCTGATTGGGGAAGAAACGGACTAGGGTTCCGAGGCCCGTGTCTGAAACCGCGATACACTGAAGACTGACCTATGTTTGAAAACCTCACAGACAAACTGCAGCGCGCCTTCAAGAGCCTTCGCGGCCAGGGCACGCTCACCGAAGAGAATATTGCCGAGGCGCTACGCGAAATCCGCGTGGCGCTGCTGGAAGCCGACGTCAACCTCGGCGTTGCTCGCGACCTGATAGAGCAGATCCGCGTCAAAGCCGTCGGCACCGAAGTGCTGACGGCGCTGAGCCCATCCGAGCAGGTTATCAAGATCGTCCGCGACGAGTTGATCACCCTGCTTGGCAAGGACACGGCGCGGTTCAAATTCGCCTCGCAGCCGCCTTCGGTGATTCTGATGGCGGGCTTGCAGGGATCCGGTAAAACCACTACCTCAGGGAAACTGGCCGCCTGGTTGAAGAAGGGCGGTCATCGGCCGATGCTGGTTTCGGTGGACGTGTATCGCCCGGCGGCGCGCGAACAGCTTAAAGTGGTGGCCAAGTCCGTCGAGGTGCGCATTTACGAAGGCGACCAGAAAGGCGAGGCGGCCGGATCGGCTCTGGTGGAGCGGCTGGCAAAAGAGGCGCGGCGCGAGGCCGTGATCATGGGCTGCGACACGCTGATTGTGGACACCGCGGGCAGGCTGCACATTGACGAAGAGCTGATGGGTGAGATGGAGCGGCTGAAGAAGCTGCTGAACCCGTCGGAGATTCTGTTTGTTGCCGACGCCATGACCGGCCAGGATGCGGTGAACTCGGCTCAGGATTTTCATAAGCGGCTGGGCCTGACCGGTGTGGTGCTGACCAAGATGGACGGCGACGCGCGGGGCGGTGCGGCGATATCGATTCGGCATGTGACGGGACAGCCGATCAAGTTTCTCGGCGTTGGCGAAAAGCCGGACGCCTTCGAGCCGTTCCATCCGGACAGAATCGTCGGCCGCATTCTGGGCATGGGCGATATGCTGTCGCTGATCGAGAAGGCCGAGTCGACGCTCGACCGCAAAAAGAGCGAGGAGTTTGCAAAGAAGGCGCTGCTGGGCGACGGGTTTACGCTGGAGGATTTCCGCGACCAACTGCGGCAGATAAAGAAGATGGGATCGATGGAGTCGATACTGAAGATGATGCCGTCGGTGGGCCCGTTTGCCGGGTTGCAACAAGCCTCAAAGAATGTGGACGAGAAGCAGTTTACGCGGCTGGAGGCGATTATCAATTCCATGACGCCGATTGAGCGGCGGAATCATGAGATCATCTCCGGCTCGCGGCGCAAGCGGATCGCCAAGGGATCGGGAACGGAGGTTCAGGACGTGAACCAGTTGCTGCGGCAATACGCGCAGATGGCCAAAATGTTCAAGCAGATGGGCAAAGGCGGCCTGGCCCGGAACATGATGCGCGGCGGGTTGGGGGCCATGGGGATGGGCGGGAAACAGCGGTTTGGTCGGTAGGGGAGAACGATGTCCATCACCATGGAAGAAATCAGGATAGCAAAGGGCGACGAAGCCCTGCTTCAACTTCTCGCGGCGGAATTGCAACAGCTTCTGCCCATCGAAATACTTGGGGACCGCAAACAATTCCACCAGATGCTCGGCGCGTTGCCGCGTGGCTTGCGAGCCATGGCGGCGACCCACGATTTCAACGTGAGCATGACGCGGGACGATCTGGTTTGCCACTTCAGCAGCCAGAACGACGAGCGCGACCTGCAAGCAACGTTGGACGGGCTGCGGGAGTTGGAGTTGCCTGAGGTCGCCACCGCGTTTGAAGAGGCATGGAATGCCCTGGAGCCGAATCTGGAAGCTCTGCGCAAGAACCAGGTGAGCTACGAAAAACTGTACGATTGGCTTGAAGAGATCGGAGCGGAGGAGCAGATCGATGCGCTGAACGAAATCATCTGGAATTTCCGAGACGAGGCCGGCCCTTTGGGACTGCACCAATCCTGGATTGTGTACGCGCGGAAATACCCCGAGCGCTGCGTAGTGGCTGAGGTGTTGGCGCAGCAATAAGCCAATTTGGGAAAAGGAGGGCGCGATGAGAAAGCTGACGGTCAAGAACTTCTCGGTGATTAAGGAAGCCGAGCTGGAGTTCGGCAAGGTCACCGTCCTCATCGGGCCGCAGGCTAGCGGGAAGAGCCTCCTCTGTAAGCTCGCCTACTTCCTCGGCAAGCACGCGATTGAGGAGGCACTCACACACATACTAAGTCAGAATTCTTCTGGTTTAAGTGCTTACCTTGAGTTCAAGGAATCACTGACCAGAGATTTTCTGGAATGGTTCCCATTCGACATGTGGAAACAAGAGGGCTCACTGGCGTTGTTTGAGTCAAGCACCTATCGAGCTCAGATCTCAGTCAATATGCAGTTTGGCGGCGTGGAAATCGCGCTTTCTAAAGAATTTGAAGAACTGTTTCACAACTTAACGGGTTTGATTCAACAATTACCGCATGGCGGGGCGGATTCCAGAAGATACATCGCGGAGCAGGTTAGGGCGCAGCTCTACTTATTGCAGAGTTACACCTCTGGCTCGTTGCCCTCCGATACTTTTATCGACAGGCCCATCTACATCCCGGACGGTCGAGCATTCTTCGCAAACCAGTCATTGGGATTCAATCTGGTAAATAATCCCGAAATAGATCCCATTCTCAAGGAGTTCTCCCTCGAAATCTCCTGGGGAGGGGCGCGATCTCCAGACCCCATATTGGGCGAAGAGGGAGTCCGCACTTTGCATGAAATCTCGCGTGAGATAGTCCGGATCGCGGGGGGAAACGTCGAAAGCCGTAACGGCTCCGCAAGATTTAGAAGAACCCTCGATGGCAAATCAATTCCACTTCCGCTGCTGTCATCGGGCACCCAAGCCATGCTTCCCATGCTCAATGTACTTTGGCAGATGATCACGGAGCAAAGAGGCAGGATTCTGTTCCCCCGCGCGGATAATCTTCCAGGGATGCCAGATCAGATCGTTCTGAGCAAAGGATTGGTGTATGTTGAGGAACCGGAAGCTAATATCTTTCCACGCACACAATATGAGCTGGTCCGCCTCCTTGCGTGGTTAAGCCAAGAGTGGCGCTTAGATTTTTCCTGGGTCATCACCACCCACAGTCCGTATATCCTTTCTAGCTTTAACAACCTAATCGAAGCCACCCAGGTTGCCACAGCGAGGCCTGAATTGAAGGACGAAGTTGCCAAACTAATCCCAGAGCAATATTGGATCAAGACAAGCGATTTCAAAGCATACTGCATCCATGACGGGAATCTTGAATCCATCATGGACTCAGAAACCGGACTGGTCAGCGCCAACTATCTTGACAATGTTTCTGAAGTAATTGGTGTCGAATTCGACGAATTGCTGAGGCTCGGCTATGTCGAATCCTAGCTCGGCGCTGGAAAACTGCACCGAGGTACTGAGCCATCCAAGGACTACCGTGAGTGCAAATGGACGCTCGGCGACATTTCTCAACCCGGACCGGACAAAAATCAAGAGGATCGATCTGGATTGCTGGCTGTCTTCAGTTGAGACAGCGAAGGCTGATTTTCTTGTCTCGAAACCCGGTGTGGTAGACGTGATCGTCGAACTCAAAGGCAAAGATATACATCATGCCATCGAGCAGATACTGGCAACTCTCGCGCTCTGGAAGAAGGCTTCGCCGATTGTTCCGAATTTCGGTGGCTTAGTTATCTTCACACGCTCGCCCGAGAGGTCAACCATGCTCGACAATATTAAGGCGCATCTTCTAGAGAAGCATAAAATTTGGCTCCAGATGGGAAAGAGCGGTTTGAAGGACTACAAGTTTGAGAGCTTCACAGGCAAAAGAGCATGACTAGCCTCCAGGACCAACTCGACGAAATCACCGCCAACACGCGCCAACTGGTGCAGGCGGAGAGGCTGGCTGTGGGTGAGCGGGCTGTGCAGGAGCTCTTCGCGTCGGGCATCGAAGAACACATCCTGCCCGTGGGCGCGGTTGCACCCGAGTTTGCGCTGAAGGATGCTACTGGCAGGCTGGTTCGTTCGGCTGACCTGCTGGCGCTGGGGCCGCTGGTTATCAAGTTCTTTCGCGGGCGCTGGTGCTCCTATTGCGTTACCGAACTGGAAGCCTGGCGCGATCTATATGGAACGCTGCGCGAGCGCGAAGCATTGATGGTTGCCATCGGCCCGCAGATCGAGCGGCAAAGCGACTTTATGGCCAGCCAGCACGGACTTCCCTTCCCGGTGCTTCATGACCCCGGGTGCGCGCTCGCGGAACAATTTGGCCTGGTGTATACCGTGCCCGAGTACCACCAGCACTATTACCGATCGATTCTGGTGAATATTCCGTTCGTAAACGGCGAGACTAGCTGGCGTCTCCCGATTCCCGCCACCTACGTAATTGCACGCGATCGCCGCGTGTTGTTTGCGGAGGCTCATGCGGATTTCCGCGTCCGGCCTGAGCCGGAAGAAGCGCTGGCTGCGGCATTTGCGCATCACGGGCGCTGATCGGATCTCTACGATTGCAACTGAGCCAGGATTGCCTCAGCCTTTTTGAGGCTGACTCCCCGTAACAAAAACACCTTGCTCCGCGATAACTCGCCGCTAACTATTTCGACTTTGCTTTTGGGAAGGCCAAAGGTCTCAGCAAGAAACGCGATCAATGCCGAGTTCGCACGGCCCTCCACTGGCGGCGCCTGCACCGCAATCTTCAATTGCGCCGCCGCGCCTTCGCCGTAAACTCCGGTGATGGCCGTTTTCTTTGCGCCCGGTTGCGCGCGTACCGCCAGCGTTACGCCGCTTTCAGTGGAACGCAGCATTATTCCGGCCCCGTCCATCTCTCGCGCTTGCCGAACAGCGCCGTGCCTACGCGGATGCGGGTTGCGCCCTCTTCGATGGCCAGCGCGAAGTCGCCGCTCATCCCCATCGATAGCACATCGAGAGCCAGATGGGGGTGCGTAGCGGCCCATTGATCGCGCCACTGCCGCAAGCTTCGGAAGCAGGAGCGCGTAACATCTTCCGCAACGCCCCAGGGCGCAATGGTCATCAGGCCGCGGATATCCAGATGATGTAAATCCGGAATGCGATCGAGGAGATTTGCGGCCTCGGGCGACGCTGGATCAAGCCCGGCCTTCGACTCCTCGGGGCTGAGCTTCACCTCGATTAGAATCGGCAACCGCTTGCCCAGCTTGCCCGCCGCCTCGTTGAGCCGCTCGGCCAGGCGCAGCGAATCGACCGAATCGACAGCATCGAACAGCTCCGCTGCTCGCGCTGCTTTGTTCGATTGCAGGTGGCCGATCAGATGCACAAGGATTGGCTCATCCGCGGCGGCATTGCTTCCTTCCGCGCGCCAGGGCGCCAGTTCGGGAGCTTTGCCCGCAAACTCCTGCACGCGACTCTCTCCGAAGAGTCTCAGGCCAAGCTCTGCTGCCTCGACCACTGTAGCCGCCGGATAGGTTTTTGAAACGGCCATCAGCTCGACCTCGGCGCGATTGCGGCGCGCGCGCCGGCAAGCCGAGGCAATGGCTTCTTCCAGGCGTTCCAGATTCTCTTTGAGCGGCGTCATCGCACATCCACCACGACGCCGGCTCCTGGTCGAGTCCGGCGCCGCGCAGCAACCCGGCACATAGGCCACGCGTCCAATCCGAGTATGTGGACAGTAATCCTTCTCATCTTCTCCAACATCTTCATGACCTTTGCCTGGTACGGCCACCTGAAGTTCCGGCAGGACGCGCTTTGGAAGGTTATCCTCATCAGCTGGGGCATTGCCTTCTTCGAGTATTGCCTTCAGGTGCCCGCCAACCGCATCGGCGCTGCCCGCTTCTCACCCGTACAACTCAAAGTCATCCAGGAGATTATTACCCTGGTTGTGTTCGGCGTCTTCACCACTTTTTACTTTGGCACGCAGTTGCGCTGGAACCACGGCGCAGCCGCCGTTTGTCTTGTTGCCGCGGCGTTCTTCGTCTTCCATAGCTGGTAGCGTGCCGTTCCACCCCAGCCCAGAAAACAAGGACGCGCCAAGGCCCAAGCAGGCAGCTCAGTGCCCGTGTTCCTCAAGATACTTCTCGGCTTCGAGCGCAGCCATACAGCCCGAGCCGGCCGCGGTAATGGCCTGGCGATAGCGGCGATCCTGCACGTCCCCGCACGCGAAGACACCGGGAATCACCTTTCCGTTGAGCGTGGTGAGCACGTTGCCGGTGGTCTTGATGTATCCGTCGTCGTCCAGATCCATTTGCCCGGCAAACATCTTCGCATTCGGCTCGTGACCAATGCCAAGGAACATGGCGCTGACCGGCAGCTCGCTCTTCTCGCCGCTGGTTACATCGCGCAATCGCAGCCCCTTCACATCCTTTTCTTCCACGCCCAGCACCTCTTCTACCACCGTGTTGGTTCGCAGCTCGATGTTGGGATGGGCAATGGCCCGCTCCAGCATGATCTTGGAGGCGCGGAAGCTTTCGCGGCGGTGCAAAAGGGTCACTTTGCTGGCAAAGCGGGTGAGAAACAGCGCCTCCTCCATGGCTGAGTCGCCCCCGCCAATCACCGCAATTTCCTTGCCCCGGAAGAAGAAGCCGTCGCACGTGGCGCAGCTTGAAACTCCATGGCCAATGAGCGCCTGCTCGCTGGGCAAACCAAGCCAGCGCGCGCTCGCGCCGGAGGCCACAATCAGCGTGCGGGTATGAATCTCGCCCTGGGAAGTGTGCAGCCGGATGGGGTGAGCGCCGAGGTCGACCCTGGTGAGATGGGCCAGTTGAAACGTGGCCCCGAACCGCTCCGCCTGCTTCTTCATGTTGTCGATCAGCTCGGGCCCCTGAATGCCTTCAGGCCAGCCGGGGAAGTTCTCGACAAGGGTGGTGATGGAGAGCTGTCCTCCGGGCTCGTGGCCCTCAAGAACCAGCGGTTTCAGTCCAGCGCGCGCGGTGTAGATGGCCGCCGTAAGCCCCGCGCAGCCGGAGCCCAGAATAACGGTTTCGCGAATTTCAGTCATAAGGTTTCCCATGTCGATTCTAGACGCTTCGAGTAGCTGCACGCCTTTCAGGCAACGCTCCCGGTTAATTAAGATGATGTTCATGGCGAATCTGACTCTTATCTACGGACTGCGGCTGCTGCCGGAAGGCGAAGTGACCGAAATCCAGGACGCGACGCTGAAGCTGGCAAACGGCCACCAGGCGCACGTTACCATGCATTCCATCGAGGGCTCGCGCGAGGAGATCGAAACCCAGCTTAAGCGCAGCCTGGACGCGTTCTTCGACTTCTACCCGGAAATCTGAGCGCAGGCAAGCGGAGCAACTGAGGAGCTTCTAGTGCCATGACCGAGTGATTTTGTAATCGTACCCACGAATCTGGGTGCCCCAGGTCTCGATTTTGAGACCTGGGAAACCACCAATCTTTGCGGTCAGGGTACTAGCCGGCCACACGGCCGGATTCGTGCGATTCTAAGGCGTCTCCAAGAAAAGCCCTATCCCGATGGCTCCCGACATGCCTTTCAGCAGGTGTCGGAGGGCCTCCCGTGCTCATCTCTTTCTTCCTTCGCCTGCGCGCCGCAGGTGGTCCCATCTTTGCCCTGGCCCTGCTGCTCACTATTCCCGCTACCGCCTTTGCCGGAGGACCCAAGTACGTTGCCGGGATGACCTTTTTCAATCCTGGAGTTCAGGGACAGCCTGTTCACTGGGCCGGCGGTAATGTGAATTACTTCATCGATCGGGGTCCGCTGAACAGCGCGGTGACGAACCAGCAGGCCACGGCCATGGTGGATGCGGCGGCTGCTCTGTGGTCTGCGGTTTCGACGGCGGCGGTGACGCTCACCGACATGGGCCCGCTGAACGAAGATGTGAACGCGGCAAATATTGTGGTGGGCGGAAAGAACTTCACCGTTGCCAACGAGCAGATCGACCAATTGGGACAGATCGCGCAGCCAGCCGACGTTACGCCAGGGGCGGCCGGCTATCCGGTTGGAATCCTCTTTGACGCGGACGGATCTGTCACCGACGCGCTGTTCGGACCCGGCGCAAGCTCGCCCACCAGTTGCCAGAACAACGGTGTGTGGGTGTGGCTGGACAATGTGAACCCAAACGGAACCATCGCCCACGGCATCATCCTGTTGAACGGGTTGTGCGCCACCAATGCCAACCTGCTTCAGATGATGAGTTACGAGCTGGAGCGCGCCTTTGGGCGGATTCTGGGTCTGGACTATGCGCAGGTGAACCCGACAGCGCTCATTGACGAGACGCCGGGTGGGGTCCAGGGATGGCCGGTGATGGAGCCGCTGAGCGGCGTCTGCTCTGAGGGCGGTGGGGAATGCATTCCCGACCCCTCGGTGCTTCGATACGACGACATCGCCGCCCTGAACCGGATCTATCCGATCACCGCCGCGAATCAGGGCGGCTTTCCCGGCAAACAACTCACAGCGGCGAATACGGTTTCCATTCAGGGAACCGTAACCTTCCGCTCTGGCTACGGAATGCAGGGCGTGAATGTGGTTGCGCGGCCGCTCGACTCAAACGGAAACCCCTTGTATCAGTACGCGGTTACATTTGTTTCGGGTGGTTATTTCAATGGCAACCACGGCAATCCCGCGACTGGATTTACCGACGCGAACGGCAACCTGCTCACCATGTGGGGCTCGAACGACGCCACGCTTCAGGGTTATTTCGATTTGAGCCGTATTCCGCTGCCTCCGAATGTAACCAGCGCCGACTATCAAGTCACTTTCGAAACTATCAATCCTCTCTACATCCTCACCGACTCCGTCGGCCCCTATCTTGACGGACAGGCTACGCCGTCGG
>Ga0302267_10001476_pt1 | contig 30025 bp, 24 predicted proteins | sample III_Bog_E1_3_FD_194555 | JGI IMG/M metagenome (GOLD analysis project Ga0302267, IMG submission 194555) | Peat permafrost microbial communities from Stordalen Mire near Abisko, Sweden - III_Bog_E1_3 | ecosystem: Environmental > Terrestrial > Soil > Wetlands > Peat | place: Sweden: Abisko...
TGGGCTTGGGTGTTTCTGGCTCGGGTGTCCTCAATATGACCGGTGGGATGTTAAGCAATAATGCCGCCTACCTCTCCATCGGCAATCAAGCCGGCGGCATCGGGGTGGCGAATATCAGCGGCGGTCTGTTAGTTGGCAACAAGGGCCTCCATGTGGGCGACCGCAGCACCGGCATCTTGAATGTGTCCGGTTCGGCGAATATCGACCTGACCGGTGGCCCGCTTGATTTTGGTCTCGCCGCCTCCACCTCGACGGGCACGGCCAACCTGCTGGGCGGCACGGTCAAGGCGAACAATGTTGGGGTGGCTGGCACCAGCACTTCCCGGCTGAATTTCAACGGCGGCACGCTGAAAGCCGCTGCGGCCAGCGCGACATTTATTGCTGGCTTGACGGCCGCGACCATCTACAGCGGCGGCGCAGTGATTGACGACGGCGGTTTTGCCCTCACCAACGGTCAGGCCTTGCTCGCGCCTGCGGGCAGCGGCGTGAATGGCATCACGGTGGCGACCGGCGGTTCTGGCTATCTGGACACGCCCGTGGTGAGCATCACTGGCGGCGGCGGCGTCGGGGCCACGGCGGTGGCGACTATTTCCGGCGGCGCTGTCACCGGCTTCACCATCACGAGTCCGGGCACGGGTTACACCTCGGTTCCCACTGTGACCCTCACCGGCGGTGGTTACAGCAGTGCAGCGACGTCTCCCACGGCCACCACCGCTGCCAATACCAGCGGCGGTCTGACCAAGCAGGGCAGCGGCACGCTGGCTTTGACCGCGGCCAATACTTATACCGGCAATACCCTTATCAGTGCCGGCACGCTGTCCTTGAACGCCGGCGGTTCGGTGGCCAGTTCGGTGATCAGCGTGGCCGGTGGTGCCACATTTGATGTCAGCGGTTTGACGACGTTGCCTTATTCCTTGGGCAGCCAGACGTTGACCAACAGTTCCACGGGCACGGCCAGCATCAACGGCAGTCTGACCACGGGTTCGGGCACGGTGTCTTTGGCCTACGTTTCAGGCACGCCGTCACTGACGGTGCCTAGCGGCACCTTCACGGTGAGTTCCGGCACGACGTTCAAAGTCAGCACCGCTACGACGCTGGGCCAGGGCAGTTACAAGCTGATTTCCAAGAGCGGCAGCGGGACGGTGGCGGCGGGCACGCTGCCGGCGGTCACGGTGGGCGGAGCCGGGGTGGCAGCCGGTGCCTTGACATCTTTGAGTGTTAGCGGCGGCGAACTCTATCTGAACGTCAGTAGTCCGCTGACGGCCAATCCGAACACCTATACCCGGAATGGTTCCGTCACTTGGATGCTCAAGGTGGCCAACCTGATGACCAACGTCACCGAGCTGGATGTCACCACGACGAATTTGACCAGCGTGGGCACCAGCACCAACGGGGTGACTCTGGACATCACCTCGATTCCGGGCTATGTGCTGTATAACAACCCGAACCTGGTGGACGACAAGTTTTCCTATACGGTGACGGATGGGAACGGTTGGACGGACACGGCCACCATCACGCTGACGGCCGGGACGGTGCCCAGCGTAGGCGGGCAAGCTAATAACATTAATTATTCGGGGGGTACGGCGACCCTGACTTTCGCGGGTATTCCTGGTTACAAATACAACGTGCAACTCAACACCGTGGACGTATCAAATCCGCTGGACTGGTCAACGGTCTTTACGACCAATGCCCCGATGGGTGGCGTGTTCCAGTATGTTGATCCCACGCCGCCCACGCCGAATGCCTACTACCGGCTGATGTGGAACGGCAACTAACCTGAAAACCATCACCCTTACAAGAAAGAACCAATCATGAAGCTCAAACTGACTCTGCTGGGACTTGCGGCGACGGCGACGCTGGCGACGGCGCAAATATTCACCACCAACGTTACGGGGGTGGCGACGGCTGGTAACACCATCTACGAATACAATCCGGCGGGCATGACGGAGACGTTCACAGCGGCGGATCTGGCCGGAGCGATCACGAACATCTCGATCAGCCTGGACATTTCGGGCGGGTTCAACGGAAGTTTGTATGCGTATCTGGCGGGGCCGCAGGGGCAGCTGGCGGTGTTGCTGAACCGGCCAGGCATCAGCGGCAGCAATCCCTATGGCAGCGGCGATGCGGGGATGAACATCACATTGTCCGAGACGGCGGCGATCAATATTCACGATTACGCGGCCAATCCCAGCAGTTATACCGTCACTGGCGGACAAGTGACAGGAGTGGGAACCACTACTTTCTTGGCGGACGGGCGGGTGGTGGATCCGATGTCGAGCGGGGGAACGATCGGCGGGACGACGCCGACTGCGGGGTTGAGCCTGTTTAACACGACGACCGGGGACGGGACGTGGACGCTGTTCATCGCGGATCTGGCGCCCGGGGGTGGGAACGCGACGTTGAACAGCGCGGTGCTGACGATCATGACGGCCCCGGAACCGCAGACGTGGGGCATGCTCGCCGGCGGGCTGGCCATGCTGGCCTTGCTCCGGCGTCGGCGTTGAATCCCGTAATCTGACAATTGTTTTTTGCGCCCGGCAAATTCTTTGGATTAAGATTTCATCAAGACTTCAAACGGCCGTTGTTTTGCCTTGCCAGCGGCTTTGGCGGCGGCGTATTATTTTCCCGTTGGCTTCACGTGGTTGAAGCGGACTACACGGGGTCTTAGCTCAGTTGGTAGAGCGTCTCGTTCGCAATGAGAAGGTCAGGGGTTCGAATCCCCTAGGCTCCACCAGTCCCGCAGCCGCGGGGCTGTTTCGCTTCAAATCTGCCGGGAAGCCACTTGGCCGGCAAAATTCTGGCCAAAAATCTCCACCGCCGGCCATAACTCGATAACAATCTGGCCCATGAAATTCTCTTTAAAAAATAAATGGGTGCTCATCACCGGCGCCTCCAGCGGTTTTGGCGCGGCGGCGGCGGTGGCCTTTGGCGCGGCCGGCGCGAAATTGCTGCTTGGTGCGCGGCGCGTGGACCGCTTGAAAACGGTCGCGGCGGCGGCCCGAAAATCCGGCGCAGTAGCGGCGCATTTTCACGAGCTGGATGTGGCCCAGACCACGAGCGTGAATGCCTTCGGTGCGTGGGCAAAGCAAAAAATCAACACCGGCCGGCTGCATGTTTTGATCAACAACGCCGGTGGCGCCCACGGCCTGGACCCGGTGGCCCGCGGCCAGGACGCCGATTGGGAAACGACCTTGCAGACGAATGTCCTCGGCCTGCTGCGGGTCACGCGCGCGGCGCTGCCGCTGCTCGCGCCGGACGATGGCGCCAGCATCATCAACATCGGTTCGGTCGCCGGGCACACCGCCTACGCCGGCGGGGCGGCTTACTGTGCGGCCAAGGCTGGCGAATTGGCCATCACCCGCGCGTTGCGCTTGGAACTGCTCGGCACCGGCATCCGCGTCGGCACTGTGGATCCGGGGTTGGCGAAGACGGAATTTTCCTCGGTGCGTTTCAAAGGCGACCGCCGGAAGGCGGCGGAAGTCTATGCCGGCATGAATCCGCTGCTGGCCGGGGACATCGCTGAAATACTGCTCTGGGTGGCCAGCCGACCGCCGCATGTCAACCTTGACGAAATTGTGGTGAAGCCCACTGATCAGGCCGCCGTCGGGAAAGTGTTTCGGCGTACGAAAAATAAAAAATGATGCCGGCGGAAACCGGCGGGTATGGTTTCTTTATTCTTCATTCATCAGATTGCCTTCGCTTCAGATTCCCCGGTTGGCGCGCCAGAGCAGGGCCGCGCCGACGGCCTGGAAAATAAAATTCGGCAGCCATAAAATCAGGTGCGGATAAAATTCCGGGTGCGCGCCGAGCGACTCGCCGAGCATGGTGAAGCCGTAATACACCACCACCAGCCCCAGCGCCAGCAGGATGCCGATGTTCGTTTCGCGCCGGTGGACGCGGATGCCCAGCGGAATGCCGACCAGCGTAAAGCCGAAGCACGCGAACGAAAAGGCGATTTCCCGGTGCATCGCCACGCGCACCTGTTCGATCTGCCGGTGCCGGCTCGTTTCCGCCTGTTGCAGCAGGGCGCTGATCTCCGCCGGCGGGAGGTTGGTTTCCCCCGCCGGATTCAATCCCAGCCCGCCGGCCGGTGCCGCCGGGAAACTGGTGCCGGCGGCGGCATTTCCCGACTGCTCCAGCCGGTGCAGCTTGCGCCGCAACTGGCCGAACGTCATGTCGCTGATCTTCGGCTCGCTGGCGGACTGGTTGGTGACGCTGGTTGGGCTGAAATTGAAAATTTCCCGCCCGAACGCGGTGATGTTGTAGCCGTGGGCGTTGGGCATGAAAATCCGCGGGTCAACCAAATCCACCACCAGCTGGTTCGAGGCGCGATCGGTGGACAGCCTGCCATGGGGGGCAAGCACCAGCGCATTCCAGTTGGTGCCGTTTTTGGGCAGGCGGTAGATCTGGATTTTTTCCAGGTCGCCCCCGCGGTTTTTTTCGACGCTGAACTGGTAGTCGAACTGGCTGTCTTGAAAATCCACCGGCTGGCCCTCGGGGATTTGCGCGTTGGCTAGTTCGTGCAGCAGGTCATATTTGAGGTTCAAAAAGGCCACGCGGGAGCGCGGGCCGATTTCCAGGTTGAACCACGCGCTCACGCCGCAGCACAGCAGGCTCAGGAGGAGCACCGGCGTGATCAGCGAGAGCAGGCTCACGCCGCTGGCGCGCATGGCCGTCAGTTCGTGGTCGGCGCTGAACCGGCCGAACACCAGCAGCGTGGCCGTGATGAAGCCCATCGGCAGCGCATAGACGCAGGCGAACGGCAGCAGCAAGCCCACCGCCTTGGCCACCAGCCCCAGCGACACATGGCCGCCGACCAGCAGCGGCAGCACGTCCTTCAGCACGTTGAGCAGGAGGACGACGAAGGCAAAGACCGCCACCGTGAGCAGTAGGGCGGCCAGCACCTGGCCGGTGATGTATTTGTGCAAGGTTTTCAAGCGCGAATCTCCCTGCAAAGTGACGGATTCGCCGCGCCATGCAAAGCCAATTCAACCGGCCCATAAAGAAACGGCCACCGGCGTTGTCAAATGACCAACGCGAATGGCCGCTTTTGAAAAATTTAGGTGAGCCGCCCACTAGGCTTACGCATACAGCGGACCGAAATTCTGGCAGGCGCGATAATCCGCGCCTTCCAATTCGGCGGTGCCAAAGGCCGCCCAGGAGCTTGGCCGGAAGACGTTTTCCGCCGCGACATTGTGCATGTAAACCGGAATGCGCAGCATGGCCGCGAGCGAAATCAAATCCGCGCCGATATGGCCATAGCTGATGGCGCCGTGGTTGGCGCCCCAGTTGTTCATCACGGAATAAACGTCGCGAAACGCGCCCTGACCCGTCAGCCGTGGCGCGAACCACGTGGTCGGCCACGTGGGATTCGTGCGCTGGTCGAGCGCGTCGTGGACTTTCGCCGGCAAATCCACCGTCCAGCCTTCGGCGATTTGCAGCGCCGCGCCGAGGCCTTTGACCAGATTCAAGCGGCACATGGTCACCGGCATGCCGCCGCGCGAGAGGAAGCGCGTGCTCCAGCCGCCGCCGGGGAAATACTCGGTGATGCTCGGATGCCACGTCGTCGCGGCCAGACATTTTTTTGCTTCCGCCTTGGAAATTTCCCAGAACGGCTTCATCGCCGGCTGGCCGGCGCGTTCCATCTGGCCGGTGCCGTCGAGCGTGGCCGGACCGGAATTGATGAGATGCAGGATGCCGCCGGCCGCTTCGCCGGTGAGTTCATGGCCGGAAACGCGCTTCACGGAATCCGCGCTCCAGTAGGTGCGGACGTCGGCAAAGATCTGCGCGGTGTTCGTGAGCAGATGGCCGAACAACATGGAGGCGCCGTTGAGACAATCGTTTTCCGTCGCGACAATGTAAGGCGCGCGGATGCCGTTCCAGTCGAAGCTCGTGTTCAGGATGGCTTCCAGAAAATCACCGTTGGGCTGGTAATCCGTCCACTGGCGCTGGCCTTGAAAGCCGGACGCGATGGCGTTGTGCCCGTGAGCCTCCTCGCCAAAACCCATTTCGGCGAGCTTGGGATTGCCGACCATGAGATCGCGGGCGATGAGCGACATTTTGACGGACTTTTCCCACTCGCTGGTGAGCTGTTTGCGGGAGCGCTTGGTCTGCGGGGAATTGTAGTCCTTGCCTTCGGGACAATTTTCCTTCACCCACGCCAGCGCCTTTTTGTATTCCGCCGGGTCGAAAATGCCCTTGTCCATGCGGCGGAGAAATTCCGTCATGTCAATCGTCTCCACCCGCATGCCGAGGTAGCTCTCGAAGAATGGCTGATCCACGATGGAGCCGGCAATGCCCATCGAGACGCCGCCCATGCCCAGATAGGATTTGCCGCGCATCAATGCCACCGCGAGACCCGCGCGGGCGAAGCGGAGAATTTTTTCCTGCACGTCGGCGGGAATGGATTTGTCGGTGCCGTCCTGCACTTCGCGGCCGTAAATGCTGAATGCGGGAATGCCCTTCTGCGAATGTCCGGCCAAGACCGCGGCGAGATAAACCGCGCCGGGACGTTCGGTGCCGTTGAACCCCCAGACCGCTTTCGGAATCTGCGGACTCATGTCCATCGTTTCGCTGCCGTAGCACCAGCAGGGCGTGACCGTGAGCGACACGCCGACGCCGGCTTGGGCGAATTTCTCCGCGCACGCGGCCGCCTCAGCCACGCCGCCGATGCAGCTGTCGGCGATGACGCATTCCACGGGCTGGCCGTTCGGATAAAACAGATTGGCGGAAATCAATTTGGCGGCGGACTTGGCCATGTCCATCGTCTGTTTTTCGAGCGATTCGCGGACGCCGCCGAGCCGGCCGTCAATGGTGGGGCGGAGGCCGATTTTGGGAAGGGAGCCGTTAAAGACGGATAGTTTCATTATAGGATGATAAAGGTTTGTCTGCAGTTGATGACCCAGAATAAAATTTACGGATGGCCCAGCGCAAGCCAATCCGCGCATATTTTGACCGCTGCCGGTCAGCCGTGGGCATTGGCCGCCGGCTTGGTCGGTGTCACCGGCGGGCACAATTCCATTTCCCGCGCTGGCAAAATGTCGGGCGGTTTGTTACCCTGTGCGGGCAATGAATTTTTTGGGCCAAACTTGGGTTGGCGAATGGCTGACCGGGCTGGGGCGCATCGCCGTGCTGACGCGGGATGCGGTGGCCGCGTGCCTCACGTTCAAGGCTTCGCGGCGCGACCTGTTTTACCAGATCTATTTCATCGGCATCAAGTCGCAGGCGGTGGTGCTGGTCACCGGCGCGTTCACCGGCATGGTGCTGACGGCGCAGACCTACTTCCAATTCCACAAGGTCAAGATGGACACGGCCACGCTGGCGGTGGTGGGCGTCTCGATGTGCGACGAATTGGGGCCGGTGCTGACGGCGCTGATGGTGGCGGGTCGCGTCGGCGCGGCCATCGCGGCGGAAATCGGTACCATGCGCGTGACCGAGCAGATTGACGCCTTGCGGACGCTGGCGACGCACCCGATTGATTATCTGGTCGTGCCCCGCCTCACCGCCTCCATGATTGCGCTGCCGCTGCTGACGATGGAGTCCATCGTGCTCGGCATCAGTTCCGGCTATATCGTGGGCACGAAGCTGATGGGCATCGACCCGACCTACCTCTGGTATAACATGCTGAAATACACCGGCGACATTGATGTGGAATTTGGCCTGGTCAAGTCGTTCTTCTATGGCGGCATCATCGCGCTCATCGGCTGCTACAAGGGCATGACCTGCGGCATGGGCGCGGAAGGCGTGGGCCGCGCGACCACGGAGGCGGTGGTGTATTCGTCCATCAGCATCCTCATCTGTAACTTTTTCCTGACGCTGGCGCTGCAGCGCGTGGCGCTGATGCTGCTATGATCGTGGTGCGCCAGTTGAAAAAAAGCTTTGGCCCGCAGTTGATCCTCGACGGCGTGGACCTGGAGATTGACAGCGGCGAATCCGTGGTGATCATCGGGCGCAGCGGCGGCGGCAAAAGCGTCCTGCTGAAACATCTCATCGGCCTGCTGCAGCCGGATGCCGGCGAGGTGCTGGTGGACGGCGAAAACATCACGCGGATGGACGAGCGGCAACTGCTCCACGTCCGCGAAAAATTCGGCATGGTGTTCCAGGGCGCGGCGTTGTTTGACTCGATGACCGTGGCGGAAAACGTGGCGTTCCCGCTGGAGCGGAAGAAGAAATACACGGCGGCGGAAATCGCGCAGCGCGTGGCGGCGGCGCTGGACATGGTGGACCTGCCGGGCACGCAGCAAAAAAAGCCGGCGGAATTGTCCGGCGGGATGCGCAAGCGCGTCGGCTTGGCCCGGGCCATCATTTACGAACCGCAGATCATCCTTTACGATGAGCCGACGACGGGGCTGGACCCGATTGTGTCGGACAGCATTGATCATTTGATCATCCGCGTGCGCGACCAATTGAAGGTCACGTCGGTGGTGGTGACGCACGACATGCGGAGCGCGCGGCGCGTGGGCAACCATGTTTTTCTGCTGCACGAGAAAAAAATTTACGCGCACGGGCCGCCGGCGGAATTTTTCGCCTCCACGGACCCCATCGTGCGGCAGTTTGTGGACGGCGTGGCGGACGCGAAACCCGTTTTTTTATAGCCATGGAAAAATCGAAATTGGAAATCAAGGTCGGCCTGTTTGTGTTCATCGGGCTGGTGCTGCTGGCGGCGTTGCTGGTGCAGTTTAGCAAGGGCACCAGCCTGTTTCGCGGCACCTACAGCCTGCGGCTGCACGCCACCAACATCGGCGGCCTCAAGACCAAGTCCAGCGTGCTGCTCGCCGGCGTGGCGGTCGGCAGTGTCCATCAAATCCAGCTCGACCCCAGCGGCACCAACGTCACCATCATTTTGCAGATCTACAAGGACTTTCCCATTTATCACGACGCCCGGTTTGTCATCGAGCAGGCGGGCTTTCTCGGCGACCAGTTTGTCTCGGTGATTCCGACGACCAACACGCCGCCGATCCTCGGCGACCAGGCGGACGTGTATTGCCAGGCGCCGTTCAACCTGCAGGAGGTGGCGCGCGGCGCGGCGGGCTTCATCTCGCGCCTCGACGACACAGCGAAAAAGCTGGACGCCTCCGTGACGGATTTGCGGGCGCAGGTGCTCAACGCGCAGACGCTCGCCGGCTTCGGCTACGCCATCACGAATCTTCGGTCGTTCACCGAGCAGGCGCTCGGCACCGTGGCCGACATCAATAGCATCATCGCCACCAACGGCGCGCAAGTCGGGCTGGCGGTGAGCAACCTGGTGGCGTTTTCCAGCGGCTTGAATCGGCTGGCGGATTCCGCGCAGGCGGTGCTGGCCACCAATGGCGACAACCTCACCGCCGCCACGAAGAACATCCAGAACATAACCATCACCGTCCAGCAGCTCGCCACCGATTTATCGGCCGGCAAGGGCCTGGCCGGGACGCTGCTCCAAAATCAACCGCTCGCCACCAATGTCCAGTTGCTCGCGCAAAACCTCGCCGTGACCAGCAGCAACTTGAACCGGCTCGGCCTTTGGGGCATCTTGTGGTCGCACAAGCCGCCGGCCACCAACGACGTCAAAACCATCTCGCCACCCTCCGCGCATAAACGCCCATGAAAGCCCTCTGGCCCATCCGCATTTTGTTCCTCGGTCTCTGTATCCTGGCCGGCTATGGCATCAGCCAGGCCCCGGAATATGTGGGCGAACAGCGTAACGCCATCCAGGGAATGTTCATCGGCTTCGGCTTCGGCGGACTGCTCATTGCGGTGGACGAGATGCTGAAAGGCTTTTCGCTCCGCGCCTTTTCCGCCACCACCTTCGGCCTCTTTCTCGGCTGGCTCGTCGCGCTGCTGGTGGATCATTCCGGCCTGTTTGGGGATTCCGAGGGCAACACCCGCCAGCTCATCCGGCTGGGCTTGTTCCTGGGTTTCGGCTACATCGGCATGGTTTTGGCGATGCGCAGCAATAAGGAGGATTTCTCGCTCATCATCCCCTACGTCCGCTTCACCCGCCAGAACGAGCCGGATAACCTGCTGCTGCTCGACACCAGCGTCATCATTGACGGGCGGATTGCCGACCTCATCCAGACGCACCTGGTCGAGGGCATTCTCGTTGTGCCCCGCTTTGTGCTGCTGGAATTGCAGCAGATCGCCGACTCCGCCGACGACATCAAGCGCGCCCGCGGCCGGCGCGGCTTTGAAATGTTGAACCGCCTGCAGAACGACCCCAAGATCGAGGTGCGCATCCACGACGGCGATTTCCCCGAGGAAAAAGGCGTGGACGCCAAGCTCGTCCGGCTGGCGCGCACCCTCAACGCCAAGTTGTTCACCAACGACTCCAACCTCGCCAAGGTGGCCAGCCTGCAAGGGGTCGCGTGCGTCAATCTGCACGAAGTCTCGCTGCTGATGAAGGCCGCGCTCATCCCCGGCGAATCCGTGCAGTTGAAAATCGTCCGCGAAGGCCGCGACAAAGGGCAGGGGATCGGCTACCTGCCGGACGGCACCATGGTTATCATCAACAACGGCCAGAACCACGTCGGCCAGACCGTCGAGGCCAACGTCCAAAGCACCGTCCAGACCGGCGCCGGCGTTCTCGTCTTCGCCGAAGTCCGGCACGAAATCGGCAAATGAAACTCGTCACCGTCGCCACCAACTTCAATCTCGCCGGGGCGGAACTGGTTCGCGCGCGCCTGGCCGCCGCCGGTTTTCATCCCTTTCTCGCCAACGAAATGGCCGCCGGCTGGCTCGGCGGCACTTCCACCGCCACCCTGCTGCGGATTGAAGTTCCTGAAATCGAAGCCGCTGAGGCGCAGGAATTTTTAGCCGCGCCCGCCGAATGAAGTTTCAACGCCAGCTCCGTCAGCTCAAAAAAATCCTGCCCGGCGAAATTTATCTCGAACCCGCCACGCTGGAAAAATACGCCGGCGACAAATGGTTCGCCGCCCACTCGCCGGACGCCGTCGCCCTGCCGCGCTCCGCGAAATCCGTTTCCAAGATTTTGTCGTTCGCCTGCCGGCATAAAATTCCCGTCACGCCGCGCGGCGCGGGCCACGGCTACGTCGGCGGCTGCGTGCCGGTGCAGGGCGGCATCGCGCTCTCGACCGAGCGCATGGCCAAAATTCTGGAAATCAACGCCCGTGATTTTGTCGCCGTCGTGCAGCCGGCCGTGAACACCGCGGCGTTCCAGAAAAGCTGCGAGCGCCGCCGGCTGTTTTATCCGCCCGATCCCGCCAGCCGCGCCAACAATTCCCTCGGCGGTAACATCGCCACCAACGCCGGCGGCCCGCGCTGCCTGAAATACGGCGTCACCCGCGACTACGTCCTCGGCCTCGAAGTCGTCTTGGCCGACGGCTCCATTGTCAGGCTCGGCGGCCGCACGCACAAAAACAAAACCGGCTTTGAACTGCACCGATTGTTCGTCGGCTCCGAAGGCTTGCTCGGCGTCATCACCGAGGCGACGCTGAAGCTCATTCCGCTGCCGCCGTTCCGCGCAAACCTTGCGGTCGGCTTCAACTCCATGAGCGCCGCCGTGCGGGCGTTGCAGGCGATTTTCGCCGCCGGTTTCCTGCCGTGCGCGGCGGAACTGGCGGATGCCTTCACGCTCGCCGCTGCCGCCAAACGCACTGGCAGCCAACGACTGTTGGGCTGCAAAGCGCATCTGATTGTAGAGTTGGACGGCCAGGAAAAATCCGTGCGCGGCGAGATTGCCGCCGTCGAGAAAATCATCCGCCGGCAAAAACCGCTGTTTGTCGAGCGGGGTTTCGGGGCGGAACAGTGCGAAGCCGTCTGGCAGATCCGCCGGGAATTTTCCTACGCGCTCCGCGACACCGGCCTGACTAAGTTGAACGAGGACATCGTGGTGCCGCGCGGCAAGCTGGAACAACTTTTCAAGTTCGCCGCAGGCTTGCAGCGGAAACACGGCCTCCAGCTCGCCTGTTTCGGCCACGCCGGCGACGGCAACATCCACACCAACGTCATGGTGGACTACACCCAGCCCGGCGCGAAGGCGCGTTCGGAAAAATGCCTCGATGAATTGTTCCGCTGGGTGATTGCCTGCGGCGGCGCCATCACCGGCGAACACGGCATCGGCTTGGCCAAAAAGCGCTGGTGGCCGCAGGCGGTTTCCAAGGAATCACACAAGTTGCATCGCTCCATCAAAGCCGCGCTCGACCCGTCCCGCATCTTGAATCCCGGAAAATTTGTGTAGCGGCGGCTCGGCAGAGCGCCGCAAACTTCCCGTTTTTTAGCTGGTTTTTTTTGCCGAAAGCCGCTCTGGTGGTTCACGGATAAACCAGGCGGAAGAAGGCGTTGTTCTGCGTTGGGTCGAAGGGCAGCCAGAGCTGGTTGGTGGCCATGGAATTGGGCACGGTGAACCAACCGCCTGGGTTGGCCAGGTTGTTGGTGTTCATCATCAGCCGCCAGCCAGTGTGATCTGCCGGCCAGTTGAACTGCAGGCCGCTGTTGGCCAGCGCCAGGCCGAGCGGCACCACGGTGGTGGCGGCTGGCCGGGCGACCACTTCGCTGGAATAGGCGGATTCATCGCCCAGAATATTCAGCGCGGTGACCACATAATAGTAAGCCGTGCCGTTCTGCAACGGGCTATCCGAGTAAGTGCTGTTCGCGGTCAGGTTGACCACCTTGGTGTAAGGCCCGCCGGCGGTGGCGCCGCGATAAACATTGTAATAGGTGCCGTTGCCCGACCAATTCAGCGTAGCGCCCTGGTTGGTGTAGCTGATGGCAACCAGTGGCGGCGTGGCGGTGGCTATGGTTACCGGCTGGTAAGGCTTGACCAGCCGCCATTGCGTCGCGGCGCTGGGCGCGGGGTCGTTGACGAGGCCCAGGGCAATGGCCGGCGCGGTGCCGGTGCCTTGCAGGCTTTGCGAGCGCGCCAGGTTGTCCAGATAGTAATAGCCGTTCCCATCCGGCCCGTTGAACCACCAGTCCACGGTGGTGTTGGCGGTGCCGAACGGGGCCAGATCCAGTGTGCCGTTATTGTTGCGGAGGCGGCGGCCGTCGTTGAGCGAAATGATATACCAATGGTTGGTGGTCGGCGCGGGGAGCAGCGCCCATTCCGTCGTGGCATTGCGGACATAGATGGTGGCAGCTAGGGGCGTGGTGACATTGTTGGTGGCCGTCAGCCGGAAACTGGTGCCGAGGTTATGGATGAGGTAGGGTGTCCGGGCGTGCAAGGTAAGATCCGCATCCCAAGTCGCATAAAGCTCGCCATAAGGTGACAGCGTCTGGTTGGTGTCCAAGAACATGGTTCCCGTGTAGCCATTGTTCACCCAGGGGCTGGCGCTGTTGGTGCCGGTGAAGGGGAAAATGGAATAGCGCTTCAACCAGTCCTGGCCTTCGGCCTGCCACATGAATTCGGCCAGGAAATTATAGTCGTCGTTCTCCGACCAGGATTTGGAGTTGCCCCAGTCCACCGGTGAAAACTCCGTGAGCCAGATGGGCCGGCCCCAGGTGGTGTAGGCGCTTTGCAGGTCGCCGATCACAGACGAGGCGTTCGGCGGGACATACTCATGCAGGGCGGTATAGTCCACGCGGTAGTTGTTGCTCGCAATCAGGCTGAAGAAGTTGTATTCCCACGCGTCGCCGGTGTTCTGTTCTCCCGGACTCACCAGCGGCACGTTCAAAGCCTGTAGCTGCGGCCACAAACCAATCACTTCATTGGTGCTCATATTTGCCTGCGAGGCGTTGTCCGGCTCATTGTAGGTGAGCAAATAGTTGGGTGCCGCCTGCGTACGCCAGCCGGCGGAGCGCGCCTGGACATCGCTCAGCGGTTCCCAGGTCCCATCATGGATCATCGGGGCAAAATTCACTTGCGGCGGCAGGGAGACGCCGGTGTTGTCGTTGTAGTTGTAAGCCCAATTCAACTCCAGCCCGGCATAATTACCTTCATAACCGGCGCAGCCCTTTTTGGGATAGTGCGCCTGATAGGCGAAGGTCCAGCATTGAAAGGGACTCGCCGAGGAATTTTGCAGTGTGACGCTGGCTGGATTGCCATTGTCCGTTTGTAGCACCAGGTCGCCCGCCGCGTTCACGAGGCGATAAGAGCCGTTCCCGACATCCTCCAGATACCATTGCTGCGCGGTTGTTCCGGTGTAAGCGACAGGAATCACGCTGGACCCGACTAGGGTCGGGAATTTTGCCGCGAGGCACTGCCAGGTGCTGCGGTTGCGGATGCGGAAGGTGCTGTTTTGATAGTTGTAAAGGAGTTCAAACTGCTGGTCGAACGCCGTGTTGGTGGCGGTGGCCTGGCTGGCGCCGCCGGCATTGCTGACGAGCTTGTTGGCATTGCCCTGATTGATGACGGACCAAAACCCGTCGCCAAATGTGTCAAAAATAAACCGGTTGGTGGGATAAGTTACCGCCACGGACTGCGCAATACTCGTCACGCCGCTGTTGACCGCGCTGAAAATGGTCGAGCCGGGCGCCACGGCGGTGATCAAACCGGCCGCATTCACGCTGGCTATGTTCGGATTATTATGGATGAAGGTGGTCTGCCCGTAGTGGAACATATTCACGTTCGCGGCGTTGGCAAAGGTGCCGGTTACCACGGTCTGCTGGGTGCCATAGAGCGGCATTTGACTGCTAACCGTCAGCGAGATACTTAACAGCGCTCCGGGATCAACCACCGTTACGACATTGCTGGCGGAAAGGCCGGACAAGGTCGAGGTAACCATCGCCTGGCCGGCCCCCACTGCCTGGAGGAAGCCGCTGCTCGACACGGTTACGACGCCGGGATTGCTGGAGGCATAAACCAGGCCGGGCGTCATCGGCGAGAGGACGATATTGGTGGCGTTCAAGTAATTGCCCGTGACCACCACTTGATCAAAGCCGCCAATGACTTGGTTGGTGGTGGCTAACTGCTGGTTGATGGCTTGCAGGCCCACCGGCGTTGGAATCACCAGGGCGGCCACCGAATAAGCGCCAAAGCTGAGGGGAATGGTATTGTTAGTGAACGTCAGGTTGGTGCCGGTGATGGCCGGCAGATAGGTGCCGGTAAGGTTCTGGTCCATTTCCACCAGCCAGCCCATGTTGGTGGTGCTGCCGGTGGTGGCGGGGTAAAGTTCTATGTGGACATGATTGGCGGGCGCGCCCGAACTGGTCGGGTTGTTGGCGCTGATGGACACGCCGTTGGTGTAGATCTGGCTCGCGCCAGCGCCCAATCGGGTCAACACGCCCAGCGTGGCGCCGGTCACGCCTTCGGTGTTGCCACCGGCGTTCAGATTGATGGCGCACCAGCCGTCGCCGGAGCCGGTCAGCGGACCGTTGGTCGTCACCATGCCGTCAAACACCACCGTGTCTCCCGCCAGCAGACTGGCGCCGCCGATGGCCACCGGCGGTGTCAGCGGATTGATCTGGCTGGTGTTGGCTATGGCGGTGGCATTGAAAAGAAATGGAACGATTCCCGGAATGGAACGGACGGTCAAGGTGGCTACCGAACTGGTCACGATATTGCCGGCCGTAAGCAGGTTGGTGACGACGATATTGTATTTGGCTCCGTTGTAAGCGGCCGTGGTGGCCGGGGTGGTGTAAGTCAGGCCGGTGGCGCCGGCGATGGGTACGCCGTTGGACAACCATTGCTGGGCGGTGTTGACCGGATAACCCTGGGTGATGGCGGCGGAAAAGGTAGCCTTGAGGCCGGCCGCCACGGTGACGGACGCGGGGGCGGAAACCGCAATGATCGGCTGGACGGGGAGGAACTGGTGGGTGGCATTGTTCGCGCCAAAGGACAGGGCAATGGTGTTGTTGGCAAAGGTGATGCCCGTGCCGGAAAGCGTTCCGCTGTAAGTCCCGGTAACTCCCTGGTCAACCTTGACCACATAACTCATGTTGGTCGTGGAACCGGTCGTGGTGCAGGTAAGTTCGAGGCGGAGCCGGTTGGTTCGGGAATCCTGGGCTGCAGCGGCAAAGAGGGTGGAGGTGCCGGAGCCATTCACGAAAAGCTGGCACCGGTTGCCGCTGGCGGGGCCGGTTTCCACCAAGACGCCAAAGGTGGCGTTAATGACCCCCAGATAGCCGCCGCCGTAATTCAATTCAACCGCTCCCCAGGCGTCACTGGTCAGGCCGGGCACATTAATGATCACGCCGTCAAATACGATCACGTCGCCCGCGTTGAGGCTGGCGCCGCTGATGGCGGTTGCTCCATTGGCAGGATTGACCGGACCAGACGGAGCGGTGACGGTGGTGTTGCTGAACCCGAACGTATTGGTGGTCGCCGCGGGAAGGGCCGGCGATGTAACCGCCAAGAACAGCCAGGCCAGCAGTCCAACGAAATGCCGATGGCATCCCCATCGTCGCCAGCGGGCGGGGATTACATCGATTCCGTTTCGATTGGCGGACATCATGCTTGGGGTGATTTTAATCTTTTAACATAACACACCGCGGATTGCCTGAACAACTACCGAAAATGGTGAGTCATAGCCTAAAACCGATGGCGGCAAGATGCCTTCGAACCAGACGATCCGGAATAAAAGCAAGCGCTTCAAAACCTCGTAGCCGCCGAGGTAACGAGGCTCAAGCTGAAGAAAATATCGAACCCGTCTGAAAAAGGAGCGCGGCTGTGTCGCCGACCAGCCGCAGCCGGTCTCGAATTCTCGGGCGTTTTGGCGATCGCCATGGGCTGCGGCTACGGTTCTAAAATTCGTTCAAAGGAGCCAATTACCTGCGATCAGAAAATATGTGACCGGTGTCCAGAGGGTAAATGGCGTCTAGCTACAACATCCCCAATTTAGGTGATGCTGCCGCTACAATTTTAGGTGTGTAGCGGGGGCGTATTTTCTCCCGTAGAATATTGGCACTCTCGATGTGGAAAAATTTGCAACCAAAGGTGGCTGCTGGACTCCAACCGGTTTCGCCGCTAAGGGCAAGTTGTGTGGTGACCCTTTGACTTTATATGAAGATGTCGTTATCCGCGCTGCGGGTGGTTTGCCTGGTGATGGTGTTGTCCGGGCCGCGGCTGTTTGCGGGCATCTCGCCCGTGAACTTGCGGTGCGGTTCCTGGCTGAATCCCCTGGGCATTGATGATCCCAGCCCGCGCTTAAGCTGGCAGGTGGTGGCGACCAACGCCACCGACCGCGCCCAGAGTGAAACCGCCTACGAAATCCAAGTCGCCTCGTCCGCCGGACTGCTGGCCAGCAATCTGCCCGATCTGTGGGACAGCGGCAAAGTGGTTTCCGCGCAGCCGTTCAATGTTCCTTATGCCGGCAGCGCCCTGACTTCGGCGCAGCAGTTGTTCTGGCAGGTGCGCGTCTGGGACGTGAACAACCAGCCGTCGGCCTGGAGCCCGGTGGCGACCTGGACGATGGGGCTGCTTAATGCCGCCGACTGGCAGGGCGGCTGGCTGGCGGCCGCCACCAACAATGCCGGTTTCAGCCTGAATGGCTGCGCTTGGATTTGGTATCCGGAAGGCAATCCCGCCGTGTCGGCCCCGGCGGGCACGCGTTATTTTCGCAAGTCCTTTTCCGTCCGATCTGACTCGGCGCTGACCGGGGCGATGCTGCTGGTCACGGCGGACAATTCTTATGCCGCCTATGTCAACGGCACGCTCGTGGGCCAGGGGCAGAATTACACGACGGTGGTGCCCGTGAATGTCAGCGCCCAGCTTCAGGTTGGGAACAACACCCTGGCCATCGCCGCCACCAATGGCGGCACGACCCCGAATCCGGCCGGTCTGATCGGCGAACTGGTCTTGAATTATGCCGATGGCACGCAAACCAATATTCCGATGGATGCCACCTGGAAAGCCGCCAAAACGTTGCAGACCAACTGGCAGTTGCCTGGTTTCAATGACGCTGCCTGGGCCAGCGCCTTGGTGCTGGGCGCCTACGGGATAAGTCCGTGGGGAACGGCCACGAGTGTCCAGAACGGGCTGCCGATTTTCCGCCGGCAGTTCACGGTCAATGCCGGCTTGCAGCGCGCGGTGATTTTCATCTGCGGCTTGGGCCAGTATGAACTGTCCGCCAACGGTGCCAAGGTGGGCAATGGATTGCTGGCTCCTGGCTGGAGCTTATACTCCCAGACTTGTCTTTATGACACGCTGGATCTGACCGCCTGTCTGACCAATGGCAACAATGCCGTCGGCGTGATGCTCGGCAACGGCATGTATAATGTTCCCGCCACCGCCAATTACACCAAGTTCACCGGCTCTTTCGGTCCGCCCCGGGTGATGGCGCAAATCCAGCTTTACTACACCAACGGCACCAGCCAGGTCATCGCCAGCGACGGACAATGGCAAACGACCAGCGGTCCCATCACTTACTCCCAGGTTTATGGCGGCGAGGCGTTTGACGCCCGGCTCCTGCCGGTCGGCTGGAATCAGGCCGGTTTCAATGCCGCCGCCTGGTCGGTCCCGGTGATCACCAACGGTCCGGGTGGCGTTTTGCGCGGGCAATCCCACGCTGCGCCGCCCATCATTGCCACGCAGACCTTGCAGCCCATCCAGACCAACTCCATTTCCACCAGCACCATTGTCTATGACCTGGGACAAAACGCCGCCCTGATTCCAAATTTGATAACTCACGGCCCGGCGGGTTCCGTCGTTCAAATCACTCCCGCCGAGCTGACCAACTCCGATGGCACGGTGAATCGCTCCTCGGTTGGCGGCGGCGCCGCCTACTGGCAATACACCCTCGCCGGCACCGGATCGGAAACCTGGCAGCCCAAGTTTTTCTACCACGGCTGCCGCTATCTTCAAGTCGCCCTGACCGCCGCCCCCGGTTCCTCGCCATTGCCGGCGGTGGATGCCCTGACCGGCGTGGTGATCCAGAGCGCGTCCACCAACGTCGGATCGTTTGCCTGCTCTTACAGCCTGTTCAACCGCACCCGCACGCTTATCCAGTGGGCGCAACGCAACAACCTTATCAGCATTCTCACCGATTGCCCGACCCGCGAACGGCTGGGCTGGCTGGAGCAGTATAATTTGCACGGCCCGTCTTTGCGTTATGAATACGATGTCGGCCAGCTTTTTTCCAAAACCATGCAGGACATGGCCGATAGCCAGGTCAATGCCGGCACCGGATTGGTTCCCGACATCGCCCCGGAATTGACGGTGTTCGGCGGCGGCTTCCGCGATTCGCCCGAATGGGGCAGCTCGGTGATCATTGTTCCGTGGCAGCATTATCTGTTCACGGGCGATGATTCTTTGTTGCGGAATTATTACTCAAACATGACCAATTATTTTGCCTATTTGCAAAATCAGGCGGTCAATAATTTTCTGAATTACCCGGGCGGTCTGGGCGACTGGTATGACATCGGGCCGAATGCGCCGGGCTATTCGCAGGATACCCCGATCTCCCTGACGGCCGACGCCTACTATTGTCAGGACGCGCAGATTCTCGCGCAGGCCGCGGCTAAAATCGGTCTCGCCGGCGACGCCGCGCGTTACAGTCTGCTGGCCACCAACATTGGCACGGCGTTCAATAATACTTACTACTCATCGGCCAATGGCTATTACGCCACCGGCTCGCAAACGGCGCAATCGCTGCCGCTGTATCTTGGCATCGTCAGCCCTGCCAATCAAGCCGCCGTCCTTTCGGCCTTGGTGGCCAATGTGTCTTTCCAAGGTTTGACTTCCGGCGACATCGGCCATCGCTATCTCCTGCGCGCCCTGGCCGACCTGGGCCGTTCGGATGTGGTCTATAATCTCCATAGTGGCACGAACGATCCGGGTTATGGTTATATTTTAAGTCAGGGCGCCACGGCTCTGACCGAGGCGTGGGACGCCAATCCAAGTGATTCGCAGGATCACTTCATGCTCGGCCATATCACCGAATGGTTTTATCATGACCTGGCGGGCATCCAGTATGATCCGGCCTTGCCCGGTTTTCAGCACGTCATCATCAAGCCCGCCTTTGTCGGCGGGATTACCTGGGTCAATGCCAGTTATGCTTCGGGGCGCGGACTGATTGCCAGCGCCTGGTCGCTGACCAATAACTCGGTGACCTTGAGTGTCACGATTCCGGTCGGCGCGACCGGCTCCATCTATCTGCCCATGTTGGGCAGCATTACCACCAACTTGGTCGTCAAGGAAAGCGGCACCACTATCTGGCAGAATGGCGCGGTCGCCGGCAGCGCTACCGGCGTGACTTTTGACCATGTGCAAGGGACCGGGTCGCAGACCTACCAGATTTGGACGGTGGGTTCGGGCAGTTATCAATTTGTCTGGAACGCCTTGTCCCCGCCCACCGGTTTGCAGGCCGCCGCCGGCAACGGGCAGGTGACCTTGAGTTGGAATCCGGTGGGCCTTGCGACCGGCTACAATGTGAAACGCTCCACCGCCAGCGGCAGCGGCTATGTCGCCGTGGGCAGCGGCGTGACCGGCACCAACTACACCGACCTGTCGGTGGTCAACAACACGACTTATTACTACGTGGTGACGGCCGTCAGTGGTGGCCTCGAGAGCGCCAATTCCCAGGAAGTCAGTGCCACGCCGCTGTGGCCCGCGCTTTCGGGCCTCATTGCCAACTTCGGTTTCGAGACGCCCGTCACCAGCACTTACAAATATAATCCCACCGGCGGCAGCTGGACCTTCAGCGCCCAGTCCGGGGCCAATGGTTCTGGCCTATGCGCGAACGCCAGCGGTTTCACCATCGGCAACCCCAACGCGCCGCAGGGCAGCCAGGTGGCGTTCATTCAGGGCACCGGTTCGATCACCCAGACCTTGCTGGGGTTGATCGCCGGGGCGATTTATCAGGTCACCTTTTCCGCCGCCCAGCGGAACAATATCTACGGCCAGCAGGCCGGCCAGACTTGGAAGCTGACGGTGGACGGAACCGCCATCGGCACCTATGCGCCGCCGGAAGCGGCGCAAAGCTATGTGGATTACACCGGCAGTTTCGCCGCCACTTCCGCCGGCAGCCATGCGCTGGCGTTTGTCGGCACGGATGCGAACGGCGGCGACAATACGGTGTTGCTCGATAATGTGCGGCTGGCGTTCGCGCCGGCCTTGACCTCGCCTCGGCTGGCGTGCCAGGTGGCCGGCGGACAAATCCAGTTTGTCTGGCCGGCGGATCATGCCGGCTGGGAATTGCAGGTGCAGACCAACTCGCTCACCCAGGGGCTGGGCACCAACTGGACCACATTGTCCGGCTCAACGCTCGGCAACCAGTTTTCCTTCCCCGTTTCGCTGGCCGGCGGCAGCGTCTTTTTCCGCCTCGCCTACCCATGAAAAACCACCGGCTGGCATCGCCGTTCCCAATGTTTTCTCGCTCCCGGCCGGGTCTGGGTCTTTTTCAATGGGCGGCTGGGTATTTTGGTGGGGATCCGACCATCCCCTATTTCGGTGATGCCGCCGCTACATCATCTGGCGATTTACGCGTTTTTTGTTTTTTGGGAAGATACTGGCACAGCTTAAACCAATCACCCTGAAACGCTGGTTAAATATTGAAGTCAACCGATAAAAATCTATGAAGAAACTCCCCGTCACCATTCAATGTGCTGCCATCGCCGGCTTGATCATGGCCGGTGCCCTGTCCGCCAGTGCCCAAACCGTTATCTGGACTGACACCTTTCCCGGTTCTTCCGGCAGCAGTATGGATTCGGGTTCTACTGCCGGCATCAGCGGGGTGGACGGTGGTGCCGGCGGCGCGTTGCCGCAGTCGGGAGCCATTGTGCAGCAATTAAACGGTTCTGGCGGCGTCAATCTTCTTACCCCATCTACGTCAGGTGGTTCAGGCTGGATCCGGTTTGATACCATCGGCAGTTCAAGCACGCTTTACAATTGGGCTGCAAGTCCCGGGGCATCTGCCATTACAGCGGCTGGTGGAATGAGCATTTCATTTAACTGGACTTCACCTGATACCGCTTCAGGCAACTGGATTTTTGTAGCGGCGGGGGTGACCGCAAGTAGTCTGACGACGGGTGGTGGCGGCGGCTCTTATACCTCACCTTATTTTAGCGGCGGTGGTTCTGGCATATTGTTTAAAAACAACGGCGGAACCGGCTTTACTGGTGGGAGCGGCACTTCTCCCGGTTTTTCTGTTGCAGGTGGTGCTAGTCACACGGTAACGCTCGATTACTCATTTACATCTTGGTCTGCTGGTTCGCCGGTTACGGTTACCGCCATTGTGGATGGAAGTGTGGCCGCCACCGATTCATACACGTGGCAGAATGCTTTCAATTACATCGGCATCGGAACCTATCAGGAAAACGGCAACGTCATCAGCAATTTGCAGATTGTCACGGCTCCCGAGCCGACGACTTGGGCGATGATGGCCGGTGGTTTCAGCGTGCTGATGATCTCCCGCCGCTTCCGCCGCCCGCAGGTTTAACCTCCGGTTTTGCAGGTTCATGGACGACGGCCCGGAATTTTCCCGGCCGTCGTTTTTATTTAATGTCGTAATCGTTGTTGCAGGAATATGCGGGCTTATGCCTTGACAAGTTTACCAAAGGGCCGCCGCTCCGACTCCCCGAAATCGAATTTCGCCCCTGGAACCCCTGACCCGGCGCAAGGTAGCGTCTTATCTCCCATCTCCCAACTGCCATCTGCTATCTGCCATCTGCCAAGAACATGCTCTCAGTACTTGAGGTTGGCGTCTGGCTGGCGTAGATTGCGCATGACAATTCACCGAGTGATGCAGACTAGCCGTTTTTTTTCCCGGCCGTTCGCGACGCTGATTTCCCATCGAATGGTTATCCGGCGCCCGCCTCCGACGCCGGCTTTTTTTCGCGTGCGACCAGCAGCCGTCCTGGCGTCGCTGCTATTTTGCCTGCTGGCGGCCGGCTTCCAGCCCGCGTCAGTGTTGGCAGAAACGGCTGGTGGCGTCACGAATTTGACCGCCGCGGTTCCGGTCATTACCAACGCGGTCAATGTGCCGGAGCCGCCGCTCAAGGACTCCCTGGCCGAACGCGGTTCGCACAATTTCAGCGACATGGGTTATTGGATTTGGGAAACGAATGTCTGCGACCGGCAGACGGTCCGGTTTTGGAAGGCGTTTGAAATTCCGGCGGGCGCTTCCGTTTCGCGGGCGCGCCTGCGGATCACGGCGGACAATGAATACATCCTGTATCTTGACGGCCGCGAGCTGGGCCGGGATGCGGAGTGGCGGCATCTTTACGAATACGACATTACCAGCTTGCTCGCGCCCGGCCATCATGTCCTGTCGGTCGAGGCTTACAATAGTTTCCGGGAGGCGGGTTTCATGTTTGGCCTGAAGGTGGGGCTGGGCGATGGCCACGTGGTGGCGGTCAAGTCCGATGCCACTTGGCTGATTGTTCCCAATAGCTTGAACGGCTGGGAAAAAATGACGGAGCCGGACGGTACCTGGCGGAGCGCCACGGAAGAAAGCCTCATGGGCCAGGGGCCATGGGGCGCGATGGATTGGATTGACCTGGTGCCGCCGATGCAGCCGGTCATCATCCCCTTTTGGAAAACCGGCTGGTTTGAAATCACCCTCATATCCGCCTGCCTCCTCATCAGCCTGTTCAGTTTCAGCCTGGCGACGCAGGTGTTGCTTGCCAGGAAAGAGAGCCAGTTGCTTCAGCGGGAGCGCGCCCGGATCGCCCGCGACATTCACGACGACCTCGGCACCCGCGTGACGCAGCTGGTGTTGCAGGGCGAGGTGGCCCAGAGCGAGCTGCCGGCCGGCTCCAAAACGCGCGGGCAGTTGGAGCGGATTTCCGAGGAGGCGCGCGAGGCGTTGCACGCGATGGATGAAATTCTCTGGGCCATCAATCCCCGGCGCGACACGGTGCATGAGTTTGCCACCTTCGTCTGCGGCCATGCGCAGTCATTTTTGAAAGCCACTGCCATCCGCTGCCTCTTGGACGTGGAGCCGGCGACGTCCTCGGTGGCGTTTGACCTGCCGTTCCGCCGCAGCCTGCTGCTGGCGGTGAAGGAGGCCATCAACAACGCCGCCAAACATTCCGGGGCCACGGAACTGCTGCTCCAGATCCGCCGGCAGGGTGAGGGCTTGCTGGTGGCAGTGCAGGACAACGGCCGGGGTATTGATCCCGCCCAGGCCCGGACGGATCGTAACGGTTTGAACAACATGGCCCAGCGCATGAGCGAAATCGGCGGCCATTGCCGGGTGAACAGCCAGCCGGGGCAGGGCTGCCGGATCGAGTTTTTTATTCCGTTCATTCAAATGCGCCGGCGTTCCTGGTGGTCGTGTTGGCAGGGGGAAAAACCGCCGGAGCAACCGCCCGCCCAACCCAGTTCACCTAAAATCTGATTATGATTAAACCTCCCAAAGCTGTCCATCCGCTCAAGATTTCCGCCCGGAATCCGCTCAAAATCGCCCTCGTGGAAGACCAGCCGAAGATGCGCGAGAGCTGGAGCCAGCTGATTAATTCCTTTCCCGATCTGTCCTGTGTCAGCATCTGCAAAACCGGCGAGGAAGCCCTGCGCGTGGTGCCGGAGGTCAAGCCCGACGCCGTGCTCATGGATATTTTCCTGCCGCGCATGTCCGGCATCGAATGCACGGCGCGGCTCAAGGAACTGCTGCCGGAGGTGCGCATCATCATTCTCACGGCGATGAACGATGAAGAGCTGGTGTTCATGGCGCTTGAAGCCGGGGCGGACGGCTATTTGCTGAAGCGCACCAAGCCGGCCGACCTGCGCTCGGCCTTGCTGGATGTCTTGAACGGCGGCGCGCCGATGACCAGCGAGATCGCCCGGCGCGTCGTGGAATCCTTCCGGCTCAAGGCCAAGACCCGCGATGAGTCGCTGCGCCTCTCGGCCCGCGAAGAGCAAATTTTGGTGCTGTTGTCCAAGGGCCATTCCAACAAGATGATTGCCGACCAGTTGGCGATCAGCATTGACACGGTTTGCCACCATTTGAAGCATGTTTTCGAGAAGCTGCACGTCAGTTCCCGCACCGAGGCCGTGGTCCGCTACATGGCCTCCAAAAAGCCCGCCGCCGACTAGCCGTTTGAACGGTGGAACGGTGGTTTTTTACCGCAGTTTTGCCGGGTTGGAGCGTCTGTCACCGACCATCCCCTGTTTATACCAACTACGTTAATAAAGTGGTATAATGGCTGGAGAGGAAGTGTTTGCTTGATCCAGCAGCCAGTCGAAAATAAGGGAACGGACGCGAAGGGTGTCCCGCCAGAAGCGTTGGAGTTCGTCGCGCAGGACGACTTCGAGTTCGGCCAGAGTGGCGAACACCTGGTTGCAGAGAGCGTCCTTGACCTGATCCCACAGGCCCTCGATCGGATTTAATTCCGGACTGTAGGCCGGCAGGGTGAGGATGCGCACATTGTCCGGCAGGTTGGCGTCCCCATCCCGCAGATGAAAGCCCGCGCCATCCTGAATGAGCACATGGACGGCGGCGGGATCGCTTTGTCCGATCTGCCGGTAGAACTGCTGGCTATGGGGTTGATCCATGGTTTCAGTGAGCAGAAACTGTGTCCGGCTTAAACCCACCCCCACCGCGCCATAGACAAAGCCCCATTGATAGATTTGCTGGGTGGGCACGACCGGCCGATGGCCCGGCAGGCCCCAGACCCGCCGGGTGAAACCATGCAGGCCGTAACGCATTTCGTCCAGCACCCACAGGCGCACCGGCCGGCCGGCTGGCAGATCCAAGGCCGTGAGCTTGGACGCCAGTTCCGTGCGGAACTCAAGGCTGGCGGCGGGGTCTTTTTTGACGTGGCTTTTGCGCGGGACCCGCAGCCGCGCGCCCACTTTTCCCAAGCGGTCATACAGACTGCTCAACGCCAGCTTGATCCCATGGGTCTGGACGAGCCAGCGTTGCAGTTGCGGCACACTCCGCCAGCGTCCGCTTTCCAAATCCTTCTGTAATTCCACCAACGCCAGACCGGAAAGTTCGCTGGGGCGACCGGGGTTGTCACTGCGCGCATCGTAGAGCAGCGCTGCGACACCGCCCTGCCGGTAGGTGTCAAACCAAGTCTGGATGGTGGCGCGGGAGCGGCCCACCGCCGTGGCGATCTGCGCCAGTCCCAACTCGCCAGCCAAGCCAAGCCGGACGGCCAGCAGGCGCTCGCGCCGCGCGCCGGGAGGTTCCGTCTCAAGGCGGCGGATGACCAAATCAGCCTCGCCGCTACAATCTAGTTTCGTTCGGGGTCTTGCCATCCACCAATTCTATCTGCCCACACCCACTTCTACCAGACTATTTACGTAGTTGGTATAACGCCGCGAGTTGCGCGCTGAAGAGACTCGACCCCAGCAACCAGATGGGAACGTTGAGACCCGCACCAGGAACGGCGCGCACCGTTTGGCCGGGAATCGCGGTCTGAAAATAGTGCTGAAGTTCCAGCAGATCCCGGGGGAACTGATCATCACTGTTGCCCAGCTCCCGGCGCAGGGCGCGCGCGGTTTGCTGATCGGTTCCCGGCGCGCGTCCCAGCCCAAGATCAATGCGTCCCGGGTAAAGCGATTCCAGCGTGCCGAATTGTTCGGCGATCACCAATGGTGCGTGATTGGGGAGCATGACGCCACCGGCACCCACCCGGATCGTGGAAGTGCCGCCAGCCACATAGCCAATGACCACTGCCGTGGCCGCGCTGGCAATGCCGGGCATACTGTGATGTTCCGCCAGCCAGTAACGTTGGTAACCCCACTTTTCCGCATGACGCGCCAGATCCAATGAATTGTGAAAGGCCTGGGTTGCCGTGCTATCTTTCAAGATGGGGGCAAGATCCAGTATCGAGAACGGAATATCCATTTTCACAAGTTACCCCTGCCCAAGACGACCAAATTGATGCCAGTCGGTTTCCTTCATCTGAATATCGAAATGGCTGGCGGCTTTTTTAAAATTGGCAAACGCCAGATCGCGTTCGGCATCCGTGACGTCACCGACCTGATTGAACCGCGCCATGGCATCGCGCACATGCGCCGCATCGGTCATCGGCTCTTTGCGGGCGCGGGGAAAGGCAAAGGCCGTGCCCGGCAGCGAAGCTTTGTCGGCCGCGGAAAGACGGTCATGCGTTGCCGGACTAGAAGGCTTCCACGTTGAGGTGGCCATAGCTTGATCTTTCACTGCGGTTTTCATTTCACAGGCGCTACGATCTTGATGGTTGTTCGGGAATGTTCTTATCAATGTATTGCATTAAACGCCGCTGGGTGGCCCGGAGCGACTGGCTCGCCACTTCGGCAATTCGTTTCATGAGTTGGTACCCCAGTTCATGATCTTGTTCGCACTGTTCGCGCAACCGTGTTCCATAAAAAAATATCGCGGTGGTCGGCTCCAACGCGCGAGCCGTAAAATGCATGGAATAGGGAGGAAATAGCCAGGACCAGCCCAAGTCATCACCGCCTCCCAGTGTTTGAATGGGAATCACGTTTCGGTCTTCCATTTCAGAGGAGAGTTCCACCCGGCCGGTTAAGATAAGAAAAAAACGGTTGGCCGGACTGCCTTCCTGGAAGATCGTCGCCCCGGTTTCAAATTTCATCTCCAACGCCGAGGCCGCGAGTAGTCGAAGTTGCAGGGAATTCAATCCCTGAAAAAATGGCTGTTGGGCGATCAAAGCATAAAGCTCCTCCGACCTTGTGTCGCTCACGGTGGGCAAAGGAGAAACGACGGCCATTTCACCCGCCGGCGGAGCGATGACAACCGTTGGATTCATAAATCTTTTTTGGCCGCAGCTTTGGTCGCTCGGAAGCTTTGGTCAATCTCGGCTTCGGCCATGCCACCTTCGGTCAGCCTTTCATTATCGCTGCGGCCTTCTTCGTCTTCATCTTCGCTCGGCGCAACGCGCGCCTTGCTTCCGGTCGAGCCGGCCACCGGATCCCAGCGTTCCGATTCGGGCGCAGCTTCGAGAATTGCATCGTTCGGATCCGAGTCCGCCACGCCGGTCAATTCCCGCTTGGCCTGCGCAAAATGAGACGCGGTCGCATCATGCGATAAATGGCCATCAATGATTGCCAGTTCTGCCGCCCGGGCCCGCACCATCTGGCGGGTCACCGTGCCGACGCCGGCGGAATTTTCCGAGATGACGCCATCCTTCAGTGGATTTTTTTTCATAAATAAAATTACCGCGCGTGATTGGTCTGGTCGTTATGGGAAGTTTTCATTTCGCGCGTGCCGCGATCCTCACGCACATCGCGGGATTTGGAAAAAATGTTGTCCCGTTTTTTGGGCTTTGGATGGGGCAAAGCCTTCTCTTGATTGGGTCGGGTCTGGTGCAGGGTTTGCGGAAAAACCGGGGTTTGAAGTTTGGCCGCGAGTTTTGGGGGGTGATCGCTCATAAAGCTGTTGTTTTGGAGAATTGGTTGTTTTTGCTGGGGAAAATTATTCGCTCGCGCTGCGGAAACTGAAGCGGTCATCCGCTTCAAGCCAGTCAAACGTGGTGGTTTTGTCCGGGTTAAGTCCGAGCTTTTCACAGGCTTCGACGAAGTAAGCGCGCTTCTCCGGATTGTTCATCATGCTATCGCCTTCCTGATCGTCCGACCAATCCTCGATTTCCGGCCCCGTCTTTGCCGTGCCATTGGCCAGCAACCAGGTGCCGACCTCGTCATAGTTTTTCGCGGCCTTCACGGCGGCGGTGAACTGCTCGTCGGTGATGCCCTTGAAACTAAAGAGCTGATTGTCCAGCGGACAATCGTAGTGATATTCGCCGAGTGTGCCGACCAGACTGGCGCGGCATTTGTCCACCGCCCGGCACGCGATGGCGAATCCGCCGATGCGATCGCGCGGGCTGTGCGGGGCTTGTTTAGTCAGGTCACGGTCAATAATGGGGGTGTTCATAAACTTATTTTGCCGCCTGTGAATGGGCTTCCACAAACCACAGCCACTTGTCAATCCCGCGCGAAATCTCCGTGAACATATCCGCCGTGTCGGCATCATCCAGTTCTTCCGCCTCATGGATCGTATTGCGGGCCTCCTGGCCGAAGGTGGACAATGCGCGGGCCACGCCTTCCACATGCGCCATGCCCTCGGAAATCTCCGGTGAATATTCCGTGAGCCGCGTGCGCGCTGCCGCCATGCGCACCGTGCCCTCCGCCACGCCGCCAAGCTGCACCACCCGTTCGGCGATCTGATCCACATAGCCTTCCACCGCCTCGGCCACTTTGTCGAACAACTCGTGCAGGCCGATGAAGCTCGGTCCTTTCACGTTCCAATGCGCCTGCTTCATCTGCAGCTGCAAATCCACGGCCGATGCCAGCCGCTGGTTCAGCAGTTCGTTTAGTTCCACCCGGCGGTCCTTGGAAATGTCGTTTTCGGTTTCATACATCTTCGGCGCTTCCGCGCAGGTGCTGTTCAAAGTTTTCATGGTTGTGATTTTCGTTTTATTATTGGTTGATTTGGAAAAATATATTAGGTGCGGTTGTGAAAACCGTGAACGCGTGTCTGATTGCGTTCCGCGATCAGATCCGCCTCCGCCTTGAGCCAGTGCTGCACCTCGTGGCCGGGCAGCGAACCTTGATTCACATAGCTGAAGTAAGCTTTCCGGGCCACTTCATCCGGTGAGGGAGTAAAACTGATTTCATTTTGGTCCACGCCCGCAGCCGATGTTGGCCGGGGGTCAATGACTGCCTGTTGGGTTTGGGATAATTTATGGTGTTTCATGGAAAAATAACCTTTCAATGTTCGGTTGTGAAAAGTGATGAACCCGGCCGCATTTGGGATTCGCGTTCAACTCCTCCGAATAATTCTGCCTCGGCTTCCAGCCAGTGTTTTACCTCATGTCCCGTCTGCGAACCCTGCTTCTCATAAATGGCGTTGGCCCGGCGTGCCACCGCCTCTGGCGATGTTGCAGAAGCCGGTTGGCTCTGGTTTAAGTCCGCAACCGTAGTTGATTTTTGTGCCTTGGATGTTCTTGGGTTTGCACTCGGGGAAAACTGGTTTGGTTTCATGCCGTGAACATGGCTGGAAAACCGATTGCCGGCTATGGGGTGTTCACCCCATCACGAACGGGAAAACTTATGGTCCGATTCCGAGTCAATGATGCCTGCGATCAAACGCAGGCAAAATCTATGAACCCACGCTGGACATCGGTATGGATGAGTTTGACGCGAACGTGGTCGCCCACCTTGACACCTTGGGCGCCTTGCATGACCCGGCCTTCGGTCGGTGGCTGGAGGAGCCGCACCCAGGTGCCCTTGTCCGAGGCTCCGGTGACAATGGCGTCGAATTGCTGGCCAATTTTT
>Ga0302267_10001480_pt1 | contig 29968 bp, 27 predicted proteins | sample III_Bog_E1_3_FD_194555 | JGI IMG/M metagenome (GOLD analysis project Ga0302267, IMG submission 194555) | Peat permafrost microbial communities from Stordalen Mire near Abisko, Sweden - III_Bog_E1_3 | ecosystem: Environmental > Terrestrial > Soil > Wetlands > Peat | place: Sweden: Abisko...
TGCTCGAGCCAGGCAGCTTCGTCACGGTGGGTCTCGAAGTTTCGCAGCGTCGCCCCCTCGGGCACCGGCTCCACGGGTACGGGCAACTTCACCCTCAGCAGCTGGAGCATGCGGATGACGTCGCCGTGCACGTTCTCACAGTTGCCGGGCCCGCGCGTCCACCAGTCGACGACCTCGTGCACGGCCAACAGGTGAGCGAGGAGCTCTTCGTCGAACTCACCGCCGCACATCTCGACGATGGCGTGCGCGTCACCGCTGCTCATCGCGTACTTCGTCAACGTTTCGCCCTCGTAGTAGAGCCAGTGTTGCGCGCGCCAACCGTGCACCACGATGCGACGCCGTCCTTCGTCGATGGCTTCACGATCAAGGAGCGACTCGGTGCGGTCCAGCAGGCTCAACACGTCGAGACGCTGTTGCGACGTGAGCGAGGATGCGCTACGCCACGGAGAACTCATAGCCGCAGGTTATCGAGACGTCAGACGATTCGACTCGCGACGCGGGTGAGTCGTCGCAGTAACGCCCCCACCGTGCGTTCGGCGGCGACGAGTTCGGAGTAGACGTCGGGGGGCATCTCGCTACCCTCGGTCTCCACGAGGGTCGTGATGCGCGCCGAGAGCTCGGTCATGGTCGAAGTGATCGTGTTGAGTTCGGTCTGCATGGTCACGCTGGCTCCTCGGCGGCTACGTTCGCCGCGTTGGCGTTTACTGTAATAGTCCATGAGTCCTGTCCTGAACGATGCCGGCGCGTCGGTGCTCACCTGGTCGGTCTTAGAGGTGCGCGGCGCGGACGCCGCGACGTTCCTCCAGGGTCAACTGAGCCAAGATCTTCGCGCCCTCGACGACGCCGGCGCCTGGACGCTGGTGCTCGCCCCCGATAGTGTCGTCGTCGCGACGGGATTTATCACCCCAACCGAGGATGGATTCGACGTCGTCATTGCGCGCGAGTTGGCTGACGCGGCCCTCGTTCGCCTGCGAAGGTTTTTGTTACGCGCCGCGTGCACGCTGACCCTGCGCGAGAGCGATCACGGTCCCTTCATGACCCTCGATGAGCAGATCGACGCTAACTGGCCCGGGCCGGATGAACTCGCGGGGTCGCTCACGCCACACACCTTTGGCCGAACGTTCGTGGCGTCGACGATCTCCTTTGACAAGGGGTGCTTCACCGGCCAGGAACTCGTCGGACGCCTCGACGCGCGCGGCTCGAGCGTGCCCTGGCGTCTGGTGCGGGTGAGTGGGCCGAGCCGTGAAGCGATTGACGACCACCTCAAGTCCAAGGGTCCCGCGGGTCCCCAGGGACTCACGAGCTCGCGAGTGCGTGAGGGGAGAGTCGAAGGACTCGGCATCGCGCACCGCACGCTGCTCTCCGCACCGAGCGACGACGCGGTTATCTCGGTCGGCGCTGTCGAGTGAGCAACCGCCTCGCTGAGTAACGTTCATCGCATGAGGCGTACGTGCGACTGACGAGCGAGGGCCTGTTCATCATGATCTCGGGCGTGACCACCGAAGAGGACGCGTTATTTTCTATCGGTCTCGGCGCGAGCGCGGTGGGATTCGACTTTGCACTGACCCCGCGACAGATCACCGTCAGCGCCGCCCACGACATTGTGCGCCGCCTACCCCACGGTGCGGTATCGGTGGGTGTCTTTCGACAGGAACTACCTCAACGCGTTGTCGAGATCGCCAACACCCTCGGACTCTCCGCCGTGCAGATCGACGGACCCGCGTCGAACGAGGACCTCGCCTACATCGGCGAACGGGTCAACACGCTCTTGCGCATGGTCCCCGAGGGCACCGAACGACTCGCCCTCGCGAGCGGTGTCGACTACGTGGTTCTCCCCGAACGGGACGACCACGCCGCGCTGCTCGTGGCCCTCTCGCTCGTCGACGACGCCGGACCCCGGGTGCCCGTGATCGCGTCGGGGGGACTGGACGCCGCCAACGTCGCTGACGTCGTGCGCAACTACGCGGTCTACGGCGTTGACGTGCGCGCGGGTGTGGAGAGTTCTCCGGGCGTCAAGGACCCCGCGCTCCTGGGTGAGTTCATCGCGAATGCTCGCTGGGCTTACGACCACAGCTACGTCGAACGCCACTTCGACGAGTGGACGCTGTAGCTAGGGGCGAAAACGGCGAAAGATCACGCTGCCGTTGTGACCACCGAAGCCGAACGAGTTCGAGAGCACGACCTCGACGTCGGCTGGCCGCGGGGCACCGATCACCACGTCGAGCCCGATCTCCGGGTCGACGACCGTGGTGCCGGCCGTCGGCGGGATGAGTTGACGTTGCAGGGTGAGCACTGAGGCGACGCCCTCCAACGCACCGGCGGCGGCGAGGGAGTGACCGAGGTGGCCCTTGATGGAGGTCGTGACGGGCGCGTGGTCGCCGAAGACCCGGCGCACCGCGACCGACTCGGCGAAGTCGTTGAGCGGCGTCGACGTGCCGTGGGCGTTGATGTGCGAGACCGCGGACGGCTCGAGTTCGGCGTCGGCGAGCGCGAGTTCCATGCAGCGCACGGCGCCACGGCCGCTCGGGTCCGGGGCCGTGATGTGATGCGCGTCAGCCGTCGAGGCCGCGCCGACGACCTCGGCCAAGATGGTGGCGCCGCGAGCGAGTGCGTGGTCCCACTCTTCTAGGACCAACACGCCCGCGCCTTCGCCCATGACGAAGCCGTCGCGCTCGACGTCGAAGGGTCGAGACAGATCGATTGACGACAACGCGGTCATGTTGCGAAAGCCGGCTTCGGCGATCTCGACCATGACCGCTTCGGCGCCGCCGGCGAGAGCGACGCTGCAGCGTCCACTCGCGACGAGTCGAGCCGCGTTGCCTATCGCGTGCGTGCCGGCCGCGCACGCGGTCGTCACCGTTTCACACGGTCCACCCAGTCCAAAGCGCATCGACACCGCCGCCGTCGCGGCGTTGGGCATCATCATCGGCACGAGGAACGGCGAGACCCGATCGGGTCCCTTCAGGTTCAAGACTGCGTCTTGATCGAGCGTGGTCTGCAGGCCGCCGATGCCGGTCGTCACGATGCTGCCCGCGTCGTCCAAGGGTCCTTCGAGGCCGCTCTGGCGCCACGCCTCGTCCGCCGCCATCAAGGCGTAGAGCGCGAAGGGGTCAAAACGTCGCAGTTCTTTCGGGCCGCCGAGATGCGACGCGTCAAAGGGGGCGATGCGCTTGGACGAGGGCGCCTGGGGCTGCATCAGGGCGTCCCAGAGGGTCTCCACGCCGACGCCCGCACAGGTGAGCGCACCGAGGCCGGTAACGGCTACTCGGCGACCGGCGATCGGTCCCGAGGGAGTGACGGCAACGCGCACTACAGCTTGGCGTAGATGAGCTCGAAGGCCTCGCCGACGGTTTTGATCTCTTTGAGTTCGTCTTCGGCGACTTCGATATCGAAGGTCTCCTCGAGCGCCATCACGAGCTCGACGAGGTCGAGGCTGTCGGCGCCGAGGTCGTCACCGAAGGACGCCTCGAGGGTCACCTGCGACGGATCGACGGCCAACACCTCTACGGTGTCCTCGGTGAATTTCGCTAACGCTTCGTTGCGGTCCATGGTGTTACCCCTTCATTCGGTCGCTCCATCGTACCCAATGGATTTGTCCCGGAACGCACCTAGAGTCCCATCGCCAATCCGCCGTCGACGGGAATCACGGCGCCGGTGATGTAGCGCGCGAGGTTACTGGCGAGGAACCCGACAACGCCAGCGATATCGGCGGGCTGCCCCATGTGGCCGAGGGGGATCATTGCGGCCAATGCGTCACTCGCGTCACCGAGCGAACTCGTCATGTCGGTGTCGATCAACCCCGGGGCCACGACGTTCACGGTCACCGAACGAGAGGCGACCTCTTTCGCGAGTGAACGCGCGAGACCGACGAGGCCGGCCTTGGCGGCCGAATAGTTCGCCTGTCCCGGGTTGCCGATGAAGGGTGAGACGGAGCTGATAAAGATGATCGAGCCGAGTCGCGCACGCACCATCGAAGCCATCGCGGCGCGAGCGGTGTAAAACGCGCCGTCGAGGTTGACCGAGAGCACCTCGCGCCACTGATCGTCGGACATACGCATCGCCAGTCCGTCGTGGGTGATCCCCGCGTTAGCGACGAGTACCTCGACGGGTCCGAACTCGGCGACCGCCGCCTTGACGGCGTCGTTGACGGCACTGGAATCGGCGACGTCGACGGCGAAAGACGCCGCACAGCCGCTGGGCGCATCGCCGGAGCGCGAGAGGGCGGCGACGTTGTCGCCGAGTTCAATGAAGTGTTCGGCAATCGCGGATCCGATGCCGCGACTCGCGCCGGTGACGATGACGTGGCGACTCATAGCTCGATCTCCTCAAACTCGGCCAGGCTAGACGGCGCGAACTGGCGCTCGATGGGACGGATGCGCTTGGTCAGTCCGGTGAGGATGCCACTCGGCGGCAGTTCAATTGACGTGGTCACGCTGTCGGGCAGGGCCAGCGTCGCGTCGAGGAACTCAACGGGCGAGGTCAGTTGACGGCGCAGCAACGCGCGCCACTCTTCGGCGCTCGAATGCACCGCGGCGTCGACATTGGAGACCAGCACCGCGTCGGTGGTGCCCCAGGAGGCGTGTTCGAGTGCTTCGTCGAGCTCTTCTTGCGCGGGGGCCATCAAGGGCGAGTGGAACGCCCCGCCCACCGGCAGTGGCGTCGCGCGGCGCCACCCGAGCTCCTTGTGTCGAGCGAGCAGGTCGTCGAGTCCCTCGCGCGTGCCACTCACCACGATCTGACCGGTTCCGTTGATATTGGCGACCCACACGTCAACGAGGCCTTCGAGGGCGGCGCGGGCCCCGTCGTCGCCCCCCATCACCGCGACCATCGAACCTTCTCGCGCCGCGGCGGCGCGCGACATCGCGGTCCCGCGCACGGCGATCAAGCGAGCACCTTCCTCCAAACTCAGTAGCCCCGACGCCACCAGTGCGGAGAACTCACCGAGGCTGTGGCCGAGCAGGTAGCGCGGGCGCACGCCTCGTGAGAGCAGTTCGCGGTAGCCGAGTATCGAGAGCGCGAAGGTCGCTAGTTGGGCGCGATCGGTACGAACAACGTCCTCGTCGCTGGCGCTCATGAGCAACGCCCCCACGTCGACGCCGGAGACGTCGCTGACGACGTCGATGACGTCCCAGTGTCGAGAGTCACGCCAGGCGACACCCGCGCCCCCGCTGAGCGATCCCTGGCCGGGGAAGAGAGCCACGACGTCGTCGCGGAAGACGAGGTTGGATCGGTCCGCCACGTCACCCAAGGTAACAGTGCCCGGAGTGGGACTCGAACCCACACACCCTCTCGAGTAAAGGCTTTTGAGGCCTCCGCGTCTGCCAATTCCGCCATCCGGGCTGCGGCGACCACGGTATCAGCCTTCCTAAGGTACGGGGGATGAGAGTTGCGCTGTACCAAGACGACGTCACCTTGGCGCGCCGCGTCGCCGCGAGCGCGCAGTCCCACGACGGACGATCGCGACTCTTTCTCGCCCTGGAGCACGACAGCGTCACGGGCTACGGCGAGATCGCGCCCCAGCCCTTCGCGCTGAACGGCGACCCCGGGCTCGACGACGTCCTCGCGGCGCTCGACACGCTGCTGGCGCGTGTGTCGGATGTCGTGGCGCGCGAGGGCACGCTGCCGGCATGGTCTCGCGTGTCGGGGCTCGCCTCCACGACGCCGGCGGCCCTCTTCGCCGCGGCGCTCATCGAGATGGCGACGCTCGATCGTGAGTTGCGAACAGCGAACGCCTCGATCACCGATCTGTGGCCGCACGAACAGCACGCGCGTCTCCAGTCCACGGTGTCGCTCCTCGACGAGGCGACCGAGTGGACCGTCGAGGGCACCGTCGCGCGGGTACGGGTGAAGAGTGCGCCCGGAGCACTCTCGGACGTGGCGAGGGAGCGTTTGCGCGCCCTCCGCGTGCCGGTCGTCGTTGATTTCAACTGTTCGGTCACGCACGACGAGGAGGTGCTCGAACAAGTGGCCTCAATCCAGAGGGTCGCCGTCGTCGCGGCGGTCGAACAGCCCTACGCCGCGGGCAACCTCGTCGACCACGCTCGACTCGCCGATCGCCTGGACGTACCCCTCAGCCTCGACGAAGGCGTTCGAGGGTTGCGTGACCTGCGTCACATCGCGAACTATCACGCGGCTTCGATGGTCTGCGTGAAGCCGGCGCGCGTGGGCGGCCTGGCCAACGCGCGTGCGATGTTCGAAGGCGCAGGAGCCCTCGGCCTCACGGCGTATCTGGGTGGGTTCTTCGAATCGCCCTTCGCGCGCCAGGTGCACCGAGCCCTCGCCGAGAACTGCGTGAGCGAACCGAGCGACGTGGGCGAGGTCTCGACCAGTGACGGCGGCGAAGAGGTACGCACCTCCATCAGCGGATTTGGCCTCGAACCCTCGTTGAACACGCTCGAGCGCTCGCGACGTCTCCTGCTCATTGAAGAGGGCGAGTCGTAGACTGTGGCGATGGGACCCCGGCTCGTACAGCGCCGCCTGGAGGACGTCCAGCGCCAATTGGGCCAAGCTCGCGAGAGTCTGGCCGTGCTCGAAGAGCAGGTCGCGGTCTGGAATGACGCGCTTGAGGACGCTCGGATCCGGGCCCTCGTCTCAGAGACCCCCCTGCAGTCCAAGGAGTACGATGAACTGGCTCGACACGTCATGGTGGCGAACGCCGAGATGAAACGACGCGCCTCGGAAGTCCACGAACTTGTGATGGCGCGTGACGAACTACTTCGTGAATGGACTCCGAGGAACGACAATGGATAAGCGCGTGGTCATCGCCGACGACGAGTCAATCATTCGCCTGGACCTGAAGGAGATTCTCGAGGGCGACGGCTACCTGGTGGTCGGCGAGGCGGCCCGAGGTGACGACGCCCTCGCGATGGTCAAGGAGTACGAACCAGACCTGGCGTTGCTCGACATCAAGATGCCCGGGCTCGACGGGATTGAGGTCGCCCAAGCCTTGAAGGGCACCGCCACGGTCGTCGTTCTGCTCACGGCCTTTAGCCAGCGCACCCTGATCGAGAGCGCGCGTGACGCCGGGGTGGCGGCGTATCTGGTGAAGCCCTTTCGCAGTAGCGAGATCTTGCCCAAGTTGGCCGCCATCTTGAATCCCAGCGTGAGTGAGCCGCACGTGACCCACGACGCCCCGAGTGCGGACGACAAGATCGAGACCCGCGAGATCGTCCAGCGCGCCAAGGAGATCTTGATGGAAGAGCGTGGACTGGACGAGGCGGCGGCCTTCGAGGTCATCCAACAGTCCGCGATGCGCGCGCGTACGCGCATGCGCGACGTCGCCCAACAGATCTTGAAGGGTGAGTTCGTTGGCTGACGCGCCTGACCAACGCCCTCTGGTGCTGTTGGACGGGATGTCCCTAGCGTTTCGAGCGTTCTTCGCGCTGCCGCCCGATATCCAGACGTCGTCGGGACTCATCACCAATGCCCTGCACGGCTTCGCGTCGATGCTGGTCTCACTCGTCTCTTCCCAACGCCCCCGAGCGCTGGCCGTCGCCTTCGATCTGCCCGGTGGCACGTTTCGTGACGCGCTGACCGAGGACTACAAGGGCGGGCGGGCCGAGACGCCCGTGGAGATCGAGCACCAGTTCGACTTGATCCGCACCATGTGTGAGACCCTGCACATTCCGGTACTCGGCGTCGAACACTTCGAGGCGGACGACGTACTGGCGACGCTCGCCACCTGGAGCCGTAACGCCGAGATACCGGTGGTGGTCGTCTCGGGCGACCGCGACACGTTCCAACTGGTCGAGGACCCGTACGTCAAGGTCCTCTACAACCGCCGCGGGGTGTCGGACTACTCGCTCTATGACGAAGCCGGCATCATGGAGCGCTGCGGCATCGAGTCGGCCCGCTACCCACTGTTGGCCGCGCTGCGCGGGGACCCGTCGGACAATCTGCCCGGCGTGCCGGGGGTGGGGGAGAAGACCGCGGCGAAGCTCTTCGCGCAGTACCGCGACTTCGACGATCTTTACGCGCACCTCGACGCACTGACCCCCAAGCTGCGCGAGAACCTCGCGACCTTCGAGGAGCGTGCGCGCAACAACGAGCGGGTGATGCGTCTCGTGCGTGATGTGCCACTCGATTTCACGTTGGACGACCTGACCCTCGGGGGATGGGACAAGCAGGAGGTCAACGGCTTCTTCGAGCGCTACGAGATGAACTCGATGCGCACGCGGGTGAACAAACTCATGAGCGATGGCCTGCTCGGTGAGGGCGTCGCCAGCGAGGAGCGCCCCGCCGCCCCGCCTCGCGCGCCGACGGTCGCGATCTCGCGCGAGGCGTCGTTGCCCACGCTGTTGGAGTCGAGCGCGCGACCGGTGGTGGCCTTTAACGACGAGCGCGCCGCCGTACTCAACCCGGACTCGGGGGCAATGAGCGTCGACAGCGTCGGGGCCTTCTTAGCGGCGATTGGCGACACGACCTTCGCCGGTCACGACGTGAAGGGCCTCTACCGCGCCGCGGATCAAGCGGACGTCACCTTGGCCGACCCCGGGGACGATACCTCGATCATGGCGTTCCTCATCGACGCGATCAGTGGGCGCTACGGCTTGGCCGAGGTCGTCGAGCGTTTCCTCGGCGAGCCCGTCGACGACGCGCCGCCCTCACTTTTCTCAGTGTCGAGCGACGAGAACTTAGAACTCGACGCCCAACGGGTGGGACGGTTGCTCGACGTGATGCGCGCGGAGATCCAACGCTGGGAGTTAACTCGGGTCTACCGGGAGATCGAGCTGCCACTGGTCGCGGTGCTCGGGCGCATGGAGGGGCGGGGTATTCGCGTCGACGTCGAGTTGCTGCGCACCATCGCCGAGGAGTTTGCCACCGAAGCGAAGTCCTTAGAAGCAGATATCCAACGGGTCGCGGGCCACGAGTTCAAAGTCAACTCACCCCAACAACTCCAGGTCGTGCTCTTTGAGGAGCTCGGCCTCACGGCCGTGAAGAAGATCAAGTCCGGGTACTCGACCGACGCCGGGAGTCTCGAAGCAATCGCCAACGAGCACGAGATCGTGCCGCTGATTCTGCGATACCGCGAAGTGGAGAAATTGCGCAGTACTTACGGGTCACCCCTGATCGACTCGGTCGGTCCCGATGGGCGCATCCACGCGCGGTTCTCCCAGGTGGTCGCGCGCACCGGCCGACTCTCCTCGGACAACCCGAACCTCCACAACATCCCCGTGCGTTCGGTTGACGGACGTCGACTGCGCTACGCCTTCGTACCGACCGAGGGCTGGCTGATGGCGGTGTCGGACTATAACCAGATCGAACTACGCATTCTGGCCCACCTCTCCCAAGACCAAGGGCTCCTCGCGGCCTTCGCGTCCCAGGAAGACGTGCACCGCACCATCGCCGCCTCGGTCTTTGGTGTGGCGCCCAGCGAGGTCACGCACGAACAGCGCGAACGCGCGAAGGCCGTCTCCTACGGACTCGCCTACGGCATGGAGGCCTACGGGCTCTCCCAGCGCTTGGGCATTCCCGTGGCGTCGGCCAAAGAGATCATGAACCGCTACTTCGAGGGGTTCCCGAGTTTGCGCACCTACCTCGACACCGTCATCAAAGAAGCCCGCAACCAGGGCTTCTCGCGCACCGAGTTCGGTCGAATCCGTCCGTTCCCCGAACTGGCCACGGCCGTTGGCCCCCAACGTCAGGCGGCCGAACGACAGGCCATGAACGCCGGTATCCAAGGACTCGCCGCGGACATCTTCAAGTCGGGACTCGTGCGCCTCGACCACCAACTGAGCGCCGCAGGGCTGCGGGCGCGACTCATCCTCCAAGTCCACGACGAGGTGCTCGTCGAGGCGCCACCCGACGAGCAGGCCACGGTGAGCGAGATCATCGTCGACGCGTTGACCCACGCGGCGGAACTGAGCGTGCCCCTCGAGGTCTCACTCAACTGGGGTGAGAACTGGGCGGCCGCCAAAGGCTGAGGTCGCCCGGCCGCAAGAGAATCCACGCACGCTGCGCCACTGGTCCGGGGTTGCGAGTGGCGTCCTCGGGCGCTACGGCGTGAAGAGTTGCCAGTGGCCCTCCGAGATCACCTCGATGACGTCGTCGACGACTTTGATGGCGGTCTGATCGTCAATCGCGTACGCCGGATTGGGCAGTGTCGCGGCCCACGACTCCGCGTCGGCCATCGTGTTTTCAGCTAGGTCCACGTGGTCCAGGTGCGGAAAGATGGAGAACTCCACCACGCCCAGGGCGCGGTCGTCGCCGGCGGTCGGCCGCCAGCCAACGAACTCTTCCCCGATCCGTGGGCCCATCACCATGCTGCCCGCGCTCAGTCCCACCCAGACCACGTCGGAGAGCGACGGTAAGAGCGCCGCCAGTCCGGACTCGCGCATCCAGTACGCCAGGTACAGCGCGTCACCGCCGTTGACCAGGAGGACGTCGGTCGCCTGGACCCAGGGCATCCACCGGTCGCTCCCGAGACTCGGTAGCGCCGAGAGCTCCAGCACCCCCAGTGACCGCCAACCCAATTCGGTCATGGGGGTCGTGGCGTGTCCGGTGATAAACCGCCACGCCGCGCCGGGTCCATTGGGATTGGCGTGGGACGCGGTCGCAATGCACAGGGCGTTCGACTCGGCGATCGGTCGACCCAAGAGTTCAACCAATGCTTCGTTGATGCTCGGGTTCTTGATACCGGCCGAGGTGAGCAGCAGTTTCACGTCGCCTCCCTGGTCACCTCGAGGAGGTGTCGACGATGCTACCTCGTTCGACTTTTCGCGCGAGGGGTCCGGGTGGTAGGGTTGTTCGCTGGGTTAACACCGGAAACCCAGCCCCGTCGCCTAGTCAGACCCCGGTGTGGTCAAACGAAAGAATCACATGTCGGACGGCACGAGCCTCCTCTCCACCCAGCAGATGGGTACCTTTGATGAAAACGGGAACTACGTTCCGCGCATCATCACCGAAGACGACCTCGTCGGCACGGACCTCACTGCCCTCGTGGGCGACAGCGTCCTCGAGTTCGAAGACGGCGACCTCGTCGTTGGTACCGTCGTCAAAATCGACCACGACGAAGTCCTCTTAGACATCGGCTTCAAGTCCGAGGGCGTCATTCCCAGTCGCGAACTCTCCATCCGCAACGATGTCGACCCCAGCGAGATTGTCTCAATGGGTGAGCGCGTCGAGTGCCTCGTCCTCCAGAAAGAGGACAAGGAGGGCCGACTGGTCTTATCGAAGAAGCGCGCGCAGTACGAAAAGGCCTGGGCCAACATCGAAGAGCTGAAGAATCGCGACGAGGTCGTCAAGGGCGTCGTCATCGAGGTCGTCAAGGGTGGACTCATCGTCGACATCGGCCTGCGGGGCTTTTTGCCCGCGTCGTTGGTGGAACTGCGTCGCGTCCGCGAGCTCCAGCCCTACATCGGCAAGACCGTCGAGGCGAAGATCATCGAACTCGACCGCAACCGCAACAACGTCGTGCTCTCGCGTCGGGCGTGGCTCGAAGAGACTCAGAAGGAACAGCGCGGCGACTTCCTCTCGAACCTGAAGCCCGGCGAACGCCGTCACGGGGTCATCAGCTCGGTCGTGAACTTCGGGGCCTTCGTGGACCTCGGCGGGATGGACGGGCTGATTCACGTGTCGGAGCTCTCCTGGAAGCACATCGACCACCCGAGTCAAGTCGTCGCGGTCGGTGACGAAGTCGACGTCGAGGTGTTGGACGTGGACTTCTCGAAAGAGCGCATCTCGCTGTCCTTAAAGGCCACCCAGTCTGACCCCTGGCAGGTCTTCGCCGACAGCCACGCGGTCGATCAGTTGGTCTACGGTCGCGTCACCAAGTTGGTGCCCTTCGGCGCCTTCATCCAAGTCGGCGAGGGCATCGAGGGTCTCGTGCACATCTCGGAGATGGCCGCGCACCACGTCGAATCACCCGACCAGGTCGTCACCGCGGGCGAAGAGCTCTGGGTCAAGATCATCGAGCTCGACACGGCGCGTCGTCGCATCAGTCTCTCAATCAAGCAGGCCGCCGAGGGCGGTGAGGTCTCCGAGGAGTACCGCGAAGCCTTCGGGTCACACGCCTACGACGCCGAGGGGAACTACATCGGTTCCATCGAGTACGGCGAGTTCACCCCCGAGACCGAAGCGCAGGCCGCGTGGGCCGAGTACGCCACCGAGCTCGCACCGAAGGCTCCCGAAGGTGACGCAAGCGACGTGGCCGATGAGGCCGAAGTCGTCGAAGAGAGTCCCATTGGTGTCGAAGCCGAGGTGACCGACGAAGCGACGGACGAGGACGAGGCGCCGAGCGCCTAATGAGCTACGCCGCGGGCTCGCGGCGAATCAGCGTCGAAAGCGGATAGTGACAGGCCACCTGGTGGCCCGGGGCGATGTCGACGAGTTGCGGTTCTTCGGCGGCGCACTTCTCGGTGGCGTTGGGACAGCGGGTGCGAAAACGACAGCCACTCGGCGGGTTCATCGGGCTCGGTGGCTCCCCGGTGAGGACTTCGCCGTGCACGGGGGAGTCGGGGTCGGCTTCGAGGGCCGCCCCGAGAAGGAACTTGGTATAGGGGTGTTCCGGATCGTCGTAGAGCGTGTCGGCCGGCCCGATCTCACAGATCTTGCCCAAGTACATCACCGCCACGCGGTCCGAGACGTTCTTCACCACCGCCAAGTCGTGGGCGATGAACAACAAGGTCAAACCGTATTCGATCTTGAGGTCCTCTAAGAGGTTCAAGATCTGCGCTTGGACCGAGACGTCGAGGGCCGAGACCATCTCGTCACAGATCAACAACTTGGGCCGCATCGCCAGGGACCGCGCGATCGAGATGCGTTGACACTGGCCACCGGAGAACTGGCGGGCGTAGCGGTTGCCGTAGATCTCGGGGTCGATGCCGACCTTGTTCAAGAGGTCGTTCACCAAGGAGGTGCGCTCGTCACTCTCGACCGACTTCCAACAGTCCAGCGGCTCGGCGACGATGTCCTTCACGCGACGCCGCGGATTGAGCGAACTGATGGGGTCTTGGAAGATCATCTGCATGCGCGTGCGCAAGTTGCGTAGCGCCTTGCCGCTGGTGGTGGTGAGTTCCACGCCCTCGAGTTCGATCGACCCGCTCGTTGGCTCCACGATGCGCATCAACGCGCGTCCCGTCGTTGACTTGCCACAGCCCGACTCCCCGACGAGCCCGAGGGTCTCGCCCTCGTAGATATCAAAGCTCACCCCCGCCACGGCGCTCAGTTTTTTGCGGTGCGCCCCGAAGGTGACGGTGAGGTCGCGGACCCGCAACAGAGGTTGGGTGGTGTCGCTCACGCGGGAACTCCTTGGCTGACCGGAAGGGGATTCCAACAGGCGAAGGTGTGACCGTCCTCGAGCGAAGGCTCGAGTTCGGGACGCTCGTTGCGACAGATGTCGGTGGCGAACGAACAGCGGGGCGCGAAGGCGCAGCCCCGGGGCAGGCTCAACAGGTTGGGCGGACGGCCGGGGATGGCGAGCAGTCGCGTGTGTGACGGGTTAGAGACCTTGGGCGAACCCTCTAAGAGGGCGCGGGTGTAGGGCATGCGGTGACGAGCGAAGACGTCTCGGGTCGAGCCCATCTCCACGATTCGACCGGCGTACATCACAATGATGCGCGAGGTGCGCGTCGCGACGACGCCCAGGTCGTGGGTGACCAGCACCACCGACATCGACATGCGGTCCTTCACCGATTGGAGCAGGTTCAAGATCTGCGCCTGGATCGTGACGTCGAGACCGGTCGTTGGCTCGTCGGCCAAGAGCAACTTCGGCGAACCCGCGAGGGCGGTGGCGATCACGACGCGCTGGCGCATGCCGCCGGAGAGTTCGCCGGGATAGACGCTGTAGCGCTCGGCGGGCGACGGGATACCCACCAGTTCCAAGAGTTCGATCGCGCGGGCCTTCGCGGCGTGACGGTCCATACCGAGGCGTACCCGCAAGATCTCGTCGATCTGTTTCCCGACTCGCATGACGGGATTGAGTGACGTCATGGGGTCCTGGAAGACCATCGCGACTTCGAGTCCCCAGATGGCGCGCTTGGCCTGCTCCGAGGCGCCCACGACCTCGAAACCATTAAGAAGCACCGATCCACTGACTTCGACGTTGCGACGAGGTTGGAGTCCCATGATGGTGCGCGAGAGGACCGTCTTGCCCGAACCCGATTCGCCGACGATGCCGAGGGTCTCATTCTCGTTGAGCGTGAAGGAGACCCCACCGACCGCCGGCAGCGGCCCCTGGGGGGTCGCGAAGGTCGTGGCGAGGTCCTTCACCACCAAGAGCGTCGTGGCGTCGCTCACAGCTTCGCCTCGGAGACTTCGAAGTGCGCCCGGAGCCGGTCGCCGATGAAATTGAGACTGAGGAGGAAGAGGCACATGGCGAGGGAGGGGAAGATGGCGAGCCACGGGTTCACCTGCAGGATCGAGAGACTCTCGTTGATCATGTTGCCCCACGACGGCGTCGGTGGATTGACGGAGAGTCCGAGGAAGGCCAACGCGCCCTCGAGGGTGACCACGGTAGCGATGCCGATCAAGAGGAAGGACACCCCGACGGGGGCGATGTTGGGCAGGAGTTCCTTGACGAGGATCCGTCGGTCGGTGGCGCCTTGGACCTTGGCGGCGATGACGAAGTCGCGTGAGGCGAAGTTCATCGTGGCGCTGCGGATGACGCGATAGACGAGGGGAACTGACGCGATCCCCACGACGATGATGATCTTCAGCAGGGAGCGCGGCGTCCAGAACGAGAGCACGGCAATGGTGGCGATGATCGCGGGAAAGGCGAGGAACACGTACATCACCGCCGTCAAGATCGAGTCGAACTTCCCGCGTCGGTAGGCGGCGAGCATGCCCAGGGGTGCGCCGAGTCCGAAGCCGATGAGCATCGCCCCGAGACTCACCTCAATGGAGACCCTCGAGCCGTAGACGATGCGGGCGAAGATGTCGCGACCGAGGTCGTCGGTACCAAAGAGGTGGTGCAATGAGGGCCCGGCGTTGACCGCCGTGTAGTTCTGGAACAGCGGATTCTCCAACGGCAGTACGTTCGCGAAGATGGCCCCGATGATGTTGAGGCCAATCCACCCAACGCAGATCCAGAACAAGATGCCGAGGCGCCGTTTACGTTCGGGCCGGTCGTGGTGTTCCTCGACCACCTCGGCGACGTACATCGATGAGCTACTCACGACTAATCCTCGGGTCGACGATATTGATAATCAGGTCAAAGGCGAAGTTGATCAGAATAACCCCGACCGACACCACCAACACGATGCCCTGGACAACCAGGTAGTCGCTGAGTCCGATGGACTGGATGAGCGTGTAGCCGAGTCCGGGAATCGAAAGCAGATACTGCACGATGAAACCACCGGCCAAGAGACCGCCAATGTTCACCCCGGCGGTACCGAGCAGCGCGACCGACGACGGACGAAATGCGTGGCGCCACATGATGCGGCGCTGGCTGATGCCCTTCGAGCGGGCCATCGTGATGTACTCCTCTTGCAAGGTGGCGATCAAGTCACTTCGCAACACCCGGTAGTACACGACGAAACTCCCGAGCGCCAAGGTGAACGACGGTAGTGCGAGGCTCTCTAAGTTGACCACCCAGTCCTGGCCGAGCGAGACGTAGGACGACACGCCGGTATGGGGGACGCCAAGTTTGATGGCGATAAAGAGGACGAGCAGCACGATGATCACGAACGACGGGATCGAGAGCAGCGTGAAACTCGTCGCGCCCAGCAAACGGTCGAGGGGCCCGTCGGGCTTTCGCGCGCTGATCATGGCGGTCGGGATCGCGACCGCGAAGGCCAGGATCTGGCTCAGGACGATGATCTCGACGTCGATGGGCAGTGCCGCTTTGATCGTGCTCCAGACGGAGGTCTGAGAGATGAACGAGGTCCCTAGATTGCCGCGCAGCACGTTCTTGATCCAGACGAAGTACTGCTCGAGGATCGGCTTGTTGAGGCCCAGCTCCTTAAAGAGCCGGGCGCGATTCTCCGTGGTGTCGCCGGTGCCCAAGATCACCGCCGCCGGATCGCCCGGGAGCAGGTGGATGAGATAGAAGGCCCCGACGGAGATGATAAAGACGATGCCGACCAGCATCACGAGCCGTCGTACTAGGTATCGAGCCAACTTCCCCCCTTGGGACCTGTAGCGACACTAGCCAAACCACCCGAGTGCTCTGGTGGCAGTCGGTCTCTGATGAAACAGATGTCACAGCTTGTGGGTACCGTGTTCTGGTGAAACGGGTGGCCATCGCGGGCGGTATCGGCGCGGGCAAAACTGCGCTGGCGGAGCATCTCACGTCGCGCGGCTGGCCCGTCGTGGACGCCGACCTGGTCGCGCGTCGCGTGGTCGAACCCGGTGAGCCGGCGTGGCGCGCCCTACGTGACGCGTTCGGCACCGCCGTCCTCACGGGCGACAACGAGATCGATAGAGCGTTTCTCGCCGACATCGTCTTTCGCGATGCCACGGCGTTGCGTCGCCTCAATCACATCACGCACGGCTATATCGCAGAAGAGATCATGCGCCAGATCGCCGCGACGAGTGCCGACGTGGTGTTCATCGCGCTCCCGCTCTATCGCGACGAGCACCGCAACCAACTGGGGCTTGATGAGGTGTGGGCCGTCGAGGTCGACCCCGAAGTCGCGGTCGCGCGACTGATCGAGAGTCGGGGCTTTAGCGAGGCGGACGCTCGCGCTCGACTGGCCGTCCAAATGAGCAACGAGGCGCGACGAGCGCTCGCCGATCGCGTGATCAGCAATGAGGGGACACGCGAAGAACTCACCGTGAAGGTCGACGAGGCGCTTCGGGCCCTCGGGGTCGCGTGACCGACTTCCTCGTCGAGTCGCCCTTCAAGCCGGCCGGTGACCAGCCGGCCGCCATCGCCGCGTTGAGTCAGGGCGTCGAGGACGGTTTGCGCTACCAGACCCTCGAAGGCATCACCGGCAGTGGGAAGACCGCGACGATCGCGTGGTTGGTTGAACGCGTGCAGCGCCCGACGCTCATTCTCGAGCCCAACAAGTCCTTGGCCGCGCAGTTGGCGTCCGAGTTACGCGACATGCTGCCCCAGAACCGGGTGGAGTTCTTCGTGTCGTACTACGACTACTACCAGCCCGAGGCGTACGTGCCGAGGACCGACACCTACATCGAGAAGGACAGTTCGGTCAACGAAGAGATTGACCGACTGCGACACGCGGCCACGTCGTCACTCTTGACCCACCGCGACACGATCGTCGTCGCGTCCGTGTCGTGCATCTACGGTCTCGGTTCTCCCCTCGAGTACCGAGAGCGAATGCTGCCCCTCGAAGTGGGCGAGCGATTCGAGCAGCGTTCCTTGCTCCGTCGACTGGTCGAGATGCAGTACAGCCGCAACGAGCTGGTGCTCGATCGCGGAACCTTTCGCATGAAGGGCGACACCCTCGAACTGCAGCCGGCCTATTCCAACGAGGCCGTGCGCGTCTCGTTCTTTGACGACGTCGTCGAAGAGATCTCGTTCTTCAATCCCGTGACCATGGAGGGTCGCGGCAAGGTGAACGAGTTCACCTTGTTTGCCGCGTCGCACTACGCCACGTCGCTCGCGACCCTGCAACGTGCTTGTCGATCAATCGAGGTCGAACTCGGCGAACAGTTGGCGCTCTTCCAGGCGCAGGGCAAGCTCCTCGAAGCTCAACGGCTGCGCTCGCGCACCGAACACGACCTCGAGATGCTCGAACAGACCGGCGTGTGCGCGGGGGTCGAGAACTACTCCGCGCACCTCGACGGCCGCAGCCGGGGGGAGCGCCCCTTTACGCTGCTCGACTACTTTCCTTCGGACTTCCTGGTCGTGATCGACGAGTCCCACGTCGCCGTGCCCCAGGTGCGCGGGCAGTACGCCGGGGACCGCTCGCGCAAGGAGACCCTCGTGGAGCACGGTTTTCGCCTGCCGAGTGCACTCGACAATCGTCCGTTGAACTTCGATGAGTTCATGGGGCTGGTGCCCCAGATTGTCTTCGTCTCGGCGACGCCGGGTCCCTTCGAGATTGAGAACTCCGACCAGATCGTCGAACAGGTGATCCGCCCCACCGGTCTGATCGACCCGGAGGTCGTCGTGTTGCCCACCAAGAACCAGATCGATGACCTGCGCGCTCGACTCGACGTGGTGATCGCCCGCGGCGAGCGAGCGCTCATCACCACCTTGACCAAACGGATGTCCGAGGATCTCACTACGTTCCTGACCAAGGCCGGCTACAAGGTCCAGTACCTCCACAGCGACATCGATACCATCCAGCGCATCGAGATTCTGCGGTCGCTGCGTCTCGGTGAGTTTGACGTCCTCGTCGGCATCAACCTCCTGCGCGAGGGCCTCGACCTGCCCGAGGTGTCCCTCGTCGCCATCCTCGACGCCGACAAGGAGGGTTTCTTGCGTTCGCGCAGTGCCCTCATCCAGACGATTGGTCGGGCCGCGCGTAACTCCAACGGGCAAGCGGTGCTCTACGCCGACCGGATGACCGATTCGATGCGCGCGGCGATTTCGTTGACCGAACGACGTCGACTCATCCAAGTGGCCTACAACGAGGAACACGGTATCGAGCCGCGCACCGTGATGAAGAACGTCGCCGACATCTTGAACCGACTCCGCAGCGAACCGGCCCGCGAGGTGACGTCGAAGGTGCACGGCATCTCCTCGCTCGACGACTTCTTGCCCGACGATTTGAGTCTGGAGATCGCGCGCGTGGAAGAAGCGATGCTGCTCGCCGCCGGCGAGTTGCGCTTCGAAGAGGCGGCGGTGCTGCGCGACACGTTACAGAACCTCCAACGCCAGGTCACCTCGCCCTCGGTCGGCCTGGTGGGCGCGGACGAACCGGTAGATTCCCCCTATGTCTAAGTCAATTCGGGTGCAGGGCGCGAGGGTGCATAACCTCAAAAACCTCTCCGTTGAGATCCCGCGCGACCAGCTGGTGGTCTTTACCGGCCTATCGGGTTCGGGCAAATCGTCCTTGGCCTTCGACACGATCTACGCCGAAGGACAGCGTCGCTACGTCGAGAGTCTCTCGGCCTACGCACGCCAGTTCCTTGGCCAGATGGACAAGCCCGACGTCGAGTTCATCGAGGGGCTCTCCCCGGCGATCTCGATCGACCAGAAGACCGCGTCGCGCAACCCGCGCTCGACCGTTGGGACGATCACCGAGATCCACGACTACCTTCGTTTGCTCTTCGCACGTATCGGCGTGCCCTACTGCCCCAACTGCGGCAAGCCCATCACCAGCCAGACGCCCCAGCAGATCGTCGACCAGGTGCTCGCGCGACCCGACGGACAGCGGTTCTTGGTGCTGGCGACGGTGGTGGAAGGACGCAAGGGGGAGTACTCGACGCTGCTGAATGAACTCTCGGGGCAAGGATTCTCTCGAGTCCGCGTGGACGGGGTGGTCATGGAACTCGCCGACCGCGATGAACTGACTCTCGCACGCTACGAACAACACACCATTGACGTCGTGCTGGACCGACTCAGCGTGAAGAAGTCGAATCGCCAGCGATTGACCGAGTCGGTCGAGGCGGCGCTCAAGTTGACCAAGGGCGTCGTCAAGTTTCTCTTCTTAGAACCCGAAGAAATGGTCCAGTTCTCTGAGAAGATGGCCTGCAGCGACTGCGGCATCAGCTTCTCAGAGCTCGCCCCGCGCGACTTCTCGTTCAACTCGCCCTACGGCGCGTGCCCGGTGTGTACCGGACTGGGTACCCGCTTCGAGGTGGACCCCGACCTGGTGGTGCCCGACGACACCGTCTCCCTGGCCGAAGGCGCCCTGGCGCCGTGGGCCGGAGCGCGCTTTAAGTACTTCGAGCGACTCATCGAGGGCATCGCGACGCTGGGCGGATTTGACGTCACGACGCCGTGGAAGAAGCTGCGGGCGAAGGACCGCAAGCTCGTGCTCTACGGCGTCGACGCCCGGTCGGTGCCAGTGAAGTACAAGAACCGCTACGGCAAGGTGCGCACCTACGAGACAACGTATAACGGCATCGTGGAGTGGCTGGAGCGCAAGCGCAACGACGCCGACGGCGACTGGTCGCGCGAGCAGGCCGAACAGTTCATGCGCGAGGTCGAATGCACCACCTGCCACGGCCAGCGGCTCAAGCCCGAGGTCTTGGCCGTACGGGTGAAGGACCGCAACATCGCCCAGGTGAGCAGTTTCACCATCGACGAGGCGATCAACTACTTCGACACGTTGACCTTGACCCCGCGCGAGGAGACGATCGCGCACCAGGTGATCAAGGAGATCGTCGAGCGACTGACGTTCCTGCTCGACGTCGGTTTGGACTACCTCACCTTGAGCCGCGCGTCGGCGACGCTCTCGGGGGGTGAGGCCCAACGGATCCGCTTGGCGAGTCAGATCGGCAGTTACTTAGTCGGCGTGCTCTACGTGTTGGACGAACCCTCCATTGGCCTGCACCAACGTGACAATCGTCGACTCATCGCGACGCTGGAGCGTCTGCGCGACCTCGGTAACTCGGTCATCGTCGTCGAGCACGACGAGGAGACCATTCGCCTGGCCGACTTCATCGTGGACATCGGTCCGGGCGCCGGGGAGTTCGGCGGTGAGGTCGTCCACGCCGGCACCTACGAAGCGCTGCTCAAGAACAAGCGATCGTTGACGGGTCAGTACCTGTCGGGCGCGAAGTCGATCGCGGTACCCGAGACGCGACGACCCGGCGACGGGAAGTTCCTCACCATCAAGGGCGCGCGCGCGAACAACCTCCAAGACATCACCGTCAAGATCCCCCTCGGGGACTTCGTGGCCGTCACCGGCGTCTCGGGATCGGGTAAGTCCTCACTCATCAACGCCATCTTGCTCGCGTCACTGGAGCGACAGATCAACCGGGCGAAGACCGTCGCGGCCGAGCACGACACCATCCTCGGGGTCAAGTACCTCGACAAGGTCGTCGCCGTCGACCAGCAGCCCATCGGTCGCACCCCGCGCTCGAACCCCGCGACGTACACGGGGGTCTTCGACAAGATTCGCAAACTCTTCGCCGAGACCCAAGAGGCCAAGGTCCGCGGGTACCAACAAGGTCGCTTCTCCTTCAACGTCAAGGGCGGGCGTTGTGAGGCCTGCGCCGGGGACGGGACCATCAAGATCGAGATGCACTTCTTGCCCGACGTGTACGTGAACTGTGACGTGTGCGACGGTGCGCGCTACAACCGCGAGACCCTCGAGATCTTGTATCGGGGCAAGTCCATCGCCGACGTCCTCGCGATGCCGATCGCCGAGGCGCTGGAGTTCTTCGAGCGCCAACCGCTCATCTTGCGCCACGTGCAGAGCCTGGTGGATGTGGGTCTGGGTTACGTGCGACTCGGCCAGCCCGCCCCCACGCTCTCGGGGGGCGAAGCCCAGCGCGTGAAGCTCGCCACCGAACTGGCGCGCCGTCCGACGGGTCACACCCTCTACGTGCTCGATGAACCCACGACCGGCCTGCACTTTGAGGACGTCAATCGGCTGCTGCACGTGTTGCACCGCCTGGTCGACCAGGGCAACACCGTTTTGGTGATCGAGCACAACCTCGACGTCATCAAGACCGCCGACTGGGTGATTGACCTCGGACCCGAAGGGGGCCGCCGGGGCGGCAAGGTGGTGGGCGAAGGTACTCCCGAGCAGATCGCCGAACTGCCGACCGCGACCGGGACGGTCCTTAAAGAGGTGCTGGCCGGTTCCGGTCGGCCCTGATGCTCGCCAAGCCTTCGGGCATTCCTCGACAGAGTGGCTGTTATCTCTTTCGAAATGAGCGCGGGACCATCATCTACGTCGGTAAGGCGCGGATCTTGTCCCAGCGACTCTCGAGTTACTTCCAACGTCCCGAGGGTCTGAGTCAAAAGACGCAGTTCTTGATGGAAGAGGCGACCTCGGTCGAATGGATCGTGACCCCGACCGAACTCGACGCCCTGATACTCGAGAACGAACTCATCAAGGACAATCAGCCGCGCTACAACCTTCGCTTGAAAGACGACAAGAGCTTCCCCTTCGTGGCGCTCGATTCGCGCACACCCTTCGCCGCCCCCTACATCACGCGCGGTCCCCACTCCAAGGGCGTGCGCTACTTCGGTCCCTTCGCCGACGTGCGCGCGCTGCGCGTGACGATGGATGAACTGCTCCAAGCCTTTCCGCTGCGCTCGTGCTCCAAGCACAAGTTCAACTACCAACAGCGCATCAAGCGCCCCTGTCTCCTCTACGACATCGGGAAGTGCTCGGGACCCTGCATCGCGGCGATCGACCCCGAGGGGTACCGCGAGCTCGCCCAGTCCTGGGCGCGGTTCTTCGAAGGCGACGTGCGCGAACTTCGCACGCTCCTAGAGGTCCAAATGCGCGAAGCCGCCTCCGACCAGCACTACGAGGCTGCGGCAAAGGCGAGGGACTCCCTGGCCGCCTTAGAGCGCGCCGCCAGTGCACAAAGTGTGGTGCTCGACGACCACTCCAACCTGGACGTGCTGGCCCTCGCCAGTGAGGGCAGCCGCGTGGCGCTCGTGCGCTTTCGCGTGCGCTTTGGGCGCATCATCGGCCGCACGGTCCACCTGGTCGATCGTTCGATGGACGAGGACGACGCGGAGATCCTCGAGAGCGCGTTGACCGACATCTACCTCGACGCCGACGGCGTGCCTCCGGTCGTGGTGCTCGAGCGAGCATCGCTCTCGACGACACTGGTGCGCGAGTACTTGAGCGAGGTCCGAGGTCGCCCGGTCGAGGTGGTGGCGGCGCAACGTGGCCGGCGTCGCCGGGTGGTCGAACTGGCGTTGGACGACGCCCGAGCGGTCATCTCGCGCGACTCACTTCGCCGCCAAGCGGACCACAACGTGCGCGCGCGCGCGCTGCAAGAACTCGGGGCCGCGCTCGCCCTGGAACAGCCGCCCTACCGGGTCGAGTGCTTTGACATGAGCCACCTCCAGGGCACGAACTACGTCGGCTCGATGGTGGTCTTCGAGGACGCCCTGCCCATCAAGGGTGACTATCGACACTTCAACGTGCGAGAGGTACTCGGCAACGACGACGTCGGTGCCATGGAAGAGGTCGTGCGTCGTCGTCTTTCGCACTGGGAGGAACATCAAGGTAGTACCAAGTTCCGTCGTCCCGATCTGATCATCGTCGACGGCGGCCTCCCACAGCTCCACGCGGCGGAAAAGGCCGCGGCGTCGCTCTCGCTCTCGGGACTGGTGGAGTTCGCGGCCCTCGCCAAGCGCGAGGAGTTGCTCTATCGTCCGGGTCGCTCGACGCCGATCGTGCTCGATCGGGGTTCGGAGAGCCTCTACCTCGTCCAGCGCCTGCGTGATGAGGCGCACCGCTTCGCGATCACCTTTCACCGTTCTAAGCGCGGCAAGTCCATGGTCGCCTCCTCACTCGAGGGAGTCAGCGGACTCGGACCTCAGCGTCGCGAACGGCTCCTCGCCACCTACGGCTCGCTCAGCGCACTCCGCCAGGCCCCCCTCGAGGAGCTGGAGGCCCTCGCGTGGCTCCCGGGCGACGTCGCGCGCAGCCTCTACGATCATCTCCAGGCGCCCAGCGCGCCACGGCCCACGAAGGGTAGTCGCGATGAATGAGGTGGTCTTGGTCACGGGCATGTCGGGCGCCGGGCGCTCGACGGTCGCGGCGGCGCTGGAGGACCTCGGCTGGTTCGTCATCGACAACCTGCCCTTAGAGCTCGTGGTGCGGGTCGATGAGCTGGTCATCTCCGGGGACCACGACTACCCCGGGGTGGCCTTTATCGTGGGACGCTCGGGTGGCGTGCGGCCCGAGGCGCTCTTCACGGTCGAACGCGAGCTCAAGGCCCGTCATGAGAACGCCAAGATCCTCTTCCTCGACGCGCCCGACGAGGTGCTCATCCACCGATTCGAAGGGAACCGGCGACGCCACCCGCTTGACGAGGCGACGTTGGCCGATTCGATCGCCGGTGAGCGCGAGCAGTTGGCGTCGATTCGAGAGGCCGCGGCGCTGGTGATCGACACCGGTTCGATCAACACCAACCAACTACGGCGTCGCATCGTCGAGACCTTCTCCGAGAGCGGTGCGGAAGGATCCCTGCGGGTCTCGCTCGTGACCTTCGGCTACACCTACGGCATCCCGCGCGACGTCGACCTGGTCTTTGACTGCCGATTCCTGCCGAACCCGCACTGGATCGACGAACTGCGTCCCCTGACGGGGCTGGATGAACCGGTGGCGCACTACGTGCTCGATCAAGAACCCGCCCAGCACTTCGTCAAGGACGTGGTGAGTCTGCTCGAGTGGCAGATCCCGGCCTTCGCCCAAGAGGGCAAGTCCTATCTCTCCATCGCCATTGGCTGCACCGGCGGTCGCCACCGCAGCGTGGCGATCGCCGAGGAGATCCGCCGGCGACTCCACATCGACAGCGCCGTCTTTCACCGCGACATCGCTCGCTAGCGCGGGGTTGCGGGGAGCGAGCGAGCGAAGGGCCCCGGGCCGTGTGCCAACATTGGAGAGGTCCCTTCGCGCAAAGGTGCGAAGATAGTAGACCGACGACGAGGGAGACGTTCCGTGGCGACACGCGTGGCGATTAATGGTTTTGGGCGAATCGGCCGAGGTTTCTTGCGTGCGGCGCTGACCAATCCCGACGTGCAGGTCGTCGCCCTCAACGACCTGGTACCCCCGGCGACCAACGCGCACCTATTGAAGTACGACTCCACCCAGGGCATCTTGGACCTCGCGGTGAGCGTGAGTGACACCGGCCTCCAGGTGGGGGAGCACCTGATCAAGGTCTACGCCGAGCGCAACCCGGCCGATCTGCCGTGGGGCGAGCTCGAGGTCGACGTGGTGATCGAATCGACGGGCATCTTCACCACTCGCGAGACGGCCAGCGCGCACCTCGCCGCGGGCGCGAAGTTGGTCATCATCTCGGCACCCTCGTCCGACGCCGACGCCACCTTCGTGATGGGCGTCAACGAGGGGGACTTCGACCCGGCGACGCACCGGGTCATCTCGAACGCCTCGTGCACGACGAACTGCTTCGTGCCGATGGTCAAGGTGCTCGACGACGCCTTCGGGGTCGACGCCGGGCTCATGACCACGGTGCACGCCTACACCAACGACCAGAACCTGTTGGACTTGGCGCACAAGGACCTTCGTCGCTCCAGGGCGGCCGCGATCAACATCGTGCCGACCTCGACCGGCGCGGCGCGCGCGACCAGCCTGGTGCTCGCCTCCATGAAGGGGCGCCTGGATGGCACCTCGCTGCGCGTGCCCATCCCCGTCGGCAGCATCACCGACTTCACCGCCATCGTGCGCTCGACGACCGTCGAGGAGATCAACGACGCCTTCAAAACGGCGGCCGCCGGCGCGCTCTCGGGCGTGCTGGTCTACACCGATGAGCCGATTGTCTCCTCGGACATCGTCGGCTCACCCGCCTCGTGCACGTTCGACTCCCTCATGACCATCGTCCAGCCGATCGACGAGGCGAAGTCGCTCATCAAAGTCTTTGGCTGGTACGACAACGAGTGGGGCTACTCCAATCGTCTGGTGGACCTCGCGCGTTACGTCGGTCGCTAGCCGGTGTCGAACACGCTGCCCACTATCGAGCGTTGGGGCGACCTCACGGGAAGGCGCGTCTTGGTGCGCGTCGACTTCAACGCGCCCGTCGCCGAGATCGATGGCGTGACGACGCTCACCGACGACTTTCGTCTGCGGTCCTCGTTGCCGACCATCGACGCGCTCATCGAACGTGGCGCGACCGTCGTGCTCTGTACGCACTTTGGTCGCCCGGACGGCCGCGTCGACGAGCGCTACAGCGTGGCGCCGCTGCGCCGGGCGCTCGACGCGCTGCGCCCGGGCATCGAACTCTTAGAGAACTTGCGCTTTCACCCGGGCGAGGAGGCGAACGACCATGACTTTGGCGCGTCGCTCACCGAGGGTTTCGACTACTACGTCAATGAGGCCTTCGGCGCGTCGCACCGCGCCCACGCGTCGATCACGGTGCCGCCGACGTTGCTGCCGAGTGCGGGCGGCGCCAACCTCCAACGCGAGGTCGCCACGCTCCTCGCGCTCCTCGATGAACCGGCGCGTCCTTTCATCGCGGTCATCGGCGGCGCGAAGGTCAAGGACAAACTCGGCATCATGAAGGTCTTGGCCGCCAAGGCCGATGCGGTGATCGTCGGTGGGGGCATGCGCTACACCTTCGCCGCCTCCGAGGGTCACCGCATCGGTGACTCCCTCTTCGATGCGCGCTACGTCGATGAGTGCGCGGAGCTCTTGGCCGGCGGGAACATCTTGATCCCGGTCGACTCGCGCGGACTGCCCGCGGGCGCTCCCTTCGGTCCCGAGGGGGGACCCGACGACGTCGCCGACTTCGGCGAGGAGATACCTGACGGCTTCGAGGGACTGGACATCGGTCCGTTGTCGATCGAGATCTTCACCGCTGCGCTCCAGGGCGCGCGCACGATCATGTGGAACGGACCCATGGGGGTCTTTGAGGATCCACGTTTCGGTGCCGGCACCGAGGCCGTCGCGCGCGCCATCGCCGCCTCGCCGGCCGTGAGTGTCGTGGGCGGTGGTGACTCCGTTGCGGCGTTGGCGTCCTACCAACTCGAAAGCGACGTCAGTTTCGTCTCCACGGGCGGCGGCGCGTCGCTCGAACTCGTGGAGCTCGGCGACCTGCCGGGCCTGCGGGCGCTGCGCGAGAGTCCCTGGACCTAAGGTGAGCGCTCGACCGTTGGTGATCGGGAACTGGAAGATGAACCTCGACTTCGTCGAGGCCCTGCACCTCACCCAGCAACTCGGCGTCTTGTTGAAGAACCACCCCGTCGAGCACACCGACGTGGTGATCGCGCCACCCTTCGTCGACTTACGCAGCGTCGGATCGATCCTGGACGCGGAACGCCTCCCGGTCGCCCTCGGCGCGCAGCACGTCAACCCCCAGGAAAACGGTGCCCACACCGGCGAGGTGAGCGTGTCGATGCTCCAGCGACTCGGCGTCGAGTGGGTCATCGTCGGACACAGTGAACGGCGCACGAACTACGCGATGAGCGACGAGATCGTGGCCTCGACGCTGCGCGCCGTGGTGCGCGCGGGACTGCACGCCGTGCTCTGTGTCGGAGAAGCGCTGTCGGTGCGCGAGGCCGACGAGCACCAGAACTTCGTCGCGGCGCAACTGCGCAGTGCGCTCGGGGGGCTGGAGGAGAGGTACCACGCGCTGATCAGCGTTGCCTACGAACCACTCTGGGCGATCGGGACGGGCGTCAACGCCACGCCCGAACAAGTCAGCGAGATGAGTGGCCTCGTTCGCGGGGTGCTCGCGGCGCTCCTCACCGGATCCCCGCCGGTGCTCTACGGCGGTTCGGTCAACGCGGAGAACGCGGGGTCACTGGTGCGCGAGAGCGATCTGGACGGATTCTTGGTCGGCGGCGCCTCGCTCAAGGCGGAGTCGTTCTGTGCCATCCTGCACGCCTGTGACGACTGCTACGCTATTAAGCGCTAATCGGAGGAACCAGTGGTTACCTGGGCCATCATCACAATTGAAGCGTTATCGGCCGTGGCGTTGATCTTTCTCGTCCTGTTGCACTCGGGCCGCGGAGGTGGTATCTCGGACTTGATGGGTGGTTCGATGGGTGCCGCGGCGACCGGTTCGACCGTCGTCGAGCGCAACCTCGACCGCATCACCATCGCGACCGCACTCGTGTTCACCTTCGCGACCCTCTCCCTCGACCTACGCCTGCAGTAACGAGGATGCGCTCGCGTCGTCGATGGCGCGCCCTCACCCGCTCACTCACGGTCCTCTCGCTCACGGCCGCCGCCGCGGTGGCCGTACCGGTGTCGTTCTCGGGGGCCATCCAGACCTCGAACGAGAACGCCAACACGTTGGTCGTCTCCTTACCCGGCCCCTTTAACGGTTGCACCTTCTTAGACCCGGGTGCCACGCCGACCTCGGACGCGGTGCTCGACCTGATTCGACCCTCGGCCTTCGTCACGAGTTTCAACGGCACGCTGATCGGCCAAGACGGTCCCATCGCGTCGGCGGAGTTGACCTCGCTCCAGCCCGAGACCGTGCGCTACACCGTCGCGGCGAAGTTGACCTGGAGCGACGGGGCGACCTTCACGGGCGAAGACCTCGTCGCGTGGTGGCACGAGGCGAAGACGCTCTCGAGCGTCGTCAGCGACGGCTACCGGGCCATCAAATCGCTGAGCGTCTCGACGAATGGACTCGCGGTGACCGCCGTCTTCGCCCATCCCTACGCCGACTGGGAGCTCCTCTTTCGCGACGTCGAGGCGAGCGGGACCGCACCGGGATGCGCGATTTCGAACCTCGTGACGCGACCGTCCCTCGGACCCTACGTCGTCCAGAGTGCGACGAGCGACCGACTGGTGTTGGTGATGAACCACGAGTGGCCCCTCGACACGAATCGCTTCGGGCGGGTCGTGATCAACGACACGGCGAACATCTCCAAGACAACGCCCGCCGCCTACGCCTCCTACAGTTTGAGCGTGAACCGTGCGGCGCTGCTCGCACTGAGTAACGAGCCGACGCTGCAGAGCCACATCGGCTCCTCGGCCGATATCGAGGAGATGACCTTCGCGCCGCGCACCTTACTCACGACGGTGCTCGGGGTACGCGAGGCGCTCAGCTGGTCGGTGCAGCGCCAGAGCATCATCGACCAGCTCTTTGGGCAGGTGACCTTCTCGCCGTCGGTCGCCGCGTCGGCGATCTACTCCCAGGGCCAGAGCCAGTACCCCGGGTCGTCGGGATCTGGCCCGATTGGTCAATCGAGCACGACGACCACGGTGCCGACGACGTTGGGATTGAGCGACTGCGTGAGTTGCGCTATCGAGGCCTTGATGACCAACGGATTCACGAGGTCCGCTGCCGGGTGGACCAGCGCCGCGGGCCAGAAGCTCGTGGTGCGTCTTGGCGTCGGGCCGAGTGCGCTCGATCAGTCCGTGGCGCCGCTGGTGGAAGCGGCCTGGAAGAGCATCGGGATTCCGACGACGGTCGTCAGCGAGACCAGCGAGACGGCGGCCGCGATGGCGGCGGCGTCGAGCACCGTTGACGTCGCGCTCTTCACTCGCCTGACCACGACGACCCCGTCCTACACCGCGCGTTCCTGGGCGGGTGCCGCCTACCCGAACACGTATCCAAGCGGCGTGCGCGTTCCCACCGTGACCGCTTTGTTCACCCAAGCGTCAGGGATCTTTAACGCGGTGACCGCTGCCGCCACCTGGCTAAAACTCGATCAGGTCATCATGACTGATTTTTGGGTCCGGCCCTTGTTTACCGACCCCTCGTTGATCGTGTGGTCGAGTTCGCTGGAAGCGGTGAATGGAAGTTTCACGATTCCTGGATTTGTCGATCAAGTGCCGTTGTGGACTTTGGTGGCCCCAGTGTCGGGGAGCTGAAGACAAAGCGATTTTCACAACTCGGCTAGAGTGGTTTCCGCGTCGGAGTGGCGGAATAGGCAGACGCGCCAGCTTGAGGGGCTGGTGCCCTTAGGGGCGTGTGGGTTCAAGTCCCGTCTCCGACACCACAGGTTTGCAACCTTGGGTTAGTCCAACCTCTTGCAAAGTGACCAAAATTGGCGGAGCGCCGGCGACCTGAACCGTCAGTCGGTCTGGGAAGATCCGAACTGCGTCGACGAGGTCCTCGACCAAAAGTCGTTGCTCGGCAACGCTGGCGTGAGTCCAGATTTCGTCGAAATCTAAGTTCGAGAGGAACTCGGCGACTTCTTCAAACCGATTGGCTGCACGATCGCGAGAACTCCGCTCGCGTTCAACGTGGTCAATCTCACTCTCGAGCGTCGTGATTTGAATCTTGAGTCGCTGCTGTTCAACCGCGAAGCAGTCAGCGTCAATTTTGTCGGCATAGTAGAGATCGAGCAGCTTTCTCTCTTTCAACTTGAGTGACGCCACGACCGAACTCGCAGACGGGCCCCTAGTGGGCTCGGTGGCTCGATGCTCACGCAGTTGATGTCTGATCGCCGACTGGAGCTCCAGGTCGCTGGCGAGCACTCGAAGACCTAGGACCGTCGCGCGATGAAGACCATTCGACGATCGCCCGGGTTGGTTGCAGCCTTGGCCCCGGTGGCGAC